>PVBE011076620.1_pt1 | contig 14475 bp, 8 predicted proteins | sample 1631181 | NCBI WGS metagenome assembly PVBE01 (sample SAMN08397723, study PRJNA350692) | Marine metagenome, whole genome shotgun sequencing project. | isolation source: water | place: Pacific Ocean | collected 2012-04
AATGTGACTTGGATGAATCGATGCTGGTAATAGCCGATGGGCACAGGCCGGTGGCGGTTGGCGGCGTGATGGGTGGGCTGAACAGCGAAGTAAGCGACAAGACCGTCAACGTGTTAATCGAGTCGGCCCAGTTCGATCCGTCCAACATCCGCCGGACCTCGCGCAAACTTGGCCTGATGAGCGAGAGCAACTTCCGCTTCGAGCGTGGTGTGGATCCGGTGGGGGTCGAGGAGGCTTCGCGGCGGGCCTGCGGGATGATCGTCGAACTGGCCGGCGGAAAGTCGGCCCGGGGTGTGGTGGATGTGTGGGCCGGACCCTACCAGGGGCCTCGCGTCCCCCTGCGTCCGGCCCGGACGTGCGCCCTGCTGGGTTTCGATATCTCACCCCGGCGGCAGGTGGAGATTCTCGACCGCCTCGGCCTGACCCCGCGGACCGACGGGCAGGTCATTGTGTGCACAATCCCTTCCCATCGCGGCGACCTGCGGTGTGAAGCCGACCTGATCGAAGAAGTCGCCCGCATGGTGGGCTACGACGAGATTCCGCTGCGTGACAAGGTCACCCACGAAGTTATCGCCCAGGACCCCCAGCAGAAGATCCGCGCGGGCATTGGCAGGGTTCTGTCGGCTGCCGGATTTGACGAGACCATTACGTTCACGTTTGTGGATGCCGAGGAGGCGGTGTTGTTCGGCGCGTCCAAGGCGGTTTGTGTGGATGCGATAGCGCGGCGGACAAACAACGCGCTTCGCCCGACGCTGGTGGGCAGTTTGCTTCGAGCGTGCAAGACCAACCAGGACGCCGGGGTGGACGGGGTGAACCTCTACGAGTTAGGCAGCGTGTTTTCACGCGGCCCGGTGGGGAGCGAAGACCGCCCTGTCGAGACCGTGGAACTTGCCTTGGTGACCACGCGGCCGCTCCGCGACCTGCGCGGGGCGGTGGAGGCGTTGTGCGAGCACATTGCACCCGCCTCTGCCCTGGAGTTGAAGGGCGGGGCGGTGGCCGGGTTGGCGCGTGACGCGTCGGCGCAAATCCTGCTGGATTCGGCGCCGGCCGGTGCGGTGGGGCAGGTGACTGGGGAGGTTCTGGACTATTACGGTCTGGTCCGACCGATCGCCGCGGCGACAATTTACCTGGACGCCTTGATCCGACAGGCCGACCTCAGGCGGACGTATCGCCCGGTGAGTCGTTTTCCGGCGGTGAAGCGGGACCTGTCGCTCGTGGTGGACGAGGCGGTGACTTGGGCCGAGATAATGGAGGTTCTGTCGGCTGTGGCCCAGCCGTTGCGATCGGAGGTTGAGTATGTGGCGACGTATCGCGGCCGACCGATCAAGAAAGGGCGAAAGAGCGTCACGCTGAGGCTGACCTACCAGCGCCATGAGGGGACGCTGCGCAGCGAGCAGGTTGACCAGGAGGTCGCCGAGTTGACCGAGGCCTTCAAGAAATTCTTGGGTGCCAAACTGCGGGCTTGAAAGGTCCGGTCGGACCGGCGGCTGGGCGGTGGTGTCGAAAAAAACTTCAACTCTCGTCTGCGGCGGCCGGTGGCATAAAACGTTGTATTCCGGCTGTCTGATGCCGGTCGGGATGTGTGGCCGGTGCGCCAGGGAAATTTCATTCAAGAATCCCGCTTTGCAGAACGATGAATGTGTTGTACAATACCTACTGAAATAATGGCCTCTGCTTTTGCTCGACCGTTGGCCTGTGTAAAAAGAACCGATACCCCATTGTGAGGGATGCAAGTTCGAGTCGCTCCGGCGGCTCACGCGCAGCCCACTTAGAATAATGGGTTCTTCTTCCCAGACCGGCATCGGCATTTCGTGGAGGTCGTTTTTTGCGCGCTGCTTGACGGGGGACAAATGCTTATAATGAACCGCCGATTGCCCGGGGCGCGGTTGCTTTGGTCGGGCCCCTTGCATGCGTCGGGAAGTGCACATGAGTTGTTACGTTGGAATCGACATTGGAGCCATCAGCGCCACGGCGGCGGTCTTGACCGGACCGTCGGGCGGGGAATTTACCGACGGCTGGCGGGAGCTGCCTGTCGGCGAGGGATCTGGGCGGGTTTACCTCTCGCCGTATCTCCGGACGCGTGGCCGGCCGCTTGCGGCTGCCTGTGAACTGATCGAGGGTATCGTCTCGGCTGTCGGGACCGACAGTATCGCCGCCCTTTGTCTGACCGGCAGCGGGTCGGAGCTGGCGGCGGAGGAACTCCACACACACCAGGTCAATGAGTTCCAGGCCATCGCGCTGGGCATGGCGGAGATGGGTATCCGCGTTCCGACGGTCTTCGAGATGGGCGGGGAGACGTCCAAGTACCTGCGATTCAGCGGCAAGGACGCCGGGGCAGGGGATATCATTGATTACGCCACCAACGGTGACTGCGCCGCCGGGACGGGAAGTTTCCTGGACCAGCAGGCCGGGCGGCTGAAATACGCCATCGAGGAGGTTGGGTCGGTGGTGCTGGGGGCCGAACGGGCCGCTCAGGTGGCCGGGCGGTGCAGCGTGTTCGCCAAGTCCGACATGATCCATGCCCAGCAGAAGGGCTACTCGCCGCCGGAGGTGCTGGGGGGGCTGTGTGATGCGGTGGCCAGGAACTTCCGCGCGGCGGTGGTGCGGTCGCACCCGGTGGTTCCGTCGGTGGCGCTGATCGGCGGGGTGGCGGCCAACGCGGCGGTCGTCCGCGCCCTTCGCGAGGTCTTCGACCTGAGGATCGATCAGTTGGTGGTGCCCGAGGCCTGGGCGCACGTGCCGGCGGTGGGTGCGGCCCGGAGGGGGATGGATCTGGGCTCCAAGAGGCCGGACCTGTCGCGCCTTGCGTCTCTGCGTGCCTCCGGCGACACGTCGAGCGGGCACTTTCCCACCACCGCGCCGCTGACGATGGACAACGTGGTGCTGCTGCGCGACCGTGTGAAGGACTACCGCGCCGAGCCGGGCGGCGGGCCCCTGGATGCCTACCTTGGCATTGACGTGGGCAGCGTGTCTACCAACGTGGTGGCGATCGACCCGTCCGGGTACGTGATCGCAGAGATTTACACGCGCACGCTGGGCCGCCCGATCGAGGTGGTCGGCGACGCTCTGGGGCAGATTGCCGAGCAGTGTGGCGACCGCCTGGTCGTCCGCGGCGTGGGCACCACCGGGTCGGGGCGCGAACTGATCGGCGAACTCGTCGGGGCCGACACCGTCAACGACGAGATCACCGCCCACAAGACCGGCGCGACGTTTGTGGGTAAGACCATGCTGCAGGGACGTGTGCCGGACACCATCTTTGAGTTGGGCGGTCAGGATGCCAAGTACATTTCCCTCCAGGACTCCGTGGTGGTGGATTTCACCATGAACGATGCGTGTGCAGCCGGGACAGGCAGTTTCCTGGAAGAGCGGGCCGAGGAGTTGGATGTTTCCATCGAGGGCGAATTTGCCGAACTGGCCCTGTCCAGCCGCGCGCCGGTCCGCCTGGGCGAGCGGTGCACCGTGTTCATGGAGCGCGACGTGAACAGTTACATGCAGCGCGGGGCCGACAAGAGGGATCTGATAGCCGGGCTGGCCTATTCGGTGGTGTACAACTACATCAACCGGGTGGTGCGAGGGCGGCGGATCGGCGAGTGCATCTTTTTCCAGGGCGGTACGGCCTACAACGACTCGGTGGCGGCGGCCTTCGCAGCCGTCACGGGTAAGGAGATTATCGTCCCTCCGCACAACGGTGTGATCGGCGCGATCGGGGCGGCCCTTCTGGCGCAGGAAAAGATGCGCGTATCCGGGCGCGTCGTCGGCGCGGCTGGGCAATTGGTTTCGGACGGCGGGCGGGACGACGCCCCGGGCCGGTATGTCTCGCAGGACCGCGGTAAGGAGCCGGATGAGGCCAAGCGATCGCGATTTCGCGGGTATGACCTGTCGAAGGTAAACTACGGGCTTCGCGAGTTCACCTGCAAGGGTTGCTCCAACGCCTGTCAGATCCAGGAATTCGACGTTGAGGGCAACAAGACCCACTGGGGCGACAAGTGTTCCGACCGCTACCGCAAGCGCAGCAAGTCCCTCTGCCGACCGGTTATTGAGGACATTCCGGCGATGCGTGAGCGTCTGCTTCTGGACGATCTGGCCCTGCCCGAGGCGCCCGGCGGCGCGGTGACCGTAGGTATTCCAATGACCATGTTCGCCTACGGGCAACTGCCGTTTTGGCGGACGATCCTGGCGCACCTGGGCTTTCGCACCGTGCTTAGCGAGCCAACCAACAAGAAGATCATCGAGGCCGGGCAGGCCTCCGTGGTGGCTGAGCCGTGCTTTCCCATCATCGCTGCCCACGGGCACATCGCCAATCTGGACCGCCAGGACATCGACTACATCCTGGTGCCCAACATCATCTCGATGGAGATGAAAGGGTCCGACGGCAAAGCGTACCTGTGCCCATGGCACCAGACGCTGCCGTTCGTCTGCCGGCGTTCGCCGATGCTGCGAGGCTTTGCGGAGAAGTTCCTCTCGCCTCAAGTGCACTTTTTCCGGGGCCCCAAGGCCGTCGCGCGTGAACTGACGGATTTCTTTAGACCTCTCGGGCTGGGCAGGCGAAAAGTCCGCGCCGCGGTGGTGCGGGCGTACCAGGCACAGGAGAGGTTTACGAGCGAACTGCTCGCCGCCGGGCGCGAGGCACTCGATACGCTCAAGCGCAGCGGCCTGCCCGGCATCGTACTGGTCGGGCGCCCATACAATATCCACGACGCCGGCATTAATCTCTCGGTGGCCTATAAACTCCGCCAGTACTACGGTGCCAACTGCATACCGCTGGATTTCCTGGAGACCGACGAAGTCGATATCACCGACGTCAACGATAACATGTACTGGGGTCTGGGCAAGCGGGTGCTGGCTGCGGCCAAGATTGTCAGCCAAACCCCCAACCTGCACATTATCTGCATTACCAACTTCAAGTGCGGGCCTGACTCGTTCATCCGACACTTCATCAAACCTGCATCAAACAAGCCCTTCCTGACGCTTCAGTTCGATGGGCACAGCAACGACGCGGGGATCATGACGCGATGCGAGGCCTACCTCGACTCGAAGGGTATCCTGCGGCCTTGGGGGGGCGCCGAGAAAACCCCCCAGACCGCGATGGTGGGCCAGTCCGAGTCGCTGAGTTGATCGGGGCAGTTGCGTTGCGGCGGCTGTCGAGACGCCCCGTGTATAGTGATTCCCGATCACGTTTCAGCATCGTGATGACCGAAAGTCATTGAGGTGTAGGGAGCACACAGTATGGCCGAGGCCAAGACGCTGAACGTCGCCCTGATTGGACAGGCTTTCATGGGCCGGACCCACTCGAACGCCTGGAGCCAGGTGTGCAAGTTTTTCAAGGTACCGCTAAGGCCGGTGCTTCACACCGTTTGCGCGCGGAACGCCGGGGCGATGGCGGCCTTCGCCCGGCAGTGGGGTTGGCGAAACCACACCACCGACTGGAAGCGGATGATGACCTGCCGCCAGATCGACCTGGTGGACATCGCTGCGCCGAACAACATGCACCTGCCGATGGCCAAGGCCGCCCTGGCGGCCGGCAAGGCCGTCGCCTGCGAGAAGCCGCTGGCCGGCACGTTGGCCGACGCCCGCCGGATGCTTGCCCTGGCCGATAAGGCCGGGGCCAAGACGTTCGTGTGGTACAACTATCGCCGCTGCCCGGCCGTGGCGCTGGGGCATCAATTGGTGCGAAAGGGCAAGGTCGGCCAGATTCGCCATGTCCGCGCGTGGTATCTACAAGACTGGGCCGACGAGTCGGTCCCGCTGGCCTGGCGGTTTGACAAGAAGACAGCCGGATCGGGAGCGCACGGCGACCTCAACGCCCATATCGTCGACATGACCCGTTTCGTTACCGGCCAGGAGATCACTGAGGTCAGTGGTGCGATCAGCCACACGTTTATCAAGGAGCGACGGTTGATGACCGGATCGGCGGCCGGCGGAATCGCCGCAGGCATCCGCGGCGCCAAGAAGACCGGCAGGGTTACCGTGGACGACACGGTGCTGTTCCTGGCGCGGTTTTCCGGGGGGGCGGTGGGCAGTTTTGAGGCCGCCCGCCAAGCCACCGGCAACCAGAACCGAAACGGCTTCGAGATTAACGGTACGAAGGGGTCGTTTCGGTTTAACTTTGAGCGAATGAACGAACTGGAATACTATGACGCAACGGCCGAACGGGCCGTTCGTGGCTGGACGACCATTATGTGCACCCACGGCGGCGACCATCCGTACGCCGAGGCGTGGTGGCCCGATGCCCACATCATCGGCTACGAGCACGGGTTTGTGAATATGGCCTATGACATCGTGCGCGTGTTGGCCGACAAAAAGCCGATCGTGGCGATGCCGGACTTCGCCGACGCCTACCGGACTCAGCGTGTTCTGGAAGCGGCGTTGATCTCGGCCAGACAAAAACGCCCGGTGAGACTCTCAATGGTGAAGTAGCCGGCAATCGCCCGCCGGCGATTGGGCCCCAGTCGCGCTTGTTTGCATCCGCATCGCCGGGTAGAATATCATGGCGCCTGAGCAGTATTTTTTTGAAAGGCGCCAAGAGGCCAGGGGTATGAGACGGTTCAAGGCAGTAACGACTTTATCGGTCTTCCTGGCGGTTATCGGGGTTGCGCCGCGCCGGGCACAATGTCAGGCGTCGGCCCCAAGTCCGCCGGCCGGGGGTGTCTATTCCGCCAGTGTGAAGAATTGGATGCGGTTGATTCCGCCGGGCACGTTTGTGCCCAGACCGCCCAAGGCTCCCCCGTCGCTGCCGAAAGAGATCACCCAGGCGTTCGTGATACCCATCCAGGGTGAGATCACCACCACCATGTTCGAAAACGTCAAACGGAAAATCACTCGATCCAAAGGCAAAGGCGCGCAGATCATCATCTTCGACATCGACAGCCCCGGCGGCAGAAGCGATGCCATGAGTAGCATCGTCCGCCTTATACTCGATGATCTGAGGGGCATTTACACCGTCGCCTACGTCAACCCTCAGGCCTTTAGCGCCGCGGCGATCATCTCGCTGGCATGCAACGAGATCGTGCTGTCGCCGTCGACCGCCATGGGCGCCGCGATGCCGGTCATGCTTGGCACCGGGAAGATTGTGGAGATTCCCGAGAAGGAGCGAGGCAAGTTTGAGTCGGCTGCCCGGACGCAGATCCGTTCCTCGAGTGAACAGAACGGTTGGAACTCCGCTTTGTGCGAGGCGATGATTACAATAACGATGGAGATCTGGCTGGTCCGCAACAAGCAGACCGACGAACTGCGGATTGTCGACGCCAGAGATTGGCGTGCGCGGGTCCGCGGCGCACCGCCTGCCACTCAACCGGCTGCGGCGCCGGTGCAAGATACGCCTTGGCAGTTCCTGGCGACGATTTGCGGGCCAATGGAACTGGTTTCTGTGACAGCCAGTGAGGCCGTCCGCCTGGGCTTTGCCGAACACATCTTTGAGTCGGTTGAGCAACTTCACCAACACTACAATATCGTCGTCGCCCCGACAGTGCTGAAGGATAACTGGTCAGAGACGCTGGTGGGTTTTCTGACTACCCCGGCGGTGACGAGCATTCTGCTGATGGCCGGGATTTTCTTTTTGTACATGGAAATGAACACGCCGGGGTTTGGGGTGCCTGGCGGGCTGGCGATTGCGTGTTTCGCGATCCTGTTCGGCAGCCGTTTTCTCATCGGCTTGGCGCAGTGGTGGGAGATCGGCCTGTTCGCCGTGGGCTTGCTGTTGCTGGCGGTGGAGGTTTTCGTGATTCCCGGCTTTGGGGTCGCGGGCATTTCCGGCATCATCTGCTGTGTAGCGGGACTGCTGGCGATGGTGATACCCAACGCCCCGGCCGAATTGCCCTGGCCGAGGAGCGACATGGACTGGAGTTGGTTTGGCAACGGGGTTTTTGCGTTGGGGCTGGGGTCTGTGTTGGGTATTGTGGCTGCGGCGGTCGTCGGGCGTTTTTTGCCGAATATCCCGCTGGCCAACCGGCTGGTGCTCGCGGCGGCGAAAGCGGCCACCGACGCGCCGGTTTCCGAAGGTTCACCCATGATGCACATCCGGGTGGGCGACGAGGGAACTGTCGAGGGGATCTGCCGACCGGTGGGCAAGGTGCGGTTCGGCCAGAAGTTATTCGACGCGGCGGCCGACGGGTCCGTCATCGAAGTCGGCCGGACTGTCCGCGTGGTGCGGCGAGAAGGGAACCGCTTGGTGGTAGAGGAAGTTTGAATGGCCCAGATGACGATTATCCTCCTGTTGCTTCTGGCGGCGATGGTCTTGGGTTTTCTGGAGATATGCACGCCGAGTTTCGGGCTTCTTGCTGTCGGGGCGGTTGCGGCGCTGTTCTCGGCTGTCTATATGGCGTTTCAGTATAGTACCTGGGTAGGTGCCGTGGTGACGATTGCGGCGGCGGCGATGGGGCCGGCATACATCGTGGTGCTGGTGAGAATACTGCCGCGGACGCCACTGGGCAAGAGGCTGTTTCTGAAGCGTGCAGTCGACGCGAGTGGCGCCGCGGCGCCCGATTCGGACGTCCATGAATCGTTGGTGGGCAAGACGGGGACGGCCGAGACACTGCTGCGCCCGGGTGGTGCGGTGCGGATCGACGGGAAACGGGTGATGGCCCAGTCCGAGTCGGGCATCATCAAGAGGGGCACACCCGTCAAGGTGGTCGGCGCCGATTCGATGAACGTGATTGTCCGTGCGGTGAAGTGACAAGGCGGCTGCGGGCTTTTCATGTTTGCCTCCGCGCGATATATATGTTGGAAGTTACTCGAACGTTTCACACAATCTTGCGTGAAAGGATAGACAAATGACGGCAGCGACATTGTTGGCGGAACTCAGCCCGATGGCGTACGTGGTCGTGGGCCTGCTGATACTGATGTTCCTGGTGTTTTTGGGGTTATTCGGTCCGTTGTTCGGGTTGTGGCTGCAGGCGATAGCGGCCCACGCGGGCGTGGGCATGTTCGAATTGATAGGCATGCGCCTTCGGAAGGTGTATCCGGCCACGATCGTCATCGCGCGCATTCAGTCCGTGCGTGCGGGACTGGACCTCGCTACTGAACAACTGGAAAGCCACCTCCTGGCCGGCGGGAGTCCGACAAACGTGGTCCGCGCCCTGATTGCCGCCAACCGCGCCAACATCGACCTGAGCTGGAAGGTGGCCACGGCGATAGACCTGGCCGGGCGCAACATCCTCGAGGCGGTGCAGACATCGGTGAACCCCAAGGTCATCGACTGCCCCAACCCCGAGTCGGGCAAGATGACTATCGACGCGGTGGCCAAGGACGGCATCCAGGTGAAGGCCAAGGGGCGCGTGACCGTGCGGGCCAACATCAACCGCCTGGTCGGTGGGGCCGGCGAGGAAACCATCATCGCCCGCGTGGGCGAGGGCATCGTGACGACAATCGGCTCGGCGGAGACCTACAAGGAAGTGCTGGAGAACCCCGACCAGATCTCCAAGCGAGTGCTGGAGAAGGGGCTGGACGCCGGCACGGCCTTTGAGATTCTCTCGATCGACATTGCGGACGTGGACGTCGGCGAGAACATCGGGGCGAAGTTACAGGCCGACCAGGCCGAAGCCGACAAGCGCCGCTTCCAGGCCGAGGCGGAAAAGCGCCGCGCGATGGCGATGGCCCGAGAGCAGGAGATGGCCGCCCTGGTGCGCGAGAACCGCGCGAAGGTGGTGCTAGCCGAAGCGGAAATCCCGCTGGCTATCGCCGAGGCGTTCCGCAGCGGGCGGCTTGGCGTGATGGACTACTACCGCCTGCGGAACATCCAGGCCGACACGAAGATGCGCGACTCCATCGGCGGGCAGGAAGCCTCGCCGGGCGGCGAACAGAAAAAGTAAGGTCCAATGATCATCTGTCAGTACATTCTGGCTGAAGGGGATATCGACGTCATCGAGTTCGTGGTGATTCTGGTAGTCCTTGCGCTCAGCGCTATCGGCGGGGTGATCCAGAAGAAGGTCAAAGACAAACAGCAGGAACGCCGGGCGCGGGAGGCCGGGCAGAAGCCCCGGGCCACAGCGCCCCGGCAGCGTCCGGTTGGGACCATGGCACAGCCTGCGGCGTTGGTCCCCCCCGCGCCGCAGGTCGGCCGCGAGGCCGCCCCGCCTTTGGGGATGGACACGGAAGAGGTCGTACGCGTGCGGCAGGAAATGCACTTACAGAAACAGCGGCGCGGTAAACTGGAGGCACAGCGCAGGCGGCGATTGGGTAGTCTGGGCCCTCCAGAGGCCGAGGCAGCCGCCCGCGAGTCTCGCCTGCAAAGCATCAGACCGACTGCCGCCGATGCAGCCCAGGCCGCCCCGACGTTCGTGGCTGGCGTGGGGATAAGCCTCCTGAGGCCGGGGGAGGCGCGAAAGGCCATCATCATGCGCGAAATCCTTTCGGCGCCGAAGGCACTGAGACAGGACGCCGAGATGTGGGACTCGTGAAGCCGTGCCGCTTCAACCGTAATCACTCGTGGGGAACATTGATCCGTTTGACCACCAGTTTCTGCAAGTCATCCAGCGGAGAGTCCCGCTGGTTCACGCGGCCGATTTACAGGCGATCGTGTGCTACGCCAATCCGTGGCGCATGGGTGAAAGTTGCATATCTTGCGGGGTTTCGGAGGTGTTGACGGCCGCTGTACCGTCTTCGACGAGCCGCTGCCAGTGTTTGTCGTTGAAGGTGCACCCCGGGTCGCCTGCATGGAGTTGTCCGAAGTAGGCGTCGGAGCGAGCGCGGCATCCGCCGCAATAGTTCCTAAACGCGCAGACCCCACAGTGATGCAGGCGCTTGCTGCGGTCGTTGAGTACGTCCCGGAAGATGTTGTTGCGGAAAATGCTGATCAGCGGCTTGTCGCGGACGTTGCCCATCACACGGTGCGGCAGATACACGCACGGAGTGACGTTGCCGTTGGGCTCGATGCAGATGTAGGTGCGCCCGGCCCCGCAGCCGCCGAGATACTTGGCTACCACGCGGGCCTTGACGCCGGAACCTGAACCGGCGTGGCTGCAGGTAGTTCGCCCGATATCGACGGGCGATCCGGCCAGGCACACTCGCCCCAGTTGCGGCGCGGTGGAGATCACGCCCATGCCGCCGTCCTGCATCTTTTCGTTCAACAGCACAAGCAGGCGCTCGCGCTGTTCCGGAGTGATGTCGCTGGAGATCATCTTTATGCCGCGGCCGACCGGAATGAAATTGAAATGTGCGAAGCAATCGGCGCCGAGGTCCTCGGTGAAGCGAATCATTTGTGGTACCTCCTCGATGTTGCCCTGGTGCACGCACATGGCCACCCCGAGTCGCAGTCCCTCGGTGGCGACGACACTTTTCGCGCCGTTGACGGCCTTTTGCCACATTCCGGGCAGACCGCGAAACGCGTCGTGGCGGGCCGGGTTCACCGAGTCCAGGGAAATCTCGACGTATCGCAAGCCGGCATGGGCCAGTTGTCCGGCCAGGTGAGGCGTCATCGTTGTGCCGTTGGTGGCCAGCGTGATGTGTATGTGGTACTTCGCAGCGTGCCGCAAGACCGGAATTAGGTTCGGGCAGATGGTCGGCTCGCCGCCGGACAGCGCCAGCATGGGCATGTAGGACCGGCCGATTTGGTCCACGACCTCCAGTTTTTCTTCCAGGGCCAGTTCATCGTCCATGGGGTGGCGTTCGCTGTTCTGATAGCAGTGCTTGCAGGCCAAGTTGCAGCGGTTGGTGAAGTTCCACACGGCAAACAGCGGGGCGGAAAACTTCTGCGGTACGGTCAGACCGAACTCGCTGAGCGACCGGGCCACGATCACCAGCCCCCGGACGGTCGCGGCGTGGTTGGCCAGGCGTTTGCGGAATGTCTCGACGTCCGTCCGGCCACGCATGCGGTCTATGAAAAGATGGAACAGCCAATATTTCATTCGCCGCGACAGCGGGGCGTCCGGGTTTCGGTATGAGGTGATGATGCGCTGTAGTGCGGTTTGGCCGCGTCGGTCGTCGTGCGACAGGACGCCGAGTAACCGGTGGACTGACGGGTGGGCGAGCCACTTTTCCAGGGGGTGATGGAAATCAAGTTGCACAATGTTGGGCGTGAGGTGATCGACGAGGCCACCGCAGCGGCGTGCGTACTGGCTGCTGGAGAGGTGTCCGTCATCGCCCCGGTCGTTGCCGCCGGGTGAGGGGAGATTGTGTTCATGTCGTTTGGGCAGCGCCGCAGCTGTGGTGTGTGGGGTTGCATGAGTGTGTGACGCGTCGGCTGCCGGCGGTTTATCCATGGCGGTGCGCGTCACTTTTGTCTCTGTCGGGTGGGTGCGACCGAAACGATGATTGCGCAGGTTACGTCGGGCCGGCCTGTTAGTTCTACGGTAAGCCGCAGCGGCTCGTCCACAGGCCAGTCCCGCCGGACTTGCACGCGGCGCGTGAATCCGGCCGTCTTGCCCGCCGGTAGCACCCAATGGCGCCGGGCCTTCATGACCGACTCGGGATAGGTCCTAATCTGTCGCCAAGCCATTCGGTCTTTTTGCAGGATTCTCACCCGGTGCAGGGCGTCGGAGTCGGCGGCGAACTTCATCGAGTGTTCCGTCAGGTTCCGCGCGGTGATCTGTACGGTAAACGTTTCGCCGACGGTGAACCGGCGTTTGGCCAGTTCGACGGTCAGTTCGAGCCCGCCGCTGCGGACAGAGTTCCTTTCGGGCACTTGTCCGATCTGAGGTTCGGCTGGAGGGAGGAAATAGTGGCATCCGGCGGCGGCCAACAGCACCGACACCATTGCCGCGGTGCTCTTTACATTCATTAGACCTTCTCCGGCAGGTTCTCGGCATCGGCCGTGGGGCGACGTTCACCGACGTATGCTCCGGCGGCTGTTCTCGCGTAGCCTTGCTCGACGAGCCTGCGATATTCCGGCCCGCAGTTGTAGGTACAAAACGGGAAGACGCCTGCGGGCGTGGAATAGAGTATCACACATCGCTTGGCCCGCTCAACATCGAAATTATGGCGGTCCTGGAAGTGCATGCCCGCGCAGAGCAGGGTTTTGTAGGTGAGTTTTTCTCCATGGCCTCGCCCGACGCTTTTGTCGACCATGCCGTGCAGGGAGCGGACAAAGCGTTTGACGGTAAGTCCGGGCGGAGCGGCGGCGGCCTTGAAGTGGCGATTGAACATGCGTGCGGCCTGCAGACGGTCCAGCCAGATCGGTCGCCCGCGCTTGCGAATCCGCGCTGCGATCCGGTTCATCTCGGTAAACATTCCCTCGACGTTGATCACTTTGGGGAACGGGTAGACCTTTCCTTCGGGTGAGACCAGGAAGTAGGTTCCAAAGGCGCAGTCGGGATGGCAGGAGGAGCGGATCTTGGACCGGCCGGTGAGGGCTTCGAGGAATTGCGACAGCGGTACGGTGATGCTGAGGGGATACATGTCACGAAGCGCGCTTGCGCCGCTGGCGCGGGCGATGTCATGGGCCAGGTCGCCCAGGGTGTAGCGGCGTGCGGACAATTCGTCGGTGCAGATGCGCCCGCTGAACGAGACGGGCTGGTAACTGACGGCGCTGACCACGTCGATGTTCTCCACGGCGAAGCGGAACACCTTTTCCACCTGGTTGTCGTTGATGCCCTTGACGATCGTCGGAACGAGGCAGATTTTCATCCCCAGTTTGCGGCAGTTTTCGATGGTGGCGAGTTTCTTTGCCCAGATGCCGGGGTAGTTGCGGGTGTGGCGGTGTGCTTCCTCGCCGATGCCGTCGAACTGCATGTAGAGGGTGTGGACACCGGCCTGGGCGCAGCGCCGGGCGAATCCGGGATCGGCCATCGTCAGGCCGTTGGTGGCGATCTGGATGCACGAAAAGTCCATATCCCGCGCGGCCGAGACGATCCGCAGGAAATCGCCATGGAGGGTAGGCTCTCCTCCGGAGAACTGGATGGCCGTGCAGGGTGTGGGGCGCAGGTCTCGCAGGACCTGTAGTTGCCTGATGATCTCGTCGTAGGGCGGCTCGAACAGGTAGCCGGCCGCCCCGGCGTTGGCGAAGCATATCGGACATCGCATGTTGCAGCGGTTGGTCAGGTCGATTTGGGCCAGGCAGCCCCCGGAAAGGTGCTGGTTGCACAGTCCGCAGTCCGAGGGGCAATGCCTCTGGCCGGCAACGTGGGGATGTTTCTGGCCTGAGAGTTCCTCGAAACTCCACCAGGCGGCCTTGGCCTGGAGCAGCACGTCGGAGTTGACGCAGTCGCGAAAGTACCCGTGCTCGGGACAGGTTTTTTCGACGAACACGGCGCCGTTGGCAACGAAGTATCGCCCCAGGACAATGGCGCCGCACTGTGGGCAGAGCGACTCGACGGTTCGCGGCAGGCGTCGCAGGACAGGGTGAACCCTCGTGCCGTTCCAGGTGTGCGTTGCGCTGCCGGGACGGTCGGAGGCCAGGTGGGTCCAGATGGCGTCGTGGTGGACCTGTTTTGTACAGTCGCAGCGAGGGCACTCGAAGGTCAGAACAATCTGGTCGCCGGTGCGGTCGAAGACGGCATCCACGACGCTTTGGCAGGAGGGGCAAGTGGCGCGGGTCTTTACAGG
>PVBE012789476.1_pt1 | contig 14474 bp, 13 predicted proteins | sample 1631181 | NCBI WGS metagenome assembly PVBE01 (sample SAMN08397723, study PRJNA350692) | Marine metagenome, whole genome shotgun sequencing project. | isolation source: water | place: Pacific Ocean | collected 2012-04
AGATGAATGTATTAGTTTATGGAAACAATTTAATGAGCCCATTGAAATTATTTATGCTAAAAATAAAAGCCAAAAAGTTTATTACAACTATTCTCAAGAATTTTATGACCTAAGAAACAAAAGAGACTCCCTTGTGAAGTCTTTTAATGATGACCTTATAAGTAATTCTGCTATGGTTCCTGTTGTTTTTGTTGATGCTGAGACTAAAGAAATTATTGCTACAAATGTTTCTCAGAATCAACTGACTGAACGAATAGAGCAGATGAAATATGAAAACATACCAATTGAAGATATTGACTTAGGTGATGGTAGAAAGGGAATTATATATTTTCAGGAATCTTTAACTTTAAAACAATTAAGGTATTTCCCTTATATTATGCTAGGTGTTATAGCAGCTTTTTCATTAGTTGCTTATTTATTGTTTAGCACCTTTAGAAGGGCAGAGCAAAATCAGGTTTGGGTTGGAATGGCTAAAGAAACTGCCCATCAGTTAGGAACACCATTGTCCTCTCTAATGGCATTGCAAGAACTTTTTAAGGAACAAGGTGTTAAGGCAGAATCGATTGTAGAAATGAATAAAGATATTCATAGGCTGGAAACAATTACTGAAAGGTTTTCAAAAATTGGATCTGATACTACGCTTCAAAAACAAGAGGTTTTTAAGGTAGTAAGAGATAATTTAAATTATTTAAAAAGTAGAATTTCTAAAAAAGTAAATATAGAGATTACACCTGATGGAAATGAGCTCAATGCAATGTTAAACATAGCTCTTTTTGAATGGGTAATTGAAAATTTAACTAAAAATGCAGTTGATGCAATGCAGGGTCAAGGGAAGCTGTCTTTTACTATTCTAAAAGAAAATCAACAGATTTTCATTGATGTAACTGATACAGGGAAAGGCATATCAGGGAACAACACAAAAGCTATTTTTGAACCAGGATATACCACAAAGCAACGAGGTTGGGGGCTGGGGCTTTCTTTAGCTAAAAGAATCATTGAAGACCACCATAAAGGAAAAATATTCATTAAAGAAACAGGAGTTAATAAAGGAACAACCTTTAGGATAATTTTACCAGCAACGCCATTAAGCTAAAGATATTTATAAATCATGAATCCATATAATATAATAATAGTTGCTGCGCTGATCATCATTTTAAGTTTTCTGTTTAATATTATTTCTAAAAAAACGAAGATACCTAGTGTGTTAATGTTAATTGTTTTAGGGCTGATTATTCAGCAAACAATTTGGAGTCCAGATATTTCTGAAAAAGATTCAAAACTCATGCTAGGGCTTGAAATATTAGGAAATGTAGGATTGATATTTATAGTTCTTGAAGCAGCATTAGATCTTAAATTAAAAAGAGATAAAATTGGGCTGATAGCAAAAAGTTTTTTTGTTGCATTTATTACTTTATTAGTTTCTTCTTTTGCTATAGCTGCTTTATTTATGCTTATTTGGCATAACCCTCCATTGAATGATAATTTAAATTGGTTTACTGCATTTATATATGCAGTTCCGCTTTCTATAATGAGCAGCGCTATTATTATTCCCTCTGTTACTTATTTGATAAATGAGAAAAAAGAATTCATGATCTATGAAAGTACTTTCTCAGATATTCTTGGAATTATGTTCTTTTATTTTTTAAAAGACAACGGAGACACAGAAAGTGTCATTGAAGTTGTTAAGGGGGTGTCTTTGAATATAGGAATGACTGTGTTGATATCTATAATTGCTGGTTATCTTTTAGTATTTCTTTTTCAAAAGCTACAAATGCAGGCAAAATATTTTTTAACATTTTCTGTCTTGATCTTACTTTATGCTTTAGGTAAATCATTTCATTTATCCTCACTTATCATTATTTTATTTTTTGGGTTAGTTTTAAACAATACAACTTTGTTTTTTAGAGGACCTTTGAGGAATTTTCCAATCGGAAATAAGCTAAAAGAATCACTTCATGAACTTCATGTGATTACTTTAGAAACTGCATTTGTTTTAAGAACATTCTTTTTTGTGATTTTTGGAGTTACCATTTCAATCAGCTCTTTATTTGATTGGAGATATGGATTAATAAGCTTGGTAATAGTTGCGATTTTAATTTTGATTAGATATTTGTTTTTGACATTGATTAAAGGGAAAGACATTTTTCCTTTGGTTTGGATAGCGCCTAGAGGATTAATAACTGTTTTGCTGTTTTTTTCTATTCCAAATGGAATGATAGATGGCCATGGTGATCTTTTAGAAAAATATGATCCTAGTTATGATTATACTTTACAGGCTTTTGATCAAGGTATTTTGCTTTATACTATTTTAGTATCTAGCTTAGTAATGGCTATTTCTTTGATATTAAATAGGGGAGAAAAAGTGAAAAATGTTTTAATGGATTCATTTTTATTAAAAAACAACGACAATTTAATTGAGGATAAAATTCAAAAGGCAGTTTCTAATTCAGATAGTAAGGAAGACTCTTCAAATAATAATCTTACATAGTAAATCTTTATACTGAAGAGATATACTTTTTTACTAAATTTGCCAAAATTTAAAAAACAAAAGACATGCCTGAGATAATGGAACAAATTGATATCAAAGACGCTTTAGACTCATTGGGGATAAAGACTAATAATAATGGATCTGCTGTTGGAGCTCATTGGTTTACAACTAGAGGAGAGGTAATTGATTCCTTATCACCTGTAGATGGTAGTTTGATAGCTACAGTATCTTCAGCTACTTCAGCTGAATATGAAGCATGTATAGAAAAAGCACAACTTGCTTTTGAAAGCTGGAGGATGGTCCCTGCCCCAAAAAGGGGAGAAATAGTAAGACAGTTTGGAGAATTATTAAGAGAGAAAAAAGAGCCCCTTGGTCAATTGGTTTCTTATGAGATGGGGAAATCCTATCAGGAAGGATTGGGAGAGGTTCAGGAAATGATAGATATATGTGAGTTTGCTGTTGGCTTATCAAGACAGCTTCATGGATTAACTATGCATTCAGAGCGTGAATTACACAGAATGTATGAGCAATATCATCCATTAGGAGTTGTTGGTATTATTTCGGCTTTTAATTTCCCGGTAGCTGTTTGGGCATGGAATACAGCTTTAGCTTGGGTCTGTGGTGATGTTTGTATTTGGAAACCATCAGAAAAAGCACCTTTATGTGCAATTGCTTGTCAGAATATTATAGCACAGGTTATTAAGGAAAATAATCTACCTGATGGAATCTCATCTATTGTTATTGGTGATGCAGAGTTAGGAAAAAGAATGTCTGAAGATAAAAGAGTGCCTTTGGTTTCTGCTACTGGATCTACCCGAATGGGTAAATCTGTAGGTAAAGCAGTTGGAGCTAGGTTAGGGAAATCATTACTTGAGTTAGGAGGAAATAATGCTATTATTTTATCTCCTAGCGCTGATCTTAAAATGGTAATACCAGCTATAGTTTTTGGAGCTGTTGGGACTACTGGTCAAAGATGTACATCTACAAGAAGATTAATTATTCATGAAAACATTTATGAAGAAGTTAAGCAGGCTTTGGTTAATGCGTACGGACAATTAAAAATAGGTAATCCTTTAGATGAATCTAATCATGTTGGTCCATTAATTGATAAAGATGCAGTTGATATGTATTTGTCTGCTATAGAAAAAGCAAAAGCTGAAGGGGCTAAGATTCTTGTAGAAGGAGGTATCTTATCTGGATCAGGATATGAAAGTGGATGTTATGTGAAGCCGGTTATAGCAGAAGCTGAAAATCAATTTGAGATAGTACAGCATGAAACATTTGCACCTATTCTATATTTAATAAAATATAATGAAGATGTTAATAATGCTATTAGTATTCAAAATGCAGTTCCTCAAGGATTGTCATCTGCTATTATGACTACTGATATGAGAGAGCAAGAAGCATTTTTATCTCATTTGGGTTCTGACTGTGGTATTGCTAATGTAAATATAGGGACTTCTGGTGCTGAAATTGGAGGTGCTTTTGGTGGTGAAAAAGAAACTGGAGGCGGAAGAGAATCTGGTTCAGATGCATGGAAAGTATATATGAGAAGACAAACCAATACAATAAATTGGGGAACAGAACTTCCGTTAGCTCAAGGCATAAAGTTTGAATTATAGAATTAATTCAGCTTATGTGTAATTCCTAAACCAATTACATTCATGATTTGAGGATTATAAGTATTTAGTTCTTTGATCCTCAAATATTTTAAACCAAGAAAAAGGGAGCGGTTTATTTTATATTCTAAACCTATTCCAAGTCTGTTTTTATCATAAAGAGGACCACTTAGGTTATTAAGATGGAAGAAGAGTTCATTGTATAAAAAAGCTTTGATCTTTTTATTAACCTTGTAAGCTGTTTTTATTCTTGTTCTTTCATAAAATTGATTGATATCACTTTGAATAAAATTATATTGGGTTCTATTTCTAAAGATAAAAGTTAAATCACCTGTTTTGTATCTAAAAGTAAAATCAGCATGAAAACGATTTTGAAGCTCATTGCCATATTCTCTATTAACATTTTTTGTTCTGTATGCAAATGCGCCTCTTAAAAAAGAGTTGAATTTAATTTTAGTAGAAAGTTCAGAAAATAATTGTTTGATTTCTGAAGAATTATTAATTGTTCTTAATTCAAATCTGCCATTTAAACTAATTTTTTTGTTGATACCATAACTAAAGTCAGTTCTTGTCCAGCTACCAAAATCCTCATTATTAATTTGGGATGATAGTAGATTTGGAATCAACAGTATCAGTAAAATAATTATACGATACATTCTTTTATTTTAATAATTGGCAATTATTATGGTGTCTAATTGAATAGTCTCACCTTTAGAACCCACAGTAGTGTTTATTTTTATAAGACTATCTTGCCCATTTGGGCAATTTAGACACTCACTATAGGTAAAAACTTCATAGTTACCTTGATTTAAATAGTTAAATTCAAAAGTGCCATCATGGCTAGTTTTAACATCATCATCAAAAGTGTTGTCGTTGTCGCCATAAATTATATAAACATCATGTTCTTGAGCATCATACGATGCAGTTATATTACCAAGCACATTAATATTATGTACTATTATTTTACCTTTTATAGTTGCTTGTCCACCAACTCCTGGAGATTTTGAGCAGCTATTAAAAAGAACAATTAAAGCAAAGTATAAAAATGATTTTTTAATGTAATAAAGCATAGTAATTAGTATTTATTATCTTAATAGATACACAAAAGAACAAAAAGTTTAATAAAGAGCTATTAAAATTAATAACCGATAGTTTCTTTTAGTCGTTTCAAAGTGTTATCAGCAATTTTTTTTGCTTTAAGGGATCCAGCTTGTAGAATTTCATCTAATTCATTTAGATTGGACATGTAATAATTAAACTTATCTCTTGGTGTTTTATACTTTTCGATTATCAGGGTTAAAAGTTCTTTTTTAGCATGTCCCCAGCCATATCCACCAGCTCTTAATTTATTAGCCATATCCTTACTTTGGTCCGAGCTAGCAATTAGTTCATATAATTTATATACAGTAGAGCTATTAGGATCTTTTGGGCACTCTAAAGGAGCATCATTTGTTACAATGTTTTTATTGATGATTTTTTTTAATTCTTTTTCAGATTGAAAAACATCAATAACGTTTCTTCTTGACTTACTCATTTTTTCACCATCTGTTCCTGGAATCAGCATGCTATCCTTTTTAAGAAGAGGTTGAGGAATTACTAAAACATCACCATGTTTGTGATTAATCCTAGAAGCAACATCTCTTGTCATTTCTAAATGCTGCAATTGATCTTTACCTACAGGGACAAAGTCAGCATCATATAAAAGAATATCTGCAGCCATTAGCATAGGGTAAACAAAAAGACCAGCGTTTACATCATCTAATCGAGTAGATTTATCTTTAAATGAATGAGCAAGCTTGAGTCGTTGGTAAGGATAAAAACAATTCAGATACCACGCTAGCTCTGCACATTCAGTAACATCTGATTGTCTATAGAAAACAGTTTTCTTGGGATCTAAACCAAAAGCCAGCCAAGCAGCAGCAACGGCATAAGTGTTTTTCTTTAATTCTTTGGGATCTTTTACTTGAGTAAGCGAGTGTAAGTCTGCAATAAACAGAAAGGAATCATTTTTTACATCATTGGATATTTCTATCGCAGGTAAAATAGCTCCTAAAATGTTTCCTAAGTGAGGAACTCCAGTGCTTTGAATTCCTGTTAATATTCTAGACATGTGATTAATTCAAATTAAAGTGAAACAAAATTAAGGCTTTACCTTAAAAAAGAAGTATCAAATTTAAATTTATCATATTTAAGGGTAAATTTATATATCTAATATGAGAGGAATCAAATTAATCATATCATTTTTTTACAGAATATATTTTGGATTAGCTTTCTTTATTACAGGACTATTTTTTTTACCCATGTTGTTGATCTTGGTTAGGGGAAGGCATAAGTATAAAATAGCCTTTTTTATGAAAAAGATTTGGGCAAAATTAATTTGTATTTTGGTGTTGGTTAAAGTTAAGGTAAAAGGAAGAGAAAACTTCCCCAATGACTCAGCATATATAGTTTGTCCTAATCATTCTTCTTATTTGGATATTATTTTAATGTATCAGATTATACCAGATGAGTTTGCTTTTTTAGGAAAAGCAGAAGTTCTAAAATGGCCTATTATTAACTTGTTTTTTAAGAGAGGAATTGACATTCCTGTGTATAGATACAGTATTAGAAGAGCTAAGGAGTGTATTGATCTTTCAGAGATTGCACTTAATAAAGGAAGGTCAGTTGCTATTTTTCCTGAAGGAGGAATGGTGAGGGCTAAAAAACTAAGAAGATTTAAAAACGGAGCTTTTTCACTTTCAGTACAAACAAATATACCTATTGTACCAATAACTTTTAGGAATAATTTTAACCTTTTTACTGATCATTCTGATTTTTTTAGAATTTGCAGACCCGGAAAAGCATATGTGGTTATTCATAAACCAATAGATCCAAGTTCATTTCCAGAAAAAGATTTAATATCTTTGAGGAATCATACTTATAACGTGATAAAAAAAGAGCTGAATTATGAAGCTGGATGAAAAAATAGTTGATAAGATCGCTGAGCTATCAAAACTCAAATTTAATGATCAGGAAAAATTAACGATTATTAATGATATGAATAAAATGCTTGAGTTTGTAGATCAGTTAAAAGAGTTGGATACTGCTGACCTTGAGCCCTTGATACACATGAGTGATGGGGTTAACGTACTTAGAGAAGATGAGGTAATTGAATCTATCAATCAACAACAAGCTTTAAAGAATGCACCAGCTAAAGACTCTACTTATTTTAAGATACCAAAAGTGTTAGACAAGAAAGCTTAACAGAATTCTTCAAAAGAAGCAATTAAATTTTCAGCTATTAATTCAGCAGGTCTTCCTTCTATATGATGTCTTTCTATAAAATGCACTAGTTTGCCATCTTTAAATAAAGCTATACTGGGAGATGATGAAGGATAAGGTAAACAATACTTTCTAACTTGATTCGTGGCTTCAGCATGAACACCAGCAAAAACAGTAAGTAGCTGATCTGGCTTTTTGTCGTTTTTAGCTGCCATTTTTGCTGCAGGTCTAGCGTTTCCAGCAGCACAGCCACAAACTGAATTAATTAAAATTAAAGCTGTTCCTTCCGCTTCATTTAAAACTTGATCAACTTGATCAGGGGTAAGTAGTTCAGAAAATCCTTCAGAGGTTAAGTCCTCTCTCATTGGCGCAACTAATTCAGGTGGATACATAGCTTTTTGTTAAAAATAATTTGTATGCAAAATTAATGATTTATTTTAAATAATAAGCAGAGAAAAATGGATGATTTAGTCCATATAATAAGTGCTGTCTTCAGGTCTTAATGCGCGTTTAAACCACAGTGGTCTTCTTAAGTTGTTTGGCCCAGGCGCTGGTCTTGTTTTGCTAAGCCATTCTTTATATACTTCAAAAGATTTATTTGTATCTACAAAGACATCACCATACTTATCTTCTGGTTTAGCTTTTTCCAGTTTTACCTTTTGATGCCAGCAATGCATTCCGCTGATTGGATCGGGATGTACAGGAAAAGTAATGTTTTGGTGAACCCCACCATCATTCCAGAATATTCTTGATGAATCTGGATCGCTGCTTTTATATGGTTTAATTCCTTCTATTGTAGACATCTTCCATTCACCAGCATTTTGGTTTTCTATTTTAACCAGATTTGTTGCCCATTGGTTTCCCTTTACATCTTGCTGCCTTCTCCATCTGCCAATATGATGTGAACAGGCAACTACACCTGGTTTCATTCCTTCAGTAACCCAGACTTTATCAACAAAGTATCCAATATCTGTATTTACTCTAATCAGATCATCTGTTTTAAGGCCTACTATTTCAGCATCTGATGTATGTATCCATATAGGATTTCTGTTTGCCATTTCAGTAAGCCATTTTGAGTTTCCTGATCTTGAATGAATAAGAACCGGAAGTCGGAAAATAGGGATTAGAGGGAACTCTCCTTTTGTCTTGTCTAAATTTTCTGGATGTATATGACTTTTAATGTAAGTAGGAATGGAATATTCGGGCCATTTCCAATCGATCATGGTCTGGGAAAAGAACTCTTGCTTTCTTGAAGGGGTTGGAAATCCAACACAAGGTTGATCATTGATCATTACTCCAATATCATCCCCGTTTTTTCTTATCACTCCATTTTTTGGATCAATCACAGTGCCTTTCATTTCATCAGCACTTAACGGTTTAAGATTTTTATTATAAGAGACCTTTTCAATTTCAAAAGCTCCATATTTTCTCATGTAATCTAACGGGCTAAGTCCTTTTTTAGAAGCAGTTTCTGGTAAGCCTGGAGTATTTTCAAAAATATATTGATAATACTCATCAATGGTAATTTTTTCTCCAGGCCTATAGGGAGATTCAAAATGTTTTTTTATACCAAGGCTGCCATCAGGATCTATGCGCCAAGAAAGCTCAATCCAAAATTCATCTTCTTCCCAAACTTCCCCTGGGTTTACCTCATAGGTGTAGTTAAATTTCTTTTTATTTTTTCTGGCAACTTCTCTTAAAACTGGTTGACGGAATGCTATCCACATTCCCGAATGTGTAGCGTAGCTATTTATGTCATGCCTTTCAGCAGAATGACCCATCGGCAGAACATAATCAGCATAATATGCAGATTCATTCCAAGTAGGAGTTAAAGCTGCATGAAGGCCAAATTTCTCTTCATCCATAAATGCTTCAACCCAAGAAAATCCGTCAGGATATGTCCAGACAGGATTAAACACTCTGCTGAAGTAGACATCCATTTTACCTCTATTTTCTTTTAATAAATGAGGAAGTAGAAAGCTCATTTCAAAAAATGCAAGTGGATATTCATCTGGAAAATGTAGCTTGTTCCAGAATTTTTGTGCAGGTGGATTGTCAAAGAATTTTGGTTTGAATTTATTCCATGAGTTAGGCGATGTACCTCCTTTAGTGCCCACGCTTCCTGTAAGAACATTGAGAAAATGAAGACTTCTAGATACTGCCCAGCCTCCTAAGTTGCCACTGCCGGCACTACGCCAGTTATGTGTTGCAAACTGAGAGCCGGCCTTACCTATTTCTCTTGCAATTTCAATAATTGTCTCTTTTTTTATGCCGCTTTCCTTTTCTGCAAATTCAGGGGTGTATTCTTTGTAAACCTCTTTTAGTGTTTCAATGAAATTTTCAAAAATAATTTCCTTATTAGGAAATTGAGAGCTTAGATATTCTTGCCAGTTTACCCAGTCGTGCAAATATTCTTTATTGTACAGCCCTTCATCAAGCAGGATCTTTGCCATGGCAAGCAGTAGAGCTGCCTCAGACCCAGGGTATGTAGGCATCCAGTAATTAGCCATGCTGGCTGTATTAGATAATCTAGGATCCATTACTGCCAGCTTTGCTCCTTTCATCATCCCCTCAATTATTCGTTGAGCATGAGGGTTAAAATAATGACCTGATTCAAGATGTGCGCTTATTAAAAGAATAAATTTTGCGTTAGCATGGTCAGGCGATGGTCTATCATATCCATGCCATATATTGTAACCGAACCTAGCTCCCGAAGAACATATATTAGTATGGCTATTGTGCCCGTCAACGCCCCATGCTTTTAAAACCCTGTCCATATATCCTTCATGTCCAGGACGACCAACATGATATGCGATTTCATTGTTTCTCCCTTCTTTTAATGCTTTTCGAATTCTACCTGCTATATCGTCAAGCACATCATCCCAGCTTACTCTTTCCCATTGTCCTTCCCCTCGCTTACCTTTTCTTTTTAAGGGATATAAAATACGATCTGTATCTTTTATCTGATTGATAGTAGCAGGCCCTTTAGCACAATTTCTGCCACGGCTTCCTGGGTGGTAAGGATTGCCTTCAAATTTTTTAATGGTTCCATCTTCCTTATCTACATAAGCAAGCATACCACAAGCCGATTCGCAATTAAAACATGTTGTTGGTACTATTGAATATCTTTTTTCTTTTTTTGTTGGCCAGCTTTGAGGATCATAATCCGCAAAGTCATCCCATTCTTCTACAGGAGGATAATTTGTTAATTCGCCATTATGCGATAAGTTTCTTAGTTTTATGTCATTGTCATTATAAAGAGATGGGATCAGCTTTAGTTTTTCTGCAATTAGCTCAATTATACTTTGTTTCTTTTTTCTTCCCATTTCCTTTATGTTAGAGATATTCGTTGGGGGGCTTCTATCCATATATGCTCAGCTATATATATTCCCACTATTACTAATAAACCTGCCGTAGAGAGCAAGTGATGATTTCCTGAAAAAGCAAGACATAATGGTATTGTATTACCAAGTGTTATAACTCCTATCCAAAAAGAATTTTTGTATCTTCCAATAGATATCATTTTTAAGGTTTCTTTAGAATCTTCAGTATGTTTAAGGAGCTTAAATTCAATTATCAGTAGTAATAAATTTATAATTAGTGAGTAGATTAAAATTGTATTAATATAATCTAAAAAACCATCTGAGAATTCACAATTAGGGATACATGAAATCAAGCTAAAAACTGATCCACCTGCCATAATGCTGTGAGTTAGCATATGAAATAAAAGTATTGGGCTTTGCCAAAGATCACGACCTTTTGCTTGCCTGAATAAAAATGCAGTGTATATAGAAGTTATAACAGCCAAAAGAGCTGCAGAACACATTGCTGCTTTAAATAAGGTCGTTGATAGCTCTAGGTAAAACATAAGGCAACTGACTGATAATAGTATTCCAAAAAATGTAATTGCATAACCTCCTTTAACAAGCCAAGATTCCCACCTGGGCCTTAATAGTACATACAGAAACCGTTTTGGCTGATCAAGGTCTTTTATTAATAAAACACCTGTAAATGCTAAGAATATTAATCCAGTAATAATACCTATTAAAAACACATCATATTTTTCATTAAAAGAGGGTAAAAAAGCACTAAAAAAGGCAACTAGAAATGTCCCTGTTGAGATAGCTTTAGTCCACACATAACCGGAAACTTCTCGCCCCCATAAAATTCCTTTATCAGGAAAATCAAAAACACGCTTAACTTTATCAATTAATCTTTTCTCAGATTCTTTATTAGTTTGTTTATCAGTTATTTCATTAGCAGATAAAAGTTTTGGATCTAGCTGGTTTTGCAGGTCAGTAAGGCTTTTGTCTTTTGTTAAAGAGTCAGCAAATTTAGCAAAATGACCTACCCCAGTTGTTTGTGAATTCCATATGTAACGACTAGATCGACTTGTTTTGGATGGGACTAAAGAAACATCTTCAGCATTAATGTAGAATAGGTTAGGTTGAGTGTTTTTTTCTTTTTTTCTAACTTTAACATCATGCTTTGATAAAAGCTGAGAGATTTCAGATTTTGGATCTTTCATGTTTCCAGAGATGATTGCTTGTTCCGGACAAATAATTACACATGCAGGCTTAAGACCAACATCAACACGATGAGCACAATAGTTACATTTAGCAGAAGTATGAGTTTCTGGATCTATGTACAAAGCATCATACGGGCATGCTTGCATACATGATTTACAACCAATACATCTTCTATTGTCAAAATCTATAATACCATCTTTTCTTTTATATAATGCGTCTGTAGGACAAATACTCATGCATGGGGCATCAGAACAATGGTTACACCTCATTACAGAGAATAATCGTTTAGAATTGGGAAACTCTCCTTTTTCAACTTGTTTCACAAAAGTTCTGGTTACACCGATTGGCACATTATGCTCAGATTTGCAAGCAACAGTACAAGCGTGACAGCCTATACATTTTCTGTTATCTATAATAAAGCCATATTTTACTTGATTAGCTTTATTTATATGAGTGGATTTGTCGTAGATTTCTTTTTTCATTTAATAACTATAAGGCACAAAAAGTTATAACTTTTTAAATTAAGAAAATATAAATTATAATCATAAGATTAAATAATCTTTTGTTATTAGAATAGATAATTTATTAACGACCTGTTCTACAAAAATCAAATTAGCGTTTACTTAAAGTCAAAATATCCTTTCTTAAAAGTGGAGTAAATGAAACTAGTGTTAAAGAGTATTTAAATCTTAATTAGGATTGATTCGTTTATTTATAAAAAAAGATTTAAGTATTTTAGAACAATCTTCAGCAAGGACTCCAGATATAACTTCTGTCGTTGGATGAATTATTTTTTCACTAATTGAATGAAATCCTCTTTGTTTATCTGATGCTCCGTAAACTATTGTTCCTATACGTGTCCAGAAGGATGCTCCTGCACACATGATGCACGGTTCTAGCGTTATATATAAAGTGCAATCATTTAAATATTTGTTTTGTAAATATTCACTAGCAGCAGTAAAAACCTGCATTTCAGCATGTGCTGTAAAGTCAGTAAGCTGTTCAGTTAGATTGTGAGCACGAGCAATGATTTTATTTTTGGAGACTATTATAGCACCAACGGGTACTTCATCTTTTTCATATGCAATTTGAGCTTCTTGAAGTGCTTTTTGCATAAAATACTCATGAGTATGAGGTTCTTCTTTCATGTCTTACTTATATTAATTGTATATAATTATCATTTATACAAATGTTTATATTTGTAATGAGAATCACAACTTGAATTTTTCACAATTAAAACTTAATAAAATGGCTTTTGAATTACCTGAATTACCTTACTCTCATGACGCGCTTGAGCCTAATATGGACACGCGAACAATGCAAATACATCATGGAAAGCACCATGCTGGATATACTAGTAAATTAAATGCGGCAATTGAAGGATCTCCATTAGATGATTGTCTTATTGAAGATATTATAAAAGACCTTGATATGTCAAATGGCGCCTTAAGGAATAATGGAGGTGGGTTTTATAACCATTGTTTGTTTTGGGAAGGAATGTCCCCTAATGGTGGTGGTGAGCCTGTTGGAGAATTATCTGATGCTATTAATTCTGCTTATGGTTCTTTTGATTCTTTCAAAGAGGCTTTTTCAAATGCAGCAGCTACTAGATTTGGTTCTGGATGGGCATGGCTTTGCGTTCATGATGGTGGCAGGGTAGAGGTTTGTTCTACTGCTAATCAGGACAATCCTATGATGCCAGGTATCGGATGTGGTGGAACTCCAATTTTAGGGCTGGATGTTTGGGAGCATGCTTATTATCTTAACTATCAGAACAGAAGACCCGATTATATTGCAGCTTTTTTTAATGTAATAAATTGGGATAAAGTTGAAGAGAATTATAGTGCTGCTAAATGACATTCTAACATGCTGAGATTTTTAACTATTGGGATGATCATGTTGTTCTCTTTGAATATGCACGCATCAGACATTCCTAAGGTGAGAAAAAAAAGGTTTAAAAAGATCTTAAATTTCAATAAAGATCAAGCTAAGCATTCAAGGCTTACTGCAGCTACATTTGATATTACACTGGGTTTATTAGGTGTTCATAGACTATATTTGGGTACAAATCCAAAAGTTCCTATAGTGTATGCAATTACTTTAGGAGGTGCTGGATTTTTGGTCCTGGCAGATTTGGGAGTGATTCTTTTTTCTAAAGACCTTGAAAAATTCACAAATAACGGAAATGTATTTTTATGGAATATAGATAAGAGGGATTAAGGATTTTCTATTTTATACCAAAGATCATCTGGTGTGCCCTCTTCATAAGGAGCCTTTTTATACAATGTCATTCCAACTTTTTCCATAACACGTATTGATGCAATGTTTTCAACCATTGCAATGGCTATTATTTTTTTTAACTCAAGTGTTTCGAATCCATAGTTTAAAATGGCCATGGAAGCTTCTGTAGCAATACCCTTGTTCCAAAATTCTGGTAATAGTCTATAGCCTAGATCCACCTCCTTGAATTCGGGTAAATATTTTAACCCAGCCCATCCAGGCAGAAACTTTACAGCCTGACAACACAGCCAATGTGGAGGCCAAGGCAGGAGTTGGTACAGGCAGTGGCAGTGACCA
>PVBE010206415.1_pt1 | contig 14473 bp, 10 predicted proteins | sample 1631181 | NCBI WGS metagenome assembly PVBE01 (sample SAMN08397723, study PRJNA350692) | Marine metagenome, whole genome shotgun sequencing project. | isolation source: water | place: Pacific Ocean | collected 2012-04
GATTGCGGTTGTTTTGCTTGATGCCGTTGTAGACGAAACTGCGTTCCGAATAGTAATGATAGTACTCGGGAAACTGCTCTATAGTATGTTTAGCCAGAAGCGCCAAATCCTTCGGCGACATTCTGTGCTCGGGATGTGGCCACCCTGTTGAATTCTTGAAAGTACTGGAGGGCAGCCCAAGTTGCTTCGCCCGTTCGGTCATTTCCCCAGCAAAGGCTTCTTCGCTGCCTGAAATCCCCTCGGCGATAACGATGCAGGCGTCGTTTCCGGATTGGACGATGATGCCACGGATAAGGTCTTCGATACGGGCCCGTTTTCCCGGCACCAAAAACATCGTCGAACTACCACTCTTAGCACCACCTTTGCGCCAGGCGTTCTCGCTGATGCGAAACGTGTCATCCAATGATAAACGCCCGTCACGAAGGCGTTCGAAAACCATGAATACGGTCATCAATTTGCTCATGGATGCCGGTGGCATGGGGACATCGGCGTCCTTGTCGAACAGGATTGTCCCAGTTTCCGCATCCATCAGGACAACTTGCTTGGCCAGGGTCTCGATGGCTTTCGCCGGCGCCACGTCCAGCAAAAAAGCAGCCAAAACAGCACAAAGAACAAAGGCTGAACGGCGGAAAGGTAATTTAATCAAAATCATCGTCGGGTTAATTCCGTTAAATGGAGGGCAGACACATCAATCAACGATGGTTCTGGCATTGGTATAGCCGGTGAGAATAACTTGCTCAAGCATATGATCGGCTTCGGCGACGGAAGAAAGCGGACCGACCCTGACACGAAACGAATCTCGACCACTGATCAGTACAGGGGAAACCTTGACGGGGCCAAGGCTGGACAAGCGGGCGCGAACTCTGTTTGCGTTGTCAAAGTTGGAAAATGCTCCGGCCTGAATGAATATCCGGGTTTGCTGCAACACCGGTTCAATCGATACCCTTTCATCATCTGCCGGCAATGAGGCGAGCTGATCTCCGCTATCTGTCATTGTCACCGGTTCCGGTGGTGGTGGCGTTTCGACAGGCGTCGGGGTGGTCCCCGCAGTCCCGATTGAAGGAAGTTCCTGAGAACTGACTTTGGCTTTAGGGAGGCTATTGACCGTAATGGGTGAGTCTACTTTAGCCAGTTCGGCGTCTCCTTTCAGGCGCGTGGCAATGGCCCGGCTTTCGTTGGCTAGAATCCTGACCCGAATGCGAGCCGTTCCCTGCTTTTCAAAGCCAAGTAGCTGCGCCGCGCGGCGTGACAGATCCAGAATACGTCCATGGGCGTAAGGGCCGCGATCGTTAATGCGAAGGTTTAAGGTGCGCCCGTTATTAAGGTTCGTGACCCTGACAATACTGGGCAAAGGCAAGGTCCGGTGAGCGGCGGAAATGCCGTTCATGTCGTAGGTTTCGCCGTTGGCGGTTTTGCGTCCGTGAAATTTTGGGCCATACCAGGAGCCGATACCGGTTTCGTCGTATTCAAAATTCTCCTTCGGGTAATACCAGACCCCTTTGATTTGATAGGGCTTGCCGATTTTGTATTTTCCGTATGAGGTTTTTTGCTTTTGAGCTTCACCTTTTTTTGCAATCTGTTTAACGGTCTGGGCGATAAACTGAGTTTCGGCGCAGGCGTTAAGCAGCGTCGCCGCGCAGACAAATAGCCCCAGCCTGATCGTATTACTCGCCCAGGAACCGGAACGAATGCCAAATTGAAAAATATCCCAATGTCGGTTCATTTAAGACCGCCCCCACTACGCGATAGAATGCTACAAATCATCAACAGGGCACACCATATAGCGTTGCAGTAAACAGGACATTAATGGATATGGTGCTTTAGCTTCCGCCTATTTTATCGGCCAGTGTTCCAACCGCTACGGCAAAGTAGGTAGACCGGTTCCATTTCAATATCGTTCGATAATTGTCGTAGACCATATAGGCTGCGCTGCCTTCACCTTTAGTAAAAACGATTGAGGCCACTAAATCCCGAGTCGGAAGATCGCTGCCATCAGACCGCCTGACGCCCAGGCCTTGCCAGTCACTGATGGATTTGCGGACTTTCAGGTTTGCAAGGTTACTGTCGAAACCTTCCGGCAACGCAACGGAGCGTCCCCATGTCTGGTCTGCTTTCCAGCCGGATCGGGACAGGTAATTTGCCGCCGAGCCAAAAACATCTTCCCTGGTCGACCAAATATCCTTGCGGCCATCACCATTGTAGTCAATTGCGAAGTTCAGGAACGAAGACGGCATGAACTGGCATTGCCCCATCGCGCCTGCCCAGGATCCAACCATGTCTTTGGCCTTGATGTGATCGGCGTTGAGTATTTTAAGGGCATTCAGTAATTCCTTGCGAAAATACTTGCTGCGTCGCCCATCGTGGGCCAGCGTCGCTAAGGCAGGGATCAACTTGAAGCCGCCGGTTACCCGTCCAAAATCCGTCTCAATCCCCCAAAAAGCGACAATGAAGCGGGGCTGCACACCAAATCTTTTACCGACTTCTTCGAGCAGCGCGCGGTTTTCCGCAAGTTTTTTGCGCCCCTTTTGAACACGGGAGTTGGGCACGACCCGGTCCATGTATTGCCGGAAGGTCAGCGTAAACTCAGGTTGTTTACGGTCCAGTTCTATAACGCGGGGGACAGGCTTGATATTATCCAGGGCGGAAGACAGGATTTCCTCTCGAATTCCCTTGTTGGAAGCCTCAGCCCGTAAATCTACCAACCATTCGGCAAAAGGTTTCTGCTCTGCATCAGCGGGATTTGCCGCCGACAGGCAAAAAATGGCCGAAACCGAAAGCAACGTGACGGTCTTTAGGTGTTTAATTAACAAAAATATTCCCCTGAATTTTCAGCGAATCCTGAGCCATGCCTCGTAAACCCTTCTGCCACACGGCCTGGATCAGGGCAATGGTAAAACCAGTGTCAGGTTTTGGGAGCGGGAAAGAGTGCGTCCGTCTTGTTTGTCATCCAATAAAATAATAAACCGATCCATTCATGAAAAGATCCAGACAAGTAACTGAGCCCAGAAATCAGGTTGAATGAAGGCACTAATACAACTTCACCATTGGTATTGAAATCGACAGGATAAGGTAGAACATTCCATCCGATTTTCCTGAAAATGCCTACGGACCGGGGCATATGAAATGCTGACGTAATGAGAACCCATGTTTCATCAGGAGCCGGTTTCGCCAGCTCTAGTGACATAACAGCGTTTTCGTGCGTGTTTCTGGACTGGCTCTCCAGTAGCACCCTGTCCAGGTCGATACCCATGGTCGTCAGCAAAGGGGCAATGACATCGGTTTCCTTAATGTTTTGGCTTAATATTTTCCCAGAACCACCTGTAAATATTAACTTTGCGTCTGGATATCTCCTGGAGAGAGTGGCGAATTCGGTTAGTCTTTCTATGGCCCCGCCAATTGAAATCTGGCCACGGAATTTCGTGACGACTTCATTGACCACCCCTCCCAATACTATAATGCCGTCTACTTTTTTTGGTAATTCGTGAACGACTGGAAATCGGTTTTCCAGAATAACATAAAGATTTTTACCGATAGGAAGCACGGCAGCGCCCAGCGATAATAGGGCGGCGAATGAAATCAACCACCGCCCAACCTTGTCCCGCCGCCTGTATATCAGCACGGCACCCAGGCAAAGGGAGATCAGCAGTACATTACCTGGACTGACAAAAAACCAGAAAAATTTGGAAAGATAAAAAAACACGCGTGGTGATAGCCTGAAACGACCATAAACGCAAATTAAGGCATTGATATTATGGCTATCCTATACCGCCTGCTTGTTCCAGAAGGGAGATCATTTCAAGGTACAGGTTTCGCTAATCTTCCCCGCCTTTCATGTCGAAAAAGTCAAGCTTTTGTCGTGCCCTGGTTAACGCCGTCTCCCCCATTTCGTCCCGGGCGTTGATGTCGGAACAATCAACGTGATCGGTCAACGACGACAGGGGCAAAAAAGGACACCAGCCAAAACCAGATAGAACGGAATGATCTTGTTGCTAATCATGACGAAACGATATAGCGATGACAGTCGTTCGGCAATTCACGAAAAGGTGTCAATTTCCCTTTCCTGTTTTGGAGTTATTGCCGTCTATATTTCCCCAATATTTGATGTGACCGGTTGATGACCCAGGAAAACACTTACAGTCGTGGAATAGTGATGTCGGGCGCGGGAATGTTAATCCTGAGCCCTGACGGGTTGCTTTTGCGCCTGATCAGCGATGCATCGACCTGGGACGTCATTTTTTACCGTGCGTTCTTCACGACCCTGACGCTGGGGGTGTACCTGTTTTTCAAAGAGCCGCGCTCCCTGCCTGCAATTTTCGGTAATTTTGGGCGATCCGGTTGGATCGCAACTTTCCTGATGACTGCCAGCACCCTGTCTTTTGTCGGCGCAATCGCCAATACGTCTGTCGCCAATACCCTTGTTTTAGTCGCCACAATGCCCTTTTTCAGCGCCATCCTTGGCTGGCTGTTCATCGGCGAAGCGGTCAAGCCCCGCACCTGGGTGTCCATCTTTTTGGCGCTCACAGGTATTTTTGTTATTTTTTCCGGCTCTTTCGGTGAAGGAAACTGGCTGGGAGATTTTCTTGCAATCCTCACGGCGCTCCTTCAGGGATTGAATTTGGTCGTTTTAAGGAATGCCAGAGAACGAAATTTAACGATTCCTTCCCTGGGATTGTCGGGTGTCCTTGCTGCTTTGGTTGTCTTGCCTTTCGCCCACCCTATGGCGGTTGGTTTGGCCGACCTAAGTTACCTGGCGCTGATGGGTTTCGTCATTGTGCCGGTTTCATTGGTATTGTTTCTTGGCGGGGCGCGTTACGCGCCGGCCGCTGAAGTGGCTTTGTTGGCTTTGGTTGAAACAGTTCTTGGCCCATTTTGGGCGTGGATCGGCGTCGGGGAAGTTCCCTCGCAAATGGCGCTCGTTGGTGGGGGGATCGTAATTTCAGCGATCTTCCTTAACGCCTGGCTGGGGATGCACGATAATCACAGAGCCCAGCGGGTGGGAGCTTAAGTGGGCAATGAATATTCAAAATAAAGACCAGAGCCTGGTTGGAGCCTTTGCGGCACTCGCCGCCTTCAGTATGTGGGGATTTATCCCCCTTTATTTCAAGGCGGTATCGCATCTTCCGGCATTTGAAATCCTAGCTCACCGGATTGTCTGGACGGTTTTTTTTGTCGGTATGCTTATCATCATTACCGGGAACCTTAAAAATGTCCACGCCGTCTTCGCCAATAGAAAACTTCTTGCTACCCTGCTGCTAAGTTCATTACTGATCTCCTTGAACTGGCTGGTCTTTATCTGGGCCATCTCACATGACATGGTTCTGCAATCGAGTCTGGGGTATTTTATCAATCCATTGGTCAACGTGGCGCTCGGCTTGATTTTTCTAAAAGAACGATTACGCCTGCTGCAATGGGTTGCGGTTGGTTTGTCGGTTATTGGCGTTGGCAATCTCATCATCCAGCACGGCACCATCCCCTGGGTTGCCCTTACTTTAGCAATATCATTCGGTCTTTACGGATTGGTTCGAAAAATTGCCGTCGTCGATGCCCAGACTGGCCTTTTTGTCGAGACGACTATTATCCTGCCCCCGGTGCTGGCTTACTTGATTTACATAGGCATCAAGGGAACGGGCGCTTTCAATCCCATGGACATACAGTTGACCGGCTTGCTGATGATGGCCGGATTGATGACGGCCACTCCACTGGTGTTATTCGCCATTGCGGCGAAGAGATTGCTGTTATCTACGATCGGTTTTTTCCAGTACATAGCGCCCACGGGGCACTTTCTGTTAGCTGTATTTCTTTATAACGAGCCCTTCACCGACGCCCATAAAGTCACCTTTGTATTAATCTGGCTGGCCCTGGCGATCTATACCGTGGATACCCTCATCGCCCATCGTCGGAAATGATCGTTAACCGGCTAAAGTCCTGACGTTTTCCGGATTTTGTCCAACGATTTCCTGATAGAGGACAGGGTCGCTGGCTCCTTCCGATCCGAAAATCAGGACGCTGGAGTCCGAACCAAGCCCGAATGCCTTGGTTAGCGCCGGGTCGTTTTCACAGGCCAGAACCGCCGCAAGACCGGCGACAGCGGATTCACCGGCGACAATGGGCGTATCCCCCCCTGTTCCATCAGCCAGCAAGCGCATCGCCGGGCTTACAAGGTCATCGGGCAAGATGACAAAATCGTTAGCGCCGGTACTCAAGATATCCCAGGCAATCAGCGAAATTTCACCGCAAGACAAACCGGCCATCATGGTTTCAAGATCACCAGTTGCCGGAGTTGGTTTTCCGCACTGGGCGCTTTGGTACAGGCAGTCAGCCCGGTCCGGCTCAACCACGATGACGCGTGGGCGTTCAATTCCCAAAGTTTCCCAATAGTGTCCGCAAACAGCTCCGGCCAGGCCCCCCACCCCACCTTGAAGAAAAACATGCGTCGGCAAACTGTCGTTGGGCATTTGTTGCAGGGCTTCGTCTGCCATCACCGTATATCCCTGCATTACATTTCGCGGGACATCCAGGTACCCTTCGTAAGAAGTATCGGAAACGACAAACCATCCGTTTTCAGCGGCGGCGGCGGCGATTTGACGAACGGAATCGTCATAGTCTCCGTCCACGCGGTGAACCGTGGCGCCATATGCTTCGATGGCCTTTTTACGCCCTTCACTGACTCCGCCATGAATGTAGATAATACATCTGCACCCGAACGTTTGCGCCCCCCAGGCGACCGAACGCCCGTGGTTGCCGTCCGTAGCGCAGGCTACTGTGACGGTTTTGGTTATCTCCCGAAAGCGTCCTTCCAACAGGTCGGAAATCCCAATCCCGGCATCCGGATTACTTTCCTGAATGATGTTCATCAGTAGCCGTTGGGTTGCATAGGCACCACCCAGGGCCTTGAAACTGTCCAGGCCAAAGCGAAATCCTTCATCTTTGTAAAAAAGGGACCCAACACCAATTTTCCCAGCGAGCCCGGACAAATCCACCAATGGCGTCGGGCTGTACCCGGGCCACGATGAGATATCGGTATAAGCCTTCTCGAAGCTGGTCCGATTTACGATGGTGCGGGCTTTTGCCGGGTATCCGGCATCTGGCGAAGCGGCCTTCGCGTTTTCCAGGACATTTAGAACACCAAATTGTTTTCCGGTCGGGGTTTGATTGGAAGTCATCCATGCCTCTCTAAATTGATATTCTTCAGGTGTCGGAGTATTTCACGCCCCAGCGTCACTGTCCGGGCAAAAATGAAATTTCAGAAGTTTAGCTTTCATTAATAGTTTGCCGAGACAATGATCTTTCGGCTTCAGAATCATCACACTAGAAGGGATTTATGTTATGTCGAAGCAACCAATAGTTTCCTGTATCGCCAGGTTTTCCAGGAGAATCGCCCGCGCTTTTGGGTACAGGTTTGACCATCCTGCTGAAGTAATTGTCGGCTTCAGGCCCGGCGCGTTTCGCTAATTAAAACCTCGCGAAATAAAGTAAAGAATTCCCCATTAGCTAATTACCCCAAGCCTCTACCCCGGTGTATAAACATCCGCCGGGCGCATAATTTCGCACACCGGTTACGAATGGGTGACCGAGAGGTTGAAGGCACTGGTCTTGAAAATTACTTTCAAACGTTCAAGGAAATCCGTCGGAGTTCAATAGCGTACGAAGACTAAAGGGTTTTCTTGATTTAATTCCTCATTACGTTCCGCCAAATTCAATTGAGTTCAAGATAGTCCAGCCCTATAAGTGGGCGGAAGTAAGTGGCACGATCCAAAAAAGACCAGTGCTTATGAGGTGGGTTGGCCGAGTGGTTGAAGGCGTCAGTCTTGAAAACTGAATTGCGGGAGACCGTAACGAGGGTTCGAATCCCTCACCCACCTCCATTTTTTCCAAGAAGCGCGGAAAACCGGTAATCTACTGAAATTCAACGATTAATTCTTCTCGCTGCTCCATCAAACTGTTACATTGGGAGCATGGAGAAGGTGTCAGGACACACCCGCCTTTACCGCGCCGAGGAGCCACATACTGGCACCGTGCTACGATACCCGTCGATATCAAAGAATCGTATCCGAGCAAAGGAAATGAACAACCCCGCCGCAAGTAGCGGGGTATCAGGAGCCTAGGTTAGAAAAGAGCAAGCTGTCTATCTTCGTGTATTTTTTGATATTTTAGGCCCTGCCCCTTCACATAGTCCTTTATTGTATTTTCATCGCAGTCTACGCCCCAAGGGGCGGGGAATAAATCCCGGAGTGATTCAAACCCAAGGCGAGCCGCCAGTTTCCAGGCAGGGCTTCCGGTGTTCAAAAACCACTTGTTATGTGAACCATTGACCCCTTGCAGAAGGACATGGGGGAGGCATGGGCCATAGGGGGCCATTGACAGGCAGAGTGGAAGTGGGTTATATGGGGTTATGCAGGGCCATATGGGGCTGTAACCTTATCGGGAGATATGATCATGAGTATTGTTGAAGTTCGCGATTACGCACTCTGGCCTAAACACATCCACGGAAACGACCAGTTGAAAGAAAAGCTGATTGATATGAATGCTGGGGACTTGATCGAACTTGAAGTCGATGGTTTTCGAGGCACCTGGAAGAAAATGGATGATGGAAAGGACGGTCGCCCAACTCCTGGCATCAAAGGTATCGGCAAGGCCAAAGATCATTGGCATGAGTTACAGGGCCAGCGCGGTGAACTTGTTTCCATCACGGAAGCATAATCATGAACAAACGAGCAGCCATCTATCTTCGTATAGCTTGGCTCATATCCTGACGAGCAATGCAAGAAAAATCTCTATATGTGGTGCCGGTAGGACAAAAAAAACTGTCTAGGGGTGGGTTGAGTAGTTACCCTGGGAGAATAGTGCACCATTAAATGCCGGGACAAAACACCTAGGCGTTTCGGGCGTCCATAAACTGGCGCAGGGTCAGCGTCAGGATCAGTTCCATCGCCAGCCCCATTTTGCCGCCCGGGACAACGATAGAATTGCGTCTGGACATCCAGGAATTGCTGATTTTCGATAATAGAAACGGAAAATCGATGCCAAATTTTTCCGGGTCGCTGAACCGGATAACGATAACGCATTCATCGACGGAAGGCACTTCGGTCGCGCAAAACGGATCAGAAGTATCTACGGCGGGCACAAGCTGGAAGTTGATGTCCGTCAGTTGAAACTGTGGAATCAGATAATGCACGTAGTCATGCATACGCCTGAGAATGGTATCGATGACGGCTTCTTCTGAATACCCACGCTGGTTGGTGTCGCGGTGGATCTTCTGTATCCATTCCATGTTTATTATCGGAACGATGCCCAGCTTCAAATCCACGTACTGCGCGACATCGGCGTCGTCGGTCATTACACAACCATGCAATCCCTGATAAAATAATAGATCTGATTTTTCAGGCAACGCCTCCCAGGGGGTGAAATCACCCGGTTTCAGGCCATCAATCCCCGCCTTTTCAACTTCGGCCCGATTATGCAGATAGTGCCGCCCCTGCCCCGTTCCATTTTCGGAATAACAGCGGAACAGTTCTTCCAGTTCTGCGAACAAATTAGCTTCCGGACCAAAATGGGAAAAGTGCGGATTGCCGTTATTAACGGCCTTTTCCAGCTCCATCTTCATGTTGGCTCGACTGTAGCGATGAAAACTTTCACCCTCGACAATGGCTGGCGTGATTTTTTCACGCCGGAAAACGTGCTGGAAGGAACCCATGACGACCGGTGTCAAAGCGCCCGACGGCCTCGCCAGCGCGACGATAGGGTGTTTTTTGGACACGGGTCTACTTATCCAGCATTTTTCGCAAGATAGGTGCCAGAATCAGTTCCATCGCCAGTCCCATCTTGCCGCCAGGAACGACGATGGAATTTCGCCTGGACATCCAGGAATCGTGAATCATTTGCAACAGATAGGGAAAATCGACGTCAAAATCGTCGGGATTTCTGAAACGAATTACCACCAGACTTTCATCAGGCGTCGGAATATCGCGGGCGATTATCGGGTCAGACGTATCAACCACAGGTACGCGCTGGAAATTGATATCGGTGCTTTTGAACTGCGGCACGATGTAGTGCACATAATCGTGCATGCGGCGCAGGATGGTGTCCATAACAGCTTCGTTTGAATACCCCCGCTGGGAGGTGTCCCGATGAATTTTCTGAATCCATTCAAGATTAATCACCGGAACGACGCCAATCTTGAGATCCACATGCTGAGCCATATCCACATCTTCGGTGACAACGCAACCATGCAGCCCTTCATAGAACATAAGGTCGGTACCTTCCGGGATGTCCTGCCAGGGGGTAAACTCACCCGCGCCCAACCCTTCATAAGGGGCGGCTTCATTGTCGTTATGCAAATAAAGACGGCGCTTGCCCGATCCGGTTTCGCCGTACGTCTTAAACAGTTTGGCTATTTCCGCGAACAGATTGGCTTCCTGGCCAAAGTGGGAAAAATGGTGGTTTCCCTGATCAGTGGCATTGACCATGGCCAGCTTCATCTCGGCTCGGTTATAGCGATGGAAACTGTCTCCTTCGATGACTGCGGGATTGACGCCTTCACGCAGGAAGACATGTTCAAAGGCGTCCTTGACGGTGCTGGTTCCTGCACCTGATGATCCGGTAACTGCAATGATTGGGTGCTTCTTCGACACGTTTTGATCCTTCTCCTTCAATCAATCCCGAGGGCACTCTATATGATTCATCTAATATAATCGCCACCCGGTAAGGTAGGAACCTTGAGCGGAGGGGTGGGTAAGCTATCCGACGACGAAGCAGTGATGTTCGCCGACGCGGTGCATCCGGCACATGCGGCCCGCGGGCACCCAGGGATACCAGGGGCGCGGTTGAGCAGACGAGTGGCCGTAAATTCCCTGTCTCGCCTCATTGACATCAGCCCTTATGGACTCTATCTCTTGCATCGACCGGGGGACAGTCTTTCGGTCTACCCGCCAACCTGATGCCCAGAGGTCACCATGATCGGCGCAATTGCCCGGCGACTGTTCGGTTCTGCCAACGAGCGTTACCTTAAAACACTGCAAAAAGACGTCGATGCCATTAATGCGCTTGAGGCGCAACTGGAAGGCCTGAGCGACGAAGAATTGAGCGCCCGAACCCCCTGGCTGAAGGAACGTCTGACTGCGGGTGAGACCCTGGACGATCTTCTCGTGGATGCCTTTGCGACTGTGCGCGAGGCAGCCAGGCGCACCCTTGGTCAACGCCATTACGATGTTCAGTTGTTAGGCGGCATGGTCCTGCACCGGGGCATGATCACCGAAATGAAGACCGGTGAAGGCAAGACGCTGGCATCGACCCTCCCTGTATACCTGAACGCCCTTGCCGGCCAGGGCGCCCATGTGGTCACGGTGAACGACTACCTGGCTCAACGCGACGCCAACTGGATGGGCGAGGTTTATGGCGCCCTGGGCATGACCTGCGCGCACATTATTCACGGACTGGACGATGACGAGCGCCGCGCGGCCTACGCCGCCGATGTCACCTACGCGACCAATAACGAGCTTGGCTTCGACTACCTTCGCGACAACATGAAATTCAGCCTGGAAGAAATGGTCCAGCGACAATTCAACTACGCCATCGTCGATGAAGTAGACTCGATCCTAGTCGACGAAGCCCGCACACCCTTGATTATTTCCGGCCCGACCGAAGACGCAGCCGAAATGTATAACGCAATCGACAAGTTGATTCCAAAACTGCAGCCTGACGATTACGAAAAGGACGAAAAGAGCAAGGCCGTCACCATGACGGAGACCGGCACCGAAACCGTCGAGCAATTGATGCGCGACGCCGGACTGCTTGTCGAAGGCAGCATGTACGACCTGGCCAATATTTCGCTGGTTCACCACGCCAACCAGGCCCTTCGCGCCCACATCCTGTTCGAGCGCGACACCGATTACATCGTCAACGACAACAAGGTGATCATCATTGACGAATTCACGGGTCGCATGATGGAAGGCCGACGCTATTCGGACGGTCTGCATCAGGCCCTGGAAGCCAAGGAAGGCGTTGAAATCCAGAACGAAAACCAGACCCTGGCCTCGATCACCTTCCAGAACTATTTCCGCCTGTATCCCAAATTGGCCGGTATGACCGGTACGGCAATGACGGAGGCTGGTGAATTTTCCGAGATTTACAGCCTGAAAGTCGTCGATATCCCGACCAACGTAGACTGCATCCGAAAAGACATGGATGACGAGGTCTACCGCACGACCGCGGAAAAAGACGCCGCCATCATTGAATTGATCAAGAAGTGCCAGCAGCATTCGCAGCCGGCGCTGGTCGGTACCGTCAGCATTGAAAAGTCCGAACACCTTTCGGCGCTGATGAAAAAGGAAAAAATAGAACATAACGTCCTGAACGCCCGCCATCATGAACAGGAAGCCCTGATCATCGCCAAGGCAGGTGAACCGGGTGCGGTGACGATCGCCACGAACATGGCTGGCCGCGGCACAGACATTCAGCTGGGCGGCAATCTGGAAATGCTTCTGGGCGATGCCGTGGGCGGCGTTACCGACGAAGCCAGGATCAAGGAACTGAGCGAAACCATTACCGCCGAAGTCAAAGAACGAAAAGAGAAGGTTCTGAACGCAGGCGGGCTGTTCATCATGGGCACCGAACGCCATGAAAGCCGCCGTATTGACAACCAGCTTCGTGGCCGCGCCGGCCGTCAGGGCGATATCGGCGCTTCTAAATTTTTCCTGTCGCTGGAAGACGATCTGATGCGCATTTTTGGCTCCGGGCGCATTGACACCATGTTGCAGAAGCTGGGCCTTGAAGAAGGCGAAGCGATTGTTCACCCCTGGGTCAACAAGGCGCTGGAAAAAGCCCAGCAGAAGGTCGAGGCACGCAACTTTGAAATTCGTAAAAACCTTCTGAAGTTCGATGACGTCATGAACGACCAGCGCAAGGTCATCTTCGAACAGCGCAAGGAACTGATGGCGACAGACGACGTTTCCGAAGAAATCACCGAGATGCGCGCCCAGGTAATCGACGACATGGTCGCCCGATGCATTCCTGAAAAAGCCTATGCCGAACAGTGGGATACCGATGGTCTTCATGAAGAGGTCATGCGAGTTTTCGGCAAAGACCTTCCGATTGCCAACTGGGCCAAGGAAGAAGGCATTGCGGATGGGGAAATCCGCGAACGCCTGATGGACGTCGGCAACCGGCTGGCGGCGGAAAAAACCGTCAATTACGGTGCTGAAATCATGCGTTCGGTTGAAAAAAGCCTGCTTTTACAAATGCTCGACCAGGTCTGGAAGGAACACCTGCTGACCCTTGATCACCTGCGCCAGGGTATTGGCCTGCGCGCCTACGCACAGCGCGATCCGCTAAACGAATACAAGCGGGAATCCTTCAATCTGTTCGAGGAAATGCTGGATGGCTTGCGGGAGAAATTAACCCAGGTTCTGTCGCACATTGAATTGCAGACGTCGTTGGGTGAAGACGAATTACTGTTCCAGCGCAGCAAACAGGAAATGACGGAAACCCGGGAAGACCCGGCGTTCCAGCAGGCTGGTAGCGCCGAAGCCGAGAAAAGAAGCGAATTGGCGACCCCAATCAGAAGCCGTCAGGCGTCTTCCGAAGTGAACCCGGACGATCCATCGACCTGGGGCCGGGTGGCCCGAAATGCTCCCTGCCCTTGTGGCACCGGCAAAAAATACAAGCACTGCCACGGCAAGGTTTAGGAATTACGATACAAAAAACCCAGGTTTCGAGCAAATGACGAGCAAGCCAAACTCCGCGTTGTTCACCCCGGTTCTGATCGCAGGTAGCCTGATACTGATGATGGGGTTTTCTATTCGCGCCAGTTTTGGCGTGTTCCAGATACCCATTGCCGAACAATTCGATTGGTTAAGAATCGAATTTTCCCTGGCAATCGCCATTCAGAACCTTGCCTGGGGAATAGGTCAGCCCTTGTTCAGCGCCCTGGCGGAGAAATTTGGTGACCGGCTCGCCATTATTCTTGGTTCGTTCGTATATGCCCTGGGGCTCGTTCTCAGTAGTTTTGCCGTAACGCCGGAAGCCCATCAATTTTTGGAAATTCTTGTTGGCTTCGGGGTTGCGGGAACCGGGTTCGGCGTCATTCTTGCAGTCATCGGGCGCAGCACGGCCGAAGAGCACCGTTCCCTCGCGCTCGGCATCGCCACGGCAGCTGGTTCGGCTGGGCAAATTATTGGCCCCCCTGTCGCCGATGCCCTGCTGCAACAAATGAACTGGTCATCGGTATTCTTGATTTTTGCGGCAGCTATCATCGCTGTGTTGCTTGTCTTGCCATTCATGAAAGGCGAGCCGGCCGATATTTCTCATGAAATGGACGAAAGCTTTGGCGAAGTTCTGAGCAAAGCCCTTCGCGATCCGACCTACAGCATGATTTTTCTTGGATTTTTTTCCTGTGGATTTCAACTGGCTTTTGTCACCGCACACTTTCCAGCATTCATTACCGAGGTATGCAGCGCCATTCCACCCAACAGCGTCA
>PVBE010210859.1_pt1 | contig 14473 bp, 12 predicted proteins | sample 1631181 | NCBI WGS metagenome assembly PVBE01 (sample SAMN08397723, study PRJNA350692) | Marine metagenome, whole genome shotgun sequencing project. | isolation source: water | place: Pacific Ocean | collected 2012-04
GCCATCCGGTTCCTGTTGTCGCCGTGCCATCGCGGCGCGGCCCGCCTCGTACATCCGAAAATATTTTGGGCTGACCAGGTATTCGTCGACATTGCCGCAGAAGCGGCGCGCCATTTCCGGCGAATGGCCGAGCAACCGCGCATGGGTACACAGGATATCCTGTATCTCTTTGTCGGAGAGTTGCTGGCACGACGCGAGATACTCGCCGGCGCCGCGCTTAGGATCTCGCGCAGGGAAAGGCCGAAACACTTCATCAGCAGAATGAAGATCGATACGAAGCCGATCATGAACACCGAGACGATCACGGACTGCGACCCAGCGTCGTCCAGCGAGATGGTCATGCCGCTCAGTCGTCGGAAAAGAGCCAGAAGGGCGTAGATAATGAGCGCCGCGCCGCCGAGGCTGACGAAACCCACCACCGCGACCTTCCCCGCCCCCCCTTTGGCGTCGGGCTTCCGCCGCGGCCCCGGCTTCGGCCGCGCTGTCGCTTGCGCGCTTGTCCTCGCCGGCGGGTTGCGCGGCATGGAAGGGGCCGGCCTCGCCATCGTCGGCCTGGACAGCTTAGATTCGGCGCGGTCCGGGCTGTGATAGACTTCCTCTTCATGAGCGATGTTATGGGCGGCGTCATAGGTCTCCTTGACGACGCGCACCGCCTCGAAGCGCCCCGAACTGAACAGTTCCGCGGCATCGACGAGGCTTTTCTTGGCCTCGCGGAGCGTGTAGGCGGCGTGAAGCTGCCAACCGGCCGACTTCTTCTTTACGTAGATCTCATGAACTATGGAAGGAGCGCCGTTCACTGCTCAAGTCCGTTCGGCTCAACCTAAACAAAACGTCCAAACCAGACGAATCCATACATGAATCGGCTGAATTTGCGCAAATCGTCCCGCACCTGGAACCGGTTTATCGAAAAATCAATAATGAAAGGTTTGCTACTCGGGTATTTCCATCGTCGATCGGTGATCCGGCAAGACCCCGCCATCGAGATAGGACGCCAGATGGGCGCTGAGATCGCGTGCGTCGGGCCCGGCGCCGTCGATCAGGGCGGACTTGCGGCGGCGCAGGAACTGCTGGCCCATCAGGTACATGCCGGGCGCCTCGACGATACCCCCGTCGTGGCGAAGCTGGCCCTTGCGATCGAGGACGGGGACATCGAGCCACGAGTAGTCGGGCCGGTAGCCGGTCGCCCAAAGGATGGTGCGGATCTCGCCCGAGGTGAGATCCAAGCCGAGGGGCGGTGCGTCCGGGACCTCGGTGGGCTCCAGGCGATGGGGCGCTTCGACCTCGCCGTCGATGCCGTTTTCCGTCGCCCACTCGTCGATGGTGTCGAGCAGCCGGTTCATCTTGAGGTCGGAAAGGGCGCACTGGTTGAGCAAAGAGCCTGAAAACTGGGCCTTGCCGTCGTTGATGCCGGCGAGCCGGCCGACCAGCTTCACACCCTTGCCGGTAAGGGCGTTCAGATCGAGGGTCGCGCGATCGTCGGTGCCGGTGAGCTGAAGCGAAGGGACCCGGCGCGCTCTCCGGATGTCCTCGACCTCGTCATAGCGCTCGTCGAGCACGCCGGCCGCATCCATCCACCATTCGAGATCGCGGCCGCGATAGACCCTGGGCGCCCGGATATGCTCGCCGACGGACATGGTCACCGGACGGCCCGAGCGGTGGATCTCGTCGGCAAGCTGGGTGCCCGTCGCCGAGGCCCCGACGACGAGCACGCCGCCATCGGCGAGCTGGTCCGGGTTGCGGTAATCCATTGCGGTGACCGTGGCGACGGCGGCCGGCACCGCCTCGGCGAGCGCGGGAACGCGCGCGATATTGCACGCTCCGCTCGCCAGCACGACCGTCCGGCACTGCCAGTCGCCCCGATCGGTCGCCACCCGGTATCCCGTATCGGTTGCACTCACCGAGGTCACGGTCGTGTGGGTCTCGACCGGGGCCGAGATCACCCGCGCGTAATCATCGATGAACGCGATGGTCTCGGGCATCGTCCGGTAGCCGTCGGGATCGTCACCCTGGTAGCCGTAGCCGGGCAGCCGGCTCTGCCAGTTGGGGGTGAGCAGACGGAGTGAGTCCCAGCGCTCGGTCTTCCACGAGTTGGCCACCTCGCCGCGCTCGATCACCACATGATCGATCCCGCGCTCGGCGAGGCACCAGCTCATGGCCAACCCAGCCTGGCCGGCCCCGATGACGACGGTCGTGGTCGTGCTAACGGTACACGTTCCCTTGCTGACCGGCTCTCGATCCACCGATCGAGGCGGCTCAGTTGACCTCGACGGTGACGTTGGTCGGGTTGGTGACGATGTCGTAGACCGCCGAACGCTTCTGCGACTGGGCGACCAGCGCCTTGATGTCCTTTTCGCTCGCTTCGGCGTCGATCTTGTAGGTCACCTTGATGCCGTCGAAGCCGTTGCGAACGTCGCTGTCGATGCCGAGGATGCCCTGGATATCCATGCCGCCCTCAAGGGTCGCGGTGACCGAGTTGAGCTGGATGTTGCGATGCTGGGCGACCGCGGCAACGCCGGCGGTCAGGCAGCTCGCCAGCCCGACCAGCACATACTCGACGGGCGTCGCGCCCAAATCCGCGGAGGCGAAGCACTCCGGATGGTCGGCATCGAAGTTGAAGGTCTTCTGGCGGTGCTGTTCCTCGCCGAGCCCGAAGAAGCCCTCGATGGTCGAGTAGCTGTGAGTTCCGTTCTTCCATTCGCACGCCGCGCGCCACGTGAACTGCGCCGCCTCGGGCGCCTCGGTCAGCGCCTCGCGGGCGCCGATCAGCGCCTCGACGTTGACGCCGTTATCAACCGGAGTATCGGAATTGGCCATTGGTTTGTTCCCTGTGTTGTAGCCCGGACCGGGGCTCTTAAGGTCCGCTATGGGCGGAGCCGTCATCTCGCCATAGTTGTCACGACTGTTAGCCTAGAATCTGCGGCCCCGGTGTCAAGCGCGATCATTGGCGAGCGCATCGTACCGCCGAGCGAACTTCGCCACCCACCAACGGCCGAAGAGGGTCTAAACTGTCGCATTATGATCGATACCGAATTGTATTGGGAGATGAATCCAAAATGAGTCCACGTCAGACCGTCGCGCAGGCGATCGTCGAGCGCCTGGCGCAACACGGCGTCGAGGTGATGTTTTCGCAAAGCCTGCCGTCCGCCGTCCTGATCGAAGCCGAGAACAAGGGCATTACCCAGTTCGCCTACCGCACCGAGAACGCCGGGACCGCGATGGCCGACGGCTTCGCCCGCATGTCGGGCCGCGCCGGTGTGGTCTCGGCCCAGAACGGGCCGGCGGCAACGCTTCTGGTGCCCGGCCTCGCCGAGGCGATCAAGTCCTCGATCCCGATCGTCGCCCTGGTGCAGGAGGTCAACCGGCCGGAGGCCGACCGCAATGCGTTCCAGGAGTTCGACCACATAGCGCTGTTCGAGTCCTGCACCAAGTGGGTGCGCAGGGTCACCTTGGCCGAGCGGGTGATCGATTATCTCGACATGGCGTTTACCGTGGCGACCAGCGGCCGGCCCGGACCGGTGGCGCTGATGCTGCCGGCGGATCTCCTGAAGGAAGATATGCCGGCGCCGTCGCGGCGCGGTGAAACGCTCGGCTCGTTCCCGCTGGACCGGGTCGTCGCCGATCCGCGCCGCATAGCCGAGGCGGCGGACCTGCTGGCCGGCGCCGAGCGGCCGCTGGTCGTCGCCGGCGGCGGCGTCCATCTCTCCGGCGCGACCGAGGAGATCGCGCGGCTGCAGGATTGCGCCCACCTGCCGGTGATGACGACCGTCATGGGCAAGGGGGCGATCGACGAGAGCCATCCCCTGTCGCTCGGCGTCACCGGCTACAATCTCGGGCGGCTGTCGCCGGCGCGCCACATGCGCTCGATCATCGAGGAGGCGGACGTGGTGCTGCTCGTTGGCACCCGGACCAACCAGAACGGCACCGATTCGTGGACCCTCTATCCCGACGGCGCGCGCTACATCCATATCGACATCGACGGCGCCGAGATTGGCCGCAACTACGAGGCGTTGCGGCTCGCCGGCGACGCCAAGCTGACGCTCGCTGCCCTCGCCGACCAGCTTGACGGCCGGCGCGCGCCCTTGCCCAACATCGAGAAACACATCGCCGAGGCGCGCGCGACGCATGCCAGCGAAATCGCGCCCGTGCTCCATTCCAACACCAGCCCGATACGCCCCGAACGGCTGATGGCCGACATGCAGACGGTGCTGACGCCCGAGACCATCGTGGTGGCGGACGCGAGCTACGCGACGCTCTGGATGGCGTGCTATCTGCGCACGCTTGCGCCGGGCATGCGGTTCATCACGCCGCGCGGGCTGGCGGGGCTCGGCTGGGGTTTGCCGCTTGCCATCGGCGCCAAGCTCGCGCGGCCCGACAGCCCGGTGCTCTCCGTTGTCGGCGACGGCGGCTTCGCCCATGTCTGGTCCGAGCTCGAGACGCTCGCCCGCACCGAGACCGCCATCGTGCTCACCGTTCTCAACAACGGCGTACTCGCCTATCAGCGCGATGCCGAGGACGTGAAGTTCGGAAGCCACACCGGCGCGGTCTATTTCGCACCGGTCGATCACGCCGAGATCGCGCGCGCCTGCGGCTGCCGCGGCGTCCGCGTCGAGACCGCTTCGGACTACCTGCCGGCGCTCACCGAGGCGCTGTCGGCCGACGTCGCCACGGTGATCGACGTGATCGTCGACGCCGAGGCGTACCCGCCGATCACCTTCTTCGACGGGCTCGACGACATCCGCCGGTCGAGATCGGAGCCGTGAACCCGGGAGATACCCAATGAAGATCGAGGACTACAGAACCAAGCTCGAGGGCTACGCCGAGAAGTATGAGACCATCCGGATGCGGCGCGAGGACGGCATCCTGGAAGTCGCGGTTCACAGCGACGGCGGGCCGCTGCGCTGGGGCCGGCTGCCCCACGCCGAACTGGAGGAGGCGTTCCTCAACATCTCGCGCGATCGCGACAACAAGGTGGTCATCCTGACCGGGACCGGCGACGAGTTCTCGGGCCCCGCGCCCGATCCGGAAGCCAACCGGGCGGCGCACAAGATGACGCCCGACGAGTGGGGCGAGCTGGGCTGGGAGGCCAACAATTTCCACGCCAACCTGCTGGCCATCGACGTGCCGATGATCAGCGCCGTCAACGGCCCGGCGCGGCGTCACGCGGAGCTGCCGATCATGTGCGACATCGTGCTCGCCTCGGAGACGGCGACGTTCCAGGATTCGGCGCATTTCGTTGGCGGGCTGGTGCCGGGCGACGGCGTCCACGTGGTCTTCCCGATGGCGATGGGCCTCAACCGCGGGCGATATTTTCTGCTGACGGGACAGGAGCTCGGCGCCATGGAGGCGAAGGAAATGGGGCTGGTGAACGAGGTCCTGCCCGGCGCGCAACTGCTGCCCCGGGCGTGGGAGCTCGCGCGCCGGATCATGCAACAGCCCGAGCTCAACCGGCGCTATGCCCGCATCCTTCTGACCGAGCAGCTTAGGCGCCAGATCAACGACCTGTTGCCATACGGCCTGGCGCTGGAGGGTCTGGCGATCACGCGGTAGAATCGGGCGCATCAGAAGAAAAGGGTTTGAAATGGCTAGAATCGGATTTCTCGGCGCCGGTGTCATGGGCGGGGCGATGATCCGCAACCTGCTCGGCGGCGGCCATGAGGTTTGTGTCTATAACCGGACGCTCGAAAAGGCGCGAGCATTGGAGGCCGACGGCGCGACGCTCGCGGCGACGCCCAGGGAAGCCGCCGCCGGCGCCGATGCAATTTACTCCATGGTGACCAACGACGACGCCTCCCGCGCCTGCTGGACCGGGGCGGATGGTGCGCTGGCGGGGGATTTCAAACCCGGCGCGCTGGCGATCGAGGGATCGAGCGTGTCGCGCGACTGGGTGCTCGAACTTGCCGGCCTCGCCGCCGCCAAGGGCCTTCGCTTCCTCGACTGCCCGGTCGCCGGCCGGCCGGACGTGGCCAAGGCGGGCACGCTGTGGGTCTACGCCGGCGGCGCGGCCGACGACGTCGAGGCCGCGCGCCCCATCCTGGAGCCGTTGAGCCGCAGCATTACCCATTTCGGCCCGACCGGCAGCGGCATCGCATTCAAGCTGATCTACAACGTCATGGGGACGATCCAGGTCGCCGCGCTGGGCGAGGCGTTGTATGCCTGCGAGGCTGCCGGCATCGACCTCGCCACCGCGGCCGAGACCTTCTCGACGGCCAACACCGCGAGCCCGCACGTCGTCCGCCACTCACAATACATGGCCCACGACGCGCACGAGGATCCGGTCCAGTTCTCGGCCTTCGGGCGCATCAAGGATTTGAGCTACGGCATCGATTTGATCGAGAAGATCGGCGCCCAGTCGGTCATTGGCCGCGCGACGAGGAGCGTGTTCGAGCAGATGGTCGCGCGCGGCGAAGGCGATCTCAACGACAGCGAACTGATCGACACGCTGCGCGCCGAGCACGGGACGGGGCGTTCGGCGAAGTCCTAGCCGCCTGTTGATCTTCTACTCTTGGCCGCGCCGGCCGGCAGCGGGAATCTTCGGCGGCTTCTTGGGCCGGTCGGGGCCCCAGACGCGGTCGAAATAGGTGTCGGCCAGGTAAAGGGCGCCGATCGGGTTGTGCGCCAGCACCCGGTCCTTGGCCACCAGGACCGTCACCAAACCCTCTGAATACTTGAAGAACAGGCTGTCGTGACCGACACAGAGGCCGAGCACGATGTTGAACTGGCAACCCGATTGGTTCAGCAACTCGGCCTGGCCGACCGGATTGCACATCGCCTCGAAATTGCCCGGGCGGATTTTCTCCGCGTCGTCGAGATCCATGTCCTCCTTCGGCACGCCGCCGTGCTTGCAGGCCACAGAGGCAACCTCGAAGCCGTGGCTTTCGAGAATACCGCTCAACGTGCGAGCCAGATCGACGAAGCTGATGCAGGTGGCGATTCCGATCTTCGAGTAGCCCATCTTCTTGGCGAAGCGACAGACCTCCTCGACCCGCGTCCATTGGCAGTAGCCTTCGGCCTCGATCCGGCCCGATTCCTGAGCCACCCGTCGGGTCTCGGGGTCGTCATATAAGGCGACCGCCGCCTGCACCTCGTCCGCCATTACCTTCGTGGGGCAGAATCCCGGCCCCCGCTCTTCACTTTCGCCTTGGCGACAGGCCCTGACCGTGTCGGGGCAATAGGCGCAACCGGGTTCGTCATAGCTCATAGATTCTTACTCCCACCCAAACCTTCACTGACTAGCCGACGTTCCCTGGATATCTCTTCACACTTTCATGAATGATAGCCAAAAATGGCGGATTGGGGAATCGACAAACGCCTTCCAGGCCGCATGGGTTTGAAGATGGCTACCCCGCCGCCCGGGCCTCTTTCCAGCGCTCGGCCATGGCGCGGCGGTCGATCTTGCCGCGGTCGTTCCTGGCGATGGCGTCGGTGAGGATCAATGTCTTCGGCCGCTTGAAGGCGGGAAGCACCTCGGCGCAATGGGCGGCGAGCGCGGCCTCGGTGAGCGCGGCACCGGGCCGCGCGGTGACGTAGCTGACCAGCTCCTCGCCGTAGATCGCGTCGGGTACGCCAACGGTGGCGACTTCCGAGACGTCGGGATGGCGCATGATGGCGTTGTCGATCTCCAGCGGCGCGATGTTGACGCCGCCGCGGATGACCAGGTCCTTGGCGCGGCCGGTGACGGTGAGATAGCCGTCCTCGTCGAGGCGCCCGAGATCGCCGGTGCGCAGGCGCTGGCCGCGCACCCGCTCGACGCTGCCGTCCTCCATCAGATAGCCGAAGGCGTTCTGCGGCCCGCCGATCTCGATCTCGCCCTCCCGGCCGGTCGCCACCGCGTTGCCCTCGTCGTCGATGATGGCGAGGTTCTGCAGCATGCCGGGATTTCCGACGCTGCCGATGCGCCGCCGCTCGAAGTGATTGCCGGCCACGGTGCCGCCTTCCGACATGCCGTAATGCTGGACCAGCTTTATGCCATAGCGTTCCTCGAATTCGCGGTGCTGGTCGCCGAGCAGCGGCGAGGTGCTGCAACTCATGAAACGGAGCGAGCGCAGCAGCTCGTCATTGGCGTCGGCGGGCCGGTTGAGCAGCATGGAGACCACCGTCGGAATGCCGATCACGACGGTCGGCCGGAAGCCCCGGATCCAGTCGAAGAAGCGGCTCTGATAGTATTTCCGCGCGAAGATCAGGGTATCGCCGGCGGCCAAGGTGGGGTTGAGGCAGATCTGGTGCGACGACGACCAGCTGAACGAGCGGTATTCCAGCACGCGGTCGCCCTCTTCCAGCCCCCACAGATACTTGGTCTGCTCGCCGATCAGCAGGTAGTTGGAGAAGCTGTGCATCACGCCTTTCGGCTTGTCCGAGGTGCCCGAGGTGAAGCAGATGACAGCGATATCTTCCGGCCCGCACACCTCCGCCACCTCTTGGGTCTCCGAATAGCCGGCCGCCTCGGCGAGGAACCCGCCCCCATCCGCATCGCCCCAGGTCCCGAAGGGCGCCCATTCGCCGGGCGCGCCGACGCCGAGGGTGTCGGGGTCCAGCGCGTTGTGCCACAGCACCAGCTTCGGATCGAGCCGGGTGACGATCTCGCGCAGATGTTCTTGGTTGATCTCGACGTTGACGGTGCAGAACGTCGCGCCATAGCGCTGGACGCCGTAATAAAGGATCAGGTTCTCGAGCGAATTGTCGGTCAGCACCACGACACGGTCGTTGGCCTTGATGCCGCGCGCGGCCAGCGCGCCGGCGACCTGGTTGCACGCGCCATAAAGCCCTTCCCAGGTGATCGCGCTGTCCTGGTCAATTGACCGCAGACAGACCTTGTCAGGCGTGCGCTCGGCGTGGGCGCGCAGGCGGGTCAGCACGCTGCGGTATTCCGGCGCCTCGGGTTCGGATCTGTCCGACATTTCTTCACTTCCCGACCGCATGGTTGGCGCGGCGCGTTTCTCGAACGCCGACTCACCGAGAATAATAGGCCAACCATCCCGGCAACGGGAACAGCCAAACGGCCGCGCGCAGCCAGGGCGAACTCAGCGATGGCGGGCTAATCCGCGAGGCTCCAGGCGGCGGGTGTCCGAGAAGCCTTAACAGTTTCAGACGAATCGCATACCCGCTGGGATCCAGGATCGAGCGGGAATTCTACGGTCCTGTCCAGGAGAATTCGGACCAAAGCGCGTGCTTCTCCTTGGTGGACCAGGTGAACGTCGGATCCATCACCTTGGATGACCCGGTGGCCATGAACTGGGCCGCGGCATGGATGACGTTGAAGAGATTGCCGAGAGTCGCGGTCTGTCCGGTCCTCTTGCTCTCGACGTCGTCGATCAAGCTTTCGAGCACCCCCTCGACCCGCAGGCGCTTGTGCGTGCCGATGTCGTCGAATTGGATCGTCGCGATTTGCGGCTCAAGCCATTTGGCGACAAATTTGGAAAGAATGTTCCATGGACCACCAACTTCGCCTGTGAGGATCTGTTCCAGCGCGAGGCGTTGATCCTCGTCAATCGAATCGTCCAAATACAACCTCATTATCCAATCACCCTCATGCATCTTAGGTGGTGATTCGTAAAGCACGACGGCGTTCTGACGATCGAGAACCAACTTACCGAAGCGCCCCTTGTTCACATGAATGCCCCAATACCCGAGGCACCTTTCGCCTTCGCAGGCATGCTTGAACGAAACATGCGCGGGACATAGAAGCTGACAGGTGCAGTTCTCGTAGAGGGTTCCGTTTACCCACCAAGGATCGGGCTCAGTCATGGTGACGCACTCCTGGTGAAAGGCTACCGGATCTTATGACCTCCCCGCCGGAGAGTCGATTCGAACGCCCACGGGCAACGTCCGCTTTCTCCAGCAGCGGACATCGCATGTTCGGCCACCCTCGACACCGATGCAAGCCTGAACTCGTGATCAAGAACCGGCGATCTCGAGGCCGGTTCGGCAATCCATGAGGACGCGGCGCGAGACCGTTTCTGGACAGCCAAAAAAACCTAACGACACTGGCGTAGGCCGTTCATAACGGACAGTGCTCGGCCCCGTTGACGTGGATGGTCTGGCCGCTGATGTAGCTCGCGCCCGGCCCGACCAGGAAGCGGATCAGATCCGCCATGTCCTGCGGCACGCCCAAGCGCCCGAGCGGAATGCCGGCGGCGTCGGGCGGCTCGGTCTTCGACGTGCTGCTGCCCGAGAGGTCGGTGTCGAAGGTGCCGACGACGACGAAGTTGGACCGGATGCCGTGCTTGCCGAGATCGAAGGCTAGGCCACGGGTGAGCCCGCCGAGCCCGCCCTTCGACGCCATGCCGTGGGCGCGCTCGGGCTGGCCGCGATAGGAGTTCAGCCCGCCGACCCCGATGATCGAGCCGCCGCCGCGCTCGATCATGTGGGGAACGCAGCCCTTGGTGACGAGAAACGCGCCCTGGAAGGCGGCGCCGATGGCAACGTCCCACGAGGCGGCGTCGAGATCGACGAACGGCTTGCGGCCACGGATCGCGGCGTTGTTCACGAGGATGTCGATGCCGCCGAACTCGGCCACGGCGGCACTCACCATGCGCTCGACCGCGTCGGCGTCGGTGATGTCGGCGACGAAGGGGAGCGCGCGGCCGCCGGCCGATACGATCTCGGCAGCAACCTCCTCGCACAGATCCTCGGACTGCCGGGCGTTTATGACCAGCGCCGCGCCGGCGCGGGCAAGCTCCAGCGCCGTCGTGCGGCCGATGTTGCGGGCGCTGCCGGTCACGATCGCGACCTTGCCCGCCAGCTCGTTCACCATGTCGACCATCGGCTCCCGCTCCTATCGGCCCTTGAACACGGGCTCGCGTTTCTCCATGAACGCTCGGCGGCCCTCGACGTAGTCCTCGCTCCCCATGCAGGCGTCGTAGAGCTCGACGATCCTGGCATTGTCGCGTTCGGCGGGACCCTTGACCGCCTCCGCCAGGCTGACGGCGAGCGAGCGCACGGTCAGCGGCGCGTTGCCGGCGATCGTCCGGGCCATGTCGTGGACGGTCCGTTCCAGCGCGTCGTCGGCCACGACGCGGTTGACGAGGCCCATGCGCAACGCGTCGGCGGCGGAGAACCGATCGCCGGTATAGAGAATCTCGGCGGCCGATGCCTGGCCCACCAGATTGACCAGCTCCGTCACGCCGCCGAACCCGAAGCCGAGTCCGAGCCGCGCCGCCGGGATGCCGAACTGGGAGTCCTCGGTAGCGATCCGTATGTCGGCGTTGAGCGCCGTCGCCAGCCCACCGCCCAGGCAATAGCCCCGGATCATGGCGATGATCGGCTTGTCGACCATGGCCCATGCCGCGCCGGCGCGGCGCGAGACCTCGTTGTATTCGGCGATCTGTTCCGGGTTCGAGCGCTTGGTATCGAACTCCGAGACGTCGGCGCCGGAGACGAACGCTTTGCCGCCGGCGCCGGTGACGACGACGACGCGGATCTCGGGATCCTCGGCGAACGAGGTCAGGATCTCGATGAGGGCGAGCCGCATCTCGTGATTGACGGCGTTGCGGCGCTCCGGGTGATTGTAGGTCATGGTGCCGACGCCGTCCTTGACGACGCACAGCATCTTGTCGGTGGCAAGATCCATCGGACGGTCTCCGGCGGTCAGAGGACGTCGCGCGCGCGCAAGCCGGCGATGTCGCTCTCCGAGTAGCCGAGATCGGCGAGGATCGCGTCTGTGTGCTCGCCCATCTCGGGGCTCGCCGAGCGCAGTTGCCACGGCGTGCGGTGGAAGCGGACCGGCTGTCCGACCAGATCGATGCGCCCGCGGCTCGGATGCTCGACCGGGGCTGCCATGCCGAGATGCTTGACCTGCGGATCTGAAAAGGTCTGATCGATCGAGTAGACCGGCCCCGACGGCACGCCGCTGGCGTTGAGATGCTCGACCCAGTCCGTGGTCGTCCGCGTCCGGGTATGGGCCTCGATCGCGTCGTGGATCTCGGCCCGGTTCTTGCGCCGCGCGAGCCCGTCGACGAAGCGCGGATCGTCGAGCAGGTCCTCGGCGCCGATCGCCTTGCACAGGCGGGCGAACATCATATCGCCCGAGGCGGCGATGTTCATGAACCCGTCCGAGGTCTCGAACATGCCGGTCGGCAGGTTGGTCGGATGATCGTTGCCGGCCTGGGGCGCGACCTCGCCGTCGACCGTCCAGCGCGCCGCCTGGAAGTCCAAGATGGCGATCTGCGCCGCGAGAAGCGAGGAATCGACCCATTGCCCCTCGCCCGAGACCTCGCGTTCCAGGAGAGCCGCCAGGATTGCCATGGCGCAGTAGAACCCGGCGGCGATGTCGGCGACGGCGATGCCGGCGCGCACCGGCCCCTGCCCCGGCAGGCCTGTGACCGACATCAGCCCACCCATGCCCTGGGCCACCTGGTCGTAGCCCGGCCGGTTGGCATAAGGGCCGTCCTGGCCGAAGCCGGAGATGCTGCCGAGCACGATGCGCCGGTTGACCTCGCGGAGCGAGTCGTAATCGATGCCGAGCCGGTTCTTGACGTCGGGCCGGTAGTTCTCGACCACCACGTCGACGCCGGCGACGAGCCTCATGAACACCTCCCTGCCCTCATCCGCCTTGAGGTTCAGCGTCATCGCGCGCTTGTTGCGGTGGAGGTTCTGGAAGTCGGAGGATTCACGCCCGCCGGTATAGCCGTCCGTGGCGGCGACCGGCTCCTCGATCTTGATGACGTCGGCACCCCAGTCAGCGAGCTGGCGAACGCAGGTCGGCCCGGATCGCGCCCGGGTCAGGTCGAGCACCTTGAAGCGGGACAGCGGCAGCGCAGTGTCGGTCATGTCGTGAGACCCCGTCGGTTGATGTCGTTTCGCTCGGTTGCACCGTCCATTCTAATGCACGGCGCGCCCGCGAAACAAATCCCCGGCAGGGTCTCGGAGTCAATCCGTCATGGCGAAGGCCATGGAGAACCGGCAGTTAAAGGCGACCGCCTCAGGCGCTCGCGCCGCGGTTGGCGGATCGTTTGACTTTGCCACCGTTGCGGCGCCGGCCTCGCCTGTGCGGTTGCCCGCCACGGGGCGCCTTGGCCCTGGCCTTGCCCGGCCCGTCCGGCGCGGCGGCGGGCTCATCCCCGATAACCGTCAGCCGGCTCTTGATCAGGCGCTCGATGTCGCGCAAGTAACCACGCTCGGTCGCGTCGCAGAACGACAACGCCGCCCCGCCCGCGCCGGCCCGCGCCGTCCGCCCGATGCGGTGGACGTAGCTTTCCGGCTCGTTGGGCAGCTCGTAGTTGATGACATGGGTGACGCCGTCGACGTCGATGCCCCTCGCCGCGATGTCGGTCGCCACCAGAACGCGGGCGTCGCCGGCGCGGAACCGTTTGAGCGCGCGCTGGCGGGCGCCCTGGGACTTGTTGCCATGGATGGCCTCGGTCGGGATGCCGCAATTGTCCAGTTGCTGGGCGACGCGATTGGCGCGGTGCTTGGTGCGCGAGAACACGATCACCCGCGACAACGCGGGATCGCCCAGGATGTCGGTGAGCAAGTCCCGTTTGCCGGCGGTATCGACGTGGTAGACGCTTTGTTCGAGGCGCTCGATCGGCGTCGCCTGCGGTGTCACTTCGACGCGGATCGGGTCGGTCAGGATCTCGCCCGAGAGGCGCGCGACCTCGCCCGGCATTGTGGCGGAGAACAGCTGCGACTGGCGTTTCCCGGGCACGGCCGCGATGATCTTTCGGACATCGCGCACGAAGCCCATGTCGAGCATCCGGTCGGCCTCGTCGAGGACGAGATACTCGACCGAGCCGAGGTCGAGCCGGCGCTGGCCCATGAGGTCGAGCAGGCGGCCCGGCGTGGCGATGACGATTTCAACGCCGCGCGACAGGGCATTGACCTGCGGCCTCTGGTTGACGCCGCCATAGATCACGGCCTGGCGCAGATGCAGGTGCTTGCCGTAGGCGCGAAATTCCTCGCCGATCTGGATGGCGAGCTCGCGGGTCGGCGCGAGGATCAGGGCGCGCGGGCTGCACGGTCCGTTGGTTGCCCGCTTTTGGGACAGGTGATGGAGAATGGGCAGCGCGAAGGCCGCCGTCTTGCCGGTGCCGGTCTGGGCGATGCCCAGCATGTCGCGGCCGGCGAGAAGCTCGGGGATGGCCCGCGCCTGGATCGGCGTCGGGACGACGTGGTTTCTTGCGGTCAACGCACGTTGGATCGGATCGGCCAAGCCGAGGTCCGAAAATCTACTATCGGTCACTTAGGTATCCTTACTCGCCTGGCGGCTCGGGCGGCGTCCTCGACGCGGCCGAACCCCGACGTTTCCCCTGCCCCGGGCGCGGCCGGAGCGGAGAGATTCTTGTTTATTGTTCCCGGGACGTGTTACCGCCTGTCGGCGGCGCTTCGCGCAATCGCGAGACAATGTACAGCCGGGAAATAGGCCCCTTGGCCCGAAATGTCAAGTAAATCAATTTTTTAGGTCCGGCGGAGCCGGTCGGCCGCGTGGCGTCGCCACGGAAAAACCTGCTGCGTGGCGACGAAACGGATCCGGAATTCA
>PVBE010137154.1_pt1 | contig 14472 bp, 16 predicted proteins | sample 1631181 | NCBI WGS metagenome assembly PVBE01 (sample SAMN08397723, study PRJNA350692) | Marine metagenome, whole genome shotgun sequencing project. | isolation source: water | place: Pacific Ocean | collected 2012-04
ATTAGAGGATTGTTTAAACATTTAAATTTTGATCTGGAGAGAAAACATGTCAGAAGCTGAATTAAAGGCCATTCTAGCGCCACATTTTGAGGATGATAGCATTTTTGTAACAGGTGATGGTCGTCACTTTGATGTACGAATTGTTAGTGAAAAATTTCAAGATCTTTCATTAGTTAAAAGACAACAGCAAGTATATGCTATTGTGAATGAGCATATTTTAGGTGGAAATTTGCATGCGCTCAATATTCATGCAATAACACCAGCAGAATGGGAAGGTCAAAATGGATAAATTACTTGTTACTGGCGGGAAAAAATTACAAGGTAAGATTTATATTTCTGGTGCTAAAAATGCTGCATTGCCTATTCTTGCTGGAACTATCTTAACGGATGAGCCGGTGATTTTATCCAATATGCCACATTTAAATGATATTACAACAACTATGGATCTTTTGTGCAGGATGGGAGTTGAAGTCACCGTGGATGAAAACATGGATGTAGAAATCAATTCCAGCACAATTACGAATTATCATGCTTCATATGAGTTAGTAAAAACTATGCGTGCATCAATACTGGTGCTAGGTCCACTGCTTAGTAGATATGGTGCAGCTAAAGTTTCATTGCCTGGTGGTTGTGCGATTGGTTCTAGGCCAGTTGATTTACATATAGATTCTTTAAGAAAACTGGGAGCTGATATTAGTGTAGATACGGGTTATATTAATGCAACTGTTGATGGTAGGTTAAAAGGAACGACCATAGATTTTTCTTCAGTAACTGTGACGGGTACTGAGAATATTATGATGGCTGCTGTATTAGCAGAAGGAAAATCTATATTAACAAACTGTGCAAAAGAGCCAGAAGTTGTTGATTTAGCAAATTTTTTAAATAAAATTGGTGCAAAAATTACTGGTGCTGGCACAGAGCGTATTGAAATTGAAGGTGTTAAAAAGTTGAGCGGCGGCGAATACAGAATTTTGCCAGATAGAATTGAAGCAGGTACCTATTTGATAGCAGCCGCTATTACTAGAGGCAAGATTAAATTAAAAAATGTTGATCCGAGTATTATGACGTCTGTATTAGATAAATTGGTAGAAGCAGGTGCAGATATAAAAAGTGGTGATACTTGGATTGAATTAGATATGCATGCTCAAAGGCCAAAGGCTGTTAGCATATGTACAGCTCCATATCCAAACTTTCCAACTGATATGCAGGCGCAACTTTTAGCGCTAAATATTGTGGCAGATGGAGACTCTGTTATTGAAGAGAATGTTTTTGAGAATAGATTTATGCATGTTCAAGAGATGATTAGAATGGGAGCTGATATCAAGTTGAAAGGGAATAAAGCTTTTTGTCGCGGTGTTTCACAATTAACCGGAGCACCTGTGATGGCTACTGATTTAAGGGCTTCTGCTAGTCTAATTTTATCAGCATTAGCAGCAAACGGTACTACCCAAGTAGATAGAATATATCACGTAGACAGAGGATATGAGAGGATTGAAGAAAAATTATCCCAGCTTGGTGCTTCTATTCGCAGAGTGCATGGTTCAAAGTCTTGAATATGGTTGAAACACAAGAATTAGTTAAATATTTAGGAAAATTTTTAAATGTTGATGCATTTAAAGACTATTGCCACAATGGGCTTCAAGTTCAAGGCAATAAACAAATATCTAGCATCGTAACTGGAGTTTCTGCCAATCTTGAGTTTTTAGAGCAAGCAGCTGAAATGAAAGCAGATGCAGTGCTAACTCATCATGGTCTTTTTTGGCAAGGAGACTCATTGCAACTCACTGGCCCTAAATATAAAAGAGTACAAAGTTTAATACAGAGTAATATGAACTTATTAGCTTATCATTTGCCTTTAGACATTCATCCAGCTCTAGGTAATAACGCATCTATCGCGACACTTTTAAATATCACTAATATCACTAAACATAATGCAGGAGAGGTAGATTCATTACTATGGATGGGAGAAACGGCTACTACGGGTGAGCAGTTATCAAATGAAATTAATAAAAAACTTAATAGAAAGCCTATTCACATAACTAATGATAGCTCAAAAAAGATAAAAAAAGTTGCCTGGTGCACTGGGGCTGGACAAGCTTTTATTGAGCTTGCATCTTCATTGGGAGCCGATGCTTATATTACCGGTGAGACATCCGAGCGAACCCCTCATTTAGCTAAAGAGTTAAACATAGATTTTTTTGTAGCTGGGCACCATGCAACTGAAATACATGGTATTAAGAATCTAGGCGAACATCTTGCAAAGCAGTTTGAATTAAAGCACACATTTATTAATGTGCCAAATCTTATTTAGTATTATAAAAAACAAGTACATTATTTGTCGTTGCAATAAATCTATATATGTAATTCGAGTTTCGCAATCTCGTTATTGTAAGGCATTAGAGTTAGAAAAAAGATACCGTATCAAGTAAGAAAATGTAAAAAGCAATTTATTATTATAGCGTTTGATGAATCAGTAAATACAGAGCCTAGAAGAGGTAAAATCAAAAAGGCTTTTACTGAAGGGCCATATTTCTTTGTTACTGTTTCAATATTGGCAAGACCAACTGGTGTGGCGCCTAATCCGCATCCGATAAAACCAGCAGTTAATGCTGCTGAATCATAATCTTTACCACCAACTTTAAAAAATATAAATTTTGCAAAAAGTATAATAAATATTATTTGAAGTGATAATATAAATAATACTACTAGCATTTTAGGATGCATTAAATATTTTGCATTAATTGTCATCATAGTCATTGCAATAAATATTTGTAAGCTAGCATTATTTAGCAATGAAACTTTTTTATCATCTACGTATATTTTGCTGTATTTATTCCCTAATGTAACAAATAATATTGCAAATAACATGGTAGGCAAGTAGTCAGGTGATATTATATTCCATGCTGCTAAAATTTTATTAAATTCTCTGCCAACAAACATGATTAGAAAGATAAATAAAATTGTTTTTAAGAATAAAGGTGTTGAGGAGGAAATTTTTAGAATATTATTGCCATTGTCAAAATCAAGCAAATCAGTCTCTTGATTAAACTCTTTCTTTAAAGGCATCCTATTAATTAATTTTTTTGCAACTCCTCCACCTATTATGGCTCCTGATATAAGCCCTAATGTTGCACTTATTAATCCAATATCTAGAGCGTCAGTATAGCCATGATCGAAGAGATGGGATCCCCATGAAATAGCAGTTCCATGACCTCCAGCTAAGGTTATACTGCCCACAATTAATCCGTTTATTAAGTCTACACCTAAGAGCATTGCTCCCAATATTCCAATACAATTTTGTAATATTAAAAATATTAGCATTGCTAATATTAGTTTAAAAAGTAATCGGCCACCTTTTGATAGTTCTGATAAATTAGCCAACATTCCTGTTGTGCAGAAGAAAAATAATAGGAAAAAGTCACGCAATTCAGTATCAAATATAAAAGTATACTCTGTGTATTGCTCAATAGCATAAAAAATGACATCTGTTGGGATCCCGCCTATAACGCCTATTGGAATATGAAAGCGATCTAAAAATTTTATTTTATCTGCTATATAAGCTCCCATAAAATACACAGCCAATGCTAGTATTATAATATTAAGGCCACCTATTTGAACTATCGTATTCATTTTGATAATCTCAGTATATTCTAGATAATTTTATAAAATTAATGGGATTATATTATAAAATAGCTCACTTTTAAATAGCCTATTATGATTATGCTTTTAAATAACACTGGTAATTAATGCACTAAAATGAGCATAACTGGTTGAAATAACTATGTAAGTGATTAGACTAAGTCCTTTCTATAAAAGGAAGTATCAAAATTATTCTATTATAATAGCTTATTTTTTTTACTATGGTGGCAATCCGAATGCGTATTAAAGCATGCATTGATAAAACTTAAAGCAGAAAAAATTAGCACCTATTTAACTTTGATAGCATTTTCTTTCTTAAGCACAGCATAAAAAGAAGTATGACCTCTTAGAATTAATAGCAGCAAATCATTTTGAATGGTTTTAACTGTAGCTTTTAACTGAGCCATATTTTTAACAGATGTATGATTTGCTTGAACTATAATGTCCCCAGGTTTCAACCCAGCTGTAAAAGCTGGAGTTGTAGTTTTAAGTCCTCTAATTTGGATGCCATTTATTAATCCATGAATAGGAGAGTGTTCAGTTATATCTTGCATTTGCAAACCAGAAAGATAGGCATTTTTTGATATTACCTCTGCATCACTTTCACCTAGATCAGCAATTTTTATTTTGAAAGTTTGTTTTTTTCCATCTCTTAAAAACGACACATCAATTTTGCTATCAATACGTTTTATTCCTACCATATTTCTTACTTGTGAAGAGTCTTGAATAGTTTCACCATCAATATTAGTCAATATATCTCCAACTTTTAAACCAGCTTTTTCTGCTGGAGATCCTGGATTTACTTGGCTTATAACAGCTCCTTTTTGGATATTAACTTGAAATGCTGTCGCAAGTTCTGGGGTAAAGTTTTGTACGATGACGCCTAAGGAACCGCGTTTAATTGAACCGTATTTTATCAGTTGTTCCATGATACTCTTGGCCATATTAATTGGAATGGCAAAACTAACACCAATGTTGCCAGTAGGGGCTCCGTGTGGCACTAGAAGTGCTGTTGATATTCCTATCAATTTACCATCCATATCGATAAGAGCTCCTCCTGAGCTACCAGGATTAATAGCAACATCAGATTGGATAAAATCATAATAACCACCTTGACTCACATTAGAGCGGTTAAGTGCGCTTACTATGCCAAAAGTGACAGTTTGGTTAGAGCCGCTTGATAGGACACTAAGAGTGAAAGGGTTGCCAATAGCAGCTACAAAATCACCAATTTTAAGTTGATCAGAATTACCCATTTCTAAAGGCGAGATTTTTTGGGGTGGTATTTCAAGTACAGCAATATCAGTTGCATGATCAGAGCCAATAATTTTTGCTAAGACTTTGCTGCCATCGTGCAAAGTTACGAATATTTTTTTTGCATGCTTAATGATATGAGCATTGGTTAGGATATAGGCTTTTTTTGCATTTACTATAACTCCGCTTCCATATCCTTCAAATTTTCTAGTCAGATCAGGAGATGCTATTTTATCGTCACTATCAGAGATTAGGATGGGTATTTCACCTTGTACTAAAAGGTTTACAACAGATTGGGTAGATTTGTCTACTATCGGTGCGATCGAATATAAAGATCTTTTATTATCATGGTTTGGTGTTGCAGTTTTTGCAGAGGCAGATGTACAGATTGATAAAAATAAGAAACAAATCAATAAATTACGCATGATAACTCCTAGTAACAATTGGGACTTAATATACTAAATATAAGCTTAAAAAGCCATTTTATAATTTTTATATATTTAGTATGTAAAAAAAGCAGAGGCAGATAAGATAAAAGGTGTTTAAGATGAGCTTGTGTGTATATTGCTAATACTTGTCGTGGATTTTTTGAATTCTTTAGGCTGGTTAAAAAAAACACATTAATTTAATAAATCCTAGTGAGAGATCGTAGATTCAGCTAGACTCAAAGCTCAGAGTGATAGTTAAAATAATTAATGGTGCATATTAATGGATAAAGCAAATGCTTCAGTTTTACCGGAATTTAATTCTGCATTGCTATTTGGAATGCTATCCGAGCCATTTATATGTAAGCCTATTTTGCAGACTGGCATTAACAAGTTAACTAAATTATTTCTCCAACAGCATCCTAAAGTGATTACAAAAATGGCTGAATTTTCTCCAGCTCGTTTGGTGTTAGTGCCTGCTGACATGCCTTTTTGTTTTTTTGTGGAGTTTACTAAAGATAGTTTGCAAATAAATATTATTGATAGTAACGCATATAGTGGTAGTAACTTAACAATTGTCACTGCATCTTTGGAGGTTTTTATAAAAATGCTTGAAGGCGATTTAGATGGGGATGCTTTATTTTTTTCACGTCAGTTAATGGTTGAAGGAGATACCACTATTGTTGTCGCTCTTAGAAATATATTGGAAGCTGAAAGCGTGAATATAAAAAAAGACGTTAATGAGACATTGGGCGTTTTTGCTGCTCCATTTAATTTTTTTATCAATTTAGCATGTGTTATCTATAATGATATAGATGATAATTTATCTTCAGTGAAATCCTCTATAGTAAGTAAATTAGATCAACAAATAATTTCACAGTCATCTAAGCATGAGCAATTAGTAGAAGAAGTTAAAAAGCTTGATAAACAAGTTGGGATATTATCAGCAAAAACAAAATCATTGCGCTTACAGTTAAAAGATAAGGATAAAGAATGACTGAGCAAATGCAAATAGTCTGTCCAGCAGGTACATTGCCGGCTCTTAAAACCGCTGTTGATGGCGGTGCTGATACTGTGTATGTAGGGTTTAATAATGCAACTAATGCTAGAAATTTTCCAGGTCTTAATTTTGATAAACAAGAATTAAAAGAAGGAGTGGAGTATGCTCATAAATTTGGTACAAAAGTATATGTAGCCATCAATACCTTTGCTACAGCTGGTATTTGCGATATGTGGCAACAAGCTATTGCTGATGCCGAAGAGATAGCTGTTGATGCGGCCATTATTGCTGATATAGGCGTGCTTAGTTATAGTGCAACGCATCATCCAAATTTGAGGCGACATTTATCAGTCCAAGCCTCAGCATCTAGTGCGGATGCGATTAATTTCTATGTTAAAAATTTTGACATTAAAAGAGTAGTGCTCCCAAGGGTATTAACTATTAAAGAAATTGAATCTCTTTGTAGTAAACTGGATGTAGAAACTGAGATATTTGCTTTTGGAGGATTATGTATTATGGCTGAAGGTAAATGTTTATTATCTTCCTATGCAACAGGAGAAGCTCCTAATACCTGCGGGGTATGTTCTCCAGCAAATCACGTAAAATATGAAAATGATAATGGTTCGCTTGTCAGCAAACTTAACAAATTTACTATTAACAAATATGAGAATAATGAATCAGCCGGATACCCAACTTTATGTAAAGGCAGGTTTATTGCTAATAATGAAGTAGGATATTTATTTGATGAGCCATCTAGTTTAAATATTATCCCAATGATCCCAAGGTTGCAACGTGCTGGAGTTAAGGCATTAAAAATTGAAGGCAGGCAACGAGGAGTTGCCTATGTTGCTAAAGTAGTTAAAGAATTTAGAGACGCCATAGATAATGCCCAATTTGATGATGCTCTAAAGGTTAATTTAGATGAAGTCTCAGAAGGACAACAAGATACAACAGGGGCATTTGATAGGGTGTGGCTATGAATAATATGGTGACACTCGGGCCAATGCTTTTTAATTGGCCTTTGCAAAAAAAGATGGATTTTTATAATAAAATTGCTGATGAGGCAAATTTAGATACGGTTTATATAGGCGAGGTAGTATGTCAAAAAAGATTTGCATGTTGGGGCAACATTTATGACAAAATTGTTGAAAGATTAACTAATGCTGGTAAACAGGTAATTATATCTTCGCTAGCTCTTATCAATACTGATGAAGAATTAAAAATTATCAAAGATTATTCTACTAAATCGGATTTATTGATTGAAGCGAATGATATTTCAGTTGTTAATCTATTAAACGATAATAATTATTGCCTAGGACCTTATATAAATATCTATAATGAAATGGCATTAGATTTTTATGCTAAAAACGGAGCTAAACATATTACTTTTTCTCCAGAGCTTCCTAATGGGTCAATAGAGGTTCTTGCAAAACAAAAGGTAATGGATATGGAAATTCAGGTGTTTGGTCGGATGCCGCTTGCCATATCAGCACGATGTGCTCATGCTAGGATTTATAAACAGAAGAAAACAAACTGTAAATATGTTTGTGAAAAAGATTTAGATGGACTAGATGTACATACGTTAGATAAACAACCATTTTTAACGATTAATGGTTTGCAGACTATGTCTTATGCCTATTGTAATATGTTAAATGAAATACAGTATTTGCAAGATTTAGGGGTTAATAGATTTAGAGTGTCGCCGCAAAATGTTGATATGATCGCAGTGATTGATATTTATCGACAGGTGGTTGAACATAATATTTCTAGCGAAGAAGGTCAATCAAAGCTATCTAAGCTATTAGGGAATACTGAATTTTCAAATGGATTTTTCTATGGAACCGCAGGACATGAACTTGTTCGCCAATCAATTCCAGAACAGCAGGAATAATTCATAGTTTTTGTTGGTGTTTTTTTTGTTGTAGTAATCGGCATTCTTCTATAATTGTTTTAAAAATTCTGGTAATAGAGTTGTGATCTAATGGGCTTTCATTAATTTCGCACATTCTAGAGATTATTTTTTGCTCTCTTTTTGGGCAATGTATTTGTGGTGTTCCATCTGTTGCGTTAACTTTATTTGTTAGCACTGATAGTGCACAAAGCGATCGTTTTTTTAGAAGCTCCAAAATAGCATTATCAATGTTATCAATTTCTTGTCGTAGCTTATCTAATTCATTTTTCATTGAGAATATTCACAAATGTTATTTTATTTAGCTCATAATAGTTAGGAAGATAAACAATGTCAATTTGGATATTCAAACCAAATTAATGTAGCTATTCTTCCAGTTTCAGAATCTCGTCTGTATGAAAAAAATAAATCTTCTTCAGTGTATGTACAATGAGGAGAAATATATATATTTGGTATACTAAGCTTTTCAAGCTTTAATTTTGCAATCAATTTTAAATCTGCTTGCCATGAATCTTGGTTAGTGTTTTTGCTAAATGCTGGTATATATTCTGGTGAGTTATTGATGAATCTATTCATAAAATCTTGTTGTACCTCGTAAAATTTTTGACTTATGGATGGACCCACCCATGCAATAATATCACTCGGATTTAAATTGCTTTTTTTGATGGCTTTTTCAATTATACCATTTAGTAATCCTTGCCACCCAGCATGAATAGCTCCCACAAAATCACCATTTCTGCTGCATATTAAAATAGGGATACAATCAGCGGTTAAAATAGCGCATACAGTGTTAGGTGTTGTAGTAATTAACCCATCAGCTGATATGCTTGGTTTATAATCGTTCCCATTAATGACATTAGTACTGTGGGTTTGTGATAACCAGCAAGGCTCATTTGGTAAGTTGAGCTGTTGTTTTAGTTTATTTCGGTTTTTTGTAACATGTTTGCTATCATCTTTAGAAGAGAGTGACAGATTAAAAGAGCTATACTCACCTTTACTAAATCCATTTGCTCTAGTTGTAGTCATTGCTAAAATATTTTTTGGTGCGTCCCAATTAGGATATATAAATTGATTATTAGACATTTTTTCCTTAATGGAGGTTATTGACTCATTCATTTTGCATTGCAGATAATAATTGTTGCATATCATTTGGCATTTTTGTTTCAAATTCTAAACTCTCTGTTGTAATTGGGTGATTAAAAGCAAGCTTTGTTGCGTGCAGGGCTTGCCTTGGAAAACTGTTAACAACATCTGCTAGTTTTGGAGTTACACTTTGTTTTTTAGGGTTGCTACCATAGACTTGATCACCAACTATAGGATGCCCTATATGAGTTAGATGCACTCTTATTTGGTGAGTTCTACCAGTCACTAGTTTTACTCTAAGCCAAGTAAAATAATGAAATTGTTCTATAACTCTATAAAAAGTTATGGCTGGTTTTCCATTTTTATTTACACTCATTTTTGTTCTGTGGTGAGGATGTCTGCCAATTGGCTCGTCTATATTGCCAGGAGTTTGAATTGCGCCATGGCAAATGGCTGAATATTCTCTTTTGATGGTTCGTTCTTTTATGTCATCGATTAATTGATAATAACAAGGTAAGGTTTTGGCTATGACCATTAATCCGGAGGTATGTTGATCAAGTCGATGCACTATTCCTGCTCTTGGAATGATCTTACAAGAGGGATCTTTGTATAGTAAGCCATTTAAAATGGTATTTGATGGGTTACCGGCACCAGGGTGAACTATAAGACCAGAAGGCTTGTTTATTACGAGAATATGCTTATCCTCGAATATAACATCAAAATCAATTTTGTATGGCTCTAGGGAGAAAGCAGGGGTAATGGTTGCATTGACTAAAATTACATCACCAGTTTGTACGTGATAGCTTGGTTTTGTGTTATTTTTGTTCACAGTTACTTGGTTATCATTTATCCATTTTTGGATTAAAGATCTGGAATACCCTGGTATAAGCCTTGAAAGTACTAAATCTAACCGTTGTTCAGAATATTCTGGTCCGATGGAGAATGTGTGCTGGATTTGTTCGTTCATTATAGATTACAATTAGCGGATAATTTTTAGGAATAATAATGAAATTTTTGTCGTCTGTCATTCCCGTATTTGTTTTTCTTATGTTTGCGGGGTGCTCGTCTGGATCAGATCAGGACAAATATCATGATGTGCCAGCTAGCAAGCTGTTTGCTATGGCTCAGGATGAGTTATCTAGAGAGCATTATCCTGAGGCTATAGAAATGTTTGAGTCTTTCGACTCACAGTACCCGACTAGCCCTAAAGCTGAGCAAGCCCTGGTTGAATATATTTATGCCCAGTACAGGGTTGAGGAGCATGCTCTTGCTGTAGCCGCTGCTGATCGGTTCTTGAAATTGTACCCAAGAAGCAAAAAAGTGGATTATGTTTTATATCTAAAAGGGATTATCAATTCTGAGCAAGAAAGGACGTTTTTTGATTCACTCTTTTCTGAAAATCTATCAGAAAGAGATTATACATTCTTCAAAGAAGCTTATGATGATTTTGCGGTCTTAGTAGATAGATTTCCCAAAAGTCCTTACGAAGCCGATGCAAGACACAGAATGATATTTTTGAGAAACATGTTGGTTCAATCTGAGTTGAACGTTTCTAAATTTTATATGAGAAAAGCATTATATGTTGCAGCGGTTAATCGAGCTGTTTATGTAGTTGAAAATTTCCCTCAAGCTCCGCAGGTTGTAGATGCATTAGGAATAATTATCCAAGCAAATAGAAAGATGGACTTCAAAAAGAGTATGCGTGATGCAATTAGGATTGTGAAATTGAATTTCCCTGCAGCAGAAATATTAAAGTCTGTTTAGTCAACTGATTAAATTACATAGCCAACATATTTAAAAAATATCCTACAATGACTGCATATAATAATAAGTTTTATTTCGATAAATTAGGCATATCCACATGGGTGGAACGTATGCCTTCTCAAGCTCAGTGCGCCTCTAAACCTATCGTTGCTCACGAAAATAATATAGTAATTAATTGGGAACAACTCAAACAAAATGTTAACGATTGTAAGAAATGCAATCTAAGTAAAACAAGAACACAAATAGTTTTTGGTTCTGGTAGTATTAACGCTGATTTGCTAATAGTTGGAGAAGCGCCTGGATTTTATGAAGATCAAAAGGGTGAGCCATTTGTTGGCAAAGCTGGAGAATTACTAACTCTCATGCTGCAAGCAATTAACATTGATAGAAAAAATGTTTTCATAACTAATGTTCTTAAATGTCGACCTGAGAATAATCGTGATCCTAATCAATCAGAAGTAGAGGCTTGCACGTCTTACCTTTTATCGCAGGTAAATTTATTAACACCTAAATTAGTTTTAGCTCTTGGCAGACATGCGGCTCATTTTTTATTGAATTCAACCTCATCACTTGCTAGCCTTAGAGGCAAAAAACATAAGCTGCTTGATACAGATATCCCATTAATTGTTACATATCACCCAGCTTACTTATTGCGAAATCCAAGAGATAAAAAGCATAGCTATCAAGATTTACTCCAGGTAAGAGAATTGCTTAATTAATCCCATTTTCAAAGAGTGCGTGTATTGCTGATTTACCCGCAGTAAAGACATATATTGTCGTAGTGTAACTTCCTTTTTGTAAATTAAAGTGTCTCCAGTGTGGATAACATTGTTAAACGCATAGTTGTTTAAAATGTTTTAATAACAGTTAGTTGTACTTAAATAACACAAACATTCATTTTAGCTGAAATCATTCGTTTTCCTCGTTGATTATTTGGGGAGGTATAGTACAATTTCAGCATATATCGAAATATATTTTAAGTTGAATTAGCCATGAATATTAAGAAACTTTTATTAGTATGCCTTCTTGTAGTTTTGTTGCAAGGATGTGATAGACAAAAATCCCACCAAGAGTTTATGGACGATTTAGTCCAGCTTACAAAAAGATATGAAGAGTGTCTTGAGACAAAAGTGGCACAATCAGGTGACACATTTTGCAAGTACATACTTGAATCTCCACAAGAGATGGATGAGTTGATTAAGTTAGGCTTTTTTCAACCGCGAGAGCTTGGGAAAAAAGTTTTGAATGCTCAGCAAAAAATTGATGAACTTGAGAAAGCGAATAATAAAGAAGATGCTTCGAAACTTCTTGAGTATAAAGCTCAGCTCAAAAGAGGTTATTTAGTATTGAAGATGTTGTCCTCCATAAGGTAGTTCATGAAAATTCTAATTAGTAATGACGATAGCGTTTATGCTAAAGGCATTACTTTGTTACATAAATATTTGAGTGAAATAGCTGAAGTTAAAGTTATAGCTCCTGATAGAGACAGTAGCGCTGCAAGTAACTCTCTTACAATTACCGGACCAATTAGAGCCAAAACCTTAAGTAATGGCTTTATTAGCGTGGAAGGTACGCCTACAGATTCTGTACATGTTGGTGTGACTAGCCTGTTAGATTGGAAGCCAGATTATATTATTTCTGGGATTAATCATGGTGCTAACTTAGGAGAAGACGTTATTTATTCTGGGACTGTTGCTGCCGCCATGGAAGGAATATTGCTCGGTATACCATCAATTGCGATTTCACTTGCTAGTGAATCATCACAATATTTAGAAACAGGAGCTAGAGTTGCGGCTAAGTTAGTGTCATATTTGGATGCTGGTAACATAAAAACAGATTCTCTTTTGAATGTTAATGTTCCTTCGGTGCCATATGCAGATCTTCAAGGAATGGAGATAACGAGGCTTGGTACTAGGCATCATGCAGAAGATACAATTGAGGATACCGATCCAAGAGGTAAACCAATTTATTGGATTGGGCCTCCTGGTAGTGAACAGGATGCTGGTTCTGGGAGTGATTTTTATGCTATTAATTCTAATAAAGTCTCTATTACACCAATCAAGGTTGATATGACAGATTACCAGAATTTTGATAGCGTCGATACTATACTAAAAAAATTGTCATTTAATTAAAACTTATGCGATTATTTTCAAACATATTTGACAAAGTAATGAAGTTATCCAAAGCCAAGCATGCTCCTTCAATATTGGGAGCATTTAGTTTTTTGGAGTCTATAATAATTCCAATCGCGGTTGATGTTTTATTAATATCTATGGTTTTAGCGGATAAATCTAAAGCCCTAAAATATTTTACTATTACAATTGCATTTTCTCTCTTTGGGGGAGTCTTTGGCTATTGTCTTGGTATGTTTTTTATAGATGTTGTATATGGCTATATAGTTTCTTTTGGGTACGAACCATCTTATATTTTGGTACAACATTGGTTTGAAGAATGGGGTTTTTGGGCTGTCTTTGTTGCTGGATTTACCCCCATTCCATATAAAATATTCACTATTTCTGCTGGTGCTTTTCATATGAATTTGGTGTCGTTTATTGTGGCGTCTTTTATCAGTCGTGGTCTTCGGTTTGGATTAGTCTGCTTTTGTGTTTATAAATTTGAATCTCAGTTTACTAAAATAGCATCCAGATATATTGATCTCATTGGCTGGATTTCTGTATTGATCCTCGTCATTTTATATTTTATCTACAGTTAAAATGTAAGTATAGTAGTCACCAATTTTGATTGTTGAGCATTAAATATACTATTCAATCTTTAGTTTGCAATGGTCTTTTAGTTAAATGGAGATGTAACCTATTGGATCCAATGAATTATTTGCCAAATAGGGTGAATTGATGCTAATGTTAGCTTAATGCTGTAGAGATTGAATATTCTTAAAACGATAGGGAGATTGCATGTTAGATAAAATGGAAGATAATCCTGATTTTGAAGAGCTTGAACTGGAAGATAATGATGATCTAGAACAAGAACAAGAAGATGAAGCAGAAAAAAAAGTAGCAAAAACTACAAAAGCGAAAACTACAAAAGCAAAACCAGGCAGACCAGCCTCAAGGCGTACAGGCTCGGCCGATGCTACTCAACTTTATCTTAATGAAATAGGGTTCTCACCGCTTTTAACTGCTGAAGAAGAAGTACATTATGCCAGACTTGCTCTAAAAGGAGATGATTCTGCTAGAAAGCATATGATTGAATGTAATTTACGTTTAGTCGTTAAAATTTCTAGGCGTTATCTAAACCGTGGCCTTGCTTTATTAGATTTAATTGAAGAAGGAAATTTGGGATTGATGCGAGCAGTTGAAAAATTTGATCCGGAATTAGGGTTTCGATTCTCTACATATGCAACATGGTGGATCAGACAGACCATAGAAAGAGCTATTATG
>PVBE012193499.1_pt1 | contig 14472 bp, 9 predicted proteins | sample 1631181 | NCBI WGS metagenome assembly PVBE01 (sample SAMN08397723, study PRJNA350692) | Marine metagenome, whole genome shotgun sequencing project. | isolation source: water | place: Pacific Ocean | collected 2012-04
AGGGTGGTAATTCACCAGGGGCCGGCAAGGGTGGTAATTCACCAGGGGCCGGCAAGGGTGGTAATTCACCAGGGGCTGGCAAGGGTGGCAAACCTGATGCTTCCATTGCCTTGTGCATATCTTCCAAAACCTCCTTCATTTCGGCATCTGCTGCCCGACGCTCTCGTCTAGTGGTTCGTGCAGAACGGTTTGAATTTGAATTATCATCTTCTGCTTCTTCTTCAATGATAACGGTGGTTGGAGGAGGGGTTGAGGATTCTTCAACTTCAACAATCGTGTTGGACTCTTCACCATCTTCGTCTAGAGACACAACTGGAGTCAATTCAATCTCATCTGAGGAGGCATCTGAATCCAAATCAACCCAATTTTCATTGACAAAATCACTTGAACTCGTTTCTGTCCGACGCCTTCGGTTTGAGGAAACAATTAATGCAACAAATAATGATAAAGAACAGAAACTAATCAACACAGTATTCTTCAAAGCTTCAAATGTTGATTCATCAAGTTTCAACCATAGACGTATCTTGTCCAGTATTCCGTTTTCCGAGGTTTCAACCGTTGGGTCCTCAACCATTTTCCGGACACGTAAGCCATTACTGGTTGCGTACGTAAAGTGTAGTTCACCAGAATCGTCGGTGCGCCATGCAGTTAGAAGAACACCACTACTGAGCATATCTGAAAGCCACATATCATCACTTCCATCAGCATCAGAAAGAAGTCCATAGTGTAGTTTTGGACCGGTAGGGGAAATCGCATCGTAGAGAATCTGTACACCTCTATCTGTTTCAATTAGGATAATGTTGGTCAATCCCCTAGCAGGAGTTCTAGTTTGGACACCTTGAATCCAAGATGGAGGGGAAATTCGAGTAATTAATTCTGCATTCGCTTCTGTACCCTCCCTCCATGCAGTGAAGATGATTTCTGAACCATCGTTATTTTCAACCAATAACATCCGCCCTGAAGTTGCTTCGTCCCCAGCTGCAATTGAGAAGGCCCAATTCTGTTCGTTTGCTTTTCCATGGGCGTAAAATATCCCAAGCCGCTCCTCGCCAGTAGAATCATCTCGAAGATTCTGATACAAAATATGAATATCATCAACTCCAATTTCTACATCTAAGGGTGGAGCCGAACGAGGATACATGTTGACATCAAGAATAGCATTACGATGAATAACCCAATTATCCGCAGAAAGGGGTGAGTCCGTTTTGATGAGGAAAATTGTGGTAATGTCCTGATAGGTGCCACCAGTGACCATATCTCGATGGTAACCTGCAATCACGACATTGTCGTTCTTTTGGTCAATGTCGATTCCCCAGTACGTTCCCTCTGCAGTTAGAAGACCTGGCATCAAATCCTGCCTAGGTGTCATTTGGCAAGTACTATCGATTGTAGTATACGAAACAGTGGACCGAATAAACGTATTTTCATCGAGATAAGCTCTGGTCCATGCAACAGTTACGATGCCTTGGTAACTGTTTACTGCAATATCTCCAATCCATTCAGATTCCAGTTCCAAACAAGTGTACAATGATTGGTCTGCTGCCATTCTATGAACAAACAATTTTCCAGCAGCGGAGGTAAACAATAGTGAATCCTCACCCAAACCTGCTGATGCTTCGATATGGTGGGATGATTGAAGAGCAGGGGTGCGGGAACCGGATAATGTAACTAGATCTTGAACTACAACGAAATCGGCGACGTTGTTATCTTGATTAAGATCGGTAGATGTGATAATTGTAGCACGATAAGAAATACCTCGTGTATCAGAAATATTTCCTGAAAATGTAAAACTCCCACTAGTTTGGCCGGTAATGCTTGATGCATTAATTACGTCAACCAATTCATATCCAAATTCATTCATCATGCTCAATTCAACTGAAACTTGTTCAGAATCTCTCGCACCAAGATTATCCACACGTATCGAGATTGTGTAGGGTTCATTGGGTCTGGGGACGGATGGAGATGTTGTAATCGAACCAGCACGAATGGATAAGTCGACACCATCGGGTCTGGAAAGAACTGGGTATGTGATGGTAGCGGAATTATCTGTACGATCTGTTTCTGGAATTGCTTGCCCAGGGTCAATTACAACTTCTAATTCCTGACTTCCACTAACCATAGGGTTCCAATAAAGAATCACTTGAACAACTTGACCTGGTTCAATGAGAGGAATGGTTGCTTCACTTCGTTTGGAACCCTCTTCACGAAGATGAACTACAACATCTTCAGCATCTGCATCACCGTTGTTACGGATATCTGCACGAACTTCTAGGAAGGTATTCACAAACGCTTCTTCAACAGGTACACCGTATTCTTCGACCGAAATAGAACCAAAAATTGAGAGGTCCGGGGCAGGAGGGAAATTGTCAACTTCTACGGTTCTTCGCAATTCATCACTAATGACTCCTGATTGATCCCTACCTTGGACTGCAATTCGGTGGAAACCATCTTCCAACTGAGTTGTGTCCCAATTTACCGACCAATCAACTGAAGTGTAATCCTGACTACTTGACACTGCAATTTCTTGCCAATCACCCCGACCAATTCTCCATTCAACTGAAATTGGATTTGGTGAAAGGAATGTACCAGAAATTGTAGTTGAACCACTGACTGGTTCTTGTCCACTAGGATTGCCAATCGAAATGCTCTGACTTCCAAGCATTAACTCAACAACCTCTGTGTCAGACCAAGCATTGGTGCTATCACGTGCTTTGACTTCAATTGTAATTTCATCCCCATCTACCCAATCTTGAGCGAGGAAATTATGCGACCAATTGGCAGTCCCAACTGCTTGGGCCCAATCAAAAGCATCTCGTTTCTCACGTGGTGAACCCGGTTCCTGGTACCAATACCAAGCATGTACTAGAACCTCTTCGATATCAGCTCCAACTGTGTCTGATTCTGCAATACCTCGTACACGATAGGTTTCGCCTTCTATCAACCAATCACCATCAACGGGACTCTCTATATCGACCCATTCACCAGAACCTGAAGGAGGGGGTTCTGTGGAATTATTTCCGCCACCACCGCCACCACCGCCACCACCTGTGCCGGTGAGGTTTTGCAGTAAACGGGCACCGTCAACAATACCAAAACCATACTTTTCGTTCCAATTATCGTCGAGACCTGTGTCGAAAGGGCCATCCCTCAATTCAGAATTTTCCCGTAGTAATTCTCTGACATCATCTAAATCTAAACCATCATCTATTCCCAACATGATGGCAATCAAACCACTTACGTGCGGTGTTGCCATGCTCGTTCCATCCATTTCTTGGTAATCGTTATCGGCCATAGGCCGGGGTTGGTTTGGTAATTGAAGAGAGCCTTCTTGGTGCCTTGGAGCATTGATTCCAGAACCTGGAGCAACAACGTCTGGTTTCATTTCATCCCAGTCATCATCATCCCCATCGTCTTCGCGGGGACCCCAATTTGAGTAAGAGGCAATTTGATCTGTTTCCCGATCGTGTGTGTCCTTGTCATCAATGGCCCCGATTGCGATTGATGAATCTGCACTCGCAGGACTTGGAACTCGACGCATGCCATCATTGCCCATTGCAATTACACAGATGAGTCCTGCATCAGATGCTTGATTCACAAGTGAGGATTCTGCCGAGGTACCATTGTCACCCGGATCATCTGAATTGGGGTTCGTGACACTACCATAGGACATGGACAAAATATCAATCCCATTGCTGGATTGATTATTGCCCCAATCAGTATCTACATTGTTAATGGCCCATTGTAGGCCACGAAGGGTGTTCTGTGCATTTGTACCACCAGCATCGGTCAATACTTTGATATCGACAAGGTAAGAACCTGGTGCAACACCAACATAGGTTCGGTCACTACTTCCTGTTCCGATACTTGTACCTGCTACGTGGGTCCCGTGGCCGTTTGAATCATCAGGGTCATCGGTCCCACTCGTGTTGGAAAACGCCGAAGTTGCATCATATCCAGCCACCCATTTTTGGTCAACGTAGCTGTTAGCGTCAATATCGGGGTCATCATTTACGTCATCGAAGTCGTTGAGTGAACGGTGCTCATTGTCAACCCCGGTATCCAATACAGCAACGACGACATCGTCTCCCCGGTAGCCTAGGGTTTGCATCGTATCCTGATAGACCTCTGATTCACGAACTTTCATTGCAGGAACTGAGTTTTGGAGGAAAGGAATCATCACATTTTGTTGTTCAATGGTTACAACTCCATCAAGGCGCCAAATCGATAGTAGGGCGGACAAAGGTACGTGATCAAGTGAGATGGTGTGAATCGAACCAAGAACATCGAACCAGGCTCCTTCTTCTATCCAACCGTGTTCAAACAAGGTCGATTTCAAAGCAGCAATATCGGCTGCATCTGGGTGTTCTGCATAATCAACATGAATAGCAACTGTCAGTCTTCCATCGGGACCTTCGATGGACGTCGTGCTGACAGATTCATATTCTCCATCTAAGATTCGCTGAAGGCGGTCGTCCATTCCGTTGTGATCTCGGTCTGGAGAATATGCCAACCATGGACCAACCCCTCGGTCAGGGGTGGGACATGCATCACCATCCTCGCAGATTAGGGGTGAGAGACCTTCGACGAAGATGGTTGGTTCTTCACGGATTTCAAACCCATCGGAGGTACCTCCGAGAACAAGTGGTGAAAGGGATGTGAGGAGGAGTAACAAGACCGTGAAAAACGGAGTCTTGTTGGTGGATTCACTCGAAAGCATACGCATCCCGAAGGGATGCCACCCATCAGTGACGTATAACACCAACCGAGTCAGGACCGTAGGTCCTGTGAAGAATCATATCAAGGCCACTCTAAATGACCCTTCACAATTGAGCAGCGGAGGACAGTGATTTCAGCAACATCAATCGCCATTAATTCGGAACCACAAACAGGACACTGTGCCTGTTCGGCTAACTGTTCAAGCCATGCTTGACGCGTTTCAATTTCATCGCCCTCCTCACGCAACCTCTGGAGAGTTCGCATTGCTGGGCCAGTCAACTTCCCATCCCACGGATCAGTTGACAGATCATTCATTCGAGATTTAATTGCATTATGTTGAGCTTCTTGCCCACCTTTTGATGAAGGGCCTCCATCAATTGTCCCAATCGGAACCAACCCACCTTTTGCAATGGGTTTTGCAAGCACATAACATGCGATGAATCCAGTAATGTGAGCAAGGTGTGCAATATTCGAAGTAGAGGATGGGTATTGCCAAACTTCAAGGCCAAATTTCAACAATGCAATCAAAGCAACTGGCCATTTACGAATGAGAATAAGAGGGAATTCAATTTCATCCTTAGGCCAGCAAGCAAGATAACATCCAAGCAAGCCAAATGCGGCACCTGAGGCACCTATACAATATACCCAACTATCTGAATTTGCGAGAGCCCAACCGATATTCCCACCCAGTACCCCAATCAGATACACCAACAGAAAGCGGCCACGACCTAAGCGTTGTTCGAGTGGAACTCCAACGAGGATAATTACCAGTACATTGCCCAACAAGTGAAACAAATCCGCATGTAACCAAGCAGCAGAAATCAGGCGGTGAAGAAAATCAGGTTCAAATGCGAATACTGGAACAAGAGCACCTTGGGAATAGAGATTGATATCAAAACTCCATTCGACAATCGCTTGGAAAAGATACGTAAGCATGAGTGATGCACCAATCGCTAGTGAAATTGGTGTCTTTCGAATCCATGCATGGACAAGCGGGGCAATCGCAATCGCGACCCAAATCCCGAACCAGGCCCACGGGCTCATGATGGTTGTCAGGCCGACCGAATGCTTGACCTCTTCGCCGCAGGGCTCAAGCCAAGTGTACGGTTCGAAGTGATGTGGCCCTACTTCATGTCGAGTCTTTAACGGTGCGTAGAGGCACCCGAAACGTACTCGAAAATTTCAATATGAAAATTGAATCTGGCAATTGCATTATTCTAACTGGGGAAAATGGTTCAGGCAAGTCAACACTATTGGAAGCAGTAGCTGGAATACTACCGATTCAATCCGGAACCGTGTCAATCGAACGGCCCTTTGGGCTGACATTACAATCTGGAGGTATTAATGGAGATGAATTGGTCAATGAACGACTCAAAATTGCTGCTGATGCGGCCGGCGTGAAAGATGTCGTCGGACTACTCAGTCACTGGAATCTAGGACATCGTAGTCAGGATAGAATTGGTCATTTATCCGGAGGTTTGTACCGAAGATTGGCCGTTCTGCAGGGATTAATGCCCGCTTATGGAGAACCGTCTCGAATTTGCCTTCTTGATGAACCGTCGGAAGGCCTGGATGACAATTCTGTCCAAACTTTACTCACAGATATCGCCACTTTACGTGCTCGAGGTCATGCTTTCCTAATTGCTACACACGACCCGCGTTTACACGAATGTGCCACAACCTTGTTTGAAATGAATGGAAATTCTACCGATGTTACTCCAACAGTAAAGAAATCCGATGTACCAGAATTCCCTACAATGTTGAGTACACTCTCTCTGTCGCGTTGGTCTTCAATTCTGGATCGTAGAACGAAGTGGCCACTCCTTTCACGGGGCACCCCCCTGATTGCATCGATATTGATGTTGTTCGCCCTCCTAGGTTCCGAAATTGGAACACTGGTTCTGGTCCCCACTTTCTTAGCCGCATTACCTTGCCTTTCTTCATTACACCATGCAAAAGATGGGAGGTCTGGAGAATGGTGGTCTGCAATGGGTGGGCGCTTGTTTGTTATTGACCCATTGTCAATTTTACTGATTATGATTGCACCACTGCTGACAGCTTCAATTTTCGGTCTAGAACACAACTCATGGATTTGGATGGGGATTGGTTTGCCGTTCGTAGCCATCCATCTGGCCAGTGGAGCCATTCATGAACTTGCGTTGAAAATGCCTCGTTCTAATGCACAATATGTTCCTCTTCTCTCATTGATTCTTATTTGGCCTCTACTGATTGCGAGCGATGCAATTTCAACTTCAGAACCTGCAATCGCACTCATCATAGCAACAGGAATTCCACTTATCATTTGGTTTGCCCTCCCAATCCTACACCCTCGTACAGCGTCAAATTGATGGACGGGGGACTACGGCCAGTTGCCATGCGAGGAGTCTGGCTGATGCTGATTGGCCTGACAATTGCTGGACTTTCCATGGTACTGGGATTCGTGGTAGCACCAGAATTAAGTGATGATTTTGGAGGGGAATCTTATCGAATCATTTTCTGGCATGTACCTGCAGCATGGACTTCGTTCCTAACTTACGGGATGCTTTTTGTAGGTAGTTTAGCTTGGTTTTGGAAACGTTCCGAATGGGGGTGGACCTTGGCTGGAGTAGCTGCTGAATTGAGTCTGCTCTACGGATTGTTTGTGGTCACTTCGGGTCCAATTTGGGGTGCTGCTGCGTGGGGTGTCCCTTGGGATTGGACCGATGCTAGATTGAACACCTACGGTGTACTCTCCGCCATTGCATTATTCCTCGTTCTTTCGCGTCGAAGTCAACCAGATACTCCTGAATACAGAGATGTGTTTTCTGGCATCGGATTGTTTGGTTTTCTTCTTGTCCCCATTACCTATATGGCCACCCGTTGGTGGCAAGAAAGGCACCCTGGACCTGTTATTGGTGGAGGGGAAGAAAGTGGGGTTGATCCTGTAATTCTACAAATCTGGCTTCTAGCATTCCTCGGCATGGCTATTCTAATGATTGGGCAGGCGATGGTAAGCTGGGAAGTGCAAAAATGTGAGCGGCGCCTCGCCGAACTACAACAACGGATGGATTAAGATGAGTGAAATAGCATATTTGGCCGCTGCGTATGCAGCAATGATTGGATTAATCGGTTGGTTCACCTGGCAATTGCTAGATCGGCTCAAAGACGTTCAATCAAGAATTGAGGCGGTTGAATCATCTCTATCGAATCCGATGGATTCGGATGAATAGCGCCGGCGCCTTCAAATCCAGTAGGCCTACCGAACCAACATGGCAATGTTAGGACTTGAGACATACAAGCTTGTACATTTGGCTGGAGCATTCGCAGTTACCATGGCATATGGTGGCCTTGGAATGTGGGCCATGAACGAAAAGGATGAGAGTGAAAACCAGTACCGGAAATTGGGTATGATTTCCCATGGAGTTGGGCAATTGGCGATTCTCATTGGTGGATTTGGAATGTTGGCAAATATGTACGCTGACAGCCCATTCAGCCAAGGTTGGGTACATCTAAAACTACTAATTTGGTTATTGCTTGGTGGCGGTTTGACATTCCTGAAGAAAAAACCACAATATGCAAAAGAAATCCTGATTGCAGCCTTCGTCCTAATCTTACTCGCAGGCTCAATAGGTGTGAATCACTACAAATGGTTTGGAGCATGAAATCGGTGTGTGATATGAATGTCCCGTGGTGAAGCGTTTTGCGTTGCCTGTGGGGCTGGGCCACCTCATTCAAGTGATCGTCTTTGTGAATCTTGTTTTCGAGACAGGAATACCTTGTCTGAGTGTGAAGAAACAAGTCAGGCATATCGCTGTCCAAAGTGTGGAATGAATTTCGAAAGTGGTCGTTGGGGATTTCTTGAGTCTGATGATTTACTGCAACGTCGTTTGGACGATTCATTACAAATTCATCAAAGGGCAGAAGCGGTTGGAGTTGCAACCCATAATGAGGCAATCGATGAACGCAATGTTCGAATTCACGTTCAGATTGATGGGCAAATTGATGCATTTTACTTTGAAGAAAAACACGAAGTTATCGTACGAACCTCAAATATGATTTGCATTACATGCACCCGAAAAGATGGAAACTACTACGAAGCAACACTGCAAATCCGAAGCGCCGGACGTAAATTGGAAGAAGAAGAACTAGACGAACTTCGAGGTTCTTTGGACACCTTGTTAGCCTCAATGGAACCGGACCCAATGTTCTTCATCACCAAAGAAGGACCTGTTGTAGGGGGTTGGGATGTAACAATGGGAAGTAAATCACTCGCCCGAACCTGGGCCCGTCACATGACACAAAAGTGGGGTGGGCAGACCAAAGAAACTCATTCTGTTATCGGTCAAAAAGATGGGATGGAGGTCACTAGATTGACCCTATTGTATCGTAGACCAGGATACAATTTAGGAGATGTTCTACGTTGGAGAAATCGACTTTGGATGGTGAGTGCTTGGCAAAAGGATGGTCCGATTCTAATGGCTCATGATCGTCGAGAAAAAACGGGTGCTTCATGGAGAGACTTGGAAAAGGCAGTCGTCATGTCTCGCTTTGTAGAACAAATCGAAGTTGATGTGTTGAATCGAGATGCTTCTGCGGCTGAATTCATGAATCCTCAAGATTACAAAATGCAAACCATTCGTTTACCTTACGATGATGATGGAACACAGCAGCGGTTGCGTTTGGGATGGATTACAGATGAGTGGGTTGCACTGCCCAGAGTCCGAAATCCCGATGAAGGGTATCCTGCTAGGGAGGGGTAATGGTGACACTGAGTGAACTGGCAAACAGCCTCGACGTTAGCGATATGCTAGGGCACATTCGTAATTTTCCATCTGATTTGGCTTCAGTGTGGGAAAAATCAGAATCTTGGCAATTATCTGGTGTGGAAAATCGAACATTTGCCGGTGTCGTTTGTTTAGGAATGGGGGGTTCAGCATCAGGTGGCGATTTCCTTGCTTGCCTCTCAGATGCAGACGGGTGCCTACCATTTGTGGCTCATCGCGGTTATGATTTACCAGCCTGGGTGTCAGAAAAATGGTTGATTATTTCTACATCATATTCAGGGAATACAGAGGAAACACTGGATGCAACAGAAGCTGCGATTGGACTGGGGTGCACTGTAGTCGGACTATCATCGGGCGGTGCTTTGAAAAAACTGCTAGAAGATTCGAACCAAACCTGGATTGAATTGCCAGGAGGTCAACCACCCCGTTCAGCCTTTGGTCACATCTTTGGAGCACAAATTGCCTTGTCATGGCGATTGGGGATCATGACTGCGCCCGAAGACTTGGATTCAATGCTGACTCGACTAACTGAAGCCGTAGATGCTTGCGATTTTACCCATGACGATGATGAAGATGTAATTGTGGAAATGGCTCAATCAATTTTGAATCGTGAAGTCAGTGTTTTGGCCACACAATCTCTGGCCCCAACTGCCTATCGGGCGGCTTGTCAATTGAATGAAAATGGTGGTATTTTTGCTCGGCAACACGTCATCCCTGAGATGAATCACAATGAAATTGTGGCTTGGGGTGAATCTACTGACAATCAAAGTCTACTTATTTTCTCATGGGATGGAATCCATGAACGAAATGATATGCGACTTGATTGGTTTTTGGATAACATCACAGTTGAACCAACGTGGGGATTGCTGTGTGAAGGTGATTCTCATCTAGAGGCATTGTTGTATGCGGTAATTCTGATGGATTGGTTATCATGTGCTGTCGCACTTCTAAGAGGCAAAGACCCGACTGCAATTGGTCCAATCGTTGGACTCAAAGACCATCTCTCTCAGTAGAGGGGGCCTAGGACCAACCTGGGATCGGGAAAATCCAGTAATGCTTGCTCGCGTTCACTTGGAGTAACAACTCCGGGTAAATCATAGGTAGTAGGCTCCCGATATGACAATTGAAAATGAAGGTGTGAGGGCCAGCCTCCATTCTCATCTTCTGCCCCGAACCAAGCGATGATTTCCCCGCCAGAAACCTCCTTTCCAGGTGTGCAATTTTCTGTTGAAGCGGCGTCCAAATGCCCATACAATACCCATAAATTTTGGCCCTGGATTAAATGATGAATAATGACGGTGTGTCCATAATCACCATCCGCTGGATTGTAACCTGAAAAAGCAACCACACCATTGGCAATCGACTTTACAGGAGTGCCAATTGGACCCCCAATATCTATACCGACATGAATACATCTACTTTCAGTGAATAATTCAGTATTGTACATTCCCGGGCGAACCTCGTCATATCTACCGATATCAAATTCATATTTTGATGGCGAGTCATCTCCTGTTGTGAAGTCACGGACCTCATATTCATCTGGTAAATCAACCGTTGGAAACCAATGTTCCTTGGCGAAATCGATGCTGCCCATGTAATGTCGAGTAAACACTCATTCAACACTTCTTCGGAGCACGGACTTCAAGTGGTAAACCCTGACGTCGCCTCCATAGGAGGCGATATCTTGGAGGCGGGTCTTTTCAGTATACTTCTTGGCAGTACACTCCTCATTGGCCTCGGATTGATTCCAGGTTTGGCCCTAATTCGTGTTCTAGACCCCGGGGCTGACCGTCTGCGACAAATGATGCTGGCTCCGGCCGCCAGTCTGCTGACTCTGTATGGATTGGCTGGCTGGTTGGTCGTACTCCGTGGAGAGCATTCCATTGGGTTTCTTGTTCTAGCAATTCTATTGACAAACGGACTTTCTGCGACATTTGGGTGGCAGAGAGAAAGTGTTCGAGTTCGACGATTATCTGCTTGGGAAAGACTAGAAGAAATTGAGGCTGCTGCAGAGGCTGAAGCCGGAACAGTCGAACTTGAAGAAGACGTGGTTGCAGAACGCAAACATACTGCCCTCATTGAGACAGGTAGACCTGTTTGGCTACCATGGGCACTAGGTATTTCTGCGTTGATTTGTCTTACACCTCTACTGATATTAGACCGGCCGATGGGTGTTGATTGGCTTGGTTTTGCCACATTATCACATCGATTGGCAGAAACAGGTTCAATGATGCTACCTGAACCAAATGTTGGAAGTTGGGCCTACCCACCAGGATTCCCCGCATTGGCTGCCTTTCTGGAACAAGCCACGGGGCTTTCCCCAAGTGACTGTGTTCACCTGCTCGGGCAACTGACCCTCTTTGCAATATTGTGGGGTGTTGCTGGTGCTGCTGGTCGTTGGGGTGCTTCGGCAACGACATTGTTGGCCCTTTGCCTAGCACCAGCACTATTCGCCAAAGCATTCGACAGTGGATATCCCACTGTTGCGAGTCAATTGGGATTGGTTCTTGGTTTGTTGGTATTGGTGAAACCGCCTAGGGAAAGAAGCAAACGAATGGATGTTCTCTTTGCATTAGGAGTGGCATTTGTAGGTGTAATCCACCCCACTGGTTCTCTTTACCTTGGAACCTTATTACTGGCTTGGTTGGGGGCACACCGTTGGTCTGCACAAAGGGAAAGTACGAATTCAGCACGGCTCGCAATCATTTCGGCTGTTGTCGTTGGATGTGCAACTGTAACTGTGATGGGTATGTTTGCACCGAGAATGTTGGACACACCAATATGGGCAGAATATGGATGGCAAGGAGGTGTACCATTGCTAGTATTCAACGGGCCTATATTACTCGGCCTAGCTTGTTGGGCATTTTGGAAATTCAGAACCTCCTTTGAGGTATGGTTGTTGGGGCTTTGGATTGCCATGCAATGGATACTCACTTGGGTCCATTTACTAGATGGGATGGTCGGAATTTCAGTTCTCACCCTCATCTCGTATATGCTATACTCAATGGCCCTCCATGCATTTCATATTCCGTTGGCCGTCTTGGCTGGAATCATCCTTTGCAAGGTACCCCGCCTCACCCCTAGAATGAGAGAACGAAGACTGGACGAAGCACATGAAGAAATTGCCGATGGTGGTGAAATGAGTTATGTTGAACTCGAAGTGCCTGAAGCTGTAACGAAGAGACCGATTCAGACGTTAATGGCTTTGTCTCTAACTTTCATCTTACTCTCTCATATCGTAATAATTGAAATCAGTTCACACCCAGAACTTGAGGCCCAAACTGAAGGAGATCGTTTGTTGCGGGATGTCATTTCTGAACTCCCAATTGATTCTATTCTTTATTCTGAAACTGCCCATTGGGGCATCTTGTATGATGTCGATAGCGAATTGGGATTGACAAATTTCCCAAGTCTAGGATTATTGACTGTTGAGGAACGAGTACAATGGGATACTGAACGTGCAATTCTGCATGATGATATTGAAAGAATCTCAGAACTTGGTATTACGCACGCTGTTACTTCTCCTCGTGGCCATGTTGGACACGTTTTGGCAGAGAGTGAATATTGGGCCATAATTGCTGAAGAGAAGGGGAGTCGTTTGTGGAAATTTGAATCAACACCTACAGAGGCTTCAATCAAAACGAGTATCACAATATTCCCTACGCAAGAGCAGTGTGCGGAATTGTGTGAATGGAGGGCTGATGCTTGGGCTCACGCAGATTCATCGAATTTGGGGATTCGTCCAGACCACACCACTTTCCTTACAGGTGGAGGATTGGACTTCGCATCAATCGAGTTGCCACGTCAACACCGTGATACTGACCTGAAGATTGGATTGCAAATTACAGCCCCAGGGAATATTGATGTCGAAATCATCGTTTGTGATGTAGGTACACTCAATTGCAGCGCAACGGCAGGTGTTGTCGAACGGGGCGTAAGTACTCTGACCGTGCTCCATCACAGTGATTTCAAGGGAGAGATTGAAGTCCACATCTCTGCCACAGTTGAATCGGACCGTTGGTTGGACCCGGCTGGACTATCAGGAAGAAATGACCGAATCATAGAGGCAAACGGGCTCTGGGTACATTGGATTGAGGTGAGGGATCTTTGAGTAGAGGCCTTACAATTCTGTTGCCGACCTATAACGAGGCGGGTGCATTGCCAAATGTTGTCAAAGCACTTCCCATTGAGGCACTCAAAGTTGCAGGGTGGGTGCCCCGAATTGTCGTTGTAGATGGTCGAAGTGATGACGGAACACAGGAAACTGCAACCGAATTGGGATTGGAGGTTATTGTTCAAGGCCCTGCTTCGGGAAAGGGATTCGGTATGCGTGAAGCGTTTGCTCGCTTCCTAAACCATGATGATGATGTATTGGTAATGTTGGACGCAGATGGAACTTATTCACCTCAAGAAATGTTGAGGCTGCTGCAACATCTTGAACACGGTTCGTATGATGTCGTGATAGGAAGTCGTCTTCGAGGAAACATTCAACCAGGTGCAATGTCTCGATTCAATTGGATTGGAAATCACATACTAACATGGTTTGCAGTTGCCCTATATCGCGTATTCATCAGCGATGTTTGTTCTGGGTACTGGGCATTCCGACGCGGAGCAATTCAGAAAATGTCATTGAACTCAACATCATTTGAGATTGAGGCTGAGATGTTCACTGCGTGTGCGACTGAAGGATTGAGAATGAGTGAGGTCCCCATTTCCTATGCACCCCGAATCGGTGAGTCCAAACTTGGATCTGTTGGTGACGGAGTACGAATCTTACGCAAACTGCTCGTGCGTAGGATGTTCCCAAGACCAGTCAATAGAGTGTGACTACTCTTCCTCAACTATAGTTGAAAGTACGCGTACATTTCCATCAACGGTCGCCCCTGATTTGAGTTTTCGAGAGGCATCTGTAACTTTCAGAGATTCCAAACGCTGGCCTGAAGGGAGGACTCTGCCTTGATATGAGCCGATTGCTGAATTGTAGGCGTTTACT
>PVBE011804040.1_pt1 | contig 14471 bp, 14 predicted proteins | sample 1631181 | NCBI WGS metagenome assembly PVBE01 (sample SAMN08397723, study PRJNA350692) | Marine metagenome, whole genome shotgun sequencing project. | isolation source: water | place: Pacific Ocean | collected 2012-04
CCCATGGTCGAACCGGGCGAGCGGCTAGCAGGGTTAAGCCGCTAGAGCGTAGTTGTCGTCGTTGGCAACTAAACGTTTGAAGCTGGATTTACGAGGAGATCTTCAACCTCGGCATGCTCCGATGGCTTCGCAACCCACGTCGAACCCAGGTCGCCCCCCATCTCGAAATCGTTGAATCGCCAAACTACTGTCGATTCAAGGCTTATTTTAACACGAAGGCCGCGCTTGATTAACCGGCGAAGACCCGGTTATCGCGTGCTTTTTAATAACCGGTGTTGCTCACGATTCCACTCGCGCTCCCGTATGGCAGCCCGTTTGTCGTACTGGCGCTTGCCTTTTGCCAGCGCGATCTTGAGTTTGGCGCGTCCCTTTTTCCAGTAAAGAGACAGTGGCACCAGCGTATAGCCTTGCCGCTCGACTGATCCGGTCAGATGAGCGATCTGACGCCGGTGCAGCAGCAGCTTTCGATCGCGCACCGGGTCGGGGTTAACACTGGCGGCATTATTCAGCGGCGAGAAGTGCGCGCCGGTCAGAAACAGTTCGCCGGTTCTGACAACGACGTAGCTTTCTTTGAGTTGTGCACGCCCCTCACGCAGGCATTTGACCTCCCATCCCTGAAGCGCGATTCCCGCTTCGAATTCTTCCTCGATGAAATAATCGTGCCAGGCCTTGCGATTGCGGGCGACGGTGGCGCTATCAGTTTTGGGCTTCTTGGCCATTATTGGTCGTTGATCGAGGAGTTATCGGTAATCAGGTCGTGTCGGTGTGCCGCTATAATTTCGTTACTACATCACTATGACACCATCGATCGACCACTTGGCGTGAAGACTGTAACCCGATCCCTCATTCTGCCCTACAGTGCGGAGGAAATGTACGACTTGGTGGCAGACATTACGCATTACCAGGATTTCTTGCCCTGGTGTGCAAAGTCACAGGTCCTCGTGCATGATGATGTCAGCGTTACCGCTCGCTTAGACGTAAAGTATAAGCAGGTTAACGCGGCTTTTACGACTCGCAACCATATGTCTGCCAAGCGGGGGATTCGAATGGAACTGGTTGACGGGCCCTTCAGCACGCTCGCTGGTGAATGGCAGTTTGTCCCGCTCGATGAGAACGCCTGTCGAATAGAGCTTGAGGTGGTGTTTTCTTTCTCAGGCTCACTGAAAGAGCGGCTCATGTCCCCTGTTTTTGATCGAATCTGTAACGAATTGGCTGATGCCTTTGCGGCGCGAGCGGTGGCCATTCATGGAGCGCGCACTTTTGATTGAAATCGAGGTGGCCTACGCGCTGCCCGAAGCGCAATTTCTGCAGTCCCTGAAACTGGCCGAGGGAAGTACCGTGCGTGATGCCATTGAGGCTTCTGGCGTGCTTAGCAGGTTCCCTTCGATTGAACTCACCCGCAACCCGGTCGGTATCTTCTCCACTCGAGTCGCGTTGAATCAGGTGTTGTCATCTGGGGATCGTGTTGAAATCTACCGAGCGCTGACCATCACACCGGTTGAGGCACGCCGACTGCGTGCGCTCAGAAAACAAGAAAAGGTAAAACAGACCTAGTCAAACGGGTTGACTGTTTTCAACAGACGGCCAAAAAGACCAGGTTTGTCCGGTCCCGCTTCGAGTACTGCGGTGGGATTGCTTGGCAATGGACCCCGAATAATCTCGTTGACACCCTTTTCAGAGAACACCACGCTGATTTGGTAGCGTTCGGACATGTGTTTATCGTGTGAGTACAGACTATAGAAATAATCCCAACGGTTGGCGTGAAACGGGTCATTGACCAGGGGTGTCCCCAACAAAAAGCGAACTTGTTTCTTCGTCATGCCGACCTTGACCTGGTCAAGCGTGCTTTGATCAAAGAGATTGCCTTGCTGTATCTCCATACGGTAAGGCTGTAAGCAGGCAACAAGCAGCAATGTGCTGCACAAAGCGATGGTGATTCGAAGGGCGCGCATGCGAAACGATAGTGTCATGGGAAGATCGGCATCTTAATGCAAACAGTGTGACGAGGGCAGCATCAGTCGAGGTGTTTTAGTACCGCTATCTCGTCACAAGCGCGGAATTTTGGACAGGTCACGCACACTCCGAAGACTTTTTCCGGCAATGTGTCCATCGCCACGACACCGTAGCCCAAGCGGGCAAAAAAGTCAGGCACATAGGTCAGGGCCATCAAGCGGCGTAGACCAATCGTTCGCGCATTGTGTTCAATTTCTTCGACCAGTGCTCGACCATATCCACCTCCGGTAGCGGCATCGCTTACTGCCAGACTGCGGACTTCACCGAGATCTTCAGTAAAAACCTCGAGCGCGGCGCATCCGGTCAGGTTGTCAGCTTCGTTGATGACCGTGAACGAGCTAATGTGCTCTGTCAGTTCGTCGAGGGAACGCGGCAGCAGTTGGCCGCGCGCCGCGTAGTAATCCAGCAGTCGATGGATACTCGGCACGTCATTCGTGCGTGCTCGTCTCACCGATGACGTCATGAGGTTACGCGACTTAGCATATCGCGTGCGTGATCACGCGTCTGGCGTGTGATTTTGACTCCACCGAGCATGCGCGCAATTTCTTCGATTCGCGCGTCAGGGTCCAGCAGCTCAACCGCCACACCGCTTTGCGCACCACTTGCCTTGGTGACTCTCAGGTGTCCTTCGCCCTGCACGGCAACTTGTGGCAAATGAGTGATGCACAGTACCTGCCGATCTTGGCCCAGGGTACGCAGCTTGCTGCCTACGATTTCAGCCACGCTGCCGCCGATACCCACATCGACCTCATCGTAGATCGAGAGGGGAACCGGATCGACGGTAGAGGTCACGACCTGCAGTGCCAGTGAAATGCGTGATAACTCTCCGCCCGAAGCCACCCGTTCGAGTGGTCCGTAAGCCATTTCATGCGTGGTTCTGACGGTGAACTGAATACGTTCTCGACCATGCCGCTGGCGGCCCGCTTCATCGATGGGCACCAGGTTGACTCGAAAATCCGCATCAGTCAGTCCGAACTCAGCGAGGTGTGCAGTCACTGCTTTGCCGAGTTGTTCGGCGGCCACCTGGCGAGCTTGCGAAACGTCAGTCGCGAGTTCGTCATAGCGCTGGTTGAGATCGCTCAGGGATTGCTCAAGCACCGCTAACTGGTCACTCGAGTCTGCGATTGTGGCGAGTTCTTGCTGTAATTTTTCCAGCGCATCCTTGAGCGCTTCGGGTTGCACCTGATATTTACGTGCTGCTTCGTGCAAAGCGCCCAGCCGGGCCTGAACCTGCGTATATTCTTCCGGGTCTAATTCATAGCCCTCTAGACAGTGGCGAAGGTCGTTTGCAGTTTCGGTTAGCCGTACCTGCAGTTCGTCGAATTCCGTTGCCATGGTTTCAAGCCGGGGATCATACCGCGCAAGATGGTGCAAGCGGGCGCCTGCCTGATTCAGAGTCAACAAGGCGGAGCCTGACTCATCCTCGGTCAGCTGTTGCAGTGATGTCCAGGCACCCTCGGCCAGCTCGCGAGTGTGGGCTAGCTGAGTCTGACGTTGATCAAGACTGTGCCATTCGTCTGCATTCGGATTAAGTGCTTCAAGTTCTGAGATCTGGTAGCGCAAGAACGATTCGCGTGCTTCACGTTCGCCTGTTAGTTGTTGAAGCGCATCGAGCGCCTGCGTGGTTTCGCTGATGTTCCTGTGAATGTCACCCATTTGGGTGACTGTCGATTGGATGTGTGCAAATGCGTCTAATGTTGTGCGCTGGACATCACGTTTTAGCAAGAGGTGGTGCTCATTTTGGCCATGAATATCGACCAACAGGTCGCCGACCGCGCGCAAGGACTGAATAGGGACAGGTCGACCGTTGACGAATCCACGAGAGGCTTTGTCATCAAAGACGATCCGCCGCAAAATACATTCGTCATCGTCGGATGTCAGCGCTTGTTCGGCTAGCCATGCCATTGCCTGTGGGTTGGCCGAGACATCGAATCCCGCTTGGATCTCGGTACTATCGGCACCCGGGCGGATAATGTCAGCAGATGTGCGATCACCCAGTAGGATAGCCATCGCGTCGACAATCAGTGATTTCCCGGCACCGGTCTCTCCGGTGAGCACCGTCATGCCAGGACTAAAAACTAGCTCAACATCACGGACGATGATGAAATTACGTACTCTCAGCCAGTTGATCATGGTGCCGGTTGGGCGTTAGCCCCAACCCAGCTTTGAGCGTAGCGCAGTATAGTGGTTGTGGCTGTTGATTCGAATCATCCGGGTGGCAATGTCGGCTCGTCGAACGGTGAGGAAAGCGCTCTCGGCAACGGCGATGCGGTGAATGCCGTCCACGAACACATTGGCACCGGCGCCAGCAAGATCAACGATGTCAATCTTGATGTGACTCGAGTCGTCGAGTACCAGAGGACGCTGGCCCAGAGAGTGCGGGCACACTGGGGCGAAAAGAATGGCGGGCAGTAATGGATGGAGAATAGGGCCACCGACCGAGAGCGCGTAGGCGGTCGAGCCCGTCGGCGTGGAGAGGATCATGCCATCGCCTCGCGTGCGTCCCACCGACTCATCGTTGACGTACGTTTCAAACTCGATCATACGACCGGTTTCCCCTTTGAGCAGGGCCACATCGTTGAGTGCGACGCCGTGTTCGGTCAGTTGATTATCGGCAAACACTTCCACCTGAAGCATGATCCTCTCTTCAATGGTGAACTGACCTGCCAGTAACTCGTCGATCAGTTGCGTTATCTGACCTGCGGGGATATCGGTCAGGTAACCCAAACGACCGAGATTGACGCCGATCAAAGGCAGTCCAACCGGTGCCAGGCTGCGGGCAGCATGCAGCATGGTTCCGTCGCCCCCAACCACGATGCCAAGATCGATGGTGTCTGAAAGCGGTTTGCCCGAGTCTTCGATGCGCCGGCCGGGGATATTGCTGGCAGTGGTATCTCCCAGGTACACCTCAAGTCCGCGAGACTCTAGATGTGCCTGTAACGTCGACAAGGTGGCCTGAACGTCTGCGTCCTGGTAACGGCCGAAAATCCCAGCACTGGTAAATGGCGCCGGATTTTTCTGTGTTTTATGCTCGGCCATGGGCGTGAGTCCTCCCCACGTTGCACCGGGGGTTGGCAATGGTATGATGCGAGAGCATCGTTGTTCGGTGGTCCAAACTGGCATTCTACCGCCAAGGACGGCGTCGCATTGAACGATAACCCCATATATAGTGTTTGATAACTCTCAAATTCAGCTGAATGAGCGGGCGGAAACGCTGCTGCAGTTGCTGATACGCCGGTATATCGACCAGGGAGAGCCTGTGGGTTCGCGCACACTATCGCGCGAGCCCGGCTTAGGTCTTAGTCCCGCCACCATACGAAACGTTATGTCAGATCTTGAGGAATTGGGTCTGATTCGATCTCCCCATACCTCTGCTGGCAGGGTGCCGACTCAACTTGGTTATCGCATATTTGTCGACACCATGATGAAGGTGAAACCGCTCAATAACGAAGCCATTGAAGAGATCAGCGGTGGATTCGCCCGCGCTCATGATCCCAACGAATTGATTGAGTTGGCGTCCGAGTTGGTGTCACAAATTACGCATTTTGCAGGCATCGTGATGTTGCCTGGAGACCAAAGCGCACGGTTTCGACAGATTGAGTTTCTGCACCTGTCTGATGATCGGATTCTCGCCATTCTGGTTACTCAGGATGGGCGAGTGCAGAACCGCGTGTTATTTGTAGGTCGAACTTATTCGCCGAGTGAGTTGGTGGAGGCGGCAAACTTCTTCAACGCGCAGTATTCCGGTCGACCGCTAAGCGAGGTCCGTCATGTGCTGCTTCACGACATGCAAAGTGACAGTCATCGTATGAATCAGATCATGCGCCACGCGGTGGATATGGCGCAATCTCTGTTCGAAGACGATGAGGCCAATAGCGTGGTCGTCAGTGGCGAAACGAACTTATTGGGTGTGCCCGACTTCGTAGAGTTGGAGAAGTTGCGAGAGATTTTTGACACGTTTAAAACCAAGCAGGATTTACTCGAGTTGCTGGACAAGAGCATGAATGCCCGTGGTGTGAGCATATTCATCGGCGAGGAGTCTGGCTACAACGCGCTCACCGATTGCAGCGTAGTGACCGCACCGTATCTGGATCAGGGCCGCTGTGTCGGGGTGCTGGGCGTCGTTGGCCCAACGCGTATGGCCTACGATGAGGTCATTCCGGTGGTCGACATTACCGCCAGGTTTCTTGGGAACGCGCTCAGCTCACTGCACTAGGGGCGAAACTCGGCTTCAACTTAGTGTGACGGGTACCGCCTGGTATCTGTAAATACATGGCCCGGACGGGTTGAAATGGCGCTGACCGGCCCCATAACCAGTGTATATCCCTCGATTAATTGTGAATTGATCAATGATTGCCACATGAGCCAAAACACCGTTGATACCGCAAATGACGCCACGTCTCCCGTTCCGTTAGCCGACTCGAAACCCGAGGATGCCCCGGCAGAGTTTGCCGATGAGGTAACCGAGGACGCCGGCCTTGAGGCGCCCGCTGATGGGGACACGGTGTGCGAGCCTGCCAAGGAGTTGCCCGACTCGGCTACTGCACTGGCAGAGGCGATCACACTCGCCGCTGAACTGACGGGGGAGGTTGAATCTCTCAAGGATGAGGCACTCAGAGCGCGGGCCGAGGTCGACAACATTCGAAAACGCAGTCAGGCTGAGGTTGCCTCGATTCGGCGGTATGCCGTTGAGGGGTTTGCCCGAGAGTTGCTCGGTGTCCGCGATAGCCTGGATCTGGCCCGCGGGGTTGACCTAAGCACCGCTGACGGCGATGTCGCGGAAAAAGTCGTCGAAGGCTTGGACATTACGCTCAAGCAGCTCGACAGTTTGATGGAAAAGTTCTCGATCCAAGCGGTGGAGCCTGAGGTGGGAGAGAAGCTTGATCCCGAACTTCACCAAGCCGTCTCGACGGTGGAAAGCGATGAACTCGAGCCCAACTGTATCCACCAGTGCATTCAGAAGGGTTACCGGCTCCATGATCGACTGTTAAGACCGGCCATGGTGATTGTCGCCAAACCCCCCACGGCCGCTTGAATTAACCAGTAATGCCCTTATTTTTATTCCTGAACTAACGAAAATCGTATTTTAAGAGGATTCACTAACATGGCGAGCATCATCGGCATTGATCTTGGTACCACTAACTCCTGTGTTGCAGTCATGGAGGGCGGATCGGCCAAAGTGATAGAAAACAGTGAAGGTGACCGCACGACACCTTCTGTCGTGGCGTTTACCGAAGACGGGGAAGTTCTCGTTGGGCAATCAGCCAAGCGTCAGGCGGTGACTAATCCGCACAACACAATTTTTGCCTTCAAGCGCTTGATCGGTCGGCGTTTCGATGAAGAGCTGGTTCAGCGTGACATCGATTTGATGCCGTATCGCATCGTCAAGGCGAAGAACGGCGATGCCTGGGTAGAGGCAGCTGGTAAACCGGTGGCGCCGCCGGAAATCTCCGCGCGGGTGTTACAGAAGATGAAGAAGACCGCAGAAGATTATCTGGGTCATGAGGTGAACGAGGCCGTGATCACTGTGCCGGCTTACTTTAATGATTCGCAGCGCCAGGCGACCAAAGATGCTGGAAAGATTGCCGGGCTGGACGTCAAGCGGATTATCAACGAACCCACAGCGGCCGCTCTGGCATACGGCTTGGAGAAGCAGAAAGGCGATCGCAAGATAGCGGTCTACGATCTTGGTGGTGGAACCTTTGATATTTCCATTATTGAGATTGCTGATGTCGATGGTGAACACCAATTTGAGGTGCTCTCGACTAACGGGGACACTTTTCTTGGGGGCGAAGACTTTGATCGCTGCTTGATCGACTATCTGGCCGATGAGTTTGCGAAAGATCAGGGTATGAATTTGCGCGGTGATGCTTTGGCAATGCAGCGCCTGAAGGAAGGGGCGGAAAAGGCAAAGATCGAATTGTCTTCCACCATGCAGACGGAGATTAATCTGCCCTACATCACAGCTGATCAAACGGGTCCCAAGCATTTAACTTTGAAACTGAGCCGGGCTAAGCTCGAGGCGATGGTCGATGAGTTGATTGCACGTACGATTGAGCCATGCAAGGTCGCGTTGCGCGATGCTGACCTCAAGGCCACTGATATTGACGATATTCTGCTGGTCGGTGGCCAGACCCGGATGCCCAAAGTGCAGGAAGTGGTCAAGGACTTTTTTGGTCGTGAGCCGCAGCGCGACATCAATCCGGACGAGGCAGTGGCAGTGGGTGCCGCGATCCAAGGTGGAGTGCTCGGCGGCGATATTAAGGATGTCCTGTTACTGGATGTGACGCCGTTGTCACTGGGTATTGAGACACTGGGTGGGGTGATGACCAAGTTGATTAACAAGAACACCACTATCCCGACTAAAGCCAACCAGGTGTTCTCAACCGCAGACGACAATCAAACGGCGGTAACGGTGCATGTTCTCCAGGGTGAGCGCGAGATGGCAAAGGACAACAAGTCGTTGGGGCGTTTCGATCTAACAGATATTCCGTCTGCCCCGCGTGGCATGCCGCAGATTGATGTCACTTTTGATATCGATTCAAATGGCATCATGCACGTGTCGGCCAAGGACAAAGCGACAAATAAGGAAAACCGGATTGAGATCAAGGCCGGCTCGGGTCTGAGTGACGAGGAAATCAAACGCATGGTTGAGGACGCCGAGACGCATGCCGAAGAGGATCGTAAGACCCGTGAACTGGTCGATGCGCGCAATCAGGCGGAGGCCATGATCCATACTGTGCGTAAGACGCTGGTCGAGGCGGCTGACAAGGTGGAAGAAGATGAAAAAACGCACATTGAGTCGGCCATTGTTGAACTTGAGGAGGCGAGCAGCGGTGAGGATGTCGAGGCCATTCAGAATAAGACCAATACCTTGATGGAGGCCAGCCATAAATTGGCTGAAAAAATGTATCAAGAATCCGCGGCCTCCGCTGACAGTGCAGAGCCAGGTGGTGCGGGCGATGCGCCGGAAGGTGATGTGGTTGATGCAGAGTTTGAAGAGGTGAAGGACGACAAGAATCAATGAGGCGGTGTTTGAGCGGGCACTGTTGTCAGGTGGTCCGCATAGCAACACGCGAGGAAGCCGGAGCGATGCCCCGGCTTTCGTGCGTTTTGACAGCCTCGCGGCGAGGTCGGAAGATGACTATCCATAATGGCTAAGCGGGATTATTACGATGTGCTCGGGGTTGGGCGTGAGGCGGGTGATGGTGACCTGAAGAAAGCCTATCGTCGACTGGCTATGAAGCACCACCCAGATAGAAATCCTGATGATCCTAAGGCGGAGCAGCAATTCACGGAGGCCAAAGAGGCCTATGAGGTGCTGTCCGACGGAGAGAAACGCGCGGCGTATAACCAATTTGGTCATGCTGGCGTGGAAGGCAATGTGGGAATGGGTGGCGGCGCAGGTGCGGCTGGGTTCGGCGATATTTTCGGCGATATTTTCGGCGATATTTTCGGTGCGGGTGCGGGTGGCGGACGACGCGGACGCAGCGCTCGGGGAGCTGATCTTCGTTACGAGCTCGAATTGACGCTGGAGGATGCTGTTCGTGGGAGTGACTCGCGAATTCAAGTGCCCACACTGGTGCGGTGTGATACTTGCAGTGGTTCGGGTGCAAAACCGGGGACCTCTCCGTCTTCGTGTTCGACCTGCGCTGGTCAGGGGCAGGTGCGTATGCAACAAGGCTTCTTTTCCATACAGCAGACCTGTCCACAGTGCAGCGGCAGCGGCAGGGTGATCACCAGTCCTTGTGGCGAATGCAGTGGCCAGGGCCGTGTGCAAAAAAGAAAGACGTTGCAGGTGAAAGTGCCGGCTGGGGTCGACGATGGCGACCAGATTCGACTGGCAGGAGAAGGAGAGAGCGGTGCGGCGGGAATCCCAGCGGGAGATCTGTATGTCTTGATGCGACTCAAGCCCCATCCGATTTTCTCGCGTGACGGCGACAACCTTTATTGTGAAATGCCGGTGAGTTTTGCTGTGGCGGCGCTCGGCGGTAACATCGATATTCCCACCCTCTCAGGCCGGGCCAATCTGAAAATTCCTACAGAAAGTCAATCTGAGCGGGTGTTTCGTTTGCGCGGCAAGGGTGTGCGCAATGTTCGTTCCGGATCGGTGGGAGATCTCTATTGCAAGGTTAAGGTCGAAACGCCTGTTAATTTGACACGTCGTCAAAAGGAAGTATTGTCGGAATTTGAAGAGTTGACCAATGGAGGGGACAGTCGGCATTCTCCGAGGCAGAATTCCTGGTCGGGCAAGCTCAAGTCATTTTTCGAAGACCTGGTGTCTTGAGTGCTGTGCTTGAATCGGCGATAAGAGCAAGGCGGGAAATCGCTTAAGGCACCTGATCAATGATTACGATTGAAGAAACACCACTTTCTGGCGTGATGGTTATTACGCCACAGGTATTTCAGGATGATCGTGGTTTTTTTCTCGAGAGTTTTAATGCCGAGTGTTTCCTTAAAGAAGGGTTGCCTGTGGATTTCGTACAGGACAATCATTCACGGTCAGTGAGGGGCGTTCTTCGCGGACTTCACTATCAGTATCCTGCCTGGCAGGGCAAGTTGGTACGCGTACTGGTCGGTGAGATTTTCGATGTGGTGGTTGATATACGCCGTCAGTCCGCAACATTTGGTCAGTGGTTTGGTATTCACCTGAGCGCAACGGACTTTAAACAACTCTGGGTTCCGCCGGGCTATGCGCACGGATTTTGCGTGGTCAGTGATATGGCCGAAATGGCCTACAAGTGCACGGCCCCCTACCTTCCTTCCGATGATGCCGGTGTGCGCTGGAACGATCCAGAAATCGGCATAGAGTGGCCAGTCAATGACCCTGTTTTGTCAGCGAAGGACCAGGTGGCGCCGTTGCTCGCTGAACTCGACGACCTTTCCGTTTAAAGCGCGTGAGGCGCGCTCTGCCATTATGAAGGTGCTTTTGTTCGGTCGTACAGGGCAGGTGGGTTCGGCCCTCGCAGAACAAGCGGTAGCGCCAGTGGTATTGCAAAGTCTTCACCGAGTAGATGTTGATCTTGCCGATAGCAGCGCGATTGATCGAGTAATCCGCCAGGCGCAGCCAGACGTCGTGATTAATGCCGCGGCCTATACGGCTGTCGATGCGGCGGAGTCGGAGCCTGATCAAGCCTATCAGGTGAATGCCAAAGCGCCTGGGGTGATGGCACAGGCCTGCCTGGAGTGTCAGGCACTACTTGTGCACTATTCGACAGATTATGTCTTTGATGGATGGGGCCGGCAGCCCTACGTGGAAGACAGTCCGACCGGGCCTACCGGAGTTTACGCCCGTTCAAAGCTTGCCGGTGAGGTAGCCGTTATGGCCGCTGGTGGTCAGGCCATTATCCTGAGAACTGGATGGGTCTACTCGCATGACGGCCGCAATTTCCTTCACACGATGTTGCGATTGGCTGAGTCCGGCGCACCACTGTCGGTGGTTGCTGATCAGGTCGGGGCCCCAACCTATGCACCAGATCTCGCCACGGCAACGTGGACGATTATCGATCGACTCCAAGCGCAATCAAGTACCTCTACACCTCGCATCTTACATGCGACCAATCATGGCGAGGTGAGTTGGCATGGTTTTGCCAGCGCATTGTTCGAACGTCTCGGCCGCAACGATGTGGTGGTAGAGGCGATCACAACGGCCATGTATCCAACAGCCGCTCCAAGGCCTGCTTATTCTGTACTCTCGAATGACCGGCTTGATAAAGAGTTTGGCGTGCGGCTGCCATCCTGGGAAGACGGGATGATGCGTTGCCTCGATCGCTTGCGTACTGCTAAACCGTGAATTTGCTCGCGATTGATACGGCGACGGAAGCCTGTTCGGTTGCGCTTTGGTGCGATGGGAAAGTGCATTGTCAACGAGTGATGGAACCGCGCGGGCACTCTGCCCGAGTGTTACCGATGGTTGAGGCAGTGCTGGATGAGGCCGGTATTGCCCGCTCATCACTGGATGTGATCGCGTGTGACCGGGGACCGGGTTCATTTACAGGCATTCGAATCGGTGTTGGCGTGGCCCAAGGCATCGCGATGGGGTTGGATCGCCCAGTGGTCGGAGTTTCATCGTTGCTCGCGCTTGCCGAGCTCTGCGGAGAGGAAGCGGTGTTGCCCGCTATCGATGCGCGGATGGGACAGGTGTATTGGGCATTGCTTGGCCAGGATAAGGCGGCACCGACAGGCTGGACATGCAGGCAACCGGAGCAGGTAAGTAACCCCGAGTCGGTTGCGCCGTTAGCTTTGCGCGCCGTGGGTGTGGGCAGTGGGTGGGATCGCTATCCTGATGTACTTAGTCGTCGTAGCGGCGACTGGATTGCCCTGCGTTTTCCCGATGCAACGGCCATTGCCTCGATTGCGGTGCGCGAGATTGCGGCGGTGGGAATCCAAAAAAGTGGGAGTGCTGTGCCAGTCTATCTTCGTGACCGGGTGACGGATTAATGCTCGGTGCTGAGTTGGCGCGGCCTTCAACTCCGTGACAGCGTCATTACACCTTGAGTCTGTCTGGTGGGTGTTATTGTACTTGAGCCGCATAGTTCGTCGATCGGTGTGTCGGTAGCGAGGTTCCAGTAACCCGTATAATTTCCGCTAAGATCACTTGAGGTGCCAGTCAGGGAAATCTTGATCTCGCTGGCACGATCTGGTGCGTTTTCAGCAGGGCTTGGGCTCCAGGTAATGGAGAGCATGCCCCGAGTCGACATTTCATTGTCAAAGGTGAGGGGGTCATCACCCCCAGTACTTGTAGTCGTTTTGGTGGCGACGCCGCTCGCTAATATGCCACTGGTAGCGCACTCGTAATCGGGTGTTAGGATAATTCCGGTGACGGCGCCGGCAACATCGGTCATGGTCATGCTGACCGAGATCAATCGAGTGCCACCCTGGTTGCTCATGGTGCCGGTCCAGCGCCCCGACACGTTGAAGTCTTGCAATAAAGTCCCGCTGCTGGTGCCACCGCCACAACCCTGAATGATCAGGCAAGTCAGCGCCACGAGTAACCATTTATACGGTGTCAGCCTATTCATGGGGGCTAGGATATCATCGCCGGGGGCCTGGTGGTGGGGTTTCCACATTGGCTTGGGGGCAGTCTGCTGGAGTCAGCCGTCCAGGCGGCGCTTAAAGAGGTCGTTGACTTTCTGGGGATTGGCCTTGCCCTCAGTCATTTTCATGACCTGACCGACCAAGAATCCGAGCACTTTGGTCTCTCCTGCCTGATACTGGGCGGCTTGACTGGGACACTGTTTCAACACGGCTTCGACGGTTTTTTCCAGTGAGTCGGCGTCAGAGATCTGCGTGAGACCGCGTAGATCGACGATCTCTTGCGCGCTGCCATCGCCTTGCCACAGGGCATCAAAAACGGTCTTGGCCATACGGCCAGAAATGGTGCCATTGTTTATTAACACCACCAGTTCGCCCAGCATGGCCGGCGTGATGGGCACATCTTCTAAACTGCACTGCTCTCGATTCAAAGCGGCTGCCATTTCCCCGCCCATCCAGTTAGCCACCCCCGAAGCATCCCCCGCTGCTGCGACCACGGCCGATTCGAAAAAATCGGCTAAATCACGGTCACGGGTCAGCTGGCGGGATTCCGCTACTGTTAGCCCGTATTCGCTGACAAAGCGAGCTTGGCGATTGTCGGGTAACTCCGGTAGGGCGGCGCGTGCTTCTTCGAGCAGATCATCGCCGATGAGTAGCGGCGGTAGGTCAGGATCCGGGAAATAGCGGTAATCATGCGCCTCTTCCTTGCTGCGCATGGGGCGGGTATTGCCTTGGTCCGCATCATAGAGTCGTGTCTCCTGGGCAATTGCCCCTCCATTTTCAACAACAGCAATCTGGCGATCAATTTCGTAGTCCAGGGCTTGTTCAACAAAACGGAAGGAGTTGATATTTTTGAGTTCGGTGCGGGTGCCTAGTGTGGTTTGGCCGTGAGGTCGAATGGAGACATTGGCATCACAGCGAAACGATCCCTCCTGCAGATTGCCGTCACAGATATCAAGATAGCGCACCAGCGTATGAAGTGTCCGCAGGTAAGCGACGGCCTCCGTAGGGGAGCGCATATCGGGTTCTGTGACCACTTCAAGCAGTGGTGTGCCCGCGCGGTTGAGATCAATACCGCTCAGTCTGCCGAATGTGTCGTGAACAGACTTGCCGGCATCCTCTTCAAGATGAGCGCGCACCAGTCGGATGTCGTGGTGGGTATCTCCGACTTCAAAGCGGATCGATCCCCCACTGACGATGGGTAGTTCAAATTGACTGATTTGGTAGCCTTTGGGCAAATCAGGATAGAAGTAATTTTTGCGTGCAAATATTGAGTGTGGCTCGATGGTTCCACCAACGGCCATTCCAAAACAGATGGCTTTTACAACCGCTTCCCGGTTGATGACCGGCAAAACACCGGGAAGCGCAAGATCAACCGCGGATGCTTGCGTATTGGCGGGGGCACCGTAGGTCGTGGCGGTCGG
>PVBE010391597.1_pt1 | contig 14469 bp, 13 predicted proteins | sample 1631181 | NCBI WGS metagenome assembly PVBE01 (sample SAMN08397723, study PRJNA350692) | Marine metagenome, whole genome shotgun sequencing project. | isolation source: water | place: Pacific Ocean | collected 2012-04
GCATTCCTGATATATAGCAGATGTGTGAAAAACTATTTTTCTGTCCCCATCGTCTAGTCTGGTCAGGACACCAGGTTTTCATCCTGGCAACAGGGGTTCGAATCCCCTTGGGGACGCCATAGCTACTGAAGCCTTTGATACATAAGGGTTTCATTAGAAATGGTGGGACGAAGGTAGTAGAAAAGTAGTCCTTTAGGTAGTAACCTAACTAATTCTAACTCACTCTTTACATTATTAATTGCGCTAATGGGGCAGGGCAAGATCCACATGGGATAGAGTTTTCAGCATCTCTTAATTCTCCCTTACATAAAGTTTTATTCCTACCCAATAGTTATACTTTGTTAAAATAAATTAACTCTTTCCAAGATAAAAAAAGCCCATTTACTGTGGGTCTTTTTCGTCTATGATAAGATTAAGATTAACCTCCACGTGATGGGTTTTATGGTCTCATTCAAGGATTTTGAATAAACACAAATAAACTGATTACTGGAAAGATCATACTAGTTAACCGACAGAGAGAATAGAAAATGAATAACCAAATACCTGAAAATCTTTTTACTCTGGAGATGGCCAACAATCATATGGGCGATGTACAACATGGAATAAGAATGGTAAAAGTTTTTGGAGAACTCTGTAAGAAATATCCTTTTCCATTCAGCTTTAAATTCCAATATAGAGCACTGGATACGTTTATACATCCATCTATGGTAGATAGAGACGATATAAAATATGTGAAACGCTTTTCAGAAACAGAGTTATCTAAAAATGATTTCAACAGGTTGCTTGACGAAGTTAAGCACCAGGGTTTTCTTACAATGTCTACACCTTTTGATCAAGAGTCAGTTAATCTTATAGAGGAGCAAGATCTAGACATTATAAAAATTGCTAGTTGCTCTTTTACAGATTGGACTTTACTTGAGAGAGTTGCTCAAAATGATAAGCCAATAATAGCATCAGCTGCTGGTGCTTCGACCAATGACATTGATCAAGTAATTAGTTTTTTGACGCATAGAGAAAAGGAGTTTGCGATTATGCACTGTGTTGGCCAGTATCCAACTCCGAATGAAAATATACACTTGGGACAATTGAAATTTTTTCAGGATAGATACCCAGGAGTTAGATTTGGTTTTTCTACACATGAGGATCCTGGAGCAACAGATATTATTCAAATGGCAGTGGCTGTAGGAGCAACAATTTTTGAAAAACATGTTGCTATTCCAACGGAAAAATATGGCATTAATGATTACTCATCTACTCCTGAACAATTGGATAATTGGCTAAATGCTGCGCAACATGCGAAGAAAGTATTTGGCACATCAAATGAGAGGCTTCCGATTAACTCAGATGAAAAAAAGAGCCTTAGATCTCTACAGAGAGGAGCATTTGCAAAATCGGATATTAAGAAAGGGCAATTTATTGAATTGGAAGAAGTTTTTTTTGCTTTTCCACCAGAAAAAGGGCAATTTACAGCAAATGATTGGTCAAAATATTTTGACTATACAGCTACCAAAGATATTTCTCAGGATGAAGCTATACACCCAAATAATAGTGATCAGCAAGATACAAGAGATAAAGTCTGGGAAATTGTCAAAAAAGTTAGAAAATTTCTAAAGGAAAGCCAAGTTGTTATCCCAGGAGGGGCAGAGTTAGAGATTTCTCATCATTATGGTCTTGAAAAATTTGATGAATATGGACTCACGATGATAACTGTTGTTAACAGGGACTATTGCAAAAAAATACTTGTTACCCTTCCAGGGCAATCTCACCCAGAACAGGTCCATAAAAAGAAGGAAGAAACTTTTCATGTACTTTTTGGTGAGTTGCATCTTCAACTTGACGGAAAGTTAAATGTCTGTAGGCCAGGAGATGTCATTACTGTTTTGTCTGGGGTCAAACATTCGTTTAGCAGTGAGTATGGTTCAATTGTGGAAGAAATCTCTTCCACTCACTATCAAGATGATTCATATTATACAGATCCAGAAATTATGAAAAATAAACATCGTAAAACATTGTTACGTCATTGGATGGAGTGATGCTCTTTGACTGAAATATACCGTGTAGCTGATTATGTAGCTGATTTCATCTCCGATGCAGGCATTAAGCATGTATTTTTATTGCCTGGAGGTGGTAGTATGCACCTCGTTGATGCTATGGGTAAGTGCCATGGAATCGAAGTAGTGGCTTGCCTTCATGAGCAAGCTGCAAGTATATCGGCTGAGGCTTATTCAAGGATTAGTGAAAATCTGGGTGTTGCAATTGTAACCACTGGCCCGGGATCTACAAATGCTATTACCGGTGTTGTAGGTGCATGGATTGAATCCGTACCTCTGATTGTTATTTCAGGCCAGGTTAAACGTGCAGACATGTTAAATGATGCTCCACTCAGACAGAATGGACCACAGGAAGTAGACATAATTAGCATGGTTAAGAAAATTACAAAATATGCTGTTACTGTTCAGAAATCAGAAGATATTAAATCGATAATGGAGCAAGCATTTTACCATGCATCTACTGGAAGAGCTGGACCAGCTTGGATTGACATACCGCTTGATATTCAAGGAGCACCATTGGATCCAAAGTCTTTAGAAAGTAGGCAGCAAGCCACTAACGAGAGTTTTGACTCTGTTGATATTAATTCCTACGTTGACGACCTTGGCAAACTAATATCAAAGGCAGAAAGACCATTATTGTTAGCTGGCCATGGGATAAGATTATCTGGTGGTGTGGATATTTTTAGACAGGCAGTCGATAAGTTAGGCATACCTGTAGTAATGACTTGGAATTCCATGGACTTACTACCATATGAACACCCTCTTAATATAGGTCGCCCGGGGGCAGTTGCTTTACGTGCCCCTAATTTTGCAGTTCAGAATAGTGATTTACTAATCAGCATCGGCTGCCGTTTAGATAACATTATTACTGCATTTAATCCTCAGAATTTTGCTCCTCATGCAAAGAAAATAATTGTTGATATTGATCAACACGAGATAGACAAGCTCGATATGAAAATTGCAAAATCAATTCATTCAGATGCTAAAACTTTTTTAACTACATTAGTGGATGATGTGCATTTGGAGAATCCTGATTGGAAAAATTGGGAAAAACAATGCCGAACTTGGAAAGAACAATATTCTGTCAATGATAACAAGCCTTTCCCAAAACTCGATGAAATTAGCCACTATCAACTCACGGATGCATTATCACAAATTCTCCCTCCTAATATTATAATAAGCACGGGTAGTTCAGGATTAGGTATAGAATGTTTCTATACAGTATTTCGAAACAAAGAGGGTCAACGAATATATTTAACCTCTGGACTTGGTGCTATGGGGTATGGTTTACCTTCGGCAATAGGAGCTTGTTTCGCTAATGATAAAAAACCAATGGTTCTCATAGAAGGTGACGGTTCTTTACAACTAAATATCCAAGAAATGGCAACGCTCTCCTCTTTTAATCTGCCAATATGTGTAATCGTGATGAACAATCAGGGTTATGCATCCATTAGGAATACCCAACGCAATTATTTTGAAGGACGGTATGTGGGAACTGGACCTGAGGCAGGGTTAATGATACCTGATATGGAAAAAGTAGCTGCTACTTATAACATACCTTATATCCAAATTACTGATGCTTCAGAATTAAATAAAAAGTTATCTGAAGTTATAAAAGAAACTTGGCCACTAATAGTAGACATACACCTAAAGGCAAATGAGATACTTACCCCAAAAGTCTCTGCTATACTTCAGCCAGATGGTTCAATTCTGTCTATGCCATTGGAAGATATGTCTCCTTTGCTACCTATAGAAGTTTTGAAAAAAGAGATGATTGTTGAATTATCTGAAGCCTCTATTAAGGCGAGAATATAGAAAAAGAGGCAAGATCATTTATGATAAGTCAGGTTATTCGTATTGATGAGTTTCTCGCTTCTTTATTATGAAAATGAAAAATTATTTTTCTGATCAAGATAAAAATTATCTTAACTCCATATTAGATAAAATAGATTTCGTAGACTTGAATAATAAGTCCATATTTATTACGGGAGGAACGGGTTTTCTTGGATCGTGGATTGTAAAACTTCTATGTTACTTAACGTGTTTTCATAACTATAATATAGAATTATTTGTTCTTACAAGAAACATAAGAAAAGCAAAAGCTAGTTTAAGTGAATTCCGATTACAGAATATCAATTTTATAGAAGCAAATATAATTGGAAATTACCAAATTCCTCAAATAGATTATGTTATTCATGCAGCTAATGATAATACTCCGGAATTTGTCAGTGAATTCAAGGAAGTTACAGAAGTCATTACTCTCGGAACCTTAAATCTCCTAGAAAAAATAAATAACACTAATAAATTGGTTTATTTAAGTTCAGGCGATGTTTATGGTACATCAAAACCAATGAAGAATGGTTATAAAGAAACACAACAAATAAGCTTTGATCAATACTCATCTGCTACAAATTACGGCCTTAATAAACTTATGGCAGAAAAAATAATTATGGAATCTGGAGTGGATTATTCAATTTTTAGATGCTTTTCTTTTTTTGGTAGGGGGATTGATTTAAATGGCCATTTTGCTGCAAGCGAAGTCCTATCCTGCTTAATTAATAGAGAAAATATTTATATGAAATCACCTTGCAATTCTATTAGAAATTATATGTATCCACTTGATCTAGCAATAATTGTTCTTAGAGCACTCGTAGATAAAAGAAGTTATCTTGTAAATATTGGAGCAGAAAATATCAGTATAAAGGATCTTATAGAAAAAGTTTGTAATCTAACAAACATAGATGCAACTTTTGGTAATGAAGAAGAAACATTGCGAAAGATTTATGTTCCAAATTTAGAATTTTTCAGAGAATTATCATTACATGAACCTTTAAATATAGACAAAACTATTGAACATACTGTGAAGAGTCTTATGTAATTATGACTCATGTTAAACGACATGTTATTTTCGATCTTGATGGCACGTTAATAAACTCTTCGGAAAGCATTTTAGGATCCTTTGCAAGTGCCTTTGAGAATTGCAATCGTGAATTGAAATATCCATTGACAGAAGAAATTATAGGACCTTCACTGATGGAAATTCTCTCTAATTTATCAGGCACTAAAGACCCTTCAGTGCTTGAATTATTAGCACAACAGTTTAAGAAAAATTATGATGAAGAAGGATTCCTTCAAACCAAAGTATATCCAGGAATATCTGTAATGCTGGGTAATTTAATGAGACATGATATTTGTATGTATGTTGTAACTAACAAGAGAATTGCACCTACATTGAAGATTTTACATCATTTAGGCTGGGATCATTATTTTGTAAATATTTGCTGCATAGATTCATTTAATGAATTGGCTAAATCTAAAGCAGATCTTATTAAACACACACTTGAAATCCATAATATTAAAAATGAGGTATTTTATATTGGGGATACAGAGGAAGATATGATCGCTTCCCGCGATGCAAAGGTTCCATTTGTATTTGTAAAATGGGGTTATGGATCACTGACGTTCTCAGATCAACAGTTTCAAGTATCAAAACCAGAACAGATATTAGACTGTATAGTGACAAAACAATAACAGAATAATTAAGTGTCTTTTTTTAAATATGTAGCAATACTTTATTGTTCTTTTACTGCTTTTTTAAAAGAATATTTAGATAGAAGAAAATACGTTATGACAACACAAATTGGGATCGAGATAGCTCCCGAAAATTCAGGCTGTATTTCTAAGAACTCTACCATAAAAGAAATAAATACAAAATTCAAAATCAAAGTAATTAGGTAACTCGAGGAGAATCTTAGAAATTCATGGAGAGCAGCGATGCCTTTTTCTTTGGTCTGGAAAGTGAAAAATTTATGAAAAATATAAGCGTTAAGTACAGCGATAAAGTGTGACAGAAATATAGATAAAAGATATATAAGCCTCTCATTTATTAAGACTCTTTCTAGAAAATTTAATAATAAAATAAAGACAATAATTCCAAATAGTGTATTCCAAGCTCCAACGATTAAAAATCTGATCTCAGTTTTATATTTCTGAATCAAGCCAACGAATAAACTCATGCTGTTAGCTCTTTTCAATGCTCTCTTCTTTGGTGTCTGAGAAATTTATCCTTTCTTTTTCTATTACCAAGGGTCTCTTCTTTACTTGGGTATAAATGGCGCCAACATATTCACCTACAATGCCAATAAAAATAAGCTGTAATGAAGAGAAGAAGAATAGCCCTATTATTAAAGGAGCAGTACCAGCTTGAAATTCATCCCAGTATAGAAGTTTATATACTAGATAAATTCCAGCAATAAATATGCTGATCAAAGCAAAAATAAACCCCAAATAAGTAGCTATTCTTAGAGGAACTTTTGAATGATTAACAAAACCTAACATTGCAATATCGTATAGAGTGTAGAGATTATTCTTTGTTTTTCCTTTTCTTCTAACGGGTTGTGTGTACTCTATCTCCTTCCTTTCAAAACCAAGTTCTGTAATTAATCCTCTGAGATACGGGTATGGCTCATCCAAATTGTTGAGGTAGTTTATAACTGATCTATCGTGCAAAACAAAACCTGAAAAGTTAATTATCTGCTCAGATTCTGAGAAGCTGTTTAAAAGATGGTAGTAAAATTTTCTTAATCTAAACAACAAGAAATTCTCTTCACTCTTTGTTTTTATTCCCACAACAACCTTGTAACCTTTAATCCACTCCTCTATGAAATTCTTTATTAAATCTGGGGGATCTTGCAGATCTGCAACTAAATTTATAACAGCATCTCCTTCAGCTTGAAACATTGCATAGTAAGGGGATCTAATGTGTCCGAAATTCCTTGTATTTAATATAACTTTCACTTTTTTATCTTTCTCTGCAAGCTTTCTCAACACTGGAATCGTTTTGTCAGTAGAACAGTTATCTATAAAAATGTGTTCATAATCATAATTCGACAAGGATCCTTTAAATAGGTCTCTTACACGATCAGAAAGAGGCTCAATATTTTCTTCTTCGTTATAGCAAGGGGTAATAATACTTATCTTTTTCATCGGTGAATGATACCAAATATAAGTAAACAAACTTTACAAATCATAAGTTTAAAAATTGAAGTAATGCATAAAGAAAATCCTGTTTCTGAAAAAATTTTTACTGATAATCAGAAAAGAAGACTTTCATAGAATCGTGTATGTGTTGCAAATGCTCTTCTGTGAGTCCATGATGACATGCCATTAACATACCTCCTTTCATAACTTCATCTGCAACTGCAAATTCATCAGCTTTTCCCACACAATTAATTGATTTAAAGCCTGGTTGTCGCAATATATTTCCTGTAAAAACTACTCTGGTTTGTATGTTCCTGTTTTCTAAAAAAATTTGTAATTCTCTTCTTGTAAAAGGGGCTTTTTCAGAAATGACTATTGGGAATGCCAACCAACCTGTATAGCTTGAGATTGTCTGTTGAGGTAATGATATCCATTGAGAGTAATTCGAAAGAAATTTAGTGTGCTCTTCAAAAATTTCTTGCCTTCTTTTTATATTATTAGATAGATTTTTCAACTGTATCAATGCAAAAGCAGCACTAATTTCCGATGATTCTAATTGATATCCTATCTCTTCAAATACAAATTTTGCGTCATAGTCAATACCTTCCAAATTAACCTTAAACCTGTCCTCAATAGATTCACTGTTGCTAAATAAAGAAGAGGATCTACCCCACGATCTTAATAATTTTGCCTTCTCATAAACTGATTTATTGGAAGTACATAACATACCACCATTACCTGCCCCATTAATTATATGAGAGCCATAAAAGCTCGTTATAGATAAATCACAAAAAGATCCTGTAGAGATGCCATTTAGAGTAGCACCTAAAGTATCAGCAGAATCTTCAATAAGAATTAAATTATTTTTATCTGCAATTTCTCTAAGTTTATGCCATTCACATATATTCCCAATCAAATTTGGTGCAAGGATTGCTTTAGTTTTTTCAGAAACTTTTTCTTGAACTAAGTCAGTATTTATACAGTAAGTGTTTGGAGAGACGTCAACAAAAACCGGAATTAAAGAGTTTTTTACTAAGGAACCGACGGTAGTTGCAAAAGTAAGCACAGGTGTAATTACTTCTGAATCTTTTTCTAGTCCAATGGACTCGATTGCTAAATACAATGCTGAGGATCCAGAATTAACCATTAGTCCAAATTCTTTATTAAAAAGTCTTGAAACCTTTGATTCAAATTCTTTAGTTCTTAATCCCATTTGGGTTGAAGTGTTGAGAACTTTAATTACTGCTTCAATCTCATCTGGCCCATGCACAGTTGAACCATAAGGTACTCTTATATATTCATTCTTCATTTATCGACCCTTACAAGATAATCATTTAGTTGATTGATACTTATTTCTCTACAGTTCTGACCAGAAAGAAAAGATTGATACCAACTAACAGTCATTTCAATAGTCTCTTGGAGATCTAAAATTGGCTTCCAATTAAGGTGCTTACAAGCTTTTGAATTATCTAAAAAGAGTAGGTTTGTTTCATTAAGATTATCTGACTCTTGCTGCCACTTAGCTGCTCCCCCCCACAGATAAGATATCTGGCCTACCACCTCTTCAACCGACTTCTGTGAATCTATATTAGGTCCAAAATTCCAAGCGTCTGAGTACATTTCACCATCTTCCTTACAAAGGATTTCTGTTAATTGTAAATATCCTGTAAGCGGTTCTAGAACATGTTGCCATGGTCTAATTGCTTTTGGTTTTCTTAACGACAACAACTCACCCCTACTAAATGCATTTATACAATCTGGTATAAGCCTATCTTTGGCCCAGTCTCCCCCCCCAATTACATTTCCAGCTCTAACCGTTGCAAGCTTACAAAGCTTATTGTTCAAGAAAGAGAAACGCAAGCTCTGAGAAACAATTTCAGCGCAGGCTTTACTTGCACTGTATGGATCATCTCCGCCAAGAGGATCATTTTCTTTGTAGCCCTTATTCTTTTCTTGGTTTTTGTAACACTTATCGCTAGTGATGACGACTATCGCTTCCAGAGAATCACACTCTAGAGCTGCTTTTATGACTTTAGCAGTTCCTATAATATTAGTTTCAAAAGTCTCCAAGGGATGCAAAAAACTTTCTCTTACTATTGGTTGAGCTGCCATGTGGAACAAAATCGAAGGATTAGTTTCTTTAAAAAAACTGGTCAGTTTGTCAAGATCATTTATGTCTCCCATACAACTTTTTGCCATCAAATTATCTAAGTTAGCTTCTTGATAGAAAGAGGGTCTTGTTTCTGGTTCAAGCGCATAGCCATATAAATCAGCGCCCAGAGTGTCTAAGTATAAAATTAACCAGCTACCTTTAAAGCCAGTATGACCAGTTATAAGGGTTTTCTTATCCTTCCAAAACTTACTTTCCACAATTCAATTAGCTCCATAGCTTCCAGGGAGCTGAGCCAGAATCCCACAAAGACTGCAATAGTCGCTTGTCTCTCAATGTGTCCATGGGTTGAAAAAAACCATCATGCTCATAAGCCATAAGTTGATTTTCAGAAGCCAATCTATTTAAGGGTTCTTGCTCCCAAATAGTATTATCATCTTCGATATAATTCATAATTTCAGGAGATAAGACAAAAAAACCTGCACTTATCCTTCCTCCTATTCCTTTAGGTTTTTCTTTAAAGCTGTTTACTTTTCTATTATCTATAACCATTGCTCCAAATCTAGCTGGAGGATAAGTTGCTGCCAAGGTAGCCATTTTCCCATGTTTCTTGTGGAATTTAAGAGTATCAGAAATATTTATATCAGATAATCCATCACCATAAGTGAGGAAAAAGGCTTCTTCTTTCTCTACATGCTCAGAAATCCTCTTGATTCTTCCTCCTGTCATAGTGTCTTCGCCAGTATCTACAAGGGCTATTCTCCAAGGTTCTGCTCTCCGGTTATGAATTTCCACACTATCCTCTTGCAGGTCAAAAGTAACATCAGACATATGCAGTAAATAATTAGCGAAATATTCTTTTATCACATAGGATTTATAGCCACAGCAAATAATAAAATCTCTAACCTCATAGTGAGAATAAAGTTTTAAAATATGCCAAAGCACTGGCTTACCTCCAAGATCGATCATGGGCTTTGGTCTCATGTCTGTTTCTTCGCTGATTCTCGTACCGTAACCACCAGCCAAAATAACTGCTTTCACATACACCTCCTAGAAATAAAAAAGTAACTAAATCTCAACAGAATGTTAATGTTAATCATTATGACTCTTATCTTTAGCTTCTTAATAATACAATAAGTTTATTAGAGGCAGCTGATGCAGCCCCTTAGGAGTTAATATAAAGCAAAACACATGGAAAACAAATTAAAAGTGGGTAGAGAAAAAGTACAAAAGTATTCTTATTATTTTATTTTTTTATCTATCTTGATTTCCTCGGGGTATTACATTTCTGAGCTAAACCATTTATCTTTATGGGGTGATGAGCTTTGGCTTTTATATCATCTAGATGCTGCTTATTCTGAACTTTTCAAGCCCGGTTATCTTGTTAATGAAAATTACCCTACAGTTATTATTTTATATAAATTAGCATCTTCTTTAATGGGTTCTCCTGACCTAAATATATTGGTTTGGATTAATTTCTTTAACGTATTTTTAATCCTGATAGCATGTTATGTACTAAGAAAAAACTTTAAATTAGATGAGCTCGTTTTATTTGTAGCCTTATTGGTTTCTAGTGAATATTTCCTGAGAACACTTTTTGAAATAAAGACAGGAGGATTCTCCCTAGGTTTATCTTCTATTTTTTCAGCTTATTATTTAAAACATTATCTACTAAGAGGGGAGAAAGAGTTTTATTTAACATTAATCGTAGGACTAGCATTATCAACTATACATCCATTTAGTGGGTTGTTCGTCTGCTCCTGTTTTTTCATTATGTTTTTTTATTCTGAAGGGTTAAAAAAATATTTTTTAATTTTATCTTTCTTTATACCTATCTTGTTCTTATTAACCTACTCAACTTTCTCTTTTTTGGAAGCAGGAGATTTCTGGTTAACTATGGATTTTAGGCGTATATACAATACCGGAGGATATATAGTGCCTTTTGTGGTTCTTTGCCTATTGTCACTGTTAAATGAAACAAAAAATAAGTTTAAACATCTAAAGGAACATATACTTATTTTGACTCCAATTATCCTCTCTCTAGCAATATTATTGGGATATTCATATGCTATAAAACCTATTTATCAGGAGAGATATTTTATTACTTTCTTCCCTCTAGCCTGCTTTTTTTTCTTACTGATAAATAGGGATTATTTTGATAGAAATAAACTTTTATTACTTTCTGTATGCTTGATCTCTGTAATATTTTTCTATGGTCCAAGAAGCATGGTCCCTTATACAAACTATGAAGATTTAATAGTAAAATCGCATTACAAAGAATGTGCTGCATCCCCTATATTTTTTAACAAAACTGAATCACCTGGGTTGAGAGGTTACTTTGATCAAACATTTATTAAGGCAAGTAAAATATATTCTCCAAACTATCAAAGAAAGCTTATTTCATATAATAAATTTATTAAATCCATCAAAACTAACAGTGAATGTAAAGTTATAGGAATATCAGGTCAAATGTCTCAAGATTTATTTAAAAAAGATATGGATAAAGATCTAGAAGAACTTGGTCTGAGTGTAAGAAGCGAACCTGCTGAAGGTTGTTTAAAGAAGGGGTGTGGTCTAATTTGGTATATTAATTAAGAGTGGGAGTGGAATCAATAACTCAACTTCATGTTTGACATCCGGTTTTTCATAGTTTTGTTGTATAGTCAACTATCTAATCATAAAGTAGATGGTTGTTACGCTACTTTGTGTAAAAATTATTCTTAACTTATGAGCTTATTCAAATAGGGGATAGTGTGGCCATAAAATATTCAAATTTAAGGGATGTTAATAATAGGATCCAGCTTGCTGAAGCGATACCTCTAAAAGGACCCTTAACTATCCATGTTGAAGCCACTAACATTTGTAACTTTCGTTGTAGTTTTTGCCCAGAATCTCTCAGCAACTTTATGGAAGAGCAAGGGGGAAGACATACAATTAACATAACAGATTTTGAAAAAATTCTATCCCAGATAAGCGCTTTTAAAACTGTTAAAACTGTTAATTTTTATATGATGGGTGAGCCATTTATAAACAAAAATATTGAGAGTCTAGTAAAAAGAGCAAGCGAGTTGAAAATAGCAGATAAATTGATTTTAACTACGAATGGTTCTGCAGTGAGTAAAAATAGATATAGGAAAATTTGTGAAAGTGGTTTGCACTATCTGAGAGTGTCAATATATGGTTTTGATCAAGCATCACATTTCAAAACTACAGGTTCTAAAGTGCCTCTAGAAAGAATAAGAAACAATATAGTGGGTTTAAAAAAGTATAGGGATAATAACGGATTCAACTTTCCCCACATATATGTGAAGATGGTCGATAGTCATTCTGAGGATGATAACTGTTCTTTTTTACAATATTTTGAAGGAATAGGAGATGAAATTGCAATAGAGCCTCTCATGAATTGGAATGATCCAGATGAAGGGCTGGATTTGGACTTAAGTGCAAACGAACTATTGTCGACTGATTATTTCAAGGAGAAAAAAGAAGTATGTCCATTTCCATTTTATACAATGGTAATTCATTCTGACTTAAAGGTTAGTGCATGTTGTGTGGATTGGAATAAAAAAACATGTGTAGGTGATCTTAAAAAGAATACCTTGGAGGAAATTTGGACTGGTGATAAATTGCGTAATCTTCAACTCTCACATATAAGAAGGAAAAAGAATGAAATAGAAGGTTGTAAAAATTGTACATTCCTACACACCTCAATAGATCATATTGATTGTCTGAATGAGGTTAATTTTTTAACAAAACTGAATCACCTGGGTTGAGAGGTTACTTTGATCAAACATTTATTAAGGCAAGTAAAATATATTCTCCAAACTATCAAAGAAAACTTATTTCATAGGTCAAATGTCTCAAGATTTATTTAAAAAAGATATGGATAAAGATCTAGAAGAACTTGGTCTGAGTGTAAGAAGCGAACCTGCTGAAGGTTGTTTAAAGAAGGGGTGTGGTCTAATTTGGTATATTAATTAATCCTAATTCTAGTGGTCCTTAAGTTATGTGGAAGAGCAACACGACAGAATCTACAATAAAATCACATCAAATTTCTGTTGCTCCAATGATGGGACAAACGGATCGTCATTTCAGACACCTTGCCGAGAGATTGGCACCTGATTTGAGATTATATACCCCGATGATACACGCAAACTCAATAGTTTTAGGCCCTAGAAAAATCATAGTTGCAGAAAACCAGGGACAAAATGATGTCGGAATACAGTTAGCAGGAAACGATCCATTTATTATGTCAGAAGCAGCCTCAATATGTTCAGAACTTAACTACAATGAAATAAATATCAATATTGGTTGTCCAAGTTCCCGTGTACAGAATTGCAAAGTAGGTGCCGCTTTAATGAGTGACCCTAAGTTAGTTTCAAAATGTGTTGAAACTATTTTGAGTAGGGTGGATTTACCTGTTTCAATCAAAACCAGAATTGGCATTAATAATCAGGATAACTATACTTTTCTCCATGAGTTTGTAGATAAAACAGCACAAGCTGGCTGTGATATTTTTATAATTCATGCCAGAAAAGCATTTTTGAATGGGTTGAATCCGAAACAAAACAGAACCATTCCTCCGATTGATTATGAAAAAGTTTACCGACTAAAAAAAGATTTTCAAAATTTAACGATTATTCTCAACGGGGAAATCAACTCAATTGAACAAATTGAGAAACATTTCTTGTATGTCGATGGCGTGATGATTGGACGTAAGGCGTATAAGGATCCATTTTTTCTCAGCAAGGTTCAGAATCACTTTTTTAATCAAGCATTGGATTATAGTCAACAGTCTTCTTTTATACGGCTAGAGTGCATCAAAGAAATGATTGACTATGCAAGGCAGCAAATAGATCAAAAAGACATTAGCCTTCATTTGATTATAAGACACATGGCTGCTTTATTGAGAGGGTGCAGAGGTGCTAAAGAATGGAGGCGACTGGTTGGTCTCAATCAACACAAATCAAATAATCCAAATAAGGTTCTAAATGAGTTGCTCTATTTTATTGAGAACTACGAAGAGAATCTTTTAGAGATTTCATGACTTTAGAATGCTCATCGAGCAGCTCGTTGGGAAGTCTTTCTCCAAATTTGTCAAAATATTCCTTGATATCCTTCATTTCAGCCAACCATTGGTTGGCGTCAATATGGAATAATTCATTCAAGTTTTCATCAGAAATATTTAACCCAGAAACATCAATATCTTTTTTTAGTGGCACATAGCCGATGGGGGTTTCTTGGGCATCAATTTTGTTTTGGCATCTCTGGACAATCCAGTCTAATACTCTTAGATTTTCTCCAAATCCTGGCCACAGGAATCCTTGA
>PVBE011396122.1_pt1 | contig 14465 bp, 11 predicted proteins | sample 1631181 | NCBI WGS metagenome assembly PVBE01 (sample SAMN08397723, study PRJNA350692) | Marine metagenome, whole genome shotgun sequencing project. | isolation source: water | place: Pacific Ocean | collected 2012-04
CCCAGGCGCTAAGGGACAGGCACAGCGACCGGGAGGAACGCATTGAGCGGGCCCTGGAGGCCGTGCACACATTCAACGTCGACGGCTACCGTACCCGCCGAGACGAAGGCGAGCAGGCCGAGTTCCTGCCGGGCGTGCTGGAGGCGCCGGACACCCGTTACGACCCGCCGCCGGCGCCAGCCGAATTCTGCGTCGCCGCGGTAGACGGCTCGCACATAGACGTCGACCGGCACATGGCCGCCCGGTGCTTCCTGATCAACATCGGCGTCTCAGTGCTCGTCTACGGCCGCGGGGCGCGCGCTGACCTGCACAACGAACCCACACTGTACGCCCGCGACGACGAGCTGGCCATACGCGACCCCGGCACCTACCGCGAGCAGGCCATCGAAGGGGCGGTCCTGGGAGCCAAGCGTACGGTGGAGGAGGTGCGGGCGATGGCGCGCATCGTAGCCAAGTTGCCTCCGGAGACGCCGACCCTCGCGGTCATGGACGGCTCGCTTGCCTTGATCGGGCTGGTGGGGGCGCGAAACCAGGACTTCGTGCTGCGAGAGCTAGTGGAGGAGGGATTCGGCCGAGAGATGGACCGGCTCGCCGAGCTGTCCCGCGACCGGCCTCTGGCCGTGGCCGGTTACATCAGCCTGCCGGGCAGCTCGGAGGTAGTACGGGCTCTCCGAGTCATGGTCTGCTCCTACGGCAGCGCGGACGTCGGCTACCGGTGCGGGATGCGCGGCCCAGGCCGTCAGCCCTGCGATGGATGCGTCGGCGGGCTTATGGACCGCGACATATTCGCCCGACTCCTCGATCCGGGGCAGCGCTCGGTCCTGTTTTCAACGTCGTTCTCAGGGACCGACCAGTATTACGCGGCCGACGTACTGTTCTTCTACGTCAACGTCGGCCACGAGATCGCCCGCGTCGAGGTCCCGTCGTGGGTGGTGGAGGACCAGGCGCGGCTGTCCCTCGTCCACGGCCTGGTGGTGGACCAGTGCGAGCTGGGCCGCGGCTACCCGGTCGCGCTCATGGAAGCGCACGAGCAGGCCGTGGTGGGTGGCGCCGAACGCCGTTTCTTCGTTCAGGCCGTCGAGGGCGCCCTGTCTTCCAGGCGGCTGCCGGTGTACTCCTCGGAGAAGGCGCGTTCCAAGCGCATCAGGATGATGTGACGGGAGAGTCCCAGAGTCCGATTGCCAGGGCACGGAGAGTGCCGCCGGGCTGGTTGCAGGCCCGTTGTGGGCCGACAGGCTATTTGGTATACTAGCCCCGGTTTGCCCGGGAGCGGCCCATGGACACGTCGTGGCACGGCCGTTCCGACTCAGGTGGCCCCGTAGGCCGCCGGCTCAAGGAGAGGCACGGCCCGCGCCCATTCGGTGCCCGGTTCATATGGTATCGTCCTGAGGCGCGCCCCCTCACTCGACACAGTCCTTGGACAAATCACGTCAGACAGCTAGGGGAAGGATGTCCGGAGCACTTGAGGAGAAAGGAGTGGGCCATTGAAGTGGATTGACTACGTCCGGCCCGAAACGCTAAGCGAGGCGGTGGCCCTGCTAGCCGAGCGCGGCGACAAGGTCCGAATACTGGCAGGTGGGACCGACCTCATTGTCCATCTGAGGGCTGGCGCCCTGAAGCCAGACCTCGTAGTGGACGGCAAGGGGATCGCTGAGCTGAACGAGCTGAGCTATAGCCCGCAGACCGGCCTGACGCTGGGTGCGGCGGTCCCATGCTACAAGGTATATCAAAACAAAGAAGTCGCCAGCGCCTATCCAGGGTTTATCGACGCGGCCTCGCTCATCGGCGGGACACAGATACGGGGTAGGGCATCCATAGGCGGCAACCTGTGCAACGCGGTGCCCAGCGCCGACTCGATCCCCGCGATAATCGCCCACAACGTGACCTGCAAGATAGTGGGGCCAAACGGGATCCGGGAGGTCAAGGCAGAGGACTTTTGCACAGCGCCCAGGCAGAATGTGATGGAGTCCAACGAACTGTTGGTCTCCCTCCATTTCCCCGCACCGCAGCCGGGCTTCGGCGCCCGTTATATCCGGTTCATCCCACGCAACGAGATGGACATCGCGGTGGCAGGCGCGGGCGTATCGGTGCAGCTCGACAACGGCACCGTGAAGTCGGCCAGGGTCGCCCTGGGGGCCGTCGCCCCGACGCCGCTGCTGGTGAGCGAGGCAGCCGCGGCCCTCGAGGGCAAGGCGCCGACGGCGGAGAACATCCAAGCCGCGTCCGAGAAGGCCCGCGATGCTGCGCGGCCCATCAACGACATGCGCGGCACCATCGAGTTCAGAAAACACCTCTGCGAGGTCCTGACCCGCCGCGCGCTGACCACCGCGGTCGAGAGAGCCCAGGAGGCCCGGTAAATGCTAACCAAAACTCACGTTCAGACCCGGATAAACGGCGAAGACGTCGAATTCCTCTGCGAGCCGAGACAGAGCCTGCTCGAGTGCCTTCGGGACGTGATCGGGCTGACCGGCTCCAAGGAAGGGTGCAACGACGGTAACTGCGGCGCGTGTACCGTCAACATGGACGGCCGCATAATCGATTCCTGCCTGGTGCTCGCCGTTGAGGCCCAGGGCAGCGAGATCCTGACCATCGAGGGCATCGCGACGCCGGCCGGACTGCACCCGATCCAGCAGGCGTTCCTGGAGAACGCGGGTCTCCAGTGCGGCATCTGCACTCCTGGCTTCATCGTCGCCTCCAAGGCGCTGCTCGAGGCCGAGCCAAACCCCTCCGAGTACCGGATCCGCGAGTGGCTGGCCGGCAATCTCTGCCGCTGCACCGGCTACGACAAGATCGTCCGTGCGGTAATGGACGCAGCGAGACGGATGTAGGAGGCTGACGATATGACGGCCACCTACGAGCGCAACGTCGTTCTTGCCACGAAGACCTTCGACGTAGTCGGAACACGGCCTATCCGCCACGACGGTCACGAGAAGGTGACCGGCAAGGCAGTCTACGGCGCCGACTTCACCACGACCAGGATGCTGTACGGGAAGGTCCTGCGAAGCCCGCATGCGCACGCCAGGATAAAGTCGATAGACACCAGCAAGGCCGACGCTCTTCCAGGCGTGATGGCCACGGTGACGGCCGCCGATCTGCCCAAGGGCGAGCCCGGCGAGATCTTCCATAACAGCACGCAGGGGGACTCGAATCTGCAGCAACAGCGCGACGCCATCCTGGCCGGGGAGAAGGTCCTGTATAAGGGCCACCCGGTGGCCGGTGTGGCCGCGACCAGCCCCCACATCGCCGAGGAAGCGCTTGCCCTCATCGAGGTCGACTACGCGGTGCTGCCGGCCGTGTCCACCGCCCCTGAGGCGATGGCACAGGGCGCCCCGGTCCTTCTGGACTACTTCGATCCCAAGGATGCCCCGGACTTCTACGACCCCGACGAGGGCACCGACACCCCCACCAACGTGACGCTCCACGTCCAGTACAAGAACGGCGACCTGGAGAAGGGGTTCGAGGAGGCCGACGTCATCGTCGAGCGGGAGTTCGATACGGCCACGGTGCACCAGGGCTACATCGAGCCGCACAACTGCACCGTCAATTGGGGCAAGGACGGCCGGGTCTACATCTGGAATAGTACTCAGGCGCCGTTCGAAGTGCGCGACAGCACGGCCGAGATCCTCGGCGTGCCGCTGTCGATGGTCAAGCTGACTCCACTGGAGATCGGCGGAGCCTTTGGCGGCAAGTGGGAACCCTACGGCGAGCCCATCGCCGCGCTGCTGTCCAGGAAGACCGACCACGCGGTCAAGATCGTCATGAGCCGTGCCGAGGAGTTCGAGGCGACCGGGCCGACGTCGGGCTCTCACATGAAGGTCAAGATCGGCTCGACGAAGGACGGCAAGTTCGTCGCGGCCCAGGCCTTTGTGGCCTTCGAGTCCGGAGGCTGGCCTGGCTCGCCGATTGAGCCGGGCTGCCAGTGCGTCTTCGCGGTCTACGACATCCCGAACATCCTGGTAGACGGCTACGACGTCGTGGTCAACAAGCCTAAGTCCGCGGCGTACAGGGCCCCGGGGTCCACCCACGTCGCCTATGCCACCGAGTCGGTCGTCGACGAGCTGGCCGAGAAGCTGGGCATCGATCCTCTGGAGCTGAGGCTGATGAACGCGGCCAAAGAGGGCACCCGTCGTGCGGACGGTCCGCGCTTCGCCCGCATCGGCTGCGTCGAGGTCATCGAGGCGATGAAGGACCACCCGCACTACAAGGAGCCGCTCGAAGGGCCCAACAGGGGCAGAGGCGTCAGCGTGGGCTTTTGGTTCAACGCCGGGATGCCGTCAAGCTGCTCTATCTCGGTCAACTCAGACGGGACGATCAGCCTTGTCGAGGGCTCCACCGACATCGGCGGGTCCCGTACTTCGATCGCGATGCAGGCTGCCGAGGTCCTGGGCATCCCCGTCGAGGGTGTGCATCCGGCTACCGCGGACACGGACTCCATCGGGTTCACGGCTGGTACCGGTGGGAGCCGCGTCACCTTCGCCACCGGCTGGGCCGCCCACGAGGCAGCTCAGGAGGTCAAGGGCAAGATGCTTGACCGGGCGGCACTGGTCTGGGACGTCGCTTCTGACTCCCTGCAGATGGAAAAGGGCGTCATCAGCTCCAAGGATGATCCCGAGCTCAACATGAGCTTTAAGGAGCTCTGCGCACAGTTGGAGGACACAGGCGGCCCCATCATGGGCAGCGGCACCGTTGACCCCAAAGGTGAGGGCGGTTCCTATGCCGGCAATGTCGTCGACGTAGAGGTCGATCCCGAGACCGGCAAAGTCACCATCCTCCGCTTCACGGTGGTCCAGGACGCAGGCAAGGCGATACATCCCAGCTACGTCGAGGGGCAGCTCCAGGGCGGAAGCGCCCAGGGCATTGGCTGGGCTCTGAACGAAGAGTACTTCATGGACGACGCCGGACGAATGTCCAACAACACCCTGCTCGACTACCGGATGCCGGTCGCCCTAGACCTGCCGATGATCGACACGGTGATCGTCGAGGTGGCCAATCCAAGTCACCCGTTCGGCGTGAGGGGAGTCGGCGAGGCGAACATAGTTCCGCCGCCGGCGGCCCTTGCCAACGCCATCCACGCGGCCACCGGCGTCCGCATGGCCAGGCTGCCGATGAACCCGCCCTCGATCACGAAGGCGCTCTGGGAAAAGTCGAAGTAGGCAGATGGCAACGGTCTTCATTCCGTCGCTCATGCGCAAACTGACCGGAGACCACGAGACTGTCTTGGTGCCTGGCTCCACCGTCCGTGAGGTGATCAGCAACTTGGAGACGGAGTACCCGGGCATAAAGGAGCAACTGGTAGACAAGTTCAAGCTCAAGGCGAACATCTCGGTGGCGGTGGACGGTGAGATAACCCCGCTGGGCGTCCTCGAGAAGGTAGGCGAAGACAGCGAGGTGCACTTCCTGCCAGCCATCGGCGGTGGCTAGCCCGGAGAATTCGACCAGCGCACGCCGATGAATCGTAGGGGCGGTCTCTAAACCGCCCCTACGTATTTTACCCTGACTCGACGGAGGAGCCAATGCCCAACGACCGAATCAAGGGCGTTATCGTCCCTATCGTGACGCCGCTGACCCCCGACGAGAATGTCGACGTGGCCTCGCTGAAACGGCTGGTGGACTACCTCGTCGACGGCGGCGTACACGGCATCTGGGCCGCCGGCACGACGGGCGAGTTCGCGGCGCTGCGCGACGACCAGCGGCTGCTGTGCATCGAGACGGTCTCGGACCAGGCTGCCGGACGTGTGCCGGTCATCGCAAACGTGTCCGGGGCCGCCACGAGGCTCACGGTCGATCTAGCGCTGTCGGTGCGGGAGATGGGGCTCGCCGGCATCGCGGCGACGCCTCCGTATTACTATCCCTGCGGCCAAGACGAGATCGCCGACCACTTTCGCCGGATCTCGGAGCGGGTCGGGATGCCGTTGTGGGCCTACAACATCCCCCCGACGGTGAAGACCGCCATCGAGCCCGGAGTGATCGCGATGCTCGGCAGCGAGGGGCACATCGTAGGCACCAAGGACAGCTCCGGCGCCGGCGAGCCGCTGGCCCAACTCAACGCGCTATGCCGGCAGGGCGGCATCGAGATGTACCGCTTCCTCGGCTCGGTGTACCGCACCACGACGACCAGAGGCGTCGGCGCACACGGGGTGATTCCGGGCATCGCCAACCTTGTCCCGACCATCACGGCCCGAGCCTGGGAGGCAGGCGACCGTGGCGACGAGGAAGCCGCCCAGGACTACCTCGCCCGGCTCGTCTCCGCCACTCGGGTGATCCGGCTCGCCGACGGGGGCAGCCTCAACTCATCGGCCATGTCTGGGATCAAGTCGGCGCTCAAGATTCTCGGGATCATTGAGCACGATACCATGACCAGCCCGCTGAGGTCGCTCACCGAGGAGGAGAAGGCGCTCATCCCGCCAATCCTCGCCGAGCTCGGACTTGCGGCCTGAGCCGCCGCGTCCAGCCCGTATCGAGGCATCTCTGAGCGCCTCCTCGGGTCATCGCCTATTAGCTTGCCATTGAGGCCGTGTCGTCACCCTGAACGACGCGAAGGGTCTCTGGGGTGGAGTCCCTTCCTGGCGAGCCTCGCCGGCCCCGAACCAGATTCTTCCTCGCGGACTTGTCAGAATGGCGTTTCGGCAAACAGGCGCTCTCCTTGCCGGTACAATGCGCCGGGTACACGTCAGGAGTGAGATATGGACAGAGCAACCGCCAACCAGGTAGTCGAGGAGCACGCCAAGAGCGAGAGTCTGCGGAAGCACCTCCTCGCCGTCGAGACGTGCATGCGGGCGTATGCCCGCAAAGAGGGCGGGGACGAAGAGCTGTGGGGGATCACCGGCCTGGTCCACGACTTCGACTGGGAGGTGTGCCCCACCCCGGAGTCCCACCCCACTTTCGGCGCCGAAATCCTGCGCTCCCACGGCTTCCCTGAGGAGATCGTCCGCGCCGTACTCTCCCACGGCAACCACACCGGCATCCCGCGGGAGACTTTGATGGAGAAGGCTCTCTTCGCCTGCGACGAGCTGTCCGGGTTTGTGACGGCGGTCGCGCTGGTCCGCCCCACCAAGAGCCTGTCCGACACCAAGGTCAGCTCGGTCAAGCGCAAAATGAAGGACAAGGCGTTCGCCAAGTCGGTGAGCCGCGACGACATCCGCCAGGGCGCCCAGGATCTGGACGTCGAGCTCGACGACATGATCGCCTTCATCATTGAAGCCCTGAAGCCGGTCGCCCCCCGGCTCGGTCTCAACGAATAGTGCTGCCTCGCGTCGGGTCGCCGGTCTCAGCTCCGTCAGGGCACTGCCAGGTCGTGGAAACGCGCTACCGGGCTTCGGATGGTTCCCAGGTCAGATGCGGGTACCGGCCCTTCAGCAGCGGCGCGTGCTCGGGGCCCAGCAGCGGCAGGGGTAGGCCCTCGGCGGCCGGCACCGTCTGCTCCGGCAGCTCGGCCAGCCCGGTGCCCTTCTCCTGGACCAGCACCTTGAAGCCTCCGAGCCCATCGGGCTTGACCAGCTCGCGCATTCCCATCAGGTTGGCCTGCCGTCGAGACTCGGCCATCGGTTCTCGCCTCATCCGGTCAAGCCAGCCGCTCAGCCCGAGCTCCCGCAGGAACCCCGTCTGCGTCCCGATGCCCAGCGGCGATAGGCTGACACGACGGCCCTCCTCGACGACGTGGGTGAAGTCCACGTGGGCGGTGATGTCCTGCTCGCCGACGCGCTGGTACGGAGAAGCCCCGCCGGTGTGGCGGTAGTAGCCCTGCACGGTCCCGCCGCCGCGCTCGGCCGAGTACAGCTCCTGCCGCGTGTAGCCGTAGTCGACGGTCAGCACAAAGCCGCGTTCCAACGCCCCGGCCACCCCTGCCATCCACGGCCCGATGTGCAGGTCCGCCTCGCCGCGAAACCCCTCCGCTAGCTCCCATCCCGGCCGGTCTACGTGCCTGGCTAGCAGCGGCGTCGAGGGTTCATCGAGGGTCTCGGATAGCTCGCCGTCTCGTACGACCACGTATACCTCCAGAATGCGGCCGTCCCGCATCTCGAAGCGGTGCACGGGGAAGGCGTCCAGCAGCTCGTTGGACAGCAGGCAGCCCACCACGCCTCGCAGCGGCGTCCCCGTTGCGGCTACGTGCTGCGCGAAGCCGGTCACGTCGGGTAGCCTGGCACGGTCTAGGGTGACATAGCGCAGGGCGTCGGCGAAGGGCTCCAGAGCGCGTCCCGCGTACGACACGACGTCGCGGGCCAGAAGTCCGCTACCCACTCCCATCTCGACGGCGGTGAAGCGCGCCGGGCGGTCCAACAGATCCCACATCCGGGAGAGCTGGACCGCGATGGCCGCTCCAAACGCCGGGTGCGCCGCCGGGCTGGTGTAGTAGTCAGCCCCGGCGTCGGAATCGGGGCCGCGGGTGTAGTAGCCGCCACGGGTATGATAGAGAGCGGTCTCCATGAACTCGGCAAAGGTGATGCGGCCCCGCTTCCCGATTAGGGCAAGTACCTCCTGCCGCGCTGTACTGCTCACGTCGTGGCAGGTCGTGCGAGAGCGCGGTGTCCGGGGACGAAGTAGGGGGCGCCGCGATGGCGCCCCCTACTTCGTTCACTCAGACGTCTCACAAGCAGCCACTGATCTCGGCTAGCTCTTGGCCTGCCTCGCCCTCCTCCTATGAGAGCTCTCTCGGTCCCAACCCGAGATCGGTATCGAGTTCCTGAACTCTGCCTTTTCACCGCATTCCTTGCATACGCCCCGACTCGTGGGTCCGTTCGGGCTATCGATGATCCAGGTGTGCTGGCACTCCGACACTAGCTCCTCTTGATTGGTCACTACTGGCCCCTTCTAGCTTCCGGAAGACGTTCGCCGTTCTTTACTGGCCCCGCTTTTCGAGGGACACGTACTCCAGGTCGATGGGACCGGTGTAGTGCAGCCTCGGTCGGAGGATGTCTTTCTTGGAATACTGCTCCATTATGTGCAGTGTCCACCCCGGCATACGGCCGACGGCGAACAGCGGCACGAACAGGTCGTCTGGAATGCCCAGCAGCGAGTACACAGCGCCGGACCACAGATCGACGTTAGGGTTGGTGCCCAGCCGGGCTCTACGCTTCATCTCCTTGGTCTCGGCGATGGCCTCGATGATCGAGAACCACTTTGTCTGGCCCTTGCGGACGCCAAGCGCCTTCGCATCTGCCTTGAGGTGGACCGATCTGGGATCGACGTCTTTGTAGACCGCGTGGCCGAACCCCATGACCCGCTTGCCGGTGGCAAGCAGGTTGGCCACGTAGCTCGCCGCGTTCTCGACGCTGCCTACGGTCTGCACCATCTGCATGGCGCCTTCGGCGGCGCCGCCATGCTTGGACCCCTTGAGCACCGACACCGCGGTCGTCAGGGCCGAGTAGAAGTCGGCGCGGGTGGACGCCGCGACGCGGGCTGCGAAGGTCGAGGCATTGCTGCCGTGTTCGGCGTGCAGTACCAGGTCCTTGTCGATGAGCCTGGCGTCCTCGGGGTCGGGCGCCTCTCCGTGGAGCATGTAGAGGAAGTTGGCGGCGTGGCTCAGGTCGGGGTTGGGGCTCATGGGCTCGTGGCCCTTCCTGATGCGATAGTGTGCCGCCACCAGAGTCGCCACGGCGGCCGTTGCCGTCATGCCCTTCTTCAGGACGGCGTCCTCCGACATGTCGTCGGCCGACGGGTCCGCGAGACCCATCGCCGAAACCCCGCCGCGCAGCGCGTCCATGGGGTGCGCGTTGCCGTAGATATGGAGCGTCGCCATGACCTGATCGGGCAGCTCTCGGCTGTTGCGAAGCTCGGCATCGAACTGGTCGAGTTGCGAGACGGTTGGCAGAGAGCCGTGGAGGAGCAGGTAGGCGGTCTCTTCAAAGGTGGAGTACCGGGCTAGGTCGTGGATGTTGTAGCCGCGGTACAGCAGCTTGCCGGGCTTGGAGACGATCAGGCTTGCGGTCGTGCGGTCGAAGTAGACATCCTTCAACCCCTTCCTCAGCTCTACCTTCTCGCTTGCCGCCATCTATGGCCCTCTGTGCCGGCCCGCCTGCCCGACCTTTGGCCGGGTTTGACCGCTCAGATCGAGAGGAATCTTGTGCTGAGGACACGCCCAAACGTCCGGCCCTCAGAGACCAAAAACGCCCGGCGCTGAGCTTGAGAATTCTAGCATCGGCGCTACTTACTGTCAAGCCGCGCGAGTGGCAATCGAACTGGCCGGACGCCCGGAAAACGCGCCGTTTCGAGTCCCCTGGCGGGAGGCGCGGGGCCGTGTTCACGGGCAAGCGATGCCCTCCGAGTTGGACACGTTGGCGAATCGCACCGCGTCCCCGATCTCGATGCCTTGTAGCCCCGCCTCGCCAGCGTTGATCTCGAGCACGTAGCCGGCGCTCGACGACGGCGAATACAAGGGTAGCTCCGAGACCGGAGTCTCGGGAGCGGGCGCCGGTATACTTGCGGTTACGTCTACGACTGCGCACTCTGCGGATATCCACACGATGTCGAGAGGGAACCGCATCTCGAACATCCAGAAATACCGGGCGACTCTCGGCACGAAGACGAAAAGCATGCCGCTGCCGGGAGTGAGGAAGTCCCGGCCCGAGAGACCTCGGCCGATCTCCTCCGCGGTGAGCGCCAGCTCCACTTGGAAGGCGGCTCTGGGGAAGAACACGGCCGGCACGCTCGGGGGTATGATCGGCCCGCTGGTGGGTGTCGGGGTGAGGTGAGGAGGCGTCGGCGCCGGGGCGGCGGTCGGCGTCGCCATTCCCGCGGACGTTGCCGGAGCAACCGGAGTCTGTGGCTGGACCGCGGTTTTGGCCGCGGCGGCCCGCGTTGGCACCGCCTGCGTGGCGTCTCCGGGCGTGGTACGGTCGTCGGAGCAGGCGACCATCGCCATCGCCATCAGCGCGGCCGCGATTGCGACGAGGGTGTCCCTCACACCAGCTCCACCACCGTGACGCCTTCGCCGCCTCGCTCCCGCGCCTCGGTGGCGTGGGACCTGGCCAGCGGGTGGTCTGTAAGCAGCTCGCGGACGGCCTGTCTCAGCGCCCCAGTCCCCTTGCCGTGGACGATGCGGATTGAGCTCATGCCGTCACGGATGGCCTTGTCCAGGAACTCCTCGACATGGATGAGTGCCTCCTCGACCCTCATGCCGCGGACATGCAGCTCCACCGACGGGAGCATTGGACCGAGCTCGTAGCTGACCCCTGCCGCCGGGGTCTGATCCGTCGCCGGTCGCTGGGCCGGCGTGAGGCGGTGCGCATCGAACTTGAAGCGGACGCTGCCTATGGCGACCTCTATCTCCTGGCCGTCTTCCGGGACCGCGATGACCCTGCCCTGGACGTTCAGGCCTTTGACGTCGACCAGGTCTCCGGCCTCGAGCCGTTCACGTGGAGGGCTGACCTCTCTGCTGCGGAGCTCCGGAAGCGCCTCGCGCACGGCCTTCTTGGCCGCCGCGACCTCGGCCGTGGCCTGCTTGACGGTCTCGTCTGAGACCTTCCAAGAAAGCGCCGCCTCGGCCCGCTGGATCCGCTTCCTGGCGCTATCGAACTCCTGGCTCAGCTCGCGGTCGATGTCCTGGAGCGTCTCCTCCCTGCGCAGCTCGAGCTCGGCCAGTCTTGCCTCCATCTCCGAGCGGGCGGCGTTGGCCCGCGTCCGAGCCTCGTCGGCCTCCTCCAGCCGCGCCTTGAGCTCATCGCGCTCGCCTTGGAGCTCCTTCATCCAGTCCTCGAACAGCACGTGCTGGGGTTCCATAAGCGAGCGGGCGTCCTCCATGATGTCATTGGGCAGGCCCATGTGGGCCGCAACCGACATCGCGTAGCTCCTGCCCGGGGCACCCAAGGTCAGGTGGTAGGTGGGCCGGAGGCTGTTCGCGTCCAGATCTACACTGGCGTTCGCGATCAAAGGCGTCTTCTGGGCGTGAGTCGCGATGGAGCGGTGGTGAGTCGTGACTATGGACGTGACCCCGCCGGCCGCCAGCCGGTTCAGTATCGCCTTGGCCAGCGCCGAGCCCTCCTCGGGGTCGGTGCTCGTGCCCAGCTCGTCCAGCAACACCAGCGACCCGTCGTCGGCGTGGCGCAGGATCTCGATGACGTTGTGCATGTGGGACCCGAAAGTCGACACCGACTGCTGGATGCTCTGGTGGTCGCCGACGTCGGCGTACACCCCGTCGAACACCGGCAGCGAGCTCCCCGACGCGGCCGGCACCAGCAGCCCGGACTGGTGCATGAGGGCCAGCAACCCCACTGTCTTCATGGCGACCGTCTTGCCGCCGGTGTTGGGGCCGGTGATCACGAGGACCGGTCTGTCTGGGTCCATCTGGACCGTGATCGGGACCGCCTCTGCGCCCAGCAGCGGATGTCGGGCGTCAAGCAGGCTCACGAGTGGCCGTCCCGCGCTGTCGGGAGCGCCGTCGGAGTCGGAGGAGCCCAGGCCGACAGTTTGGCCCAGGGAGGCACTGTAGCGAGCCCTCGCCAGGACCAGGTCAAGGCGGGCAGTCAGCTCGATGCCGAGCATGATGTCGTCCCTGGCCGCGCCGATCATCGCGGACATCTCCCGCAACACCCAGGCCACCTCGCGCTCCTCTTCCAGTGCCAGCTCGCGCCACTGGTTGCCCAGCTCGACGGTCTGGAATGGTTCGACGAACACAGTGGCGCCGGTGTTCGAGGCGTCGTGGACTATGCCGGGCACGCGGTGCCGCAGCTCTGTCTTGACCTGCAGCACCAGCCGGTCGCCCCGCATCGACACCACCTGGTCCTGCAAAGCCTCCTGGTCTGTGGCCGAGGCTATGAACTGCTCCAGGGCGCCGGCTATCCGCTCGTAGGCGTTCCGTAGCTGCCGCCTGAGCTGCCCCAGCCCCGGCGTGGCGCCGTCGAGCACCTCGCCTCTGGAGCCGATACTGCCCTCGACCCTGAGGCGTATGTCGCTCACGTCGGGGATGTCCTTCGCCATGCGCGACAGGCCGGGCGTCGACTCCCCGGTCTTCCTGAAGGCCGAGCCCGCGCGCTCCAGCACCTCGAGCGAAGCGGCCACCGCCAGGAGCTCGTGGCCTGCCAGGACGCCTTCAAGCGCCGCGCGCTCCACCAGCGGACTGGCATCGTCCGTGGTGTGCAGGCCCACGTCCGCGCCTTGAGCCAGGAACGCCAGCCCCTCGCCTGTCTCGCTCTGGAGCGCGCCCACTTCCTCCAGAGAGTACATCGGCTCCAGGTCGAGGGCCAGGCTTCGCGCGAGGTGGAACCGGGCATACCCGGCCACGCGCTGCCGCACTGTCCCGAAGTCGAGTGCCTCCAGGGCCTGTGCCCTCAGCTTTTCGCCGTCGTGAACGTCCGTCATCTGTTCGTCGCTCCGCGCAGTAGGTGTCATCGTGTCAATGCGTCCGCGGCCCGCTTGCAGGTTGATTCTACCAGTGGGGCGCCATTGCGGCAGCGTCAAAGGGACCGGCGGAGTGCCATGCTATTATACGAACGGATACGCGGGATCCGATCTGCCGCGACCCACCTCACTATGCCCCACACAGTTACCGTCAGAGCGCCCGCGACCACCGCGAACATGGGCCCCGGATTCGACTGCCTGGCCATGGCGCTCGATATCTGGAACACGGTGCGGGTAGATCTAGACGGCGACGGAATCGTGGTGAACGGGGAAGGCAAAGAGGAGCTTCCGACCGATCAGACCAACCTCGTCTACAGGAGCTTCGCCATGCCCTTCGAGAAGACGGGCAGGCCGGTCCCCAGGGCCGGGATCGTCTGCGACAACCGCATACCTCTCGCCAGGGGCCTCGGCAGCAGCGCCGCCGCGGCGGTCACGGGCCTCCTGGCCGGCAACGAGCTGTGCGGGCGGCCTCTGGACCGGACTCAGATTCTGGAGCTGGCCGCGGAGGTAGAGGGTCATCCCGACAACGTATCGGCTGCTTTGTTCGGCGGCTGTCAGATCGTCGTCCAGGACGGCCAAGGGCTTACAACCTCGGCTGTGCCCATCGCTCAGGGCCTGCGGGCCGTCGTATTCGTTCCGGACGATCCCATGCCCACCGACGAGGTCCGGTCCGTGCTTGCCGACCAGATAGAGCGGCGGGACGCGGTGTATAATATGGGCCGGGTGGCGCTGCTAGTCGCCGCGCTGGTGACCGGCGACTTGACACACCTGGGCACTGCCACCCAGGACCGGCTCCACCAGCCGGCCCGGCAGGCGATATACCCCGCGATGAAGAACATCTTCCGGGCCGCGCTGAGTGCCGGAGCCCTCGGCGTATTCCTGTCGGGCGCCGGGTCCTCCGTGCTGGCACTGGCACAGGGCAGGGAGACCACCATAGGCTACGAGATGGCGGAGGCCGCGTCCAAGTCGGGCGTCTGCGGGTCTTTCATCGTCACCGAAATGACTACCACGAGCGCACACGTCGCGCAGGACCTTCGGTAGAGGCACGGCATGCCGTGCCTCTACTCTGACGGGTCCAGACAACAGCAGGCTTTGGATTGGCGCTGATCGTTCAGAAATACGGCGGAAGCTCC
>PVBE012438011.1_pt1 | contig 14461 bp, 9 predicted proteins | sample 1631181 | NCBI WGS metagenome assembly PVBE01 (sample SAMN08397723, study PRJNA350692) | Marine metagenome, whole genome shotgun sequencing project. | isolation source: water | place: Pacific Ocean | collected 2012-04
CGTCTGCTAGGATGAAAACAATGTTCGGCTTGGCCAAGTGATGGTCTGCGATGGTGGCGCTTGGCCAAGCGCTGAGGCCGATGAGCATCGCGGCCAAGCCAACGAGTTTTTGGTGAGGCAGTTTCATGTCGGTGGGGCAGAGCCTAGATTGAGCCGGCCGAGGCGTGAAGTTGAAAACGGAGAATACTTGACGCCGGGGCTTGACTTGGCAGTTTCTCTCCGTTTGCTGGTTGTAATGAGGAGGTTAAATTTCCATGTGCTGTTGGTCGCGGCTTTCGCGCTTGGCCAAGCGCTTGGTCAAGCGCAGCCGGTCGTGCCGGGGCTGTTGCATGAACGGCATGGATTGGATGCGGCAGGGCAGGGGCGGGTGTTGATCGAGGAGCTGCGTTGTGCGTGGTGTCACAAGGGGCCGGTGAAGCGCAAGCTGGGGCCGAATTTGTCGGCCGTGGGCGCGCGTGTGGATGCCGGATACCTGAAACAGTTTTTGCTGGATCCGCACACGGCCGAGCCCGGCACGCAAATGCCGGATATCCTCGGGATGGTTCCGGAGGATGAACGGGATACGACGGCGGATGTGCTAACGTATTATTTGAAAAGTTTGTCCGACGAAAAATTTTCGCGCGCCAACGTGGACGCCTCGACGGTGGGCGAGGGCAAAAAACTGTTCGAGAAGGTGGGCTGCATCACGTGCCACACGCCGGGCAAGGGGGTGGGGCTGAAGCATTTGCCGGCTAAGTATGGGCTGGATTCGTTGTTGACTTTCCTCTTTCAACCCCGGCACGCGCGACCGGATGGTCGCATGCCGGACATGAATCTCACCCGCGACGAGGCGCGCTCCATTGCGGCATTTCTGCTGGGGGCGAAGGAATTGAGAGTCACCGAATTGAAGCCCAATCCGGCCAAAGTGCAGGCGGGCAAGGTGGTGTTCCGCAGCCTGAACTGCGCGTCGTGCCACAAGTTGCCGAATCAAAAATCGCAGTTGAAGCTGCCGATGGCCGAGCTGACGGCCGGCAAAGGATGTCTGGCTGAGAAGCCGGATGGCGTGCCGAATTTTCATTTGTCCACCGCGCAACGCGAGTCCATTGGCAAGGCGTTGGCGGGAATTGAAAAGCCGTTGCCGGATCGACAGCAAATTCAGCACACGATGACGACGTTTAATTGCACGGCCTGCCATACGCGCGATGGCGCGGGCGGCGTGAGCAACGCGATGTTCCAACACTTTGGCACGGACGAGGAAGGGCTGGGAAACCCGGGCCGCATTCCGCCAACGCTCGACGGCGTGGGCGCCAAGCTGCGGCCGGAATGGCTGCGCAAGGTTTTGTTCGATGGGGAGACCGTGCGGCCATACATGCACACGCGCATGCCTCAATTCGGCGAGGCCAATCTGCGGCATTTGCCGGAACTGTTTGAGAAGGTGGATTCGCTGCCGGTCGTGGAGTTACCCGAACCGAAGCGCAACGATCGCCGCAAGTATCGCGAGGCGGGGCATTTGTTGGTGGGCGACAAGGGCCTCAACTGCGTGGCTTGCCACAACTTCAACGACATACCGTCGCCCGGCTTGAAGGGACTGGATTTGCTGAATTCGTTTGAGCGACTTCAACCGAGTTGGTTCGCGCACTTTATGCGGAACCCGCAAAAATATCGGCCGGGCATCGTGATGCCGGACTTTTGGCCGGGCGGCGAGGCGGTGCGACAGGATGTGCTGGAGGGCAGCGCGGATGAGCAGTTGCACGCGCTGTGGCATTACTTTTCGCTTGGGCGCTCGGCGCGCGATCCCTCGGGCATCCGCAGTGAGGGCACGAATCTGCTGGTGGCCGATCGCACACGCGTGTATCGCGGCCGCAGTCGGGTGGCCGGTTATCGCGGCATTGCGGTGGGTTTTCCGGGCGGCGTGAATTACGCCTTCAATGCACAGAACGGAGTGCTCACTGCGCTGTGGCAGGGCGAGTTTGTGAGCGTGTATTGGGGGGGGCAAGGTGCGGGGAATTTTAATCCAAAGGGACGCGCCATCGAGCTGGCGCAGGACGTAGCGTTTTATCGCTTGGCCAAGGACGACGCGCCTTGGCCGTTGCGGCCGATGATGACCAAGGAGCAGCCGGTCAATCCCGACCCGTTGTACCCGCGCAATCGTGGCTATCAGTTTGGCGGCTATCAACTGGACAAGGACGGCGTACCGACTTTCCTGTATCGCACCGGCGAGGTTGCAGTGGAGGACACGTCTCACGGCGCGGTGGCCAATCGCCTGACCGGTCTCGTACGCACGCTGCGCCTGAATGCGCCCAAGGCGGAGACGGTTTATTTTCGCGTGCTCACCGGCATGGTGCAAAAGCTGGCGCCCGGCCAGTACGGGACGGACAGCCTCAAGGTCAGCGTGCCGGAAGCCAGTGCACTGCTCCATGGGCAAGGCGAGGTCAGGGAATTGTTACTGAAACTAAACCTGCCCAAAGGCAAATCAGAATGGGGGATTCGTTATGAGTTGTTGCGTTAAACGAATGGCGATAGCCATTGCTTGGGTGATTTTGTTGCTGACCGGAGTGCAAGCCGAGGAGGTCGGTGCGCGTTGGGGGACAGAGCAAAGGGAGCGGGAATATTATCGGGTGGTGAGCGTGCCGATCCCGAAGGGGCAGGTGATTGAGTCCGGCGCGTTTGAGTTGATGCCGGACAACCGCATGGCGATCGGCACGCGGCGCGGGGATATTTATTTCATGAGCGGCGTGGACGATGACAAGCCGCGCCCTCGCTTCGAGAAATTTGCCGAAGGGCTCGATGAAATTTTCGGGCTCGCCCATCGCAAGGGCGAGAAGGATACTTTGTACGTGACGCACAGTGCGGAGCTGACGCGGGTGCGCGATACGAATGGCGACGGCCGCGCGGACCGCTTCGAGACGGTGTCCGACGCGTGGGGCTATCGCAATTACCACGAATATGCCTTTGGCTCTAAATTTGATGCACAGGGCAATCTTTACGTGGCGCTGGGGCTCTCCGCTTCCTATCACTCGCGCGCGCTTTTCCGCGGATGGGCGATGAAGATCACGCCGGATGGCAAGAGCATCCCCATTGCCAGCGGCCTGCGCAGCCCGGGCGGAATCGGGCCGAATGAGTATGGCGCGCTATTTTACATTGAGAGCCAGGGGCCGTGGAACTCATCGTGCAGTCTTAAGTTTCTTAAGCACGGCGGGTTCATGGGGCATCCAGTTAGCTTCAACTGGTACCCGTACGCGCCCGGTCTAAAGCGTCCGGTGGCGCCGGAAAGCGGCACGCGGATTGTCTCCGAGAAGGAAAAGGTGAAGGAGCTTGTGCCTTATGCCGTGGTGTTTCCCTACATCCGCATGGGCCGCTCGATCACCGGTTACGTGGTGGATAAAACGGGCGGCAAGTTTGGGCCGTTCGAAAACCAGATCTTTCTCGGTGACTACACACAGTCGATTATCATGCGCGCGACTACCGAGCAGATCAACGGCGTGTGGCAGGGCGCGTGTTATCCGTTCCGTGAAGGGCTCTCGACCGGCATCCTAAACGTGCAATTCACGCCGAAGGGACGTCTGCTGGCCGGTGGCACGAATCGCGGTTGGCCCGTGCGCGGTATCAAACCGTTCGCACTGGAGCGGCTCGATTGGACCGGCAAGTTGCCTTTCGAGATTAAGCGCATCCACATCACGCCTGACGGATTCAAAATCCTGTTTACAAAGCCGGTCGATGCCAAAACCGGCAACGATCCCAAGAGCTACAAGGTCACCACCTTCACGCACAATTATCACCGCGGCTATGGCGGGCCGGAAGTCGACCAAACCACCCCCACCGTGCAGCGCGCCCAGTTGGCTGCCGACGGCCTCAGCGCGCGCATCACGCTGAGCGAACTCAAGCGCGGCCACGTCTACGAGTTCGATCTTGAATCCTTACGTGACCGGTCGGCGGGCTCGCTTCTCCATCGCCATGCCTATTACACTGTGAACGAAATTCCGGAGAAATAATTTTGGGACCGGTTAGCCTCTCGATTGCTCGAGAAAGATCATCATGAGAAGGCCCATCATGCAGCGGATTTCCTCGCTGCTGTCGACCTCGGCGAGTTTGTCGATCTTAAACAAGCCGCCCCAAAAACTGGGTTCCTTGGTGATGCGAAACAACTCGGCGCCTTCCTCGGTGGTGATGATGTAGGAGGGGTTGAAAATGTAGTTGCAGATCATGCCGACGCCGGGCAGTTGGCCGGCCAGCGCGTCCATGATCTTGGCGAACGGTTTTTCCTCCCTGATGGTGGCGTAATGATTTTCTCCGGCATCATTCAATAGGTAGGTTGCCTTCCAGATGGATTTAAGCCCCTCCCGCTTAATGGACCCGAACGACTGCTCATTCTCCGCGACGAAATTGTATGCCGATCTGAAGTCGATGACCTTGGTTGCCTTGATGGTGCAGACCCGCTCAGACTTGGTTTTGTCCTTAAACACCTCAAGTTCCTCCTTGAGCTTGAGAATCTTTTGCCGGGCGTAGGCTATGGGAGCGTTGGCGGCATCGGTTAGTGTGGCCTGCTTAGCCAGCGCGATTTTCTTGAAGTTCAATATAACGGGATATTGCATGGCAATTATGTAGGCGTTTTTTTTGTTTTATGTCAATAAACTAATGGCCGTATTTCCAAGGAAGAATCAATCTGAAAAGTGAGGTCGTAAATTATCTCCGCCTTTCGGTAGGAGAGCAATTCACGATAGTTACCGTGCGGATGCAGGAATTTCGCTTCGGCCATGTAGCCATTCTATCGTGAGCCGTTTGTGATTCAACACGAAACAACAGGCGTAAATCATTGAAGTTCGGTCCGTGCCAGGGCTTTATTCCAATCGACAATCAGCGCATCACGGGTGTTTGGTTTCATCGCTGGTTTGAATTGTCTGGCTGCTTTCCATTGTCTGGCGATGTCGCGTTTGTTTTTCCAGACACCCACGGCCAAGCCTGCAAGATACGCCCCTCCAAGGGCGGTTGTCTCCGTGACGGTGGGGCGGATGACACGGGTGCCGAGCAGGTCGCTTTGCAATTGCATCAGGAGATTATTTTCACTGGCGCCGCCGTCCACCCGCAGCTCCCGGAGCGGCAGCGCGGCGTCAGCTGTCATTGCGCGTATCACATCGTTCACCTGAAACGCGATGCCCTCCAGAGCCGCCCGGGCGATGTGAGCGTCGCTGGTGCCACGGCTGAGTCCGCTGATGGTGGCCCGGGCGTTGGGGTTCCAGTGTGGTGCGCCCAGGCCGGTGAACGCCGGCACAAAGTGCACTCCGCCGTTGTCGGGCACGCGCTTGGCCAAGCGCTCGATCTCCGGAGCCGATTTAATCAGGCCAAGTTGATCACGAAGCCACTGTACCACTGCTCCGGCCGTGAACACGCTTCCCTCGAGGGCGTATTCCATTTTGCCGCCGATCTGCCAGGCGACAGTCGTGAGCAGCCGATTTTTGGATGGCATCGGCTTGTTGCCGGTATGCATCAGCAAAAAACACCCGGTTCCGTAAGTGCACTTGGCCATGCCACTGCGATGACAGCATTGGCCAAACAGGGCCGCCTGTTGATCTCCGGCCACACCTGCCACGGGGATGGTGCCGCCAAGGGCTGAAGTCTCCGTGAGCAGTCCACTCGAGTCGGTGACCTCCGGCATCATGGATCGGGGGATGTCGAACAGCTCGAGCAGCCGGTCATCCCATTGGCCGGTGCGGATATTGAACAACATCGTGCGGGAGGCATTTGAGACATCAGTCTTGTGGGCACGGCCGCCGGTCAGTTTCCAGAGCAGCCAGGTGTCGATCGTGCCAAAGGCCAGCCGTCCCGCCTTTGCCTTGGCCTTCGCTCCCTTGGTGTGCTTGAGCAGCCAATTGATTTTTGTCGCGCTGAAATAAGCGTCCAGCTCGAGTCCGGTCAGGCGGCGGATTAGCCGATTGGCCTTGTCCTTTTTCAGTGCGTCACAAAAATCGGCGGTTCGACGATCCTGCCACACAATGGCATTGGCGATTGGTTTGCCGGTGTCACGATCCCAGACGACCGTTGTCTCCCGCTGGTTGGTGATGCCAATGGCGGCGATGTCCGAGGCGGTCAGATTGGCCTGCCGAAGCGCTTGTCTTGCCGTTGCCAGTTGCGTTTTCCAAATGATCTCCGGATCGTGTTCCACCCAACCGGACCGGGGGAAAATCTGAGGGAATTCCCTTTGGCCAACGGCAACGATGCGGCTGTTTGAATCAAAAACAATGGCCCGTGAACTGGTCGTGCCCTGGTCCAGTGCGAGGATGAACTTACGCTTGGCCATGACAGGTCAGGGAATCTCCACGGTTCGGTAAAACCGGCGTTTGCGTGAAGGGGTGGCGGTTATGTCAACAATCTCAGCCCGGTCGGTCAGCAGGGTGATTTTTTTCAGGGTCTTCCACTTTTTGTCCGCGCCAAGTTCCTCGCTGTATTGGACCCGGTAAGTGCGGCCCTGCACGCCTTCCACCGTCAACTTGATCACCGTTTCGGCGGTGAGGGTCGTTTTGAATGGCGCCCGCAACAGTGCCTTCTTGATATTCTCGTAGCCCTCCGGCGAAGTGAGGTCCGACTTTCGGTCGCCGAGGTACGGGAAGTAGTCGGTGAGTTCGCCGCGTTCATTGTATATGAAATAGTCGTCCTTCCGGCCGCGGTGTTGCTTGAATGCATCGATCTCTTTGGTGTCCTGAAACAACGGGAAGCTGCAGCGCGAGGTGAACTCGTGCTGATCGCCTTCGCCGGACTGGATGTTCACCGCGACGAAATTGACCTGGACGCGGTCAGCCTCGAGGTCCTTTTTCAACTCCTCCATCTTGGTGACTTGTTTTTGGCAGTAAGGACACCAGGTGGCGAGCAAGGCAACCATGGTGATGCGTCCCTTGAAATGGTCCAGGCCGTACTTTTGATTGTACTTGGGACTCTTGGGTTGGAAGTCGACCAGTTCCCAGCCGGGCCAGAGGGCACCGGGGTCGCGCGGCGAAAGCGGGTTGGCCAAGGGTTGAGCGGCCTTGAAGCCGAGGAGTGCGATCAGTGCCAGGGCGAGAACGGTTCGGGTGCGGTTCGGGTTGCGCATGTCGCCTGAGCATAGGGCTTGGCCAAGCGCTTGGCAATCTGCTGAAAGAACTGGCCGCGCTTGGCCAAGCGCTTTAGCCTGCCGCCGATGCATTTTTCCAAACCAATCCGACTGGCGCTGTTGGTTGTCACTGGGATCTGCCTTGGCTGGCCGACCGCCGCGGAGGCCCGCAAGCCGGCCGAGCGGCCGAATATTGTCCTCATCATGTGTGACGATATGGGCTGGAGTGACATCGGCTGTTACGGGGGCGAGGTGAAAACGCCTCATCTCGACCGGATGGCCGCCGAGGGGCTCCGGTTCACCCAGTTTTATAACAATGCAAAATGCACCACGACACGGGCATCGATCCTAACCGGGCTGTATCCCCGCCGGGGGAAGGGCGGGTTGCTCCGCGAAAACATGGTGACGCTGGGTGAGGCGATGAAGCTTGCCGGTTACCAAACGGCCCTGAGCGGCAAGTGGCACCTTGGCTCAGGCGAGACGACGCATCCGTACCGCCGTGGCTTCGACGAGTACTATGGCCTGCTGGACGGCTGCTGCAATTTCTTCAACCCAAAGCAGCGGGATCCAAAATACAAGGGCGGACGCATTCGGAAGTTCGGCCACAACGACCGGGATCTCTCCGAGTTTCCGGACGACTATTACACCACGGACGCTTTTACCGACCACGCGATTGAGTGCGTTGAAAAGTTCACGAAAAACAGCAAGCCGTACTTCCTGCACATCAACTACACGGCGCCGCACTACCCGCTGCATGCCAAGCCGCAGGACATCAAGAAATACGTCGGCAAATTCAGGATGGGCTGGGATACCATGCGTGAGCAGCGTTACAAGCGGCTGATCGACATGGGGCTGATCGACGCCAACTGGAAACTCTCCGGCCGGGACTCGCGAGCGTACGACTGGGAGACGGCGAACCATAAGCACGAGGATTTGAGGATGGCAGTCTACGCCGCGATGATCGACAGCATGGACCAAAACATTGGCCGGTTGATGAAGGCGATCCGGGCCAACAAGGGCGGAGACAACACGCTGGTTTTGTTCCTCTCCGACAACGGCGGTTGTGCCGAGGAGCCGGGCGGGCGCTCGCCCAAGATCGTTCCCGGGCCGAAGGAGTTTTACGCGGCAGTGGGGCCGTCCTGGGGTTGGGCGCAAAACTCACCGTTTCGCCGCTACAAAAGCTGGGCGCACGAGGGCGGCATCGCCACGCCGTGCATCGCCTGGTGGCCGGGCCGAGTGCCGCGCGGGGGCATCACAGGGGAGGTCGGGCATATCATCGACTTCATGCCGACATTTCTCGAACTGGGCGATGGCAGTTATCCGAAAGAGTACAAGGGGAACAAAATCCTTCCGGTCGAGGGCAAGAGTCTCGTGAGCGTGCTGCGTGGCCAGACGCGAAAGGGCCACAAGCAACTGGCGTGGGAGTGGTCTGGCAACCGGGCGTTGCGCGAGGGCAAATGGAAGGTGGTCTGGGATAAAGCGGACAAGCGGTGGGCGTTGTTTGACCTCGTCGCGGACCGGACCGAGACTACTGACTTGGCCGCGAAATATCCCGACTTGGCCAAGCGCTTGGCTGCCGACTGGGTTGCATGGGCCAAGCGCAACGGGATGAAGCCCAAGGGTTAGGCCAGACGATGGGGGAGATTCAAGACATCTGTGTCTTTTGTGGGTCGTCGAAGGGGAACGACCCGATTCATGCAGAGGCTGCCCAGGCGCTTGGCCAAGCGATGGCCCGGCGGGGGCTGGGCTTGGTTTACGGAGCCGGTAACATCGGCCTGATGGGCGTGCTGGCCGATGCCGTGCTGGCGGGAGGGGGCAGGGCGGTCGGGGTGATTCCGGAAAAACTGGTCGACCGCGAACTCGCGCATGACGGATTGAACGAGTTGCTCGTGGTGGAGACCATGCATGAGCGAAAGGCGAAGATGCACGAGTTGAGCGACGCCTACATCTCGCTGCCCGGTGGGATCGGCACGATGGAGGAATTTTTCGAGGCGGTCACTTGGCGGCAGCTCGACTACCATGCCAAGCCAATCGCGCTGTTGAACGTGGACGGCTTTTACGATGGCATCGAGCAGTTTTTCGATACGATGATTTCCACCGGCTTCCTGCGGCCAAAACACTCGGAGCTGTTTTTCTCCGAGACCGATCCAAACCGGTTGCTCGATCGGCTAGGGTGTGCGGGAGCGGAAAAATAGGAATGCCTCGCTGGCATCGAATGACGCCGGACTGGAGGCCTCGATGTCTTTCCACGGCCCGGCCGGGTTGGGTGACGATTGGAGTTTGCCTTCAAACACGACGACGATTCCGTTGGCGCCTCGCTTGAAACTGATCCCGGGGGCATCGGGCTCGACGACCCCCGGCTCCGGGATGAACAGCGGCAGGCCTTCGGCGTCTACACCGCCAAGTAGCGCGGCTTCTTCTGCAGTAATTTCGCGGTTGTACACCGCCACTGAGCCGACGAATACCTCACCATTTTCACCGTCGTTATCGTTGAACAGCCAGACGCTGTCTCCCATCGATTGTCGGCCGTCGAGTCCGCCGTTGGCCTGCTTGGAGTGATAGACTCCGTTCAGGTATTTCGTGTAAGTCCCGGCAGCGAGGTCGAATGAAAGGATGATCCTGTGCCACTGCTCCGCGGTGACCTTGATTTCGCGATCGTCCGGCTCATAGCCGCCACCGCCCTGGCCGAGCCCGCCATCGCCCTTGCGCCAAAAGACATCGCCGTCGCCCTTGCTGTCGAGGTTGGCGATTGACGCCCAGCCATTGCCCTTGCCGGAAAAGTAGACGTCGTAGACGAGGCTAAACTGGTTGACTCTTTTGCCGCCGCCGTTCGGCTCAATGTTGTGCCGGAGGATGTAGCCGAAGTTCGCATTGGCGCCCACGTGGCCCGCTTTCATCACGTTCATCGTCTTGCCGTCCACACCCTCGATTTCGAAAGACTCTGTGGTGCCAAAATCGGTGGCCCCGGCGGTCGCCCCCTTGGGGCCGTCGAGGTATTCCAGCGCTTGGCCAAGCGTGGCCGAGAGGTCGCCGTCGTCGAAACTCCAGAGGCCGCGCACGGGCGTCGGCATGGGGATGCCCAGTGCAGATGGGCCGCCAAGCGCGCGGGCCTCGTCGCGGCTGACCTTGCCGTTTCGTACTTGAATCGCGGCGACGTAAAGTTCCCCGTTTTCGCCGTCGTTATCGTTGAACAGCCAGACGCTTTGTTTCATCGATTGCCTTCCGTCCAGTCCGGCGTTTGCCTGACTGGAGTGGTAAACCCCGTCGATGTACTTTTCGTACAGCCCTTGGGCGAGGTCGACGGCGAGGACGATCCGGTGCCATTGGCCCTTGTTGACCTTGAGTTCCGGGTCATCCGGTTCGTATCCACCACCGCCCTGGCCAAGTCCGCCGTCGTTGCGGCGCCAAAACACATCACCATCGCCCTGACTGTCCATGTTCAGCAGCGAGGCCCAGCCGTTGCCACCACCTGTGAAGTGGATGTCGTAGACGATCGTGTATTGATTGACCTTCTTGCCGCCGCCGTTTGGCGTGATACCGTGGTCCATGAGATAGCCAAAGTTCGCGTTCGATCCCACATGGCCGACTTTCATCACTGTGGTGCTTTTGCCGTCTATGTCCGGGATGCCAAAATCACCGGTTGAACCAAACTCAGTCGCATTGGCAGTGGCTCCTTTTTCGCCGTCGAGAAACTGAAGAGGGCTGCCGATGGCGGCCTTGAGTCCGCTACTGAAATTCCAGTAGCCGGTGATCTCGATTTTATCGCGGGCGTCCACGCTAAAATCCCATTCCCGCTTGAGACTGGTGCCTTCCGAATCCTTGAACGTCAGTTTCACCTCATAGTCCAGCTCGCTCAGGCTTTTGTGCTCGGGCTGAAAGTGGATGTGCGTGTGGCGGCCCTCGGTCGAGATGGTCGGCTTGGTGCGGCGCCGGTTGACGTACAGTTTGACGGAGCCAGGGTCGACTTTGGTTTCGTCGTCGGCGAGCACGATTGAGATGGGTGTGTCCTTGCTGTTACCGGAGGTGTTCGGGGCCGGGCCGGCCAGTGCGACGTAGGGCGTCCGAGTTTGCCCGGCGGACGTGTAGGCTTGGATGGCGTTGTCGTTCTCCGTGTCGTTGATGAGGATGCGCTCCTCGGTCTCGAGGTCGATCGAGTAAAACTCAAGCGCAGCATTTCCGGACTTGTTCCAGTACACAATCCGAAACGGGTAAAGCCCCTCCTTCTCCACGGTGAAATCGAAGGAACAATCGTTTGGCCCCTCCCGGTAGCCGAGCAGGGTCAGCTCGAAGTCGCCGATTTCCTGCGCGAATCGATCGCGTGGGCTGGTGGCGGCGAAGACCTTGAAGCGATCCTCGTCGTTTTGGTCCGGCTTGCCGACGTGGACGGTCAACCCGAGGCGGTGTGTGCCCGGTTTGAGCGCGAGGTAGGTGAGGATTTCCGTACTGAAATTGGTGTCGTGATCCTCCTCGCCGGGGATGCCCGGGAAAAAGTCATCGAACTCAAAGTGGCCGAACGGTGAGCCATCCTTTTGAAAATCGATCAACTCAATCAAATCAAACCCACTGTCTCCCTCGCTGGGAAAGGCGGTGTTTTTGACTGCGTTACCCTCGTTATCCTGGAGGATGCCCTCGAGTTGATGGATGGCGCGCTTGAAGTCGTGCTGGATTGCGGCTTCGACCGGTGCCTGCGCGGAGCGGACGAGAAAACCGGGCTCGATCCCGGCATCGATTGGCAGGGCGGCGGCGGCTGGTAGTTTCTGAAAATCAGTCACCGTGAAGCGCCATTTCTTAGTGTGGCTTTCCCCGTTGCTGTCGTCAAATTTCACGACCACCTCGTAATTGCCAAGCGGCTCCAGCAGCGATTCCGGCTGGGCTGATAGGGTGACGAGGTCGTCGGCCCGCTTGGCCTTGATTTCGAGTGGCTTGTTATTCAGCCAGAGCTTGGCCGTGGATTCCTTGAGCTTGGCCTGCCCGTCTTTCAGGCCGCATTGGATCAGTGTGTTCGGGAGAATGTCGGTCGGGATGGGGCGCCGAAACGGGGTCGGTTTCGGGGTGACGGAAACCAGATATGGCTTGGCCGGTGGCTCGGAAGGGATGCCGTCGGCGCTCGCTTGGCCAAGCTCCGCGATGACTGCGGCCGGGGCAGCCTCGTCGCGGAACTGCAGGCTGCTGATGAATCCGCCGAACGTCTCTGAGCTATGCTTGAACAGGTAAAAGACGTCCTCCATCGCATACTTGCCGGTGTCGTCCTGCGCCTTGCCGATCTGCTCGGTGCCAACGTGTTCACCGTTGACGTAGTAGTTGGCTTCGCCGGAGACATGGTCGACGGTCAATGCCACGCGATACCAGCGATTGGGCCTGAGTTTGCCGGAGAACGTGCGGCTGCCGATTCCGTTCGAGGTGCCGATCAGGAACTGCGCCCCCTCGAAATCGTTCAAGGCCACCAACGCCCTTGGCTTGTTGTACGACCGGACGGAGTAGTAAAGGTCGGCAACGATCGTATACTGGTTCAATAGCCAGTCGGAGCCGCCGTTGGGTTCACCCCCGTGATAAACATCCAGCCCGGTGAAGTCGGAGTCGGGGTCACTGTTCGGGAAACTCATCACCATCGGATCCTTGCCGTCGAGCGGCTTCAACCGGAACGCGCTGCCCTTGCCGAACTGGGCTTCGCCCTGGTCAAAGTTCCACTCGAGATCCTGCCCGATCTCGGCCGAAAGGCCGTCGGTGAAGTTCCATTGGCCGGTGATATCCGCCCGGGCGGTTGCTGGGGAGAGCCCGAGGAGAAGTGACAATCCGAGAAAAAAACAGCCAAGCGGGGTGGGAGTATGCGGGGTTTTCATTGGAGCGTGATTGAGGTTCTGCGTCTGCAGACTCTCAATGCGCGCAGATGAAAATGCAAGGGCCAAAGTCGCCAGCGCTTGGCCAAGCGCTTGGTTTAGCCGGCGGCGCGGCCAAGGAGGACGAGCAGCCCGATAAAGATCAGGACGAAAATGGCCGAGTAGGCCACGGGAAATGTACCGGAGGAAAATCGGGCGATCAGTTCCTCCTCCCGTTTTTTGAGGCTCTTCTCGTCTGCATCCAGTGACTCCCGCCAGACGGGGCGCAGCAGCATCACGGTCAACGTGGCCGGAGCGACGATGACGAACTGGGCGATGGCAGGGAGAAGGGTCTTGATGACCAGTCGCTCCGCCGCCTTGTTAAGGCTGTTAAAAGTCTTGTCCATCGCATTGTAAAACAGCTTGGCACCCTTGCGGTAAAACCAGTCGAAGTCGATGGAGATGGTCGACGTGCGTTTTAGGAGTGGCAGGAGGATGAAAAACATGAGCGCGGAGAACAGCAGCATCTGAAGCACGGTGACGACCTTATCGAAGCTCTTGATGTAGGTGTAATAAAACGAGGCTTTCTCAGCCAAAACTTCACCATGCGGGAGGATGCCGTAAAGGTGTCCGGGGTTGAGACCGAGGTAGATGCAGAGGAAGGCCATCAGGGCCATGCCCGTAATCATTGCGCGCGGGGCTTCCTTGGGGCGGAGTCCGCGATCGACGTTGAAAAAAGTGTAGAACGGAATACAGGCGTAGACGAACACCCCGGCCGAGGCCACCTCAAGAGCGAACCATGCCCAAAGGTGGTGCTGTTGTTCCGTGGCGGCAGTGATGAGGGTTTTGCTGATGAAACCGCAGGTCAAAGGCACGGCCGAGATCGAGAGTGCCCCGATGATTGTCATCATCGTCGTGATCGGCATGGATTTGTACAGTCCGCCCAATTCGGTGCATTTGCTTTTACCGGTGCGATGAAGCACGGCGCCGATCGACATCCAGAGCAGAGCCTTGTAGATGATATGGCAGAACGCATGGGCGACCACACCGGCTATCGCCAGTGGTGTGCCTACCCCGACCCCGCACACCATGAAACCGATCTGGTTGACGATGCTGTAGGCCAGGATGCGCCGCATGTCATTTTCAAGCAGCGCGTACACGATGCCGTAGAGTGTCATGAAACAGCCGATCGGTATCAGGATTTCCTCACCGGGGAATCCGCGCACGAGAGTGTAGACTGCAGTCTTGGTGGTGTAGGCGCTGAGAACGATTCCTCCAAAAACAGTCGACTCGGGATAGGCGTCCGGCAACCAACTGGAAAACGGCACGGCGGCGGCGTTGATCAGGATCCCGATCAGTATGAGCCACTTCGCTGTGCTGTTTTGATGGATGTTCTCCAGCGTAAAAGCGATCGATCCGGTTGAGTTGACAGCCATCAGGATGCCGGCCAACAAAACCAAGCCGCCGGCCAGATGAACGAGAATATAACGCTGAGCGGCCAGTCGTGAGGCTTCGGTGTTCCGGGCAAGCACGAGAAAAGTGGACGAGACGGCCATCATTTCCCAAAAGAGATACCAGGTGATCA
>PVBE012561171.1_pt1 | contig 14461 bp, 15 predicted proteins | sample 1631181 | NCBI WGS metagenome assembly PVBE01 (sample SAMN08397723, study PRJNA350692) | Marine metagenome, whole genome shotgun sequencing project. | isolation source: water | place: Pacific Ocean | collected 2012-04
AGAAAGCTTAATGAAAAAAGGACATTTTAACTTTGCTCAAGATGAGGACATTTTAACTTTGCGTTGACAGTTCTTTTCTTTTGGCTTGCCCTAGAAGAGGTGCTTGTTCTGAAAAAGAAGGCGTATGATGAAATAAAGGATCTAAATGAGGCTCTACTAAACCATCCATAATAGATAAGAGAAATTCACAGTCAGGAATGGATATAAAATGAAGAAGAGTTTTAATCGCTTTTTCTAAAGGAGTATTTTTAGAACTAGGCGTGTTGGTGGAAGGACTAAATTTATAAAGCTTGTTATTACAAATACGATATCTAGAAAAAAGGCTCTTATCGAAAGTATTTTTAGGACTCAAGATTTGTTGATAGGTTTTTTCTAGCTTCTCAATAGTGATGGGAGCATTTTTAAAAGGAGAAAGATCATATAAAATTTGCTCCCTCATCCAACAGGGCGTGGGCGATTGTATTTTTTTATAAAATTCTTTTTTAGGAAAAAAAGAAATAAAGGACTCTTTTGCAGTTAAGATAGGTAAAGAGCGATATAAAAAGGTAATGAGTAGCAAAGTAAAAGCTAAAATACATACAGAGAAAAAGATTTTTTTCTTAAAAAATTTCATTGTGTCATAAAGTTTGAAGGTGAAATATCGTCAAAATGGGGAAGAGAGGGAAGGGGATGGCCTTCAATAGAGACCCACTCTTTTAAAGCAAAATCCTCAATATGGCAAAAAGTACTCCAAGATGTTCTTGCTACAATGATTTTTTCAGGGTTTCGGTTGAGATAGCCTGCCCACCATGAAAATGTAGAATTGGCTGTGATCAGATGTTTCATCATACTCATAAGATAAAAATCATGATAATGTGTTTCGTTTTCGATAAAGACAAAAGAGCGGTTCAATGGAGTGAGATTTTTTTTGCACCAAGGAATATCATCAGAAAATACAACAATCAGAGCCTCTTCATCAAAAAGAGCGAGAGCTTTTTCAAAATATTCAAAATCAGGGGGAGGAAAGCTTGTATAAAAATGTTCTTTATCAGTGCTTTTTATAAAATCTTGATGAAATGTACGGATATGAAAACCTACAGTTTTAGGGTGATCGAGAAGATGTTGATATTTGCCTTTTAGATAAGTTGTGATTTCATTTGAAGGAGAAAAAAGATCAATGATCTGATCTCTATATTTATGAAAATACTTTTCCGACATGAAATATCCAGAAATACGCATATTGGGAGTATAAGAGATAGGTTCATACACCTGTGCACATTTTTCTTTATAGGCATTTTGAATTTGTTTTTTTGAAAGGGGCTTAATCGGAAGTCGATGCATTACTTTTTTTAAGTTTATATCGAGATCTGAATCTGTAAGAAAAGTCGTAGATTTTGCAATGATAGGCTCTATATCATTATCAAAAGCTATTGCCATTAAAGTTGCAGCTTGAAAAAGCTGATTGCCTAACTGACCTCTGAACTTAACGGTAACAAAAGGTTTTCGAGCATTCATCACTTTCATAAAAGGAGTTTGTTGTTTAGGAAGGAGTGGTAAAATAGGCAAAATCAAAAGAGGAAGAAAAGGGAGACATTTTTTCATAAAGGTAGAGTGTATTTTCAAAGGAGTTAGGAAAGTTTCATTGTGCTTTTTTCCTAAATAGTATATACATTTCCTCCCTTTAAAAAAGTTTTTTTTCACTAAAGTAAAAAAAATCTGAAAAATAGGAGCTATTCGTTTTATGTCTTTTACTATGACAGTTGATGTGCGTGAATGGATTGCCTACAGTCCTCTGAATGAACCTGCAAAAAACCTACAGAAAATATTTAAGGAACATCCTCAGCTTTATAAAGGTATTTTATTAGTAAATCATGTTTTTCGAGCTGCTGCTATGGTTGGGTTTATGCAGATGCTGTCTTATTCCATGATGACAAATATTGCTGTTTGTGTAGGATTCTCTGCTTTGTATCGTCTTACTGTAGAAAAAAACTGCGCTTTTAAATTTGCGCTTCCTGCTTTAGGAGGATCTGTAGCTTTTCTTGTGAGCAAGCAAGCTCTTTTAAAAGTAATTCAGGGAACTGCCTTCCATTCTATAAATGCGTTTGTTAGTTCTTCTTTAGCACTTCTTCCTCTTTGCACTTATATAGGATATGTAACGCTTGTTGTAGACCATGAAGTAAATGCATTTTCAAAAAAATGATTTATAGATCTATTCCTGTGATGTCATTTGGATACACTTTTTCATGGTTTAAAAACCGATTCTTGAATCATGATGGGTATAAACTCTGAGAATAGATGTGGTAAAAGAAAATAAAAAAGCCCAAACAGTAGTCGAGGCTTTGCGTGTCCTCCTTATGGGAAGAAAAGTCAATTCTCAAGATGCTATCTGTTCAGAGCTTGAGAAATTAGGTTACGAAATCAACCAAACAAAAATTTCTAGATTGCTTCGTCAAATTGGTGCTATTAAAATAGTAAATGCACAAGGACAGGTAGTGTATTCTCTTCCTAAAGAGCCTGCTCCTCCCTCAATGAACACAGCGATTCGGCATTTAATTATAGATGTTGTTGCAAATGAAACTTTAGTTGTTATTTTCACAAGTCCAGGTTCTGCATCAATGGTTGCAAGGGTGCTTGATTATAATCAAATCACAACAGAAGTTTTAGGGACTATTGCAGGGGACGACACCATTTTTGTAGTCCCCAAGACAAATAAAAAAATTCAAAAACTAACGGAAGAGATTAAAGAGCTATTTCTCAAATAATAGTTCCTGGGCTTTTCCAAGTTGTTTTTGTTTTTCTAAAATCCAAAGAGTTGTTTTTTCAATAGCGCTAGAGTATGTAATCATTTGTCCTTCTACTTGATTAGAGGACGTGCCGCCGTGGCTGTTTTTAGAATCGATAATTTTTTTTAAATTCATTGCAATAGCTATATCTTTGGTAAATAAAGACGAAAAATCTTGAAGTTTTTCTAAAGATAAATCTTCTAAGTGGTGGTTGTTATCTAAGCAATAGCGAACAATTTTGCCAACAATACTGTGCGCTTCTCTGAACGGCAATCCTTTTAAAGCAAGATAGTCTGCTAGTTCTGTGGCATTAAGAAATCCTTTATGGGTTGCTTGAAGCATATTCTTAGGGCGAACCTGAAGTGTTGTTATGAGGCCCTTATAAATAGAAAGAGACTGTTCAAGCGTGTTTACGGTATCAAAAAGAGCCTCTTTGTCTTCTTGCATATCTTTATTATAGGCGAGGGGAAGCCCTTTTAGCATAGTCAATGTTGCCAGCAAAGATCCATATATTCTTCCTGTCTTTCCACGGATCAGTTCAGGCACATCAGGGTTTTTCTTTTGAGGCATAATGCTACTTCCTGTGCAATAAGCATCATCTAACTCGATAAAAGAAAACTCTTGGCTACACCAAAGAACAAGTTCCTCACTTAAACGAGAAAGATGTGTCATGATCAATGAAGCATTTGCTAAAAATTCTACACAAAAATCTCGATCGCTTACTGCATCCATACTGTTTTCGTAAAGAGAGTCAAATTGCAATACATCAGCTACATAGTGTCGATCAATCGGAAGGCCTGTTCCTGATAATGCACAACTTCCCAGGGGAAGTTGATTGACTCTAGGCCAGCTGTCTTGCAAACGCTTAATGTCTCTTTGAAGCATCGATACATAAGTCAAAAGATGATGAGATAAAAGTATAGGTTGGGCGCGTTGAAGATGTGTGTATCCTGGCATAATCACATCCAAATTCTCTTTGGCTTTTTGTAAAAGCGTTTCTTGAAGATTTTTAATGAATTCAACAGATGTAAGAATTTTATTTCGTAAATAAAGATGAAGATCTAGTGCCACTTGATCATTTCGGCTTCGAGCTGTATGGATTTTTCCAGCTAGAGGTCCTATTAAGAAATTCAGTTCGCTTTCTACCTTCATGTGGATATCTTCATCTTTAGGCGAAAAAGATATTTTATTTTTAGAAAAGAGATCTGCAATGTGTTTGAGTCCATTTTGTATAATTTGGGCTTCTTGCAAGCTTAAAATCCCTACATGCAAAAGCATTTGTACGTGTGCTAAAGTTCCTAAAATATCTTCTTGCGCTAATTTTTGATCAAAAAAAATGGAGGCAGTAAACTTTTCCACCTCATGTTCGGTCGATTTTGTAAATCTACCATCCCAAAGTTTATTCATAGGAAGGCTCCATCAGTCTTAGCGCGTTTAATTTAATAAATCCTTTAGCATCTGTTTGATCGTATCCTCCTATTTCATCCATGCTAGCGATTTGAGGCCTGTAAAGAGAATAAGGCGAACTACGAGAGGTAATAGTTACGTTTCCTTTGTACAGAGTAAGGTATACCTTGCCGCTCACATTTTTTTGACTGTGATGAATCGCACTCATGAGAAAATCCATTTCAGGGCTAAACCAAAAACCGTTATAGATAATTTGTGCAATTTTAGGAGCCATGCTTTCTTTAAGAAGAATTACCTCTCTATCCAATGTAATCCCTTCTAAATCTAAGTGCGCTTTTAATAAAATAGTTCCTGCTGGGGTTTCATAAACACCTCTCGATTTCATGCCGACAAGTCGGCTCTCTACAAGATCGATCCTTCCAATTCCATGCTTTGCCCCTAGTTCATTTAAATGTGTAAAGGTCTCTAAAGAACCCACAATTTTTTTTCCCGTTTCAATCTCTTCGATAGATACGGGATTTCCTTTCTCAAATTCGATGGCTATTTTCATCTCTTGATCAGGAGCTTTTTTTAAAGAAACTGTTTTAATAAACATTTCTTCAGAAGCAGGAATCATGGGATCTTCTAGCTTGCCTCCTTCAAAACTTGTATGCATGAGATTTTCATCAATACTATAAGGTTTTTCTAAAGTGGAGCTAACAGGAATTTTATATTTTTCAGCATAGTGTAAAAGATCTACTCTACCTGAAAATTGGGCTAAAAATTCAGGATCTTTCCAAGGACTGATGATTTTTGCATCAGGCATATGTTTTAAGATTGTAAATTCAAAACGGAGTTGATCGTTGCCTTTTCCTGTGGCCCCGTGAGCAAAAGAATGGATGTTTTCCCTTTTTCCAAGTTCTATCATTTTTTTTGCAATGAGAGGTCTTGCTAAGGCGGTTCCTAAAAGGTATTTTCCTTCATAAATTGCATGAGCGTGAAGAGCGGGGAAAATATAGTCTTCTACGAACTCTTTTTGTACATTTGCAATGTACACTGCGGAAGCACCGATACAAAAAGCTTTTTCTTGAACTTTTTTGAAATTTTCTTTTTGTCCAACGTCTGCAATAAAACAGATCACATCATAATCTTTTTCAATGAGCCATTTGAGTATTACAGAAGTGTCGAGTCCGCCGCTGTAGGCTAAAATTATTTTTTTCTTCATTTTTTTTCTCCTAGAAAAGTGAGTAATAGAGCTTTTTGAACATGTAAGCGATTTTCGCTTTGTTGAAAAATAACGGAAGATTTTGAGTCAGGTAGTGTAGAGCTGATCTCTTTTCCTCTGATCATCGGCATGCAGTGCATGCATACAGCATCAGGTAGGGCCATCTCCATCAGCTTTTCGTTCAGTTGAAACCCGGAAAAAATTTCTTCATTTGTAGTATTTTCAAATCCCATGCTTTCCCAAACATCTGTATAAATGGCATGGGCTTGGTGTGCTGCAGATTCAGGTGATGGGTGAGTTGTAATAGAGCCTGTACTCTCAATCGCTCTTTTTTTAGATTGTTCTAAAATTTCTTTTTTAGGCTCCCTTGTAGCAGGGCAGCAATAATGTAAATGGATGCCGAGCAAAGGCGCCATCAAAAGAAGGCTGTGTAAAATATTGTTCCCATCTCCGATATAAGTAAGTTTAAGATTTTCTAGATCCCTAAATGTTTCTTTTAAAGTAAGAAAATCAGAAAGGATCTGACAGGGATGAAAATAATTTGAAAGTGCATTTATAATCGGAATAGTCGACACTTTTTTCATGCGGATGAGATCTTGATCACTATGAGTACGGATCATTAAGGCATGACAATATCCAGAAAGAACTCCGATCATATCTTCAGGTTCTTCTTTTTTACGACTATGGCTTACGCTTTCTATTGTTGTGCCTCCCAGTTCCTGCATTGCAATGGTGAAACTAAATCGAGTACGAAAAGAGCTTTTTTCAAAAAGCATCGCTAAATGTTTTCCATGTAAAGTAGGTTGATTTTGTCCTTTCTTTCTCATTTCTTTTAATGTGCTTGAAAGTATTAGAAGGGATTGAATCTCAGTTAAAGAAAGTTCTTCGCCTGTAATCAAATGTTGCAACATATAAGCCTCTTTATGACTTTTTAAATTTCTTTTAGACTATCGATGATGTGAATATTTATTCAATATAAAATAAAAGAAATACAGGCAAGTGATTGAGGTGCAAGCTTATATGTAGTGTATAAAATTTATAATTCAGTAAATATTGAATATTTATTCACTTTAGGCTTAAGATTAAAAGTAAAATAAAAGAGTTTGAACTATGATAAAAGTAAGCGTTTTAGGAGCTACGGGATATGTTGGCATTGAACTTGTTCGCATTCTCAGCCATCATCCACAAGTTGAGCTCATCTATGTAGCTACTCAGTCTTATGCAGGGAAATCCCTTAAAGAGGTATATCCACACCTTCAGTCAATCAGAGATATGGACTGTTCAACATTAAATATAGCCCAGATAGCAAAAGACTCAGATGTTGTATTTACAGCACTTCCTTTTGGTGTTTCATCAACACTTGCAAAAACTATTATTGATGCAGGTAAGGTACTCATAGATTTGGGAGCTGATTTTCGTTTAAAAAACCCAAATTCTTATAAAAAATGGTATGGCTCATTTTCTGCATCTTCAGAACTACTTAATAGAGCGACTTATGCAATCCCTGAGATTGTAGGTCATGAAAAAATTAAAAAATCACAGCTTATCGCAAATCCTGGATGTTATCCTACTTGTCTTGCCTTAGGTGCTTTCCCCGCTCTTTTATCAGGGATTGTTAAAGAAGAGGACATGATATTTGATGCCAAATCAGGCATTTCTGGTGCGGGAAGAAAAACATCTATCGAATCTCATTTTTGTGAAATGACTGAAAATTTTAAGGCTTATGCTATTGGTGGCGCGCATCGTCATGTTCCTGAAATCGAACAGACTTTAGAAAATATTACAAAAAAGCCTGTAACAGTTCAATTTACACCTCATTTAATTCCGATGATTAGAGGACTATTAGTAACGGGGTATTTTAAGCTTCAAAAAAATATTTCTTTCGATGAAATTCAAAAGATTTATTCGAACACCTATAAAGACAAGCCTTTTGTCCGTCTTTGTCTAAAACTTCCAGAAACAGCACATGTTAGAGGATCTAATTATTGTAATATAGGCTTGCAGGTTGATTTAAGAACCCAAAGACTGATTGTGATTAGCGTTATCGATAATCTTGTAAAAGGAGCAGCAGGACAGGCTGTTCAAAATATGAATATAATCTTTGAGCAACCAGAAACTATGGGGTTAAATCTATGTCCAACGTATCCATAAGCAAAAAAAAATATATTGAAGGAGGGATTTCTGCACCTTTAGGTTTTATGTCATCAGGAGTTGCAGCAGATTTACGAAAAAAGGGAAGTACTAAAAAAGATGTGGCTTTAATTTTTAGTGAAACACCAGCTGTTGCTGCAGGTGTTTTTACAAAAAATAAAGTGAAAGCAGCTCCCGTTGTTTTAACTCAAAAAATTTTAGAAAAAGGAGTGTTGCAAGCGATTGTGATCAATAGTAAAAATGCGAATGCTTGCACAGGAGAGCAGGGGTTAAAAGATGCAGAAAAAATGGGTATATTTACAGCGGAAACTTTGGGAATTGATAAAGCAAAAGTAGCTGTGAGTAGTACAGGATTAATCGGGATTTTGCTCCCTATAGAACAAGTATTAAAGGGGATTACATCTGCAGCAAAAGTTTTATGTAAAAAAGGTAATTCAGATGCCGCTATAGCTATTATGACTACAGATACCTATCCCAAAGAGAGGGCTTTTCAATTTAATCTAGCAGGAAAAATGATTACAATAGGAGGCTTTTCAAAAGGCTCTGGTATGGTGCATCCTGATATGGCAACGACTTTGGGATTTATTACCACAGATGCAAAAATCTCTTTAGAGGCTCTACAAGCTGCTTTAAAAAGAGGAAATGAAAAATCTTTTAATATGATCAGTGTGGATGGAGATACATCGACAAATGATATGGTTCTTGCTATGGCAAATGGGCAGGCGGGAAATCCTGAGATTCAAGTGGGAACTGCTCTTTTTGAAGAATTTGCACTGTATTTGGAACAAATTTTGATCTTTTTAGCAAAAGAAGTCGCACGTGATGGAGAAGGTGCGACAAAACTTCTTGAAGTGCATGTTCAAGGTGCTCTTTCAGAACAAGACGCAAAAAAAGCAGCTAGATCGGTTTGTAGTTCTCTTTTAGTAAAAACAGCTCTTTTTGGATCTGATGCGAATTGGGGGCGTATCTTATGTGCTCTTGGATATTCAGGCGCTCATTTTGATCCTAATAAAGTGGATCTTTATATCGGTTCCATTCAACTCATGAAAAAAGGAGCGCCCCTTCCTTTTGATGAGAAAAATGCTTTAGAAACTCTTTCTAAGTCTTCAACAAAGATAACTGTCGATCTTCAAAATGGATGTAAAAGTGCGACGGGTTGGGGCTGTGATCTTTCTTACGATTATGTAAAAATTAACGGGACTATGCGAACATGAATAGAAAAATAGTTGTTATTAAGTATGGAGGCGCAGCTATGCAATCTCCTGCTTTAGTCAAATCAATTGTGAAAGATATTGCCCATTTAAAAGCATTGGGGATGTATCCTGTTATTGTTCATGGTGGAGGACCTGAAATTTCTAAGGTATGTAAAAAAATGGGAGTCGAACCTAAATTTGTAAATGGTTTGAGAGCTACGGATGAAGAGACTCTTGAAATTGTTCAAATGGTTCTTATGGGAAAAGTAAATAAAAAACTTGTCTCTCTTTTGAACCAGGAAAAAGTTTGTGCTGTAGGCCTTTCAGGAAATGATGGAAATTTCTTAATGGCTAAACAGATAAACAAAGAGCTTGGTTTTGTGGGAAAAATAGAAAAAGTGAATCCAGAAATTATTTTTACTCTACTTGAAGCAGGGTTCATTCCTGTGATAGCACCTATAGCTACATCTTTAAAAGCTCAGGATTACAATGTCAATGCTGATACGGTAGCTGCTTCAGTGGCATCTTCTTTAAAGGCAAGCCACCTTGTTTTTTTAACAGATGTGGGAGGCGTTTTTGAGAACATTGATGATCCTTTGACAAAGATCGATGATATGAAAAGTAGTGAGATTAGCAATTGGGTAGAAAGAGGAAAGTTAAAAGGGGGTATGATTCCTAAGATGAAAGGAGCTTTATCAGCAGTTCAAAAAGGAGTAGAAAAAGTGCATATTTTAGATGGGACTTGTCCCAATAGTCTTTTTCTTCATTTTCAGGGGTCTACAACCCAAGGAACAACGATTCATGTCTAAAATAAAAGCGATTGCTTCTTTTGATAAAAAATATCTCATGAATACATACAATCGCTATCCTATTGCGCTTCTAAAAGGAAAGGGTGTGAAGGTATGGGATATAGAGGGGAAAGAATACCTTGATTTTCTAGGGGGGATCGCTGTCAATATTTTAGGGCATTGTCATCCAGCCATTATTGATGCAGTGACTTCTCAAGCGAAAGAACTTATACACATTTCAAACCTTTACTATCATCCATCTACTGCAAAATTAGCCGAATGCCTTTCTGTAAATGGGGGATTGGATAAAGTTTTTTTCTGTAATTCTGGAGCGGAAGCGAATGAAGGAGCCATCAAACTTGCCAGAAAGTATCAATGGAGAAAAGGGCATTTAAAAAAACATAAAATCATCACAGCCACGAACTCTTTTCATGGACGTACTTTAGCAACTCTTGCAGCGAGCTATAAACAGGAGCTAAAAGAAGGTTTCGGACCTTTGCCAGAAGGATTTCAGACTCTTCCTTGGAATAACACGCAAAAATTTTTAGAAAATATTGATGAAACAACTGCTGCTGTTTTAATTGAACCGATACAAGGTGAAGGCGGGGTTCAGGTTGCTTCTCTTGATTTTTTAAAACAAGTTCGAGCTGCATGTGATCGAAACGGAGCTCTTCTTATTTTTGACGAAATTCAATGTGGCATGGGACGATGTGGTAGTCTTTTTGCTTATGAAAAATTTGGAGTAAAGCCTGATATTATTACTCTTGCTAAGGGACTTGCTAGTGGACTTCCTTTGGGAGCTATTTGTGCTTGTGATGAAGTAGCTGATGGATTTAAGCCAGGAGATCATGGGACGACGTTTGGTGCAAATCCTATTGCTATAGCAGCTGCTTTGGCTACTTTAAAAATTTTGACCGAAGAAAACTATCCTCAAAAAGTTTTTTCTATAGGGAATTACTTTTTAGAAAAATTACATCAGTTACAAAAAAAATATCCTCAAAATATTTCAAAAGTTCGCGGTCTTGGCCTTATGATCGGTATAGAGCTTAAATTAGATGCAAAAGAAGTTCTGAATAAATGCCACTCTCAAGGCTTACTTGTGAATGTTACTGCAAAAAATATTCTCCGTTTTCTTCCTCCTTATATCATTACTCAAAAAGATGTTGATAAAGCTATTGGCATGATTGAAGTGGCTGTATCTTATTGATAATAAGGTGTGTGTGAAGATTTTTTTATCAATAATATACTATGAATTATCTAAACTGAATTGACATAAAACCTAACGATTGGTTAGGTTTTATGTATGGGTAAATTAACTATTGAACAGAATCTTTATGAGATTGCTAGCCTTCAACAGGGGTATTTTACTTCTAAACAGGCCAAAGAAGCTGGGTATTCTGATAGTCGTTTTGCTTATCATGTCAGACAGGGCCGATGGATTCGGGAGGGGCGAAGAATTTACCGCTTAGCTAATTACCCGATGGGTGATCGACCAGATTTGGTATATTGGAGTCTTTGGTCTTCTAATCGCGAAGGAAATGCACTAGGAGTATTTTCTCATCAAACTGCACTGGCTATTCATGACCTGAGTGATCTGATGCCAGAGAAATATCATTTGACTGTTCCCGTAGGATTTAGAAAATACCGTATAATTCCTAAAGCTCTAGTTCTTCATTTTCAAAACTTGCAAAAAGATGAAATATGGGAATTTGAAGGTTATAAGGTTACAAGTCCTATACGAACGATTCGCGATGTTATCTTACATGAAGGAATTTCCGATGAATTGGTGATGGAAGCGATAACGGATGGATTGCATACAGGCGTTATATCTTCTGCAGAGCTAGAAAGGCTTGCAGATCAATTAAAATCGGAGCGATTTAAACGAATATGCAACATAATATACCCATTATGATCAAAAAATTCTATTTTAGAAAAGTACTTTGGTTTGTTCATGTCTTAAATGTAACCTAGGCCCCCAATTAAAGCGAGTGGGTGCTTATGTTACATTAGTAACCTGAATTTTGGATTCATTTTACCCATTTTTAGAGAGGAATATCCCTATGGATATTCGGGTTAAGTTTTTGAACATGTATCTTTGTCACTCAACTTTGATCTAAAAAAGGTTGGAATTTAAGCTGTTTGGATCATTTGGCTATAGAAAAGTGTAGCGTCATTGTTTTTCACAAATTCCTGTAGCATTGGCTTTAATTGCTCTGGTAAAATGTTACAACTGGAAAGATTTTGGATAGGATACCAAATAAATTGTATAAACGGCTCAGAGGATTTAGGAGGAATATTCAAGGATAAATTTGAGAACTGTACATGGTAAAGCAAGTTAAGCTCATGGTAAATATTACCTTTTTTATCCCAGCTACATTCTAATGCGCCAATAAATTTTATTTTTTGTGTAGGCAAATACATTTCTTCTAAAAGCTCTCTTTTCAAAGCGTCGATAGCCGACTCGTTGTAGTCAACGTGGCCACCAGGAAGAAAGTAAAGACCTTTGGCGAATTCTTTGTTATAGTCCGTTGTTGTGGATAATAAAATGTGATTTTTATGCGTGATGACTCCCCGAACAATTAAATTAATGCCCTTATCTGCATGCGAATTTTTAAAAGATTTTTTTGAAATTTGTGCCATAAAAATTTTAATTTTGATTTTTTGATATTAAACGGCATCCACTATGTCAATATTACATTTATTTGAACAGATGTATGCTCAACTACCAGACTTTACAAAGTCTTAGATAAATCCATAGATTCCTTTTCTGACAAATGCCAGTATAAGAAAAAAGAAAAGGAATATTTAGGATGAGATTTAGTTTTATAGTTTTTGTGTTGTGTTTTACTCAAAATCTATTCTCAGTAGAGTCGAAGTTAGAAAAGCCTAATATTATTCTTTTGATAACAGATCAAGAGCGATTTCCTATGCATTGGCCAGCTGGATGGGTTCAAGCTCACCTTCCCTCTCAAGGGAGATTAAAAAAACATGGTTTATCATTTGAACGCGCTTATACTTCTGCCTCTATGTGTTCTCCTTCAAGAGCAGTAATACTAACGAGTCAATATTCAACCATTAATCATGTAGACGAAACACTTGCAGCATCCCCTCCTGCATCTGCAACATTACCATCCAAAGATGTTTTAATGAACTTAGCGGCGCTCATTGAGAAAAACACTGATTATGAAGTGGTTTGGAAGGGAAAGTGGCATTTGAGCTATGCGGTTGATGGTTTTGAAAAATGGTCCTCAAAAGATATTGATAAAATGAAAAATATCTATGGACCCTTGTTCTGGAATCCTCCTGATGCGGGAAACGCAGACCATGGTAATTATATCACAAATAAACAATTTGCCCTTTCGACTTTGGGAGGAGGTTTTGCTAACAATGATGAACGATATATAAGAGGTATGGTTCATTCAGATAAAAAACAGGTTAAAGGGTGGGGGGAACCTATCTTAGACTATTTAAAAAGGGTAGGGTCTCAGGATAAAAAAACACGTAAGCCTTTTTGCCTTTTCATCTCTCTTGTAAATCCTCATGATGTATGGGTTTCTCCTATTGGTTGGAAAGAAGCGGGGTATCATTTGGAAGAGTTTGAACATATGGGAATTAATTTGCCCAGTAATTTTCAGGATTCCTTAAAGACAAAACCTTCGATCCAGCTAAAAGCTCGAGATGCTCTTAATAAGATCGCTCCCTTTAAAAATAGAAAAGAGCAAGTTGATTATACTAATTTCTATGCTTATTTACACACTTTGGTAGATCGGCAGATTATAGCTATTTTAGATACGTTGGAAAAGTATAACCTTGTGGAAAATACGATTATTATCCGAACGGCTGATCATGGAGAGCTGGGACTTTCACATGGTATGCGAGAAAAAGCTTATACAGCTTATGAAGAAGAAATACACGTTCCTCTTATCATTTCCAATCCGATACTCTTTCCCACACCTAAATCAACCTCTGCCTTTTATAGTCATTTGGATTTGATCCCAACGATTTCAGATTTGATTGGGTTTTCTTTTGATAGTTTAGACTTTCAGGGGATTAGCCAAAAGCCAGTGATTTTAAATAAAGTGCACTCAGTTCGAGATTCTGTTGTTTTTGCCTTTGATGATGTGTATCTTTTACCAAAAAAAACACCGAGTTCCCACATTCGTTGTTTACGTTATGCCAATTGGACCTACGCAGTCTATTTTTCGATCAATGGAGCAGGATTTGAATATGAGCTCTATAATTTAGAAGAAGATCCTGGTCAACTTAATAATCTCTTATATGGAAAAGAAGCGATACAATATTATCAGTTAGCCAATCACCTTCACAGAAAACTCACCAAAGCTCTTCGTAAAGAAGAAGGACTTCCTAAAAACATGTATTGGCCTAGTCAGCCTTTTATATCCACTATGAGCCAAGAATCAGGATTTTGAAGTTGTTTTGATACAATCTTAAGGATATGCATGAAATAGTCCGAAATTATGTACCCATCACAGTTGAACCTATCTCAATGATGTCTTTTTCCTCCATCGCATTACATAGCAACTTCTAACTCAGAAATTTCTTTGATTTTTTTCTGCATTTTTAGACCAAACTCTTCTCTCACTTGGAGCATTTCTTCATCTGAAACATTGCCACTTGGATAAAGAGACATTAGAGTCCACGAAAGAGCAATTGTTTCTGGGTCAATAGACACAACTTGTTCATGTGAGTGAAATACTGTTTGACCAATTGCTGGATCGTCTTGGATGTAGATTACAACTTCCTGGTTTGGGTGAGATTCTTTAAGCACTTCAACTAATGCTTTTCTAACTATGCTTGTAAGCGCAAAGTAATAATGTCCTATTCTAGCAAAGTTAAAATGTCCTCTTTTTAAAAAGGAGAGGAACATGGGATGGAGCTAAAAATGACATTAAAAGAGATCGATCGCCTAGATATAATGAGGCGTTGTGAACGTAA
>PVBE011126099.1_pt1 | contig 14459 bp, 12 predicted proteins | sample 1631181 | NCBI WGS metagenome assembly PVBE01 (sample SAMN08397723, study PRJNA350692) | Marine metagenome, whole genome shotgun sequencing project. | isolation source: water | place: Pacific Ocean | collected 2012-04
CCCTTCTGCTGAATCATGCCCTTGGGGTGAATCCGATTGTCTTTGCTGATCTTGTTGTTCAGCAGGAAGTGGAACGTGTCCTGATTGGGGATTCCAAGGACCGCATTCTCAGACGCCATATGCATTTCATACACTTTGATATTGGCATCCAGAATGAGCTCGGAATTGGAGTCCTGAACACCGCTCACGAAAAATGGAGTGTCGTTGGCATCAAACGCCTTGACTTGTATCCACATGCGCCTGCCTTCAGGATAACCGGTAGGCAGTTTGTGCCCGGTCTTGTTCTCGATCGACACTGCTGCGTCAATCACGCCAGGAGTCGTTTCAGTTGCGGTCATGTTGACTTCTGCAGCGCGAGCCATCGTGCTGACCACCTCATTGGACACATCATCCCAGAGAATGTCCCGTGAAGCCGATCCGAAGAAGAGGAACCCGGTAAAGTTGCTGCCTGTTTTCCAAACCTGATCGACATTGGGGTAGAGGATCTTGAAGAGCTGAGGAACCCAGGCATTAGCCCCTGCAAAACGGTGCGATGGCAAGTCGAGCCGCAGCTTACTGTAGAACCCATAGGTCGGGTCCAGCCCCAGGAGGCTACAGGCATTGTTGAGACCTGGCGACTTCGGCATGTGGCATTCCTGACACGTGGCGAATTCAGGTTTGGCGGGGTCGGCAAAATCGGACGCAGCCCACTCCGAAAAGGTGCGCTGCTCGGCTATTCCTGTCAACGGATTCGTCACGTTATGACACGAGCCGCACATGGCAGAATCCGAGGTGAACGGGTTCAGCTCAGTTTCGTGCATGGGCGAAATCGCGGTACCCATGTAGTTGGGCGCTGTGTGGGGAACGGCAGGTGCCGGCGTTTGCACGGCGCCTGGCAGGAGTGCGCCGTAGGCAGTTGCCCCTGGATATACCGTATTAACGTTTCCTGGGTAGGGGCCGTTTCGGGTGATGTCATGAGTGAAGACGAGCTGCCCGTTCTCCGGCCGATTGGGATCAAGCGAAAAGCCTGGCGCGATGGTTGCGGTATAGCCAGTGGCGCGGTGGCAGACCTCACACACGATACCCTCCTGATCGAGCCCGAGAGTGTGATCGAATATGTCCGGCTCAAAGTGAGTGGTTACTCCGTCACCCTTGGCGCCACTGCGGCCACCTTGCCATGCAGGGGGCGTATGACAGCGCAAGCAGATATCGGCGACGGCTTCCTTGCCAACCGGTGAGAGGTTGTTGGCCTTGAGTAACTCCATGTCGGCACAGGCAACGGCGAACGCGCCGAGGAAAATCGGGTCGCGCGCGGCATTGGCCATCATGGTTCCCATGTAGGCATCCCACACCTCAGGCGGTCCACCGTGGCAGAAGTAACACGGGAACGGCGAGGCAAACGGCGTAGGCACCGGAAGAAATGACGTCGGATGAAAAATCTGCGTAGGACCGATGTCGCCATATGGGTTCATCTCCGGCATATCGCCAGGCATCGTGCCTGCCGGCGGAATAACGGGGAGTGTGCCGGACGCTCCAACAATGGGGAGAAAGAACAAGAAATTCGGCGCCACCGGGCTTGGTGTAAAGGTCACAGTGGTCGGCGCAGACAGAGTCAGCCCGATCGTTGAGTTCACATCTTCCACCGCTGCCTGAACAGTAACGAAGGCACCAACAGGACTGATCGCAGGCAACTCAAAGGTATAGGCCACCGTACCACTCGGACCTGTATTGATCGACGGGTTGAGGCCGCCATCCAACGCAAAGATGAAATTCGAAACGCCCAGATAACCTGCCTGAGTCAACACGCTCGGATTCATCGCCGTCCCCAGGAGAAGAACAAGCCGCGAATTAGGGGCTCCGCTGATCGTTGCAGTCACCATACTCCTGACGGGTGTGTTGACCGCACCCGACCCGCCATCAATGAGAAGGCTGGAGGCGCCGGTGTTCGGCTGTTGGGCCCACAGAGCCGTGGGAAGCAGGATCAGATAAATGAGCAAAGCGAGACGTGCCATGGCGTGTTGTTTCTTCCGGTTTTCGAGGCAATCGGCAACGGATCGACCGATAAGGTCATCAGATCCGATGTTGTTGGCATTGAGTAACGGGTCGCTACTTTGCCCGAATCGAGCAGTGAGTCCAAGACAAAACACCTGTCTCTCTTCGGTTCCAATAGCCGTTGAGATGAATCAAAAAGTACTGTACGCCCAAGAACGCTGCCTACAGACACTTACGGCGGCCTCTGTGTTTGAGGTGCCCGTTAGCTGAAAAACAAGCCAAGCGAAAATGCACCCCGACCGTATACAATGGCCACTCGAATCAGAGAGGCAGCTGCACTGACCTTGCTTTGGAGATTTCCGATGTTCATCGCCCCACGACTTTTCGTTCCCGCTCTTGCCCTTCTAGCGACCTGCTTCCTGTCGATCGCCTCTGCGCAAAAGAGCATCAGTGGCATCGAACTCACCAACGGGAATATCACAGGTGGTGAGATCATTGCCATCAACAAGAAGACCGTCGTGCTGGGAAGAAAAATCGGCACGGGCACCATGAAGCAGACGATTAAATTCTCGCGCATTGCGCCGTACTCGTTGCACGCTCTGCTCAGCACAGGACTCGCTCCACTCGATAGCGACGATCACCTCCTCATCGCAAGAAACATGTCCGAGGCCAAGCTCTTTGCCACAGCCGGGCGGCACTTCAAGAATGCGATCGAGTTGCGACCCGATCTCAAGGAGTCACTCAAGAGCAGCATCGAGTTGTGTCGGTCCAACGACATTCAATCCATCATGAAGCGTTCCGAGAAAGAACTCACTGATGGACGCTTCTCCCGCTCGAGGAAACTCGCGCTGCTGATTCTCCGACGCTACCCCGATTCTCAAACAGCCAAGAGCGATGTGCCCAGGAGGCTCGCCGCGATTCAAGAGGCCTACAATGCGGCGATTGCTCGAGAACGCCTCCTCGCGAAGAGTGCCAAGGCACGAGCCGAATGGAAACGAGGTGAGCGCCAGCTCGAAGAAATCAACTCGTGGCTGGCACGAGCGCGGGATGCTGAGGCATCAGGACTGCAAGACACTCAACGGTTTCGACGAACCAAAGACCTGATCAGTAACGGAGTGCGGTACCTGCAGACGGCTGAGAAACTCGCAACAAAACTGCGGCGCTCAAAGAAACTCCCCGAAGGCCTACTCGGCAATCTCAGGAAAATCGAAGACCGCTCTACCGACATGGCCATTCGACTTCGGCTTCACCTTGCCAGCCTCTACAGCATGCGAGGCTCGTTCGGATCGGCCTATGCCTACGTCAACGCAGCCCTTGCCATCGACCCTACAGACAAACAGGCACTGGCTGCTCGATCGCGCATCGAAGAGAGCTCCGCTGCCGCCAGTGTGCGCTACGGCGGACTCCGCAGGTAGCCGACTCGCTCACGAATTGATGTGAACGTTTGACTCACCTCGAGACAGCATATTGTTCACATGGCGTGTCATTCGATCGACTCGTTGCTGGACCAGAGGTGCAAGAGCACGTGCCGTCTGTGAATCCCGATCGGTGTATTGCAACAAGAATCGCAATCGACCAAACGAGCCCATCCGCCTGGACGGCAATGAAAAATGAAGTGCGGCGAGGTCTTTCACCCGCCATCGTCGACCAACGTTGGAACGCACATCGGCTCGATTGAAGTCCATCAGTCGGATCGTCTCGCCACTCTGATCCCCCCGGCGCATCAAGAGATGCCCGATGTAGAAGTCACGATGATTGACACCACCGTCGTGCAGACGAGTCAGCATCGATGCGACGTGCGACGCAGTTCGGCGCAAATCATGGGAACTGTTGAGGGCGACTTCTTCCAGTGTGCTGTCTCGATCACCATCAAGGGTGATCAAGAAGGCCCGACGCACCAACCCCCACCGACGATCTTCGCCCACGACAAGCGGAGTGATCACCGAAATGCCAAGCGACTTCGTACGGCACAGCGCCTTCCATTCGCGCATGGCGTCGGATGCGTAGCCACACGGTAAGAGGCGTACACAAAGAGCCTGCCAGAAACCGATTCTCGGGTAACGCTTAATGAAGCAAGTATCGCCGTTTGACAGACCCAGGCGGACGACGTGCCTTCCCCTGGCCTGCGACTTGACCATCTCAACATCATTGCGAGAAAGAACGTCATCGACGTCCAGAAGTCGATGGGCGCGAAGGACATCTGTCTTCAGTGTTTCGTGCTGGCAGCATTTCCCCATGGACAAGTATGTGGCACTCTGCCCCGTCCGCCAACGTCTGGCCAAAGTCGGTTATACTCTCCGAACGACGCCACTGATTCAACGGGACAGGACAATGCAACATAAAACACCGCTCGCCCTCTCAGCAGTCCTTTTTCTTTTCATGACCGCAACCGCAACGGCACAAGGTCCGCCACGGCGAACAGAATACAAGTCGCGCTGCGGCAGCGAGATTTCCTGGCTGGAAAGCGTCGCTGAAGCCAAGTCAAGAGCCGCTGAAACAGGCAAGCCTATCTTCTGGTTTATTCCCGCGGCCGATGGCACTCGAATGGATCGACTCCAGGAACTCTACTGGTACATGATGGGCGGCGCTTTCATGGACCCCGCGCTTGTCGCAGTCATCAATGAGAGGTTTGTTCCCCTGCGTTTCGGGTTCAAGGGACTCTTCCGCCGCCACAAAGCCAGTTGGTTGGAGGGCACGGCGCGCCAGGATCGAAAGACGATCAGCGAGGCATACAACATCAAGCACCTGCAGTTTATCGAACCTGGTTTTTTGATCCTCGACAGCAGCGGAAAAACCGTCGCGGAAATTGATCGTCTGACAACCTACAACAGCCAGTGGATGATGGACCGACTATCCAAGGTAGCCAAGCTCATCCCGAGTATGAACTGGACGCCGCCTCAGGACCAGGTAAGACCAGATACGCCAATAGCTCAGGCACATCAGGCCCTCGCGGTTGGTGACCCAAAGGGCGCCCTCACACTTTTCGCCAAGAGTTCCCGAAAGAACGCGGAAGCTGCTTACTTCGAGGGGGTCTGTCTGCACATGACTCGCGAGACAACCAAGGGCGATGCAGTCTGGGCGCGACTCATAAAGCGCGATTCGAATAACAGGTGGGCGTGGAAGGCCGGCATTGAACTGGACCGATGGGGCCCGTTCATCAACGGGTTTGAAGATTACCGCAACTACCCTGAAAGAGCCCTCGATACCGCGCTCTCGCTCAACACACAACTACCCAGTACGCTCGATCACACACCTGAAATGACACGCCGTGCCATTGATGTCCTGCTTGCACTCCAACGGGAAGATGGCGGCTGGACTGAGTCCCGCTACGACTTCGGCGGCGTCGACAGCCTGCCCAACGTACACGTCGCTGTGACCGCGCTCTGCGCCATGGCGCTACTGGACTGGAAAACCGTCCAACCACAGGCCATTGAGGAGTCACTCAAGGCGGCGGAACGATTCCTGTGGGATGAGAAAAACACCAATCCCCATGATAATGATGAGATCATCTGGGCTCACACCTACCGACTGATGTACCTTTCACGGCTTCTGAAGGCGCAGCCCGCGAAGGCCGGAAAAATCAAAAAGAAGATGACTGTCATCACGAAGATGATCAGTCGCCTGCAGGGCAAGAGAGGCGACTACGCCCATGAGTATCCCAATCCATTTGCAACAGCCTTGACGATCCACGGGCTCAGCCTTGCAAGGGACGCCAAAGTATCAGTTCCTCGAAAAGTGATGACGCAAGCAGCCCAGGCTGTGGCGCGCTGTCGAGGCGACGACGGCACTTTCTCCTATGGTGCTGCTCGCCGAAAGGGTGGAGGTACCATGCAGGGCTCGGCGGGACGGATGCCGCTGTGTGAGTTGGCGCTGCTTTCTGAGGGAATGTCCACCCAGAAAAAACTGGGCGCTGCCCTCGCCGCATCCTTCAAGCACGGCGACCTGCAGGAAGCTGTCCGCAAATACGACGACCACGCAGACCGATGGGCCAATGGCGGCTTTTTCTTCTGGTTCGGTATCCAGATGCGGGCCGAAGCACTCCGTGTCTACACAGGCGAAGATCGCGATGCCTTCCGCAGACAACTCCGCGACATCGTGCTGCGGATTCATGAAGTTGACGGCGGCTGGATCGACAGCCACGAGTTGGGGAAGTCCTACGGCACCGCCATGGGGCTCATCACCCTCAAGAGCGTCTTGGATGTCAAGCCGTAGGGCAGACTACACGGCCCGCCCCTCTTCTCGATGGACGGCCAATGGCCCTACTAAGTCACAGGGTGGAGCCAGTGCGCGTAGCGGTCCGACGCACCCTTGACTACGTCGAAATAGCTGGACTGCAGTGCTGCGGTGATCGGGCCCGGGCGGCCAGACCCAACCTGACGGTCGTCCACTTCACGAACCGGTGTCACCTCGGCAGCAGTTCCAGTCATGAAGATCTCATCAGCAACGTAAAGTTCATCACGGGCAATAGTGCGCTCGACGACATCATGTCCCATATCCTTGAGAATCGTGAGAGATGTATCTCGCGTAATCCCGGCGAGAACATTGTGAACGGACGGAGTGTAAATGACACCGTCGCGGACGACGAAAATGTTCTCGCCGCTGGCCTCAACGACTGTCCCATTCGTGTCCAGCATGATGGCTTCTTCATAGCCGGCGTCCATTGCCTCGCGCTTGGCAAGGATGTTGTTGACGTACATGCCATTGACCTTGCCCTTCAACATATGCGAATTGCCGTGGCTGCGTGCGTAGGACGAGACCTTCGCGCGGATGCCATTCTTAAGCCCGTCTTCTCCGAGATAGGCACCCCACTCGAACGCTGCAACCGCACAGAACGGGTCATTATCAATCGAGGCGAGACCGAGAGCCCCATATCCCACGCAGATTGTGGGTCGGATGTAGGCCGACCGCAGGCCATTGACCCGAATGACTGAAGCACAGGCTTCGACGATCTCGTCGCGGCTCCAGGGATGTTGCAGACGAAGGATGTGCGCTGACTCCTCCAGACGCCGAATGTGATCCTCCAGTCGAAAGATCGACGCTCCGCCATCAGCTGTCTCATAGCTGCGAATGCCCTCAAAGACACCAAATCCGTAGTGAACAATGTGGCTCAGCACGTGGATCTGAGCATCGGCCCAGTTGATGAGTTCGCCGTTCATCCAGATCTTGTCGACAGGTTTCAATTGATTTCCTCAAGCAGTTTGGTTTGTAAGAATTGGCGCGGATACTCAAGTGCCACGGGCATCATCCACCTTTTTTGAAAGCGAGACCATCATGGGCGCAATTGAAGTTTTTGACAATCCCAATCCGGGCCGAGACTATGAGATCTGTCACGAGGTTCAGGAATTCACGTCTGTTTGCCCCAAAACGGGCCATCCTGATTTTGCAGAAATGGAAATCACCTACATCCCCGACAAGACCTGCCTCGAGCTCAAGTCCTTGAAGCTCTACCTGCAGGGCTACCGCAATGAAGGCATCTTCTATGAAGCCATCACCAACAGAATCCTCGATGATCTCGTGGAATCCTGTTCCCCTAAATGGATGGAACTGGAAACTCGGTGGTCTTCGCGAGGGGGCATCAGCAGCGTAATCACAGTTGAGCACTTCGAAGAGAACTCAGACTGAGAAAGGGATCCCCCAAACATGACCTTTGATGCCGCCAACACGCCGCGCGAAGTCAAGCGAGTGGATGACGACCATATTGCGATCATCTGGGACGACGGTGAATCCTGTACGTACGCCATGAATCTCCTTCGCTCCCGCTGCCCTTGTGCCAGCTGTGTTGATGAGTGGACACGCGAAGTGCTGATTCAATTCGAGGACGTAAAGGACGTGCGCGTCAAGCGTATTCGGCCTGTCGGTACCTATGCCCTGAATATCGCATTCGATGATGGCCACGACACAGGCTTCTTCACCTTTCAGGCCTTGCGAGATCTATGCGGTGCCCTACCCCCAAACGACTGAACAAAACACACGGTACTGGATCCTCGCCGGACTGCTGGTCCTTGGGCTGACTTTTGTACTTCCTGAGGAGGGGTTTGGGGGGACCCATTGCCTCTCAAAAATGGTGACCGAGCACCCGTGTCCGGGTTGCGGTGTCACGCGATCTATCACTGCACTGAGCCACGGTCACCCAAAGCTGGCATGGAGCTTCAACCCCCTTGGTTACGTGGTTTATTCAGTTCTTCTCGTCCTCGCACTGTCGCTGATTCCAGCGGTGCGGAGATGGATTCTGATTCCCTTGCTCACGGCCTACAAATTACCGCCCAACTGGTTGTGGGCAACAGGAGTCGCAGCCCTGCTTCTGTTCTGGCTTTCACGCGTTCTATTCGGAACATGGTGGTCACCAGGGTTCGTTCCACCTCGGCCCATTTAGAGTCAAACAGCGTCGAAGTCAGGGTGCTCGCCCTGGCTGCGCATCTCAATTGCGGTCCAGTCCTCATGGACAGCCTGAGGGACAGAGCGAAGTCGGCAATCATCTACATCGCACCGGGCGCAGTGATCCGTGCGACAAGGGTCAACGTGAATGATGGCTTGAGTTGGCCCGCCAAACCGCACCTGCAACAGGTGCTCAATAGCGTCCGATTCGCTGTGAACGGTAGACAACTCCCAGTACCTCGGCATGAAAATGTGAAGGTCAACCACAAGATCTTTCCCATGCCGCGTCGCTCGCAACTGGTGAGGAGTGAGATGACCCATCCGTCTGCCTTCCTGAAGCGTCTCAGCAATCGAGATAAGGAGCTCGTCATCGGCCTCATCCAGGAGTCCCCCTGCCGACGCCCGAACAATACCCCACCCATTCCAGAGAATGTGCCCGGCGAGCGCCATGGCGACAAGTGGATCAAGCAGAACCCATCCTGTCCCTTTCACCAATGCCAGACCTGCGACGACTCCCACAGACGTCCACCAGTCTGTCAGCAAATGCTGGCCGTCGGCCTCAAGAGCCATCGACCCGCACGCTCGACCTGTGCGTTTGAGGTGGAGCCCCATAAGGAGATTCACAATCCCGGATGCACCAACAAGGACCATGCCTACGCCTATCTGCTCAACCTCTCGCGGTGTCACAATCCGACCAACCGAAGCGATCACGATACCGATGGCCGCCAGCATGATCAGGGCGCCTTCAAACCCAGCCGAGAAAAACTCGATCTTGCCGTGACCATAGGGATGATTCTCATCCGCCGGCTTGTCTGCCAACCAGACAGCAAACAGAGCGAAGAGGCTCGCGACTACATTGATGATGCTCTCCAACGCATCGGAAAGAACAGCAGCTGAATCGGTCACGCGCCAGGCCACGACCTTTGTCGTGAGGAGCAGGATGCCGACCGCAACGCTGAAAAACATGGTACGTCGGCGTGAAGTCCTTCGAACAGCCATCAAACCTCCTGCATCCAGAACGCAAGTACAATCAATGCAACAACCAGGATAGCAACGAGCATCCATGATCCCTTGCGCCTTGTACCCAGGGTCGCTGTTATCCAACCACCGCAGGAAGGGCATTTCTGTGCATCCTGGAACACCTCGACACCGCAGAGTGGACAGGGAAGCGTGTCATCATCGAGGCTGTCTGCACCGTCGCAATAAGGGCAGCCATCGAGAAATGCCGGTAGCGAAGCACCGCACCCTTCGCACTGCATATCATCGGCGGATTCGTCAAAGTCAAGTCTCACCATAGACAGATGATAACGCATGTTGGCATCGAGGTTAGGAGTCAGGGTCTGACATGGTATTCTGCCGTCGGTGAAGCACACTCAATTCTACAATTGGAAAGCTCGAATCACTCTGGCTCTGCTCCTGCTGGCGCTGGGGGTGCCGCTTTTTCGTGTTCTCCGTTCGCATCAACTGAAGCTCACACGCGGCGCCTGGGCACGAACTGCCCGTTCGCTCATGAGCGAACCCTCGGAAACGACTCGCGCCCGAGAAATGGGTACGGTCGGCCCCCTGTCGCAATCGGTCATTAATGCAGTGCCCAGGGATGGCACAGTGGGTGTGCTCATCGATAATGCGCCCAAAGGAAGAGCCCAGCTCCTCTTAGGGTTACGCATCCTCTGCTTCCCAAGAGACATCGATTTCTACGACTCCCTCGCCCGTCGCTATGCCAGTCGCCCGCAGACTCTCGACAGCCGAGTCTTCGTGCTGGACGCTACTCCCCACCGTGACCCCTTCATGGTTTCAGAATGGAAACTCGCAGACGAAGGCCAGCTGCCAGGCGGCGGGCTGTACCGCCTCCTGCAATTCCAACCGAAAGCAAAGGGGCGCTAATGCAGTTGTGGATGATCACGGCCTTTCTGACGCCCTGCCTGATCGGAATCGCCATCCAGCGAATGCTCGGCTTCCCCTTCTCAGGGGATGCTGCAGGATTCTGTGGCAGGGTCTTCCCCATCGGTTTTCTTTGCACAGCCATGACGATCTTCTGTCTCATGGCCGTTGGCATTCCTGTCAACAACCTCCTTGTGCCCCACCTGATCTTCGCACTGAGCATTGGATTGATCTTCAAACAACGGCGCACGAAGATAAGTACCGATATCAAGCGTCCTTCCTGGCCATCAGTGCTTCTTTTGTCAATCGCCGGTATCAGTGTCGTCGGTAACACCGCTCCGTACCTGCAGACACCAGTCCATACCGATGATGATGCCGCGATCTGGACAATGAAAGCAAAGGTCCTCCATGCAGAAGGACGATTCAATGATGCTCTGGGCGACGACCTCCGCACACGCCCCAGCCTGCACCATCAGGACTATCCTCTCCTGAATCCACTCACTCAGGTTTGGCTGCTCTCAACAAGCAACGGGGCTGCCCAGGGTGCATTGAGGGTGCCGACGATGCTCTGGGCTCTCTCGCTTCTCCTGCTCCTCTTCTCCACGTGCAGCAGATACTGTGGCCCGATCGCCGCGGCGATGATTGCCCTCACTGTCGTGACAGCGAGCATTTTCCAGCAAGCTACGACGGGGACCAAGAGCGATGTCATGGTCGTCATCGGACTCCTGGGATTCGTTGATTTTGCGCAGCGCTGCCGACGCGACCCGTCATTTCGCAATGTCTGGGCACTGGCTCTCTTCGGCGGCATCCTCGTCTGGAGCAAGAATGAAGGCCTGATGCTCATCCTCGCTGCCACGGCCGCTTTCGCAACAACACGCCTTTGGACACGGGCGTTCTTATTCCGCCGTGCCGCCTTGCCTCTGATCCTCCCCTGCCTCATTGTAGCGGCTCAAGTAGCCTTCAATAGCCACTACGACCTTCGAAATGATCTGCTGACCGGCGGCGAAGGAAAAGACGCGCGGCCACTTCATCGTATTCTCATCGAGAACACGCCAGAAAAACTCCCCACTATCGCCAGCGCATTCTGCGAGATCGGAACCGGCCTGAGAGTAGGCGGTGACGTAAGCGTCGAGCGCCCCATGGATCGCATGACCATCCTCCTGCGTTCCAATGGCCTCTTTCTCCTCGCCCTCTTTCTGCTCACGGTTTATCCCGTGCGCCTCTTTGCCCCGAAAGCCCGCCCACTCACAACATGCCTCCTCCTGAGCGTTGCAGGATTCATGATTGTCTACATCATCAGCTTTGAGCCCTTGTTGTGGCATCTCTACACAAGCGCAACGAGGGTCCTTTTTCACCTCTCTGCCCCCATCGCGATCCTCATCGCCATGATCATCGGCGAAGCACGTGACGCTATTTTTCCTGTAACATCAACCACCCAATCATCTTGATGAACTGGAAACACGAAGGAGACCCTGAATCATGACTAATGCAATCGAAATCGAAGGTATCAGCAAGACCTTCAAGGGCGGCATCCGCGCACTTCAGAACATTGACTTGTCCGTCACAAACGGCAGCTGCTTCGGCCTTCTCGGTCCAAATGGTGCCGGCAAATCGACACTCGTCAAGGTCCTGCTTTCAATTGTGCGTCCAACCGCAGGAAAGGCGCTCCTTCTCGACCGAAACATCCGACACGCCGACGCAAGGCGCGGGGTCGGCTACCTCCCGGAAGGGCACCGCTTCCCGGGCTACCTTAAAGGGCGCGAGGTCTGCCAGTACTTCGGAAAGCTCGCAGGATTGCGCGGGGCCGAGCTGACAAACGAGGTGGATGAGAAACTCGACATGGTTGGGATGAAGGACTGGGCCAATCAGAAGATCTCGAAGTACTCGAAAGGTATGAATCAGCGAGTTGGTCTGGCGCAAGCCATGCTCGGAAACCCGAACGTGCTCTTCCTTGACGAACCAACCGACGGCGTCGACCCCATGGGCCGACAGGAAATACGCGAGGTCATCAGCGACTTTGCCGATGCAGGACGCTGCGTTTTTCTCAACTCTCACCTGCTGTCAGAAGTCGAGATCATGTGCGACGAGATTGCCGTACTGCACAAAGGCGAAATCCTGCGGCAAGGCACAGTGGCAGAAATCAAGCGTTCGTTTGATGCCGACGGCGACCAGTTGGAGGTCGCATTTCAAACTTCAGCACACAATCCCGAGGTGCGAGATTGGCTCGCGCAACACGGTGCAGTCTTCCAGAGTGAGCACGACTTCACCTTGACGTTGGACAACGCTGGCGCCACGGATGCAGTGGTGGACAGACTGCGGGCTGCCGGTGTGTCTATTCGAGCGATCCAGCCTCAGACAGTCTCACTGGAGGATGCTTTCATCGCCATTATTCAAGGACAAGATGATCAGAGCGTAGGAGGCGCACGATGAATCAAACACTGGCGATCATTGCAAACACGTGGCGGCAATCCCGACAACAAGTCGTCTTCATCGTCATGCTCGTTCTTCTGGGGATCACGGTGACGATTGGAATCGCGCTGCCATCCGTGCAATACAACGCCGAGGGGGCCGAGGGTATCGGCTTCATTTTCGGTGACGACGGACCCTCCGAGTTCCTGAAGGATTCATGGGACAAACAGTATCACAGCACTCTCCTCCTGCAGGGGCAAGCCAACGTTTTCGAAAGTGATTCCGACAATCACCCTGGCATTCTCACCAAGGAAATGAAGGAGATCATCAGTGCCAGAACGATCGAGACATCCTTGAAGGAAAAGGGTGCACAGGCCTGGACCAGCATAATCATGTCGATATGCTATAGCATTGGACTTCTGCTCTTCATCGCGGCCTGTTCGGGCTGCCCGATCTTCTGGGCGGCGGGCAATGGGAATGAGCTGATTACGTTTGATCAATACGCATCGAGCCCCTATACGATTTCAGTTGGTGCGGTCACGAACTTCGACCTTCGCGCGAGCTACAGTGATTTCGGTCCTGAGCTGGACCTGGTGGCACCGTCAAGCGGTGGCACTCGAAACATCAACACAGTCATCCCAGGCAACTCCTACACAAGCAATTTCGGAGGCACTTCTGCTTCGGCCCCCATGGCAGCCGGCGTTGCAGCGCTCATGCTGGAGGTCGCACCCAACTTGCCGTGGTCAACAGTGCGGGCTCTCTTGCAACAGAGCGCTTCAAAAATCCAACCGAGCCTCGCGTCATATGGGGTTACGGGCCACAGTCTTCACTATGGGCATGGTCGCATCGATGCGTACCAGGCCGTCTTGTCGGCTATCAGTTCCTTGCCGCCCCAAATCAACCTCGCACTGACAACGACCGGTGCTGGAGACGTCTCGTTGGCGATCAATGGGATGGCACCGTATGGCGAATGGGTGCTTGGGGTCTCCACAACAATCTACACGCCGGTCGGAGGTGGACCGTTGTTTGGCGTAGGAATGGACGCTATCAACACTCTGGTGCAGCCTATCGGCGCCATACCATTCCATTCACAGGCAGACAGTTCAGGTTCTTTTGTCTGGTCTACAGTCGGCGTGCCAACAGGCTTCGTGTGTCAGGCGGTAGCTTTGGAGTTGATCCCGACAGTGGGTGTCGTTTCATCCAATGTTGTGCAGGTGACTTTCTGACTGATCAGCGATCAGTAGTCTCGTTTGCAGAACAGGTAGTTTGAAAAAGCGAGCGATGCAGCAAGCCAGGCGGCGGCAATGCCAACAGGCATCCACGGCAGTGAGGGCACGTCAAGAATATGGTTGACCGCGCCGCTCTTCAGCATTTCAAAGTTGGGCAACGTGTAGCGAGCCCATCGACCTGTTTTTTCCAGCCAGGCGATTTCGTCCAATAGGCCCATCATCTGCAACTGCATCAAAGTACCGAGGGCTGAGTCGACAAGCAGGTAGAGGGAATAGCCGACAACGATGCAGAGTGTTGCGGAACGCTTGAGTATTCCTATAAAGCTCAGGAATCCGTACAAGACACTTGCACTGAAGATTGTCAACGGCAGTGTCAATAGAAGGCCGGAGTTCCACACCCCCAACCGAAGACCCAGTCCTACGAAGAGGAGCAGAGCAACCGTCGTCATCGCGATGGCGAATAGAAAGAGGCCGCCCAGATACTTTGAGAAGAAGACACGTGTTCGGGAAATCGGTTTTGAGAGGACGACATCGATGGCACCTGCCGCCAGAAGATCAGGAAAGTAGCCCGAACAGGCCGCGATGAAGAGCAGA
>PVBE011503033.1_pt1 | contig 14459 bp, 11 predicted proteins | sample 1631181 | NCBI WGS metagenome assembly PVBE01 (sample SAMN08397723, study PRJNA350692) | Marine metagenome, whole genome shotgun sequencing project. | isolation source: water | place: Pacific Ocean | collected 2012-04
ATCTACCATCTTGAGCCGCCGCTTGCGCAGGAGCAACAGAGCGACGAGGTAACGCAGACCGCCCGCCATCTTGCCGTCCTTCTCCTCACTCCCGTCCTCGGTCCCGTCGACGTTCTCCGGTTCCGCCGGCGTTTCGGGCTCCTGCCCGAGGCGGTCGAAGAGAACTCTGAGGGATTCGAGGTCGAGCATGGGCTTGGTCTTGCCGTCGAGAGTCCGACGAACTTTCCAGTGGAACGGCAACTCAGCCGCCTCGTGCCTCAGTTCTTCAAAGCAATTCGCACACCGCTCGACGCGCGCGCACTCCGGCAACTGCAAAACGGCGTAGAACTCGGTCTCGGCGGCCAACGGACACCCGGGCTTCTCGCAGCGCTCCCGGTTCTTCTGGATCTTCCACTGTTCCAATTCAGCGATTCCCCCCATCGACGGGCAGCGTCAGCACCCACTTTCGCCAGTACGACAAACCGTAGTGAATGAGCCGACCTCGCCGGGTCGGCGGCTTCTTCGAGATCTTTACGAGAGTCCGCTCGGCCTCGCTCGCACCCATGCGATCACCTCGTTTCTCGCATCGCGCGTAGTAGGCGATCACGGTCGCGGCGGTCACGCGGTCGGTGAATCCCCCGAGCACCTTCACCACCTGTTTCTGCACGAATGTATCCGGGTCCCTCGCGACCGCATCCCGCAGCAGGGCGAGATGTCGATCACCCGCGCGCTGGAGGCCGACGAACGCGCCGGAGCGCACCAGATAGTCATCGTTCTTGGACCAGTCCAGGAGCATGAGTTCCCTCTCCGGGCTCGGCTTCATGCCCGCCACAGCCGCGACGTAGTTGTGCCGGAAAGTCGGCTTGGAGTCGATGACGGCCTGTTTGAGCATCGGCAGCACGTCCTTCGACATCGACGCGAGGATCTGCACGCCGATCTGCCGGTTGTCCGTAAATCGATTCTTCATCAACTCATCGATCACGGTCGGGACGGCGACCGGCCCCATCGTGCCCAGCGCGGATCGCGCGCGGGTGTACCGGAAGTTGCTCTCGAGGTCGCGGAACTGGAACCGGTTCGCTTGCTTGTCCCGCTGGCGCTGGGCCGCGTCCTTCATGTGGAACATCATCAGGCGCGCGACGCTCGCGGCAAGCTTCGCGTTCTTGCATGCGTCGGCGAGCAAAGCGTTGATCTCGTCGCCCTTGCCGGTCTCGAACTCGAGCCCGATCTTCCGAAAAAGCGCCTCGTTCTCCTCGCCGGTCGGTCGTTCCCGTTTGGGTGTGTGCCGGTCCGGCGAGTTCTCACATGCCGTCAACAAGAGGAGAGTCATCAGGACTACCAAGCGCATCGGCGGAGACTCTAGCAAGCCTCGCCTCTATTTGTAGGTGAGTTCCACCTCGACCCGGCGATCCCGGCACCGACCGGCACCGTTGCCAACCCATCGGGTATGGTTCAGATGGCAGGAATAACACCGCAACTGGCCTCCCATCTTGGCCCCCTTCCTCGAAATCGCAGCGACCCAGGTCGGAATCTCACGCAAGCCCGCGATGTATATCGCGTTGCTGGGATTCGTCGTGCCTTTCATTCTCGCACTCGGCCTGGCGCTCCCGCCCACCCGTGATGCGACGCTGTGGTTCGTGCAGGGTGAACGGCATCCTGTCGAGATCATCACGGCGATCACCCTCTTCGCGGGGACCTTCCTCGGCATTTCGCTGACGCGGCGCCTCATCAAGGCGAAGGCGGGTCCGCTCGCGGTCGGGTTCTTTGGCTTCTTCACCTTCGGGCTCTTCCTGGTCGCCCTCGAAGAAATCGCCTGGGGGCAGTGGATCTACCGCTTCAACACGCCGGAGTTCGTGAAGGGTTGGAACCAGCAGGGCGAAACAACCCTGCACAACATGCCGGGACTGCAAGGCCACACCGAGGTCTTGCGCATGGCATTCGGATTCGGTGGGCTGATCGGCATCGCCGTCGGGTTCCGACAGGCGTTCCGCAGGATCGGCGTCCCGGTCGTGATCCTGCCGTGGTTCCTTTCCATCGCTGTACTCGCGTCCGTCGAGTTCTATGTCACCCCGGGTCGGATGTTCCTGTGCAACCGGATCACCACGGTGATCTTCCAGATGGGAGAGGCCACGGAAATGCTCGTCGCGATCGCCGGCCTGCTCTACGTCGCATTGCGTCGACGCCAGCTGACTACGGATTCCGTCCGTGCTGAACACACGCGCTGATGGATCTTGGCATCGTTTTGGGCCATGCGTATCCCCGCCCGGTGCGGTAGTAGACTCCGCCCCCGGCCAACGCAGAGTCATCGCACTTGTCGCCGTTGATGTCCCCCAGCCACATGGGCGACTTCACGCGCGTTCCCTTTCCGTTTTCGTCCTCGACGGTGACCGGTCTTGCGCGTCGATCAGGACTGGGAGCGGAGCAACCTCTTCTATCCAACGGTCGTCAAGACGGACGGCATCTACCTGATGTGGTACGGGAGCTACTGGTCCGCAGCACGCAACAAGACCGCGATCGGTTTCGCCGTCAGCCTCGACGGCATCCGCTGGTACAAGCACGCGCAGAAGCCCGTTCTGCGACCGGACCCGAAGCGATCTTTCGAGTCGCACTACACGACGAGTCAGTCGATCGTTCGCTTCAGCGACGGCAGCTCTCGCATCTGGTACGCGAGCCGCCGGAAGCCTCCGTTCCTCAACAAGCGCGATCGGCACGGCGAAGGGGCGGGGACCACCTGACGCGCGTGGAACGAGTCCTTCCCTCGCGCTCGCCCGGACCGGTCCCGGAGCCTTCTCCGCCAGGCAAGCTGCGATGCGCACCAAACTCGGGGAGCTGCTGGGGATCCCGAAGAGACGCGCACCGCTCGCCGGCGAATCTCGAGGCGTAGCCCGAAGGCTGCGCGGCAAGCTGTCTGTCCTATTCAATCACGACGAGCGCACGGGAGGGCGCGAAGCCCTTTCGGCCCTCGACGCGGACCAGCGTCCACTTCGAACCCAAACCCGAACCCGTCCCGAGCACCTCTACGGCCACGCCAGCGCGGACAGTCAGGATGTGCTCCAGATCGGCGCTCGGTTCAGCGCGAACCTTGGTCCCCGGTTCGACCACGATGCCCTTCAGCGGACGCTGCGGTTGCAGGACCGCGACCTCGACCAGGAGAATCAGCGCGGGAACCGCGATGACCCCGCCGAGCATGCGCAGCCGGCGACGGCCAAAACACACGAGTGCAGCGGCGAGCGCGTTGCAGAGAACACACATCCAGAATCGCTCCCGCGGCGTGTAGCTGTCGCGGATCGCCGCGACGGTCTGGGCGAACGCCTCCCCCTCCGCTGTCCCCAGGTTGAGCCGCTCGCGGGACAACCGGATGTTTGCGAGGAGCTCAGGATCGCGAGGCATCGCCAAGCGCGCTCTCTCGTACGCCGCCAAGGCACGCGCGAAGAGCCCCTGCCTGTAGAGGCTGTTGCCGAGATTGTATGCAGCGCGACGATCACCGGCATCCACCGCCTTGGCAAACGCCTCGGCGGCCGCCACGTAGTCGCGATCCCGGTACGCCTGCTCGGCGGCGGACAGGTCCTGGGCGCCGAGTCGCGCACCAAAGAGGGTCGCGGGAATCATCGCGAGCAACAGCCCGGCTGTCACCGACCCGACCGGCTCGCCTCGCTCGAGCGCCTCCACCACCGCCACGACGCGGTCCTGGTCGACGCCGCCTCCCCCGCCGTAGCGAGACGCGACGCCATCGTCGACGAGGCCCTGCACGTCGGCGGCGCGAACATCCCCGATCCCTACGGCGGTCAACCGATCGGCGAGATCCTGCCCGATGACGGCCGCGGGCTCGCACCCGAAACGATCCGCGAGGTACGCGATGAGTGCATCGAGAGGATCGGTCCCGTTCGAGATCGCGCCCTGGAACTTTCGCAACGCGCCGCGCGCGCGACGACCCTGCACATCGGCCATCACTCGGCGACGGGCGCGCCACAAGAACATACCGAGCACGCACACCACCCAGGGCAACAACGATGATAACAGCGTGGTTCCCGTTCCGGGGGACGGAGCGAGTCTGGCCGTGTCCGTACCCGACGCGAGCTTCACATCGTAGATATCGTCAACGCCCGCCTCGACAGCCTTGGGTTCCTCCCCGGGCAGCTCGGACAGCGACTCTTCGCCGGCGCGAGCGCGCACCTCGATCACCAAGGGCTCTGTCTTCACTTCGATGTATCTCTCGACACCGGGCGTCGTGTCGAAGTAGTTCCACGCGATGGCGGCCACGCTGTCCACCTCAGCTGTCTTCGGCGTGAGGTCGTACGTGATGGCGACAGAATCCCGCGTACGATTCTCGATCTTTCCGAGCCGGTGAAATCCAGGGATGTCCGTCAACTCCGGCACCCGTAGGTGTTCCATGTTGCCCGTGCCTTCGATCGTCAGGACCAGCTTAACGCTCCCGCCTACGCTCACGACCCGCTTGTCGAACTCCGCCTTGATCGTGAACCGACCCACCGCGCCGAAGAACGGATCGGGACGGTCTTCTGTCGGCAGCGGCAGGACTTCGATCTCGATCGGCTTCTCCGCGACGATGTACTCCTTCTGGTTCCGGGTCGGGAATCCGAACGGGTCGCGTCCCTGACCCTGCAAGACCGCGAATCGCAACAACGGCGCGATGAGCCGGTTCTTTCCGACGCGCGTCGGCAGGATCGATTTGTGGTATCGGAACACCGTCTGGGACTTGCCGTCATCGCCACGGACGACAGACACGTCCGCCGGTTGCAGCATCTGATTGAGGACGACGTTCACGCGCCGGTCCGTATCCGTCTCCGGAACGTCCATCACTTCCCCACCGTCCATCTTGGACAGCCATTCGGCTTCGAGACGCACAGAGTAGTACTGTGCGCCGTTGGGGGCCCGACCGTTCGCGATGTCGAGACTCGCGTCCACTGCGCACTCGATGTCGAACCGGATGGGCTCGTGAACGTAGACGCGCGTTTTCGAGGGCACGATCGTCAGCGTCCCGAAATTCTTCCCGGTGATGTTCTTGACGACTTCGAGAACGCGCTCGGGCGTTCTGTAGACCTGGTCGCCCACCTTGATCTCGATCGGTGGGATCTTGAACTTGCCGAGCGCGATACAGACGACCTCGATCGGATACGTCACCTGATGGCTCACCGTCTGCCGACCATTGATGATCGTCATGCTCGAACCTCGCGTCGGTCGTCCAACTCGAATGCGCAACCCTTCGACCTTCGGGATCCGCGGCGCTTCGACCGGCTTCTGCGTCTCGACTCTCAACGTGGCGGCGATCACTTGTCCTTGGCGAACGGTAGACGGCAACCGGGTCAGTGTGACCGAATCCTGAGAACCCTGTTGGAACGCGAGAAGCGCGGTCAGGGTCAGACACGCCGGGAGGATCACGAGGCTACCAGTCCTTCTTGACCTTCGGACGCGCAGCCTTGCGAGCCGCCTTGAGCTTCTTGAGGTTCTTGTCGAATTCCTCGAGTTTCTTGAGCAGCTCGCGGCGCTGTTCCGGCGTCAACTGCTTGTTCGGGTCGTGTTCGCCCGGGACCTCCTGAGGCTTGCCTGGATCGTGCGGCTTGTTCTTTTCCTCGTCCTCGGGCTTCTTCTCTTTCTTGTCGTCCTTCTGCTCGTCCTCTCTTTTCTTCTTGGGATCAGGCTCGGGCTGTTCCTTCTGCTTGTTCGGATCCTGTTTCTTGTCGTCGTCTTTCTTGTCGTCCTGGGTCGGATCTTTCTTCTCGTCTTTCTTGTCGTCCTTCTTCTTGTTCGGGTCTTCCTTCTTGTCCTTGTCGTCGGGCTTCTTCTGCTGCTGTTCCTTTTGCTTCTTCTTCGCGTCCTCCAGCCGCTTCTTCAGCTCTTCCTCGAGCTTGATCGCGCGTTCGAGGTTTCTCTGGACCTCGGCGCTGCCCGCCGGCGAGCGCTTGAAGAGCTCGACCACACTGCGTTCGAAGTGGTTCCGCGCGGTACCAGCTGCCTTCACCGCGTTCTCGAGTTGTTCGACTTCTTTCTGCGGTTCGACCTCAGCATCGGCGAGAGCCCTCGCCTTGTCGTAGCGAAGGTTGCCGAGGATCCCGTCGCGCAGTCCATCGAACTCACCCTGCGCGAGCGCCGAAGCCTTCTCCGCCGCGGTCTCGGCGCCGTCTGCATCGCCCGAGCGCCAGAGCGCGAGTGCGAGGTTGTAGTTCAGGCCAGCGTTCCCCGAATCGCCGACGAGTGCTTTGCGGAAAGCGGTCGCGGCCTTCTCGAACTTGCCCTCTTTGTACAACCGCAGCCCGTCCTTGACCGGATCGCCCGCCCGCGCGGGGCCAGCGACGCCAGCAGCGATCAGCAGCAGACTCGAAATGAGGACTTTCAAGGTCGTCGTGATCCTCCGATCCAACACAGTTCCAACAATAGCAAGAGCATGGCCGGTATCAGCGCCCACTGGAAGCGGGTCTTCCACACGGTCTCGTCGCCGGAGTCATACGCACGCTTGACCATCGGATCGAGACGCTTTTGCTTCAATTGACGCAGCGGCAACGTCATCACCTCCGAGCGCAGGAATTCGCCGCCGGTCGCCCGGACCGTCTCCCGGAGGTTGTCGGACTTCAGGACGGACACGACTTCGGTGCCCTTGTCGTCGCGGAGAAAGCTCTCCTTCCCGCTCTCGTCGAGCGTGATCTTGCTCCCCTTCGTGGAGCCGTAGCCGACGGCGTGGACCACGACGCCCTTGTCCCTGGCCTCACGCGCGGCCTGCCTCGCGGCTCCGGTCAGGTCTTCGCCGTCCGTCAGGAGAATGACGACCGTCGTCGCGTACTCGGTGTCGGTCGTCAGCTCGAGTGCCTTGCGGATGGCGGCGGCGAGATCGGTGCCACCCTTGCGAACCGTCGACGTATCGACGGGACCGAGCAGCTGCCGAAACGAGTCCAGATCGTGGGTCAACGGAACGACCAACCGAGCCTCGCCTGAGAACGCGATGAGTCCAACGCGATCACCGCCCGTGAGATCCGGGAGGACCGTCGCGATGTCCCGCTTGGCAGCACCGAGACGGTGAGGATTCATGTCGCGCGCCAACATGGACCGCGACGTATCCAGCGCGAAAACGATGTCGAGTCCGCGGCGGTCGATCTTGACCTGCTCTTCGCCGTAGCGGGGCTCGAGAAGTACGACGAACAAGAGTCCAATCGCGAGCACGAGGCGCGTCGCGCGGGCCGCCGGTGACGGCACCTGCTCTGTCAACAACGCGCCGTACTTGACGATCGCCTGCCGCCTCGCGCGCAGGATCCACCACAAACCGAACCAGAGCGGAACGGCGAGCAACGACCAGGGCCAGAGTTCTGGACGAGTGAAGGTCAGTTCGCTCACGGCACCCTCCGGATCCAGAGGAACTCGACGAGCAGTTGCAACAGGAGCAATAGAACGCCGATGCCGAACGGGTACTGGTAGAGCTCAACCGAGCGGTAGCGCGGGTCCTCGAGTTCGACTTTCTCCAGTTCGTTGATGCGGTCGTAGACCTTCGCGAGCTCGTCGCCGCTCTCCGCCTCGTAAAACTCGCCGTCCGTGATCTTGCAGATCGTCTTGAGTGCCCTGAACTCTGGCTTGAACTCCTGGCGCCCGCCGAAGATCCCCTGGATGACCCGACCGACACCGATGCAGTGCACGTTGATGCCCGCGTCCTTGGCGAGCTTGGCGGCGTCCTCCGGCAGGATGTCCGGAACGTTATTCTCGCCGTCGGAGAGGAGCACGATGACCCTCGACTTTGCCTCGCTCTCCTCGAGCAGGGTCGTGGCCTTCGCCAGGGCAACGCCGATGCCTGTCTTGTTCTCTGGCGACCGCTCCGGCACCGTCTCGACGCTGCGTAGGAACGCGGCGAGCGCGTCCTGGTCGAGTGTCAGGGGGCAGCGCAACTCGGGGAAACGCGCGAACGTCAACAGACCGACGCGGTCGTGCACGCGCGCCTTCGCGAACTCCAACGCCCGTTCGCGCGCGGCCTGCATGCGCGTGACCCGACCGCTGTCATCCATGTCCGCGGCCATCATCGAGGACGAGATGTCGACGACGAGCACGATATCGACGCCCTTCTCCCGCAGCGGCAGCACGTCGCGGGTAACGGGGCGAGACAGGGCGAGGCTGAATGCGGAGAGGGCGAGGGCCTGCAAGACGACGGGCAACATCCAGAGTCGCGCGCGGAGGGTCTTGGGGAGGCCTTCCATCGGCCCGGCTGCCGCGACAGGCAGCGCCGCCTGCGATCGGATCACGCGAACCACGAAGAGCAGCCAGACGAGAGGCGCCGCGACGAGGAACCACGGATCCATGAGCGACCACTCGGTATCCACCGTTGCGATCACGCCACACCTCCGACCTTTTCGCTGACGATCTTCTCGCCGCCGGAGACGTCTTCCGGCAGCACGTCGATCCGAGTCTGCTGCACGAAGTCCTCGGCGATGCGGAGAGTCTGGTCGTGCGCCTCGACGTCGGGGAACATCCGGGCGAACTTCACGAGGTCGCACTGCTGCAGGAACAGCCGCAGGCTCTGACTCTGACCCAACGAGAGGATGTCACCAGCTTCGACTTCGACCAGAAACTCCTCCGTGGAACGCAGTGGCGCGTGCAACCCGAATCGTGCCTCGACGTAGGCGCGCAGGATATCGGACACGACCACGTAGAAGGCCTCCACCTGTTCTTCGGTTCGACACTCCTCCTGGCGCAGCCTCTCCAGCGCGCGGAGCGCTTCTACGTGCGGTGGCAGCGGGACCTCGGAGGGCAGGGTCACCGACCGGCGAGAACGGTGACGCAACCACACGATCAACAGGATCCCGACGAGAAGGACAAAAGCCCCGACGTAGAAGGGCCAGAGTGGCATCGCCGCTGGGAACAGCGCCGCCGGATCTTCCACCGCTTTCGGGTCGTGCTCGCTACCGAGCACCGACGTGACCTCCAGCGGTATCGCCGGCGTCGACGTCACGTTGCCGTCGAATCGGACCTTCATCGATTCGATCGTGATCGTGCCGAGTCGCGTCGGTCGCAGATGCAGCACGCGGCGGATGATCCAGCCCTTGTCATACCTCCACATGTCGGTCTCGAACTCAGCCACGAATCCCGCGGGGATCGGCGGTTCGATCGGGTTCGGACGTCCCTCCCGTTCGAAGTATGCCCAGACTGTGAAGTCGACCGGCTCCATGAGGCCGACGGTGTCAGCCGAAAGCTCGACGCGGCAGTCGATCGGCCCCTCCGGCTTCCATCCTTCGGGCAAGGCGACCGAGTCACGACAGCCTGCGACCAACAACAGGACGATCGCCAGTGCGCTCGCAATCCGCATGATCACCGGTGCGCCCCGCGCAACTCGCGCATGCGGAAGAACTTCACGATCGGATCCGCGACGCTCTTGTCGGGAGAGAGTTCCATGCGGTCGACGCCCGCGCGGCGCAGCGTTGCCGCGAAGCGTTCGTCATGTTCGCGCATGCGCCGGGCGTAGGCTTCCCGCACTCGCCTGGATCCGGTGTCGACGAGCACGCGGCGCCCCGTCTCCGTGTCACGCAGGTTCAACAACCCCGCCCGCGGCAACTCGACGCTGTGTGGATCGAGAATCCGCACGGCGACCACGTCGTGCCGGCGAGCCAACAGGTTGAGTGGTCGCTGGTAGTCAGGCACCAGGAAGTCACTCACGATAAACACGATCGATCGCTTGCGCTGCACACGGGCGGCGTACTCGAGGGCTGCCGCGAGATCGCTGCCGGTGCCCTCGGTCTCGAGCGCGAGGACCTCGCGGATCAACCGCAGCACGTGGCTGCTGCCCTTCTTTGCGGGCACGTATCGCTCGACATGGTCGGTGAACGCGATGAGGCCGGCCTTGTCGTTGTTGCGGGAGGCAGCCAGCGCGAGGCACGCGCAGAATTCCGCCGCGACGTCGCGCACGGTACGCACTCCAGTGCCGCCTTCCTTTTGCACCGTCCCGAATCCCGTCGACGCCGACGCATCCAAGAGAAAGAGGACGGTGAGTTCCCGCTCCTCCATGAACTTCTTGATGTGGGGTCGCCCGGTCCGAGCTGTGACGTTCCAGTCGACCGTTCGCGGGTCGTCACCTTCGACGAACTCGCGCACCTCATCGAACTCGATGCCCGTGCCACGGAACGTCGACGTGTAGCCACCGACCATCACGTCGTTGACCATTCGATTGGTGCGAACCTGAATCCGTCGCACCTGGGCGAGGATCTCGGGATCGATCACGGGACGGGAACGTGGTCGAAGATCTGCTGGAGGATTTCCTCCGAGGACACTTCCTCGGCCTCGGCTTCGTACGTCGTGATCAAGCGGTGCCGGAGAACCTGCATACCGACTGCCTTGACGTCCTGCGGAGTCACGAAACCCCGACCCTCGAGGAACGCACGGGCTCGCGCCGACGCGGTGAGGGCGAGCGAGGCGCGGGGTGACGCGCCGTACATGATGAGTTGCTTCAGTTGTTCGAGCCCGACGAGGCCCGGATCACGCGTCGCGAATACGAGGTCGACAACGTAGGACTTGACCTTCTCGTCGACGTAGATCGCCCGCATCAACCGGCGCAAGTCAGCGAGACGCTCGAGCGAAGAGGTGGTCTCGATCTTGGGCGGTGAGCCGCTGGTGCCCATGCGCTCGATGATCTGCAGCTCCTCGTTCTTGTCCGGATAGCCGACCACAAGCTTCATCAGGAACCGGTCGACCTGGGCTTCGGGCAGCGGGTACGTCCCCTCCTGCTCGACGGGGTTCTGGGTGGCGAGCACGAGGAACGGATTGGGAAGCCTGTGGGTCTCGCCGCCGAGCGAGACCTGACGCTCTTGCATCGCCTCGAGAAGCGCGGACTGCACCTTCGCGGGCGCGCGGTTGATCTCGTCCGCGAGCACGAAGTTCGCGAAGAGCGGCCCCTTCCGCACCGACCAATCGCCCGTCTTCGGGTTGTAGACGTGCGTGCCAGTCAGATCAGACGGCAGGAGGTCCGGCGTGAACTGGATGCGGTGGAAGATCCCGCCGACTGCCTCGGCGAGGCTCTGGACGGCGAGAGACTTCGCGAGACCAGGCAGGCCCTCTAGCAGCACGTGGCCATCCGCCAGGAGCGCGATAAGCAGGCCGTCGAGGAGGGACTTCTGCCCCACGATGACGGTTTCGATGGACTTGCGGATCGATTGGAGCTCGAAGCTCTGTTCCTTGATCTGCTCAGCGATTGCGACGACGTCGGACATGTCTGTTGGGGAAGAACGGCGAAGGGGTGGAGGAATCGGCTCAGAACGATAACAGGCGAAGGCGAACTCCGAGAATTCCGGGTTCGCTACAAAGCACTATTGGGGCTTCACTTTTTTCGCGATCACCTGGGCCTTGATGACCTTCCCGTCGCGAACGGTCCACAATTCGACCTTCGTGCCCTCCTTGGTGGCGTGGCCGCGGATGAATCGCCTCAGCCGCTTGAGCGTGTGGATGTTCTCGAGGACGTAGCGGTCCCGCAGGTGGACTTCCCGGACCAGGGTGCGGATGCCGACGATCACGTCCCCCTTCTTCATGTCCATTCCGGACTCGACGGCGTCGGGCCGGACGTGGGTCACGACGAGGCCGCTCTCCATGAACTCGGTCGGCTCCCCGGTCTGGTCGCCAGTGTACTCGCGGTACGCGGCGACCGCAGCTGAACGGAACTTCTTGCCCTCGACGTCCCAGCCGACTTCCTTGACCGCGAAGTTCGCGCGACGGAAGACCGCCCATGACGCGTCACTCAAGGGTTCGAGGACGAGCTTCTTCGTCTTCAACGCCCGCTTGACGACCAAGCCAAATGGCTCGAACGGCACGGCAGACCGGGCGACCTTCACGAAGTGGACGCTGTCGCTGATCTTCTGGCTCTGCGCCCGGACGACCTCGTCGCCGACCTGGACGCCCGCGTCGGCGGCCGGACCGAAGCTGCTCACCGTCTTGACGAACGCGACCCCATCGCGAGTCTCGGTCTCCATGCCGAGGAATACGCTGCGCAACTTGTCGGACGACAGCAGCGTCGAGTGGAACTTCTTGCGGACGTAGTTGACGGGGATGGAGAATCCCTGCCGCGCCTCGCGAGTGTGGCCCGCATTGTTGATGCCGATGAGGTAGCCGTTGAGATCGATCAGCGCCCCACCACTGTTGCCGGGGTTGATCGCCGCATCGGTCTGGATCAGGCCGCGGAAGAACCGCGCGCGACCCTTGATACGGATATCGCGATTCTTCGCAGAGACCAGGCCAACGGTCACCGAGTTGGCGAACCCGTGAGGGTTGCCCACGGCGATCGCAGTGTCGCCGACCTTGATCTTGTCCGAGTCGCCGAGGCGGATGGCTTCCACCGTCTCGCCGGGGGCGAGCTTGATCTGCAGCAGGGCGAGGTCGTCGATGCGGGAAGTGCTGAGGATCTCGACCTCGTACTTCTTGCCGGTGTGAAGACTGACGAAGACCTTGTGGTCCTTCTTCGCAGCGCCGTCCTTGTAGGTCGCGGCATCCACGACGTGCCAGTTGGTCAGCGCGAGCCCGGTCGGATCGATGATGACGCCCGAGCCCTGGCCGAGCAGGTGGAAGTGCTTGTCGTCCGCCGGCTCGGGAAAGAGATCAGCCATCAGCCCGCCCTTCGGCGCACCGAGCGTGACTTTCTTCACGAAGACGTTGAGGAAGCTGTTCGCGTGCTTTTGCACCACCGCGGTGATCTGCGATGCGCGGCGCTCGAGTGCCGCCGCCGTGCTCTTCGGCACCTCCACCAGGTGACCGGTCTTGCCCACGGCCCCGGTCAGCGCCTCTCGAAGCTCCTCGCGGATCACGTTCGCGGGGAGAGCAAAGCCGATCGTCGTGTCGGTCAACGCCATCTTCGCCTGGGCCTGTTCCTTCTTGTCCATCTCGTCGATGGCCGCCCGCACGTCGTTGACGCCGAGCAACTCACCGTCGGCGTTGATCAACGCGCCGCCAGTGTTGCCGTTGTGGATCGTCGCGTCGGTCTGGAAGTGGCCCATCGACCGCTTGTGCTGGTCGCCGACGTCCTGCGACCGCTGCTTCGACGAGAGCACGCCGACCTTTGCCGTCACCGTGTGCCCGTAGCGATTCCCGAGAGCCGCTACGCGCTCGCCAAGCTGTCCCGACGAAGAATCGGCCAGGGTGAGGAACGGAAGCTTCGTATTCGGCGGGAGAACGAGTTTGATCACCGCGGTGTTCTTGGCGGATGAGGCGTCGAGGACCACGCCCTCGTAGGTCTTCCCGCCGACGGTCGTGACCCACACCTTCGCACCCTTCTTCCCGGCGATGTGGGCGTTGGTCAGAACCAATCCCGACTCGTGCACGATGACTCCGGAACCGAGATCGTCGTTCGGGAACTTGCCGTGGGGATCGGATGCGTCGGACTTGGGAACCTTTTTCAGAGACGCCCGTCGAACGGAGACTACGGATCGGCTCGCCCGCGAAACGGCGTCGGCAAGACCTTGCCGCCGTGCGCGCGACTCGGCGGATGTTTCCGGGTTCGCCTCGATACCCTCGAGATGCTTGGCGAACACGCGCTTCGCGGCCGCAACCCGCGTCGCGAATCCGAAGCTCGTCCGGTAGGCCTTGCGCTCTTCGTCAGAAGACTTCTCGTGGAGCGGAAGTTTCACATTGGACGTGTTCACGATGGCGAGCACGCGCCCGTTGATATCGAAGACAGGGCTGCCATCCGCGAAGACGTTGACGTTCGCGTCCGCGAGTGCGATGTCTGCCTTTGCAATCGTCTTGCCGTGGACGGTGACCGCCGTGAGCGACGGCGAGAGCGACCCGATGAAGTTCGCGTAGATTCCCTCACCGGGACGGCTGCCGACGATGACGGTCTCCCCGGGAACCGGCTGGTTGCCGAGCTTCGCATAGGGCAACTTCGCCCCTTGACTGAGATCGATCTTGAGGAGTACCAGATCGGTCCCCTCGTCCTTCGCCACGACCTTGGCGGGATACTCGGTACCACTCGCGGTCTTGACCTTCACGGCGAACCCGACAGCCCCGCTCTTCTTGATCTCGACCTCGCGCACCAGGTGCCAGTTCGTCAGGACGAGACCACCAGGGCTGATCACGACGCCACTGCTATCGCGCTGCAGGCGGAAGAGGCCGTTGACCTTGACCTTCACGTGGACGATCGCCGGCGCCACGCGATCCATCGTCCTGCGGATCGACGTCAGACGGATCTTCTTCTCGGCCTCCGTCTGCTCAGGGATCCGAAGCAGGGAATGACCGGCCTGTGCGACGAGAGGCGCCGCGGAGCTGACGAGGAGGACGGCAAGGCCGATACACCGAATGCGATGAGAAGTCATGAGGGAAAGATCGATGCGACTGACGCGCAGTTCGGATTCTCGGAGAGCTATTTCTTGGGGGCGACCGCGGCGGCCTTCGCGTTGGCCTCGATGCGCTCGATACACGCATCGACGACCTTGCCCTGGTGCACCAGGTAGTAGAGGAGATACGTCTTCGAACGGCGCCAGCCACTTTGCTGGAATTTGTCGTTGTTCTGAACCTGCGGTCGG
>PVBE012934331.1_pt1 | contig 14459 bp, 12 predicted proteins | sample 1631181 | NCBI WGS metagenome assembly PVBE01 (sample SAMN08397723, study PRJNA350692) | Marine metagenome, whole genome shotgun sequencing project. | isolation source: water | place: Pacific Ocean | collected 2012-04
AGGCTGATGCGCTGAACTGGCCATCCACGCCCAAGGCCATCTGGACTTCTAACGCGCACTACAGTGATGACGTATTTAATGCTTGGACGGCGCAAAAGGTTCAGGATGGCCACCCTCTTGTAGTGGGTCAACACGGCGGCACTTTCGGTCCAGCTCGGTTTACTCCGTACAAAGACCATGAACGGAATATCAGCGATCTCTTATTGACATGGGGTTGGTCTGAAGATGATGGTCATTGCTATGCCCCCGTTGGTCACTTCCCCCGGAATTATCGACCATCCGGTGTGAGACACGCGTCGCAACCTAAGGGAGTACTTGTGACTCATACGTTTTCGCGAATGGCATTTGAGGCGTATGCGGGGGTTATGGGGAGTCGATGGCTGGAGTATTTTGATTTCTTATGTCGCTTTGTCGAGACTCTACCTGAAGAGATTCGCCGAGACTTCATTGTTAGAACTACTGCTAGAGATGCAGGCTGGGATGAAGGCGAGCGATGGAAAGATAGGTTTCCCTCGATGAATGTTGATGATGGAAAGACGCAACTCAAGAATCTCTATGGGATCTCGAGGCTCTGTGTTGCAACAGCGAATACTACGGTATTCCAGGAGGCATTCCTGTTACAAATTCCGACCGTTATTCTTTGGGACCCGCTTCAGTGGGAACTTAAGGAATCAGCACAACCTGTATTTGATAACTTGAAGAACGCAAAGGTCTTTCATTCGGATCCTATGTCTGCTGCGCGTCACGTCGCAGATATCTGGGAGGATTGCGATGTCTGGTGGAAGAGCGATGAGGTTCAGACGGCCGTGAATGGTTTCAATGATTGCTTCAACTTGGGGCCGGAGGGTCTTCTAGAACGAATTCGAAATGCATTGGCAGAAGCATCGCCAAAGAGGTCCACTGCTTTGCCCGCTAAACCTAGCTGCCCGCTAAACCTAGCGTAGATATGGAACAATTCTCGACAGATCGATATCGCCCGCAGGATCATGTACACACTTATGCGGAGAAACTGGAGGATCTCGAGCCGAAGGAATACTTTAAAGAGGCTGTCAAACTTATTTCTCAACAGTTTGGTGAGCAGGGGATCTCATTCTTGGATATAGGTTGTGCGAATGGGGCGTTTCTGTTTTACGCAAGACAGTTCCTAAATCTCAACAGGTCAGTTGGAATTGACATTTCAGATACATTATTGGATATAGCAAGAGATAATATCTCTGATAGTGAGTTTTACTTACGTTCGCTGTTTGACATCACCAGCAATGAAATCGGAAAATTTGATGTCTGTACTTGTCTTGGCACAATCGCATTAATTGATGACTTTGAATCAACCATCCGTAATGTGCTAAGACTTGTTAGGGACAACGGCTTAGTGCTCATCCTGGATTGCGTTAATGACGATCCGATAGATTCTCTCATGAGATTCAAAAGGGTTTCAGATCAATCTGAACAAGATTACTGGCAGCCCGGATTTAATGTGAGAAGCATCGCGACCTACAAGAATGTACTTGCGAACATTGATGAAAGCTGGCAAGTATCATTTAGAGATTTCGTTATGCCGTTTGCTATTCAAAAGACCGATGATCCGATGAGAGCTTGGACGATAGGTACGGATAGCAATGAGCATGAACTTGTGATTAGGACCTCTTGAATATTTGGATCAAAATTTGCTTGCATCAGTAGAGACGGTCACTGATAACGACTAATAGTCCGTTTCTCTCCCGGTACCCGAGTCGAGAATCGGAGCCTGGTGTGGTCGGTTCTGGTAGGACCATGGTGGTAGATGGGTGGGTAAGTGCTCAAGGCACCTGCCCAACTACAATCGTTACTCGTTGAGTACCGACCAGTGAGGAGAAATGGATGACTGCAATGACGCCGGTTCTCGTGGACTGCACTCTCCGTGACGGTGGCTATTACAACGGGTGGGACTTCTCTAATGACCTGATCGAGGAGTACCTACAGGCGATGGCACTTTCCTCAGTGGACTTCGTGGAACTGGGGTTCCGGTCTCTGGAGACCGATGGTTTTCGTGGCGGTTGTGCCTATACCACGGACCAGTTTATTCGAAGTCTCTCCATTCCACCAAGTGTTGCTTTGGGTGTAATGGTAAACGCAGGAGAACTGGAGGGCCACGGTGGTGGTGCTGTCGCAGCGGTTGAGTCACTGTTCGCGCCTGCTGCCGATTCACCGGTCCAACTTGTCAGAATTGCTACGCATTTTCATGAAGTAGAGGGGGCATTCGAGGCTTGCGCCAAGCTGCAAGAACTCGGTTATTTGGTCGGAATCAACCTGATGCAGATCGCCGACAGGACAAACGATGAGATTGGCCACGTTGCCGAGCAGGCGTCAGTGGTCGGACCAGATGTCCTCTACTTCGCAGACAGTCTTGGAAGTATGGACACGGTCCAGACGACAGAAATAATTAAGGCGCTGAGGCGCCATTGGGCAGGCCCGATCGGCATTCATGCACATGACAACATGGGCCTCGCTTTGGTGAACACGATGCACGCGTTAGATGAAGGCGTTATCTGGATCGACGGGACAGTAACTGGCATGGGCCGGGGAGCTGGGAATGCCAAGGTTGAATACCTACTGATTGAGTTGGCGGATCGGTGTGACGCTCGACTGAATATTGATCCACTGGTTTCTCTGATCGAGAAACACTTTCGACCCATGCAGGCTGAATTCGGCTGGGGGTCCAATACCTATTACTATCTTGCTGGCCGGTACGGCATCCATCCAACCTATGTCCAAGCCATGCTTGCTGACTCGAGGTATGCCAAAGAGGACGTGTTGGCAGTGATCGATCACCTCCAGTTCGAGGGTGGCAAACAGTTCAGTGTTGAAGCACTGGAGACTGGGCGCAACTTCTATGCCAGTACGCCTCTGGGCAGTTGGGCCTCGTCGACCGTGATGGATGGGCGCGACGTTCTGATTCTGGGGTCTGGTCCTGGTGTCGAGCGCTATCAGAATGCGTTGGAGGACTACATCGTCTCCTGCACACCGCTGGTGATGGCCTTCAACACAGACTCCGTGCTTAGTGATGAACTCGTGGATCTACGGGTTGCTAGCCATCCGTTTCGACTTCTGTCGAACGTTGAAGCCCATCTTAAGTTTCAGCAACCGTTGATGACTCCACTCTCAATGCTGCCCAAGTCGATTCGCGACTCACTTGCGGGCAAGGAGGTTTTTGACTTTGGACTTGCGGTTCAGCCTGGCGTATTCGAGTTTTCCGACTGCCACTGCGTCCTTCCGACGTCGTTGACGGTTGCCTACGCCATCGCTGCCGCGACAAGTGGTCGTGCGAATCGGATCTACTTGGCCGGGTTCGACGGATATTCCACCAACGATCCGAGAAATGCCGAGGTCGACGATCTCTTAGCCAGATTTTTCGATACCGGTGGCGTCCCGGAGATCCTGACGATTACTCCAAGCCGATTCTCGGTTCGTGCTGTTTCAGTGTTCTCGCTGAGTTGAGTAGGACCTATGAGTTGTTTGGTTTTTGCGAAGAGAGCCAGTGTTGACGACGAGATTTGAAGTCCTTAGAGACCTTCTGGCTGGATCGCGTTACTTCAAGTTGGTGTGTGGTGCAGGAAACGAGGATGAAGACGAGGTTCGCCGCCTGGCGCTCATCTACACGCTTGCGGGAGCGAATGGGTTCGACGTTTCCGCAACACCGAGTGTCGTAGAGGCATGTGGCCAAGGGATAGATCTCGCATACGGCCATGCCGATCAGATGGGTCTGGAGGTTCCCATTCGTCCGTTCATCACCGTAAGTGTCGGGATGCCGGGCGACCACCACGTCCGGAAGGCATTCATCATTGATGACTGCGTCAGCTGCGACCTCTGTATTCCGGTGTGTCCGACGGACGCCATCCCGGAGACTCTTGAGATCATCCCTGAGTTATGCATCGGTTGTGGGAATTGTGAAGCGGCTTGTCCGCCGAAGGTTGCGGCTATCCGATATCGGCATAACGCCAAGGAACTGGAGGATCTGTTGCCTAGATGTCTGAGTGCGGGTGCTGAGAACATCGAACTCCACGCAGCGGTGCCTGGAGACGAGGCCGTTCTTGATGAATGGGCTGTAGTAAGTGGATCTCAGCCTGAGAACTTCGTGTCGATGTGCCTAGATAGGTACCACTTATCGAACGTCCAACTGGTTGATCGGATTCGCGCCGCGTGCGATATCGCGGGCAAACGAACCATGATTCAAGCTGATGGTGTGCCTATGAGCGGCGGCTCAGACGAGTTCAATACAACATTGCAGGCCGTTGCTATCGCCGACGTAATCCAAAAGGACTTGAAGGCGAAGGACAAGGCGTATCACGACCTTCCCGTGCTGTTGTCCGGTGGGACGAACGGGAAAACAGCCGAGATGGCCCGGATGTGTGATGTTCCGTACCAAGGGGTCTCGATCGGAACTCACGCGAGGCGGATTGTCAAGGAGTGGGTGACTCTGGATGATCTTGAAGGCGACGTCGGAGCCATCAAGAGTGCTCTGGTTCCTGCAATGGATCTCGTGATTCGGAGTATTGTCACTTGACCGATCTCTTGGGGAATGAGCGACTGGTCCTTCAACGTGTTGGGGCCGTGCTCTTCGATAAGGATGGGACGATTATCGATGCCCATCACTACTGGTCGCTGATGATTCGATACCGAGCGGAAGCCGTCGCCGAATTTGTTGGGTCTGACGGGTCTCGAGGCGAAAACGGACGATCGATGGTTGACCTCCTCATGAGAGCGATGGGTGTCGATGGGACCGGTTGGCGATTGCGCCCTGAGGGGCCGGTAGGTGTCAAGAAGAGGTCGGAGATTGTTTCGATCGTCGGTGAGGCGGTTCGCGGTGCCGGTGGAAGAATGGCTGACAGTGAGATTGAGGGCCGTTTTGTCGAGGTTGACCGCCGAACTGCCGCGAACATGGACCCCCTGCTACGCCTGCTTCCTGGAGTGCGAGGTGTGCTCACCTCCCTTAGAGAGGCTCAGGTGAGGGTTGGTCTGGTGACGACCGATCTCACCGACCGGGCTGAACATGCCATGCGAGTGCTTGGGATTAGCCGTTTTATCGACGTCACCCTCGGCGCTGACGCGGTTGCGGCAACGAAGCCTGCCCCCGATCTAGCCCTCCATGCCCTAGGTCGAATTGGTATCGCTCCGATGAGTGCTGTCGTAGTTGGAGACCATCCGGTAGATATCCAGATGGCCACTGCTGCAGGCTGTGGCGCAGCCATTGGCGTCCTGACAGGCCTTGTCGACCGGCCTGCATTCGAGAGTGAAAACTGCGAGATCCTGCAGGATCTCACCCACCTCCGAGTTGCAGACGGGGATAGCGCTGTCAGCGCCGAGAGGAGTTAGAGAAGATGGCTAAGAAAGTAGAAGGGTCGATTGGTCTGCGAGAGAGGATCAGGTCCGGTACACCGGTTTTGGGTATCTGGAACACACTGGCATCACCGTTGGTGACTGAAGTTCTCGCCGTCAGCGGTCTTGATTTCCAGGTGATTGATCTGGAACATGGCCCTTTCGTGATGGACGAAGTCCACCTTCACGTATCAGCGTGTTCCGGCTACGGCGATTGTGCCCCACTTGTCAGGGTCCCTGCGAATGAGCCGTGGATGGCTCTTCAAGCCCTCGACCAGGGTGCTAAGGGGATCGTTGTCCCACATATCGACGGAGTGAGCGGGGCTGCACGGTTTGCGGAGTCGATTCGTTACCACCCGGATGGAGGGAGAGGGTTTACCCCCTTCTCCAAGGCTGGGAATTTTGGTACACGTAGAGTCTCAACCCATGTCAGCGCGAGCAACAACGAGGTTGTGGGAGTGGCAATCGTGGAGTCTCTGGAGTCGCTTGCCGTAGCGGGCGAAATCGCCAGCGTGGATGGTATCGACGTTGTCTATTTTGGGGCATACGACCTGTCACAGCAACTTGGCTACCCCGGAGAGCCGCTACACCCGGAGGTTGTCGACGCCATCTCGGAGGGAGTTGCGAGGGTACATCGGGCGAACTGCTGTGCGGGCGGGTTCGTGCCTCGGGACAGGGCGGGCGTGCAATGGCTTCTAGAACTCGGAATGGGTTTTATTACGTTCGATGTTGATTCGTCAATCCTCGGGACTGCCGTGGCCGATGTCGTTGAGTGGTTCCGTTTGGATGTCGATTGATGAAAGGCCATCGATCCGCGGTGGTGGCGGTCATCCCGGTCCGGCTCGACTCAAGCCGACTTCCCGAAAAGGCTCTCGTGGACATCTGTGGCCTTCCGATGATTGTTCACGTTCTCTTGCGGTGCAGGTACGCAGACCTGATTGATGACGTTGTAATCGCTACGGATAGCGAACAGATCCGAGAGGTAGTAGAGGCCTACGGTGGCCAGGTCGTGATGACCCGTAGCGACCATGAGAACGGAACAGAGCGAGTTGCGGAAGCGGCGAAGAGCATCGATGCTGAAGTCATTGTCAATGTCTTTGGAGATGAAGCGCTCGTCAATCCGCTTTCCATCGACGCGGTCATTCGCGGCCTCCAAGAAGATCCTGATGTCAATGTTGCGATCCTTGTTAACCCCTTTACCAAGAGGAATTCACCGTCAGACATTAAGGTCGTGTTGGACAATCGTGGCTACATTCTCTATCTCTCGCGATCGGACATCCCTTCCGATTCCCGAAGCCCCGAAGCCCCGATGCTCAAGGCGTACCACATCCTCCCGTTTCGTCGGGAGTTCCTCCTTGAGTACGCCACTTGGGAGCCAGGTGTCCTTGAAGAGATCGAGTTCCACGAGCACCTGAGAATTCTTGAACGAGGTCATCGGATCCGTGCCGTCGAAGTAGAAAGCAGCGCGGTGAGTGTTGACACGCCCAAGGATCTTGAGTTCATCAGATCAGTGATGCCGGTCGACCCTTACTTTCAGCGGTATTCGAAGGGCTGGACCGCCTCTTGAGCGACGATGACAGCCTCTGGGGCTCTGCGCAGCTTGCAGATTCGGGTATTCGTCTATTTGGCCAACGCTGCACTTCCCTAACGATCTGGGCGGTCGATACGCCACCACCAGTTGGGCCGGGCGTGATCCTCTGGAAGGGCTACGAACAGAGAGCAGGTCAGATCGCCCTTCTGCGGATGATCGACGAAGGGCGCGGGAGTCTTCGAGCCAGCTTCCTGGATTGGCTGGATCAGATTGGTCGGCTAGAGGTCCGCGGGCGATCGGTCATCGACCGCCTTCAAGTGGCTGACGGGCTGAGCTATTGGTGGTTGACGGGAGTTGCTGAGTGCAACTACTTGGCTTCGAACTCATTTCTCAACGTCATTCGTGTCATGGCCCTTGAAGAGATAATCCGAAACGAACGTCCCTCAACGGTTCGCCTCGTCGGTGGGACGCGATCGATCAGACGTTCTATCCAGGAACTTTGCCGCTCTGCTGATGTGGAGATCAATTGTGTTATGAGACCTCGTCGCAAGAACGGCTTCTCCAGTTTGACCATTCGTGGTTTCTGTCCCAAGTCGATCGTTGCAGTCCTCCGGATGGCGCGGTGGTATTCGCGAACTCGTTTGCTGAGGTCGGCTAGGAGGGCTAACAAGATTGGAGAGGTGAGATCAGAGGACTCTGTCCTCCTTTGCACCTACAACATCTTGGCCCCAGGTGAAGAGAATGCCGAGGAGAAGGCCTACCAGAGGTACTGGGGCGGTCTTCCGGATCTTCTTCGGGATTCCGGAGTATCGATTACCTGGCTTCACAACCTTCATGCTTCTCCAGGGCGGCCTCTCAAGAGTTTCGTTGACCATCTCGAGGAAGATGCCAAAGAGGGCCGTGATAAGCAGCAACATGTCGTCGTCCAGTCGTGGCTCTCGCCAGGGGTCATCGCTGAGGCCGTCCTACGTTGGGTGAGGTTGATTGCTCGTGTCTGGATGTTGGGAGGTCTCCGCCGGTCCATTGGGCCCAGTCAGTCGCCTTGGCTCTGGCACCTCATGCGGAGTGATTGGGCAGACTCCGTCTATCGAGACGCGCTTATGCATTTGGTCGACCTCGGGCTCTATGACAGAGCTTTGACGGCCATTCCTCTGCAGCCGAGAGGGGTAGTTCTTTATGAGAACCAGCCGTGGGAACAGGTGTTTGGATATTGGTGGCGTCGCCGCGGCCACGGAGAGTTGATTGGTGCGGCACACGTGACGGTCAGGTACTGGGATCTCCGCTATTTCCGACCTGTGTCGCCTAGATCTGCAGCCGATGAGCTCCGTGTGTCGGTTGACCATCTTGCGCTAAATGGTGCAACCGCCGTCGATATGTGTCGTGAGGCAGGGATGTCGATGGAGAACCTTATAGAGGTCGAGGCTCTCAGGTTTGAGTACCTGTCTGATTTCGAGACTGAGAATGTCACTCGGGGGCGCAAGGACGACAGTCTTGACATCCTTGTCTTAGGCGACTACGACCTCTCGTCAACCGCCCAGGTGCTGTCGATGGTAAGAGCAGCAGTTCCTTTGGTGGACTTCCGGTTGCGGATCGGGTTTCGTGGTCATCCGAGTACGACCATTGATCCAGACGATTATCAAGACCTAGATATCTGCTTGGTGAGGCAGTCGCTTGAGGTTGAACTAGTTGCGTACGACGCGGTCCTCAGCGGGAATTTCACGTCTGCTTCGCTTGAGAGGTATCTAATGGGTATGCCGACGATCGTGATGCTTGACACAAATGGCCTGAATTTCAGCCCACTTGCCGGGGTACAAGGCAGCCGGTTCGCAGGATCAGCCACGGAACTTGCGTCTCACCTCACATCCATCGCAGAAGGGGAAGGCATCGCAGAAGGGGAAGGCGGTGGATCTAGTTTGGGGATTGACGAGTTCTTCTGGCTTGATGCGAAGCTCCCGCGGTGGGGTCGTGCCCTGAATCTTGTAGGTGGCCGCTAGAAGTGATTGGAGCTCTTGGTCGTGACACTAACCAACGTGGACAGGATAGTTTCGAGGCCCAACTGATTATGCCTAACTCTTCAGGATACGTAGCTGACCATGGGAAGAAGTGATGGGAAATATAGGAGCTGAAGCGTCCTCCACCCCAGTGGACTTGACTGGGTCAGACTGGAACGGTGAAGTTAGTTCAAGAATTGAATCGGAGTGGCCCGTCGCCGGTCCAGACGAGCGGGTAAAGGTTCTACTCATCTACCCGAACTACCGGGGTATGAACATGCTTCCGCCGGCTATTGGTTTGCTGTCAGCCTGCCTACTCAATAGCGGTCACGAGGTCGAACTCTTCGACACCACCTACTACGCGTCGGTCGACGAAGACGATGGCGAGTTGAAGGATTCGGACGGCAAGAAGAGCGACCAGCTAATGGCCCGACCGTTTGAGATGCCGGTTGAACTGACGCTAAAGACCACCAATGTGCTTGATGACTTTGTCGAGTTAGTCGACGATTATGAGCCGGATATTCTTGCTCTGTCCTGCACCGAGGACATGTGGCATCTGGGTCTGCGCCTGCTCCGGCACCAGCGACCCCGGAAGCGGATCCTGACTATCGCCGGCGGGGTGTTTCCTACCTTTGCTCCGGAACTGGTCCTTGGCTACGACGAGATTGACATCGTTTGCAAAGGCGAAGGTGAAGATGCGCTGCGCCTGCTGGCCGACAGAGTCGGTTGCCAGCAGGACTTCACAGATATCCCCAATCTTTGGACTAGGGATGTCGAAGGCTCGATTCGGAAAAATCCGATTGGGATGGTGGATATGAACGCCAACCCGCTTATTGATCTTGGCCACTTTGAGGAGGCCCGGTTCTACCGGCCGATGGGTGGTCGGGTCTGGCGGATGTTCCCTGTCGAGACCCACCGTGGATGCCCCTACAAGTGCGCCTTCTGCAACTCTCCGAGTCAGATGGCAATGTATCGAAATGAGATTGGTGAGAATTACCTGCGCCGTAAGACGTTCGAGAATATGTTCCGAGAACTCACCTTCTACAAGGAGGAAATGGGTGCCGACTACCTGTACTTCTGGGCCGACACCTTCTTCTCGTGGAAGCCTGGTGAGTTCGAGACCTTCGCCGAGATGTATGAGGATATTGGCCTTCCATTCTGGTGCCAAACACGTGTTGAGACTGTTGAGTACGAGCGATTGACCCAACTGAAAGAGATCGGGTGTGCCCGGATCTCGTTCGGACTTGAGCATGGGAACGAGGAGTTCCGGGCCACCTGGTTGAAGCGCAGGATGACCAACAAACTAATCGTTGACAATTTCGCCATTGTTAACGAAGCCGGCATCCCGTTCAGCGTCAACAACATCATGGGCTTTCCCCACGAGACCCGAGAACTGGCTTTCGACACCATCCGTCTGAACCGCAAGTTCGATTGCAACGACCGGAACGCCTACGCGTTTACACCGTTCCATGGCACACCCCTTCGAGACGAGTGTGAGCGCCTTGGGTTCCTTGCGGATGAAGACATCGTGAGGTCGATGGTCACCGACGGAACCCCGTTGGACATGCCACAGTTCCCCCGAGCACAGGTACTTTCCCTAGTCAAAACGTTCAACATGTACGTTCGGTTCGAGGAAGAACGTTGGCCTGAGATCGAACTGGCTGAGCAGGATACGCCTAACGGCCGTGAGAAATACGAGGAACTGCGCGAAGAGTTTGTCAGCCGGTTCTGGACGACAGGGTCGTCAAGCAGTTTCGAAGAAGCGTCAGCTGCCATTTGATCCTCTTCGGCTCACCGCGGGCAGGTCGACAGAATGATTGCCCATGAAACCTCTTCGGCTTGAGATGATCGGCGTATGTTCGGTTCGTAACTCAGTCGGTGCAGAGGCTGTCCCGGTCAAACTCCGAAGCGACGTTACTAACTTAGGGCAGTTGACTGAGCCTTGTTGAGCAGCGAATCGATCGGTTGGCGACTTTGCTACTCGAGGGCCAGAAAGCCCGTATCAGCGCCTGCGCCGTCTTGTTCGAGGTATTGAGTCAGGTGGTTGTTGAAATTATTGTTAGATCTAGTAGAAGAGGTTTCTTGAGGATCTACGGTGAGTCGGTGGCCCCCGCCCTCCTTAGTTTGGAGTTAGAGGACCATCCGGAACAGGTCAATCAAGTACGACTCTTTGCACAAGGCGATCCCTCAGTATTTCCTGGGTGAGACTGGAGAATACAACTATGGCTAACCAACACTGGCCGTCAGTTGGGGTTGTGGTGCCGAATCACAGCCGTTTCAGCGAGTTAGCGGAGGCTGTCGCCTCGGTTGAGGCGCAGAAATACGAAGGGCAAGTTCGCGTCTACATCGTCTACAAGGAGCGGCCCGGTATTGACGGGATTCTTGCGACTCTTGGGAGTGCAATTGCCATTCCTTCAACTGGTGAAGAGGGCAGGAACTCGATCTCCGTCAAGAGAAATATTGGTCTCAGTGCCACCACGGAAGATCTCGTTGCCTTTCTGGATGATGACGATGTTTGGCACCCCGACAAGTTGGCGAGGCAGGTCCGGGCCTTCGACGAGAGTGGAGACGTCGTTGCCGTTGGGACGAGACCTACCTATTTCACAAGATACCCAGAATGGCCCGTTCGAAACAGTGATGTGGAGTTTCATAATCGCACCAGATGCCAGGTGGTCTCCGGAAGGTACTTCGGAACCTCGTCTCTGCTGGTAGACGGTGCGGTGGCCCGACATTTGCGGTTTGATGAGCGTCCCGAGTGGTTGGCACTTGAGGACTTTGACTTCAAGATCCGCCTAAGCCATGAGGGAACAATGCGGGAACTCAAGGGTAGGTACACGGCTTACCGTGCCAACGAAGCGTCGGTCTCCGTTGACGAGGGACGACATACTCTCCTGCGTGCCGTGAGTATCCTGGCCGAGTCGGCCGGGCGCGACCCTGCGCGGTTTTCGCAACAACTGGTCGGATCGTGGCTGTTGCTCGTCTCGGCCTTCGGTGGTTTTGGCTCCGTTCAGGAGTTTCATGGAAGCGACGACGCAGTGGAGGAAGAGTTCCTTGACGGGATTCTGGACGGCCGCCTGTTCGGGCGACTGGACCCACTCGTCGGTCGTCTGGTGAAAGGGGGTTGGCGACGAGGCTGGGTTGCGCGTCCGGTGCGGCGTGTCCTGGGTGCACTCAGAGGGGTTGCCGCAGTCCTTGTGCGGCTCACGCGTTCGGCTTCTGCTAGCGGGCGAGGTCCGCGGGACCAATGACGGTGCGGGTTGCATGGAGGACGCTCATGCCGAGAGGTCGAGACGGCTCCTGTGAAAGCCTGGCCGGCTACCATCGCCCAGTGGACGAAGGACCAGTCGAGTCCCAGTCGGGTCTGGGCAACATTGACATCCGGGTGGTTCCCGCATTCGGCGACGAGTGGACACGGTTCCGGAACGACTCTTTGCGCGCCGACGAGTTGCGCGAGATGTTCGCCCTCTACACGGCGATCTTCCCCTGGGATGATCTGCCTGATGATCCGGTCGGCTTTGACGCAGGCTGCGGCTCAGGGCGATGGGCAAGTGTTGTTCGCTCCCCGGGTCGGTCGCTTGCACTGTGTAGATGCCAGCGAGGCAGCACTCGACGTAGCGCGTCAGGTCCTTGCAGACCAGCCGAATGTGGAGTTCCACCTTGAGGACATAAGCAATATGAGCCTCGCTGACGACTCCTGCGACTTCGGCTACTCGCTCGGGGTTCTGCACCACGTTCCCGACACAGAGTTGGCGATCCGGCAGTGCGTGGCGAAGTTGAAGCCGGGTGCTCCGTTTCTGGTCTACCTGTACTACGACCTCGAAGGCGCGGGGCTGCTGCGTATCGGATTGCTGAAGATGGTGACGGTTACGCGACGGCTTATCGCACGGATGCCCCACCGATTGAAGGCAGTGGTCACGAGTGCCGTCGCCCTGGTTGTCTACCTGCCCCTGGCTCGTATCGCTCTACTCCTTGAGCGGACTGGCCACGATCCATCCATGGTGCCACTCTTCCAGTACCGGAACCGTTCGTTCTACGCCATGCGCAATGACGCACTGGACCGATTCGGAACCAGGCTAGAGAAGCGCTTCAGCCGCGACGAGGTGCGGTGTCTGCTCGAGCAGGCCGGTCTGGAGAGGGTGACGTTCTCAAAGGGCCCACCTTGGTGGGTTGCGGTCGGTTGGCGGGTTGCGAACTGCTGACAGTTACCCGAATACCGGTAGTTGGTTTGAGCTGTGCAGCCCGTTGGCAAACTCACCGAGTGTCGGCGCCCCCGCGCTGATGAGGCGTGAAAACCGCGTGAGCATATGTTTTCGGCGGGCGAACAGGAGCCTCGCCTCCAACCACGACTGGTCCGGTCGGCGAAAAAAGGACTCGGTCGCGTCAAAGTCGTATGGGTGGGCGTATGTCCAGTCGCCTCTGTCGGCTGAGCGCCTCCGTAATGCCGTCCGGATGATGAACATCGGCATGAGACGTAGGTAGGCACCACCCAGAACCGGTAGCGAGAGTCGTCCCATTCCAAAGACTGGAGACGGCAGTTCCAGCAGGCCACAGCGCCACCGGAATGGTTGCGCTGGTGCCCGCGGGTAGGAAGAAATCGGATTCCAAGCAGGCATGAGGCTTGATGAGTAGGAAAATCCTGCTTCGGCCAGCAACTCGGGTGCCCACAGCGTGTTCTCAGTCAGGGAGTAGTAGGGCGCGCGAAATCCCGCCGGGGAGACTCCCAGGATTCCGCCCAGGGTGTCTACTCCCCTGCGGAGCTCATCTGAGAATCTTTCTGGTCCGAGAACCTGAAGGTGGCGGTGGGTGAAACCATGCAGCCCGACCTCGTGGCCGGCCGCGACGAGTTCACGGAGTTGACAGTCCCACCGGGCCACGAGTTCACCCACCACGAAGAAGGTTGCCTTGACATGTCGCCTGTCCAACACCTCGAGCAGCGGACCGATAGCCTAATCGAACCGTGGTTTCGCCGGTGGGATGGTGTGATCCTCGACGTCGATGGTGATGATCAGGCCGACGTCCGACCGTCGATGTGCCAGCCGCTTACGATACTCCTCGGGCTGGCCTGACATTCAGTACCGATCTCTGAGGGAGGAGGGGACACGGTGGCGTCCATCGAGGCTACGGCACAGCTCCTGCGGGAGGTGTTTCCCCAACACCGCAAGTACCTGCACCCGGAGTACCTGGACTGGGAATACCTCAGGTCGCCATCCGGTCGGGTCATCGAAGCGAACCTCGATGATGGGATTGGTCGATGTGGTCACTATGCGGTGGTTCCTCAGCGATGGATGATCGACGGTACACCATGTATGTACGCCCTCTCACTCAACACGGCGGTCAGTGGCCGTAGCAGAGGCAAGGGTGTCTTTCGCACCCTTGGCAGGAAGGTCGTGGCCGAAGCGCGGGAAATCGGGTGTACGGCACTCGTGGGCGTGGCGAACTCGGAGTCGTCGCACGGCTTCGTGAACAGCCTCGGCTTCGATCTGGTCGGCTCGCTGACAGTGGTGATCATACCTCCTACAGCACCCCGCCGTGCACGCACCTTCGAGGTCGGCGCCGCAGGCGAGATGTCCGGTTGGCTCCAGGAA
>PVBE012190459.1_pt1 | contig 14458 bp, 11 predicted proteins | sample 1631181 | NCBI WGS metagenome assembly PVBE01 (sample SAMN08397723, study PRJNA350692) | Marine metagenome, whole genome shotgun sequencing project. | isolation source: water | place: Pacific Ocean | collected 2012-04
CGTCGCCAACGCCACGCGCTGTCGGTGCCCATGAAAAGCACCTTGCCGCGACCGGCACTCCGGATGGTTAGCAGCGGGATGCGGCCGAACTGGTTGCGCAACTCCGAGTGCACGGCGAGCACTTCGCTGCCGGGCCGGCTCTTGGTCACGCCGGTGGACCAGTAAAAACCGGGAAGCATTTTCCAAATCTGGTCGTTCACCATCTCGTCGGCGTCGAAGCGCGTGAGCAAATGACCGCGGCCACGGCTCGAGAGCGTGAGCACCGACTCGTTTTGCAGGCCGACACCGGTGGGCTTGGTATCGTCGAGCACGACCGGCATCAGCTCCTTCAGCGCGCTGTCCATCAGCGAGAGGTGGTTGCCGCGCCGCCCCGGCATGAATACCAGCCCGCTCCCCTGCTGCTCGATGAGGCCCTTGATCAGCCCGGCGTCCTTCACGCTCAACTGCCCCTTGCCGACGCCAACGTCGCCGAGAAAAATCACATCGTAACGCGAGAGCATCTCGCGCGAACCGGGGAAGGCAGAGAGATAGTCGCGCCCACCGCCAGTGCCGATGTTCGGGTGAAACAACATGCAGTTCAGGTCCACGCCGGGATCGCGGGCAAGGGCATTTCGCAGGTAGCGGTATTCCCAGCGCGGCTGCGAATCGACAACCAGTACGCTCAACTTGACCACGCGCACGGCGATGTGAAACGCCGCCGAGTTGTTGTCCTTCAGCCCCTCGTCCTTCTCGGCCGCGAACTCGAGTCGCAAGTCGAACTCGCCGACCTCGCGCGGATACCACATGATTGAGTCGCGAAACCGGCTATTCGCCGGGAGAGTGATTCTTCTCGCAGCCAACTGCTCCGTGCCCTGCATGAGCCGCACCTCGGTGGCGACGTCGCGCGGAAGGTGGCTCTGCACCGTGTACGGAATGGCGATCTGCTCGCCGAACAACCCGTATGCCGGCGCGGCGACATCCTCCATCACAAGGTCGGGAATCGGTTCGTCCCGGCCGGTAACTACGCTGTACACCGGGATCTTCTGGTCACGATAGCGAGTAGCGACGCCGATCGGCGACGGGCCAAGGTTCCAGTCTCCATCGCTCAACAACAGCACGGCCTTAAGGTTGCGCTGCTGCCCAAGCACCGAGCCAAGCGCGCCGCTCAAGTCGGTGCCGACCTCCCGCGCCTGGCCAAGCGCGTTTGTCGCGCTCGAGGCCGGCGGCGTGGCGAACGCCCCAGTCAACACCTCAGAACCGGCCTCGAGCGGCTTCCAAAACTCGCGCTTGGTTTGCGCCTCGAGCCAGTCACGCCGGGTGATGATGTTATTCGTGCTAACGACGTCGCGCGTCTGCATGCTTCCCGATGCATCGTTGAGAATGACGACCTGCGGTGGCTCGGTGCGCTGAATTTCTCGGACAAACTCCGGTCGCAGCAGTGTAAATGTCAGCATCGTGACTGCTACGAATCGCAGCAACTCAAGCAAGGCGACTTTGCCTCGTCGGCCATTGCGCTGCCAGTTGATCCAGCCTAGCCAGGCGGTCAGCACCACCACGCCGATCCCGGCGAGGATGACCATCAACGAGGCTGCAAACGACCAGTGACTCATGCGGCGGCAGGTTGCGGTTTGAGCGGCGCAGCATCGGCCATCGGGCCGGGCCGGATGAGCCACGCCTCAACCAGCAGCGCGATCAGCATCAGGAATAGAAACAGCCGCCAGATTTCGCCCTGCAACGCCGTGTCGTCGCGCTTCGCCCAGACGGCGCCAGCCGAGTACTGTTGAAACGACAGTGTGCCGAACAACCCGGCGACAGCCGAGTCCTCGACGCGCTTGAACTCGTCCTCGGCGGCGGGCCGGTTGACCACCAGCCAGCGATCGCCGGCCTGATACACGCCGGCCTGTGTCTGCACGTCACCTCGTTGACCGGTCTCGACCGACGTCCACTCGAGCTGCAAATCGCCCGCGCCAATTTGGCCGCACTCGGCAACCGAGTCGCGCTGCAGCCGGCGGCTCCCGGCGGCGAGCAGGCGCTGCAACATCGGCACGACCACCAAGCCGTCGCCCATCTCCGACCAGGCAAGCAGCGGCAGCGTGGCGCAAAAATAAACTTCGCCTTGGCCAAGCGCCTGGCGAACGAGCAGCGCCTGGCCATCGTCAAATGCCGCCAGCACCGCCGCCTGGCCAACGACCTGTTGCCGCTGCCGCACGCCGAGCTTGGCCAACGGCAACAGCAGTCCCTCGTCGGTGTTGGCCAGCGGCCCCTGATCCTCGTCCCAGCGGCCGACCACGAAACCGGCGTCACCGCCGGTTTGTTTTTCGCCCCAACCCAAGCCGGCGAAACGCGCCGTCGCCGCCTGACCCGGCGGGAAGAAAACGACGCGACCTCCCTCGTCGGCGAAACGCCGCATCGCGAGAGCCATCTCGCCTTCCGGCAGCGGCGCCTGCCAGACGACGAGCGTGGCATTGCGCAGATCAGCCGGGGTCACGTCGGCCGGCGCGTGGCGCGTGGCCGGAGTGCGTCCCAACTGCCCGGCGACCGATGCCGCAGCCTGCCACAACGGGCCAAGCGTACTCTCCGTGACAACCAGGGCAGCCGGCGAGTGTTCGTCGCTGTACCGGTAGTAAGTGATGTTGTCGCGCGGGTTGCCGTCAGCCGGCAGCTCGAGTTTGCCCCAGCCACCCGCCTGGGCACCGACAGCGAAGCGATGCCGCCAGCGGGTGGACTGCCCGGTGACACTGACCTCGAGTTCGGTGGCGACGCCGTTGAGCGTGCGGATGACTGTGGCGGTGCCGGCGGCGGCCTGACTGCGTTTGAGATCAGCGGCCAAGCGCACTTCGCCGCCGCCGCTGGCCTGCTGGCGGGAAAGTTGCGCGACGGCGATCGATGCGTTGCCGGGCGACTCCTGCGTGGCGGCCAGCAGGCGTACGCGCACTTTTTGCGGCAGCGAGTCGAACGCCGTGACGATAGTTCCCCAGCGGGGATCGTCCGGCTTCCAGTTGCTGGCCTGCAGGTCGGAGGCGATCCACAGCTCGGCGGTGCCGGCCTGATTTTCGATCAGCCAGTCGAGCGCAGTTTGCAGCATGGCGGGGAGATCGGCGGCGGTGTCGGTCGGCTGCGTATCGGGCCACTTGAGCAGCGACGAGGCGCTCGGGATCTCGCTCGCCTGCCGCGTGGCGCTGTCGAGCAGCACAAGGTGGCTGGCGTGTTCAAATTCCTCGGCAGCATCGGCGAGCATCCTGAGTGCATATTCGCGGCGTGATTCGTTCGCACCGGCGACGCGCGAGTCCATGCTGGCGGAGCGGTCGACGAGCAGCAGAATGACGTCAGGTGCGGCAGCCAGCGCCCAGCCCATCCAGCCGCCGACAAGCGGCCGTGCGAGGAAAAGCAGCAGTGTCAGCACGGCGAAGATGCGCATGAGCATGATGAGTAGATTGCGCAGCTTGGCATGGCTGGTGGAGCTGCGCGTGGCGGCGAGGAGAAACTGCATCGCCGCCCACTGCCTCGGCCGGTGCCGCATGCGGTTGATTAGGTGAATGATCACCGGCAGTAGTACGAGGGGCAGTCCCCACAGGATGAGCGGCTGGAGAAAGGTCATGCTCGGGTGGCGTGCCGGGCGCGTTCGGTGAGGAAGTCAGCCAGCACCTCGTCGTAAGATTGATCGAGCGTCACGCGACGGTAGTCGGCGTTGAATTCGTGGCAGTCGTCGCGCAGCTTGCTGAGGAAGCGCTTGAGCTGGGCCTGGTACTCGGCGCGGACAGTGGCCGGCTCGGTGACGATCGAGTGCGAGCCTTCCATGTCCACGAACCGCACCGGTCGGTCGAACTCGAAGGCCAGCTCGAGCGGGTCGAGCAGGTGAAACAACGCGAGGTCGTGTTTTTGAAATCGCAGGTGCTGCAGGGCGTCGCGCAGTTCATCGCCGTCGCAAAAGCAGTCGGACAGGATGACAACGAGCGCGCGGCGGCGGGCCTTCTCGGCCAGCTCGTGCAGCATTGGGACGAGGTGCGTTCCTCCGGTGGGCTGCGCTTGGCCAAGCACGTCAAGGATGACCTGCAGGTGGGAGGCGTTGCGACGCGGCAGAATCTCGGGCGTGGTTTTCTCCGTCACGTGCAGCAGCCCGGCGGCGTCGCCCTGGTTGATGACGAGGTAGCTGAGCGTGGCGGCCAGGCGCTTGGCGTAGTCGAGCCGGGAGCCGTGCTCACCCGCGAAGCCCATCGAGCCGCTGCAGTCGAGCACGATGTAGCAGCGCAGGTTGGTCTCAGCCTCGAATTCCTTGAGGTAGTAGCGGTCGGTGCGGGCGAACACACGCCAATCGAGCCGACGGATGTCGTCGCCGGGAACGTAGTTTCGGTATTCGGCGAACTCGACGCTGGAACCCCGGTGCGGGCTGCGGTGATGCCCGGAGACGCTGCCCTCCATCGGGAAGCGCGCCAGCAGCGGCTGGCCCATGAGCCGGCCGACGACGTCGGCCTCGATCAGCGGTTGCTCGCTTGACTCAGGCACTGGCGTCGCGGAATTGGTCGATCAACTGGTCGACGATGACCGCGCTGCTCGTTCCCTCGGCCTGCGCCTGGAAATTGGTGATGATGCGATGCCGCAGGACAGGGTGAGCGACGACCTCGAGATCCTCCTGTCGCACGAGGTAGCTGCCCTGTAACACCGCACGTGCCTTGGCACCCCGGATAAGGTACTGGACGGCGCGCGGTCCGGCGCCCCATGAGACGAGTTTTTTGCAGAAGTCCGGCGCGTCACCGGAGGCGGGGCGGGTGGCGCGAACGATGTCCACCGCGAGGTCGTAAATATGATCCGGCACCGGCACGCGCTCGACCAGTTCCTGATATTTCAGGATCTGGTCGCCGGTGACTTGGGGCGTGATTTCTCCCGTCGCGGCGCCGGTGGTCTCGCGGGCGATGCGGCGTTCCTCATCGCGATCCGGGTACTCGACCTCGATAAAAAACATGAAGCGATCGAGCTGCGCCTCCGGCAGCGAGTAGGTGCCCTCCTGCTCAATGGGGTTCTGCGTCGCCAGCACGAAGAACGGTTCCGGCAACGGCATGATGCGACCGGAGACGGTGACGTGATGTTCCTGCATTGCCTCGAGCAAGGCGGACTGCGTCTTGGGCGGCGTGCGGTTGATTTCGTCGGCCAAAATGATGTTGGCGAAAACCGGCCCCTTGCCAAACTCGAACTCGCGACGGCCCTCGGCGGTTTCCTGCAAAATGTCGGTGCCAGTGATGTCGGAGGGCATCAGGTCGGGCGTGAACTGGATGCGGTTGAAGTCGGGCGACATCACCTTGGAGAGTGAGTTGACCATGAGCGTCTTGGCCAGGCCGGGCACGCCCATGAGCAGTGCGTGGCCGCGGGAGAGGATGCAGATCAAGAGTCGCTCAACGACCTCGTCCTGGCCGATGATGACCTTGGCCATCTCGGCTTTCATGCGATCGTAGGTCGAGCGCAGCTCGTCGATCACGACGACGTCGCTGTCGCTGGGAGTGTCCGCGCCGCTATTGGCGGCGGCCGGTTCGGCTTCAATTACAGATGCAGATTCTAACATGTGGCGAAAAACGGGTAGTGAACGGTTTCAGTAACAATGGGTCAATGATCGATTGGCACGATAGCGTCGTTTACTTGACAGGCCGGCGGGCGAACGCGGCGGTGCCACGGCCAAAAGAGGTGATGTTGAAAAACTCCCAGCCATCGCTGCCAAACAGGTTCATCTCCTCCTCAAGCGCTACGCGGCTGTCGCCAAAGATAGACTTGTACTCCCACTTGGGTTTTGCCGCTTGCTGTTTTGCTCTGGCTGCTGCTGTGGTTTGAAGGGCGACCAATTGCCCGATCAGTTTGGCGGTTGTTTCGGCGGAGTTGGCTTGACCAGCGAGTTGGCTGCTCAGCGACTCGACGGCGGCGTTGAGGTCGCTCAACTGCTTCGAGGCGATCTTGAGCGACTGATCCTTGGCATTGTCGCTACTGACATTCTGCAGCTTGGCCAAGTTGCCGGATACCTTGGCCAAGCCGGCGATCACATGGTCGAGACGCTCGAGTACTGGGCCAAGGTCGGTCGTGGCGTCAGGGGAGTCGTCCTGTGTTTGAGCAAGCGCGGGTTGGGAAAGACTACCAATAGCCAGACCGAGGCAGGCTAAAGTCTGAATTAAACGTTTCATGTCGAACTGAAGTCGAGTGGCGGGAGCGTAGGCCAAGTTCCAAGCAGGTGCAAGGCCGGGCGATTTCGCTGGCCGATCGGGCCGTAACCGTATAAACGATGCGCGGCCAATGTTCAGGACTCTCAGCCGTTTTTTTCTGTTTCTCCCGATGTGGTGGATCGTTTCCGCGCACGCGGCACCGGAGCTGCCGATCTGGGCGGCGGCCAGTTGGCGCAACGACATCGCGACTGTCCGGGCCCACATCGCCGCCGGCACGGACGTAGACACAGTGGACGACTGGACCGGCAAGACGGCACTGCATTACGCCGCCGAGTACGGCCACCTCGAGATCGCTGAGTTGCTGTTGGCCAGCGGCGCTGCCGTCGATCGCCGTGATGACGACCAAACCACACCGCTGCACTTTGCGGCCATCGGTGGTTTTGAAGAAGTGGTCGTGTTGCTGTTGGCCAACGGTGCTGAAGTCAATGCAAGCGACAAGGCTAAAGAGAGGCCGATGGATGGCGCGGTGTTCTTCGGCCACATGAATGTGGCCAACGTCCTTAAAGATCATTTCATCTTAAAAGAATTTACTCTGAAACCAAACTATTTCAGCCTAGAGGTCACCGCTTTTAAGCCTGGTCACTACGGTTTTCTCAGGAAAAAAAAGTTGTTTGGCCCGCGTGAACTTCAGATCATGTCTTCGGAAGATCTTATCCAGTGGCGTACAAGAAGGATTTTCAATACGAGTGAGACTCCTCTTGTTTTTAATGACAGACAAATCATCAATATCGCGACGCGCCGTTTCAGACACAACCAACGGTTCTACCAGATACAACCCTATATTGAGCCACCTTTAAGATCCCCTAATCGAATTGATGTGACTTATGAGACCTCCCAGGCTAGTTGGATTGATGGAAAATTAGACGGCGATACTGTTGAGTTAAATCAAGGTAACACGGTGATTAATCCCGGTTTCGAGGTGGTGTCTGATGGGCAACGAGCCCAGAAGACCTTTCTTTCTGGTGGTGTGACCTATGCGCAGTTTGCGGAATATAACGAGGGATCTTGGGATGGTGAAACAGACCATTCAGTTTCGATTACTATCGGCTGGAAGCAGGAAGGGATCTATCTAATCGTGGTGGTGAAGGACGATGTGCATCATCACACCAAGGGGGTGGCTGATGAGGGAGATGCTGTGAAGGTGTTGTTTGCCGATTCCAAACGGGAGAATATTATAGGCGAGTATCTGTTCGCCCTAGTGGAACCTCATCAAGATAGTGATTTTGTCAGATATAAATTCGTGGCAAACGCAATTGAACAATGGGGGGTGGGCTATGTGGAGCAACTCTCCGGCACAGGCAACTTTGAGGTGGTGATGGTCCGTACGCCCAACACCGGCACGACCATTTATGAAATGTTGTTTTCGCCTGAGACAATCGGCTTGGAGAGTCTCCAGAAAAACGTCGAGTTCGGTCTCGGAGTTGCGGTGATTGACAGCGACCCGGATGCACCAGGTATGCAGGGCTGGTCTGGCTGGGGACCGGAAAGCGTCGTATTGGAGCCGAATCCCGCTGAAACCGCGCTGATCACGCTGGGCGGTGATCCGGGGGATGGCGGCGACTGAATCGCGCTTGGCCAAGCGGAGTATTTCGCTGGCAAAAACCGGTTGACTTGGCCAATCGCTGCCGCTACGTTCCGCCGCGATGGTGAGTTTGAGCCTAAAACGACTGCTTTTGGGACTGATGCTTCTGCGAAGCGTCCGGGCGGTTATGGTTTAAACTTGTTACTAAGACTTTCGTAAACCCCGCTGCCAGAAGGCAACGGGGTTTTTTGTTGAACCACCGAATCGAGAGACAACGATATGAAAAAAAACCGGATTATCATTTTTGACACGACCCTCCGCGACGGCGAGCAGTGCCCCGGCGCATCGATGACGCTGCGCGAAAAACTCGAGGTCGCCCGGCAGTTGGCCCGGCTGAAGGTGGACGTGATCGAGGGAGGCTTCCCGGTGATCAGCGAGGGCGACTTTACCGCCGTCAACACTATCGCCCGGGAAATCAAAGGACCAACCGTCACCGGCCTCGCCCGCTGCGTGCCCAAGGACATCGAAGCCGCCGGAAAGGCGGTCGCGCCGGCCGGCAAAAAGGGGCGCATCCACGTGTTCCTCGCCACGTCGAAGCTGCACCGCGAGTTCAAACTCGGCAAGGCGCAAAACCAGATCATCAAGCTTGCCGTCGACGGCGTGAAGCGCGCCAAAAAACTCGTCACTGACGTCGAATTTTCGCCCGAAGACGGCTCCCGAACCGAACCAGATTTCCTCGTCGAAGTCTGCCGGGCCGTCATCGATGCCGGGGCTACGACGGTGAACATTCCCGACACCGTCGGCTGGGCTGTGCCAGGGCAGTTCGGCGAATTGATCGGGCATCTGCACGACTCCGTGCCGGAGTTTCAATCCGGCAAGGCAATTATCAGTGTGCATTGCCACAACGATCTTGGGCTTGCCGTGGCCAACTCGCTTGCCGCCGTCGAGGCCGGCGCGCGGCAGGTCGAATGCACTGTCAACGGCATCGGCGAACGAGCCGGCAACGCCGCGCTCGAGGAGGTCGTCATGGCGCTCAAGACGCGCAATGACGTTTACTCTGGCTACACCTGCGGTGTGACGGCGAAGCAGATCGTGAAAGCCTCCAAGCTGGTCGCGCGCATGAGCGGCCTGCCGGTACAGCGCAGCAAGGCGATTGTCGGCGAGAACGCCTTCGCGCACTCCAGCGGCATTCATCAGGACGGCATCATCAAGAAACGCGAGACGTACGAGATCATGGACCCCCAGGAAGTCGGCTGGGGCCAGACCGAGCTGCCGTTGACCAAGCACAGCGGCCGCGCCGCGATGGCCATGCGTCTCCGGCATCTTGGCTTCAAGCTGACCGATGACGAGATCACAAACGTATTCAGTCGTTTCAAGGAGGTTGGAGACAAGAAAAAGTTCGTATACGACGACGACCTCGGCGCATTGGTCGATGGCCAAATGACCAAGGTACCCGAGACGTGGGTGATGGAGTACCTCAACGTCACCAGCGGCAATCACACTGTCCCGACGGCCACCGTGCGCCTGAGAAAGGCCGCCACCGGCCGCTCCAAAAAAGAAATCGTGCTGGAGGACGCCGGCGTCGGCGACGGCCCGGTGGATGCCGCGCTGAAGGCGATCGACCGTCTTACCGAGACGCCCGGGCGCCTGAAGGATTACGTCATCCGCGCCGTGTCACAGGGCAAGGACGCGTTGGGCGAGGTGAGCGTGAAGGTCGACTTCGGCGACGGCGACCTCGTCACCGGCAAGGGCGCGAGCACCGACATCATCGAGGCCAGCGCCAAGGCCTACCTGAATGCCGTCAACCGCAACCTCAACAACGGCCGCCGCAAAAAGAAGCCCCGCAAGACCAACGGTCAACCGTAGGGATCGAAGCTTTGCAGATTCCATTCCTCGACGAGGCCGGGATCGATCTCGTCAAGAAAACGTGAGCGCTGCTGCATCGCCTCACCACCTGAGCCGTGCATGAAACGCAGCAGCGGATAGCTCAGGTACAGCTCGGTTTTCGCGCGCGTGACGGCGACGTAAAACAGCCGCCGCTCCTCCTCCTCGCCGTCGGGGCTCTCGATTGCGCGGCTCGACGGGAACAGCCCGTCGCACAACATCATCACGAATACCACATCGAACTCCAGCCCCTTGGCCTGATGGATCGTCGAGAGCTGAATCTGCTCCGGGTCGGGGTTGCTCTCGCGCTTCGTGTCGGCGTCGAGGTTGGTCAGAAGCGCCACTTCACTGAGGAACGCCTCGGAGGTGTCGTACTGCTCCGCAAAGCCGGCGACCTGCTCGAGATCCTCCAGCCGTGAGTAGTAGTTCGGGAACTTGTCCTGCAAATAATCCTCGTATTCGGCAGCAACAACCATCCGGATGAGGTACCCCGGCCCCCTGCTCTGCTCGTCACCGAGCTGGTCAAGCGTCTCGGCGAACTGCTCCCAGCCAAGCGCGGCCTTCTTTGGCACCTGACCGGCAATGTCGCGCAGAACCTTGGCCAAGCTTGGCCGCTGGGTGATCTCCTTGGCCAAGCGCGCGCCAAATGCCGACCAAAGCTTGGCTGCCGACTTCGCCCCGATGCCCGGTAACATCAGCACGATGCGCTTGAACGCCAGCTCGTCGCCAGGGTTGACGAGGAGTTTCAGGTACGCGGCGACATCCTTGACGTGCGCCTGCTCAAAAAACCGTATGCCGCTCGTGAGCACGAACGGAATGTTGCGCCGCGTGAACTCGAGTTGCAGCTCAAGCGCGTGAAAGTGTGATCGGTACAGCACGGCCATGCCCTCCGACGCCATGCCCGCGTCGCGCAACTCGAGCGCACGCTGGGCAATGAATTCCGCCTGCTGGTTGGCGTCATTGCAGCAGACGAGCGCCGGTTTCATGCCGGAATCGCGGACCGGCGTGAGCACCTTCTCGAACTGCTGCGTGTTCGCGGCGATGACAGCGTTGGCGCAGTCGAGAATCTCCGGCGTACTGCGGTAATTCGTCTCGATCTTGAACACGTGCGTACCGTCGTGCCGGTCGGGGAACTCGAGCACGTTGCGGAAGTTCGCGCCGCGCCACGAGTAAATGCTCTGCGAGTCGTCGCCGACCGCCATGATGTTGTGGTGTCGCCCGCCAAGCAGGTCGATCAACTGGCACTGCACTTGGTTTGTGTCCTGATACTCGTCCACGAGAATGAACTGGAACCGCGCCTGAAAAGACTTGCGCACCTCCTCGTTATCGCGCAACAACCGCAGCCACAGATTGAGCAGGTCGTCAAAATCCATCACGCCATTGTGCACCTTGCGCTTGGCGTAGGCGGCGTGCGCTTGGGCGATTTCGTCGGTGAGCGTGTCGAAATAGGAGTAACGCTCCTCCATCACCTGGTTAAGGGGCAGATCGGTGTTGAGCGACATCGAGAGGATGTCGCACACAAGATCCGGTTTGGGGAACCGCATCGCCTTGGTGTCGATGCCAGCGTCATCGATTGCCGCGCTCATCAGGGCCTTGGTATCATCGCGATCCATGATCGTGAACGACGGTGGGTAGCCGATCGCCTCGGCGTGCCGCCTCAACACCCTGTGGCCAACCGAGTGGAATGTCCCGCCCCAAAGCCCCGCCGTGTCGCCGCCGATCAGCTCCGAAACCCGATCCATCATCTCGCGCGCGGCCTTGTTCGTGAACGTCAACAACAGGATACGATCCACCGGGATACCCTGCTCAAGCAGGTAGGCCACGCGATAAGTCAGCGTGCGGGTCTTGCCGGCCCCGGCCCCGGCCAGCACCAGCGCCGGCCCCGGCGGCGCGGAAACAGCCGCGAACTGCTGGGCGTTGAGCTCCGCCTCGTAGTCGATGTTCAGCTCGACCGGCGCGCGGAAAGACTTGAGCGTGTACTCCCTTGGCACGCGCCCATTCAAACGGCCAAGCGCTTGGCCAAGCGAGATAAAACTGGTGAACGCCAGACCAAGCGGCGGATTATGGGGCCAAGCCGGAGAACGGCGCCCACGGCAGATTGCGCACGACGGCGTAAACGATCATTCCGATCACCAAACCGATGACCAGCCAGGTGTTCGCAAACAGAGTTTGAAACGGCGTTGCCTGCCTTGCCGAGCGGATGTAACGGCCGAAGTCGGTCACGCCCATCCCGAGCAGGAACATCACGCCGGGATTGAGCCGCACCGCCTCAAGCACGTTGCCGTGCGTCAACTGGTACATCGCCCGCGACGAGCCACAGCCGGGACAGGAGTAGCCGGTCGCCACATGAAAGACGCACTTTGGAAAAAACGCATGCTTCGCTGGATCGAAGAAAAACAGCACCAGCGCACCAGCAATGAGAATCAGTGCGATGCCGGCAACGAGGGTGACTTGCTTGTGGGACATCAGCGGCAAGGTAGAGTGATTACGACAGCGCGCCGATCGCAATCATCACGCCAACGACGATGGAGAGAATCAGGAAAAACGACCCAGATAAAATCCCGATCCAAGCGTGGGCCGTGCCCTTGAGCGCCGGGTTTTCTTTCACCCGCCTCAGTCCGATGACACCCAGAATGATCGCCGGGAAGCAAAGAATTGGCGGGCAGGCTATGCAAAACACCCCGACGTAATAGGCAATGAGCGCCGGAGCATTCTTGTACGGGATCACCGTCGAGACCCCTCCATCGCCCTGTTCCGGCGCGGGCGGCGGCACGTCAAGCGCAGCCAGGGCGGACTGAAAGTCCGGCAGCGTAGCTAGCGGCACCCACTCGCCGGAACTGTCCGCCTCGACGAGCGATTTGCGGGTGCACCGGTGCTGCGCGATCCACTGCTGCAGCTCCTCTGTACTAACCGGCCCGTACTCGGCACCGTCCGTTCCCTTGATTTTGAATTGCTGGTTCATGGTTCCGGTTCGTCAAACTCCCACACCCATGGAGCGGAGGTGCTCCTTCACTTCGAGGTTGTTCAGAAATACCAGCGTCATGATGCTTATGGCCTGTATTTTTCCGGGTATTGCCGGATGACCTCCGGGAGCTGTTCGGGGCGGAGTGGACGGCACCGGAGACTCCGCCGCTTGGCGGCAGATGTAGCTGAGTTCCTCAATTTGGTTCAATGGGAGCCATTCGCCGTCGGGTGTTTTTCGGACCAGCGAGTTGCCATCTATCCGACCGCCTTTTGCCCATTCGAGAATATTCCCCTCGTCCACAGGACCATAAACATTGCCGTCTTCTGCTTTGAGTTCGTACATGTTTTTTCTCGGTGGAAGAATTGTATCAGGGATTAATGATCGGTCAACGATTCAAGCTTGGCCTTGGCCAAGCCGTCGTCGATAACCGAGGCGGCCAGTTCCCATCCCTCCAGCGCCGAGTCGGTCTTGGCAGCGACAAACATCGCGTGGGCGGCGTTGAGCAGTACGGCGTCGCGCCTTGGGCCGCGATCGTCGCCGGAAAGGATCGCCCGGATCATTGCCGCGTTTTCCGTCGCGTTCCCGCCTTTCAGGTCATCGAGCGTAGCCGGTTGCAGCGGAAACAGGCTCGGTTCGTCGCGGCTCACGCTGAAGCCGCGATCCTGATAAAACTCCGCGATAGTGTTTTCGCCGAGGATCGAGAGTTCGTCCATCGCGCCCTCGCCAGCCTTGCCGTTCACAACCATGCCGCGGCGGATGCCGATCGACTGCAGCACACGTCCGATCGGTTCGCACAACTCGCCCTTGGGTACGCCAATGAGCTGCGCGGTCGGCCGAACCGGGTTGAGCAGCGGCCCGAGAAAGTTGAACACCGTCCGTTGACCGCGCTCGGCGCACAGTTTGCGTGCCGGCATGATGTGCTTAAACGCCGGGTGGTAGCCTGGCGCGAAAATGAACGCGAAGCCATGATCGCGCAAACTCGCCGCCACCTGCTCCGGCGTGAGGTCGGTCGGGATGCCGAGCGCTGCCAGCACGTCGGCGCTGCCAGACTTGGAGGTGATTGCGCGGTTGCCGTGTTTGGCCACGGTGACGCCGGCCGCAGCAGCGACAATGGCCACCGTGGTGGAGATGTTGAAGGTCCCCAGTTTATCCCCTCCGGTGCCACAGACGTCGAGCATCTCGCGGCCACGCGTCTCGTCGTCGAGCGGCACGGGCAGCGCCTTGTCGCGCAGCTCGCTCGCGAATGCCGAGATCTCCCCTGGCGTCTCTCCCTTGGTTGCCAAAGCAGTGAGGAATCCGGCCTTGGCCTCGGGAGTGACAGTCTCATGGGTTAGGCAGCCAATCGCGGCGCGTACCTGTTCATCGGCCAACGCCGTGCCGTCAGCCAGTTGCTTGGTCAGGGTGTCCAACATGGCCGGGACGATACGCTTACCACCGCTGGTTGGCCAAGCGCGGATTACTCTCGGTTGCGCTTTGACGGGAGTCGTGGGACACTTGGCTAAGCTTGACGATGGACAAACAAAAGATCGTGCTCCCGGGCGGCGGCGGCTTCATCGGCCGCCATGTCACGCAGCACTTCGCGGCCAAGGGCTGGGAGGTGGTGGTGCTGTCCCGGCAACGGCACGAACACCGGGATGGCGTCCGCTTCATTTGGTGGGACGGTGCCAACCTCGACGCGTGGGCCGATGAACTCAACGGTGCTGCAGCGGTCATCAACCTCGCAGGGCGCACGGTCAACTGCCGATACGGCAAAAAAAACCGGCGGGAGATTTACGAGTCACGAGAATTCTCCACCGAAGTGATCGGAGAGGCTATAGCGGAGTGTGCCGCGCCTCCGCCGGTGTGGTTCAATGCCAGCTCAGCGACGGTGTACCGCCACGCGCTCGACCGCGCCATGGACGAGGCCAC
>PVBE012827942.1_pt1 | contig 14458 bp, 14 predicted proteins | sample 1631181 | NCBI WGS metagenome assembly PVBE01 (sample SAMN08397723, study PRJNA350692) | Marine metagenome, whole genome shotgun sequencing project. | isolation source: water | place: Pacific Ocean | collected 2012-04
CGTGTACTCAGCGATGACCGGAGTCGACCATCACCGGTCAACGGCTCGCGGCGAGTCAGATGTCATAAACCATACGGACCTAACGTTTTTGCTCCAGCCGCTCGAGAATTCTCTCGGCTTTGCGAAAGGCTTTTTCGTGCCTAGGAATAAACACGTTTCTCACCCAATCCTTGTGTGGCGGCATCTCTCGACCATCCTTGGTCTTCGGCGCAAACAGAGCTCGGAACCCGGGCCAATTTGAATGTGCGCCAGTCTCTAGATACTCCTTGGCTTTAACCAGCGCATCTTCGTGGGATTTCATGCGTTCCAGTACCGCTTTCTCCTTGGGTTTCATACGCAATATCGCTGTTGCCCTTGATGTCACTTTTGGGTCGGGTTCGGCCAATTGTACACGGTCTAATACACCTCCTCAAATGACGCATTCTGGCTAAAGTCCGAAGTGATCTGCTTCGCAAAGAACGTCTGAAAAGGCATGGACTCGGAAGAACGCGTGTTGCCGCCGAGGGTCTGTTTTGGGTCATCTCCGGAAGTTCCCAACCGCGCCGCGACCGTCGGCTATACCGGCAATTGCGGAAATCAGTTGTCCGCCGCGCCGAGGCGTTCGTCCTGTCGTGACAAGACTGGTCGCGGTGGTCGGCGGTGTCTCGGGTCCTCGGCGGGCGGTGTTCTGGGTTGTCGGGATCGAGGATGGCCAGCCGCTAATCCCGCTGTTCCTCGGCGAGCTTGGCGGCGATGGTCTCGGCGAGATCTTTCTTGGACACCTTGCCGAACGGCGACAGGGGGAACCGATCGACCAGCTCGAGGCGCTCGGGCAGCTTGAACTTGGCGAGGCCCTGGTCGAGCAGGAACGCGCCGAGCTCATCGAGCGTCGGCGGCGTCCCGGGCGCCGCGATCACGTAGACGCAGGTGCGCTCGCCAAGCACCGGATCGGGCATCGGAACGCAGGCGGCATTGCGCACGGCGGGATGGGCGAGCAGCATGTTCTCGACCTCCTCGGCCGAGATCTTCTCGCCGCCCCGGTTGATCAGATCCTTCTTGCGGCCCTCGACGACGTAGCGTCCGTCGGAGTGGCGCCGCATCACATCGCCGGTCAGGAAGAACCCGTCCTCGGTGAACACCCGCGCGTTATGGTCCGGCAGCTTGTAGTAGCCGCGCAGCGTGTAGGGCCCGCGGCACGCCATTTCGCCGAGCTCTCCGTCGGCGACCTCGCTTCCCTCGTCGTCGATCAGCTTGATCTCGTCGTCGGTGCACCACGGCGGGCCGGCGACCTCGAAGCGCACCAGGGGCGGATCGTCGACGTCGTTCAGCATCACCAGCCCCTCGGCCATGCCGAAGATCTCCTGCACGATGCCGTTGGCGAATTTTTCCTCGGCCAGCGCCGCGACCTCGGGCTGCAGGCGCTGGCCGCCGGTATTGATGAGGCGCACCGAGGACGTATCGAAATCGGCGAACGCCTCGTCGTGCAGCAGCCGGATCAGGGCCGCCGGCACCAGCTCGAGATGACTGATGCGCTCGGCCTCGATCAGCGGCAGGATGATGGATGGACGAGGCGTCGGCGCCAGGACCGCGGTTCCGCCATAAACGAACACCCCCTGGATGCCGGGTGAGGCGAGCGGGAAGTTGTGGGCGATGGGCAGGCAGACCAGCAGCCTGGTATCGCCGTCCATGTGGTTGGCGCCGGCACAGCCGATCGAGTTCAGCACATAGTCGTTGTGGGTCCGGGGGATGATCTTGGGGACACCCGTCGTGCCGCCGGAAAGCTGGAATACGGCGGGCTCGTTGGGGTCGATCTCGACCGCATCGAGCGCTTGGGCGGACGAGACGGGCTCGGACGACAGCAGCCGGCGGATGGAGTGGCACCCGTCCGGCACCTCGTCGCCGAGCACGAAGATGTGTCGCATGCTGGGCGTCTCGGCCTGTATGTCGCGCGCCATGTCGACATAGCTGAAATCGCCCGCCCGATCTTGGATCGCGCAGCCGACCGCGTCGGCGAATTCCGCGTAGTGGCCCATCTCGTGGCGCCGATGCGGCGGCAGCGCCAGCAGCGCGATCGCGCCGACGTGCTGCAGCGCAAAATACATGTAGAGAAACTCGGGCACGTTGGGCAGCTGGATGATGACGCGCTCGAGCGGCGCGATCCCGAGATCGAGGAGATGCCGCGCCAGATGCATGATACGCCGATCGAGCTCGGCGTATGTGATGCGCTCCGCGTCGGTGACGACGGCGATCCGTTCGCCTTCTTCGACGAACCGGTCGTGGAAATAGCCGCCCAGCGACCGGTCGAGCCAATAGCCGTTGGCGCGGTAGCGTTCGGCGAATTCGGGGGGAAACGGTGTAAAGCCTTCGAGCATCAATTTCTCGCCCGCTAATATGTCGCGCCAACAGGAGTGAGGCATCCCGATTCTGGCGGCGCCGTCAAACCGTGTCAATCAAGCGCGGCCGACGGCAATGTCTCAGTATAGCCCTTCATTGACGGAGTGCCAGAAAGTCCGTTCCCGACCGAGACCGCTCTCAGCGACCAATATCCTGCCGTGGATAGCCGGATCGCCCAATCGTCAGCACGCTCGGGCGAGACGGCGGCGGGCGCTTCGGACGTCGTCTCTCGATCACCCGGTGGACCGTGCCGGGCGGGTCGCGGCCTATCCGTCGCGGGTCGCCGCCTCGGCGATCAGCGCGACCAGCCGGGGCGGCGTGATCGGCACCTCGTCGAGACGGACGCCGAACGGCGACAGCGCGTCCTCGATCGCGCCGATCAGCGCGGCGAGCGCCGGGATCGTCCCGCCCTCGCCGGCGCCCTTGACGCCGAGCGGGTTGATCGGCGTCGGCGATTCGACATGGGTGATGGCGACCGCCGGGATCTCGTCGGCGCTCGGCAGCAGGTAGTCGGCGAAGGTGGTGGTCAGCGGCTGGGCGTCGGCGTCGTAGATCATCCACTCATAGAGCGAGTTGCCGATGCCATGCGCCGTCGCGCCCTGGACCTGGCCGTCGACCACCAGCGGGTTGATCAGGGTCCCCGAATCGTGCGCCATGGAATAGCGCAGGATCGTCACCCCGCCGGTCTCGACGTCGACCTCGACCTCGGCGACGGCGGTGCCGTTGCAATAGGCCGACTGCGGCGGCGAGAAGTACTGCGTCGATTCGAGCCCCGGCTCGACCCCGCCCGGAAGCGAGAAACCGGGCATGCCCTGAACCGCGCGGGCAACTTCGGCGAGGCCGAGCGACATGTCGGGCACGCCCTTGACGATCACCCTGCCATCGTCGATGTCGAGGTCCTCCTCGGCCGCCTCCAGCATGTGGGCGGCGACCTTGATCGCCTTCTTTCGCACCTCGTCGGCGGCGAGATGCACCGAGTTCCCGGCGTTGACCGCGATGCGACTGGCGAAGGTGCCGACGCCGGACGCGATCTTGCCGGTATCGCCGACCTCGACGTCGATGGCGCCGGCCTCGAGGCCGAACTTGTCGGCGCAGATCTGGGCCAGCGTCGTCCAGTGTCCCTGGCCTGAATCGCCGCCGCCGGTATAGACCGTGATCCGGCCGTTGGGATGGACGCGCACCGTCGCGCCCTCGAACGGGCCGAGCCCGGTGCCTTCGACGTAGTTGGCGAGGCCGATGCCGATATGGCGGCCATTCTCTCGCGCGGCGCTTTGCCGGGACCGGAAGCTGTCGTAATCCGAGGTCGCGATCGCCGTCGCCTGGCATTTCGGGTAATCGCCGCTGTCGTAGGTCATCGGCTTGCCGTCGCGGAAGATCAGGCCGAGGGCGTACGGCATCTGCTCGGTCGGGATCAGGTTGCGGCGGCGGATCTCGGCGCGGCTCATCCCGAGCCCGTCGGCCGCCCGGTCCATCAGGCGCTCCATGGCGAACACCGCCTGCGGCCGGCCGGCGCCGCGCACCGGCGTGACCGCGACCTTGTTGGTCAGCGCGACCCGGGTCTCGAGCTGGTAGGCCGGGATCACATAGGGCCCCGGCACCGTGGTCGCCGAGATGTAGGGCGAGATGATGCCCCACGGCATGTAGGCGCCGGTGTCGTGGATCATCGCGCCCCGGACGCCCCGGATCATGCCGTCGCCGTCGACCGCGATCTCGACGTCCCAGTACTGGTCGCGCTCCTGGTTGGTGGCGATGAAGTTCTCGCGCCGGTCCTCGGTCCACTTGACCGGCCGGCCGTGCAGGCGCGCGACCAGCGCGATCAGCGCCTCCTCGACGTAGTAGACCGTCTTCGGCCCGAAGCCGCCGCCGACGTCGGGCGCGATCACGCGGAGCTCGTCCGAGTTCCAGCCCAGCATGTCGACCACGTTCTGTTTGACCAGGAACGGCGACTGGGTCGCCGACCACATGGTGACGACGTTGTGCAGTGCCTCGAAGCTGGCGACGACGGCGCGGTTCTCGATCGCGTGGCCGCCGCCGCGATGGGTCCAGAGCGCGGCCTGGAAGACCCGTGCGGGCTCCGCGAAAGCGGCGGCAACGTCGCCGTAGCCCACGGTGTACTTGGCGCACTCGTTGTTCTCGGAAGACGAATGGGCGACTGGCGCGCCGTCGGCGAGCGCCGCGCGGCAGTCGCCCGCCGCCGGCAGCACCTCGTAGTCGATATCGACCAGCGCGGCGGCGTCCTCGGCCACGTAGCGCGAGTCCGCGAGGACCAGCGCGATGGGCTCGCCAACAAAATGAACCTCGCGGTCTTCCAGCAGGCGCTGCTGAAGCGGCTGCGAGATCGCCGCGTTGGGCACCTGGAACGGCACCGTGGCGTCGCGCAGCTCGGCCGGAAGGTCGGCGCTGGTCAGCACGGCGTGGATGCCGGGATGAGCGCGGGCGGCGGTGGCGTCGATCGCGCGGATGCGGGCGTGCGGATGGGGGCTGCGGACGAACGCGGCCTCCATGAGGTCCGGCAGGTGGATGTCGTCGGTGAAGTTGCCGCGCCCGGTCAACAGCGCCGGGTCTTCGAGGCGCGCGACCCGCGCGCCGAACATCTTGGCCCCCATGGGCTCAGGCGTCCGCCGCGCCCCTGAGCCTTCCCGCCGCGTCGAGCGCGGCATCGACGATGCCCTGATAGCCGGTGCAGCGGCAGAGGTTGCCCGAGATCGCCTCGCGCACCTCGCGCTCGGTCGGATCCGGGTTGTCGGCGAGGAACTCCAGCAGCGTCGTCAGCATGCCCGGCGTGCAGAACCCGCATTGCAGGCCGTGATTGTCCTGGAACGCCTGCTGCAGAGGATGCAGCTCTTCCTCGTTGGGCGCGATGCCCTCGACGGTGAGGATCTCGTGGCCGTCGGCCTGGACGGCGAGCATCAGGCAACTTCTCGCGCTCAGCCCGTCGAGCAGGATGGTGCAGGCGCCGCACACGCCGTGCTCGCAGCCCAGATGCGTGCCGGTGAGGTCGCATTCGTGGCGGATGAAGTCGGCGAGCGTAAGGCGGGTCTCGACCTCGCGGGTAAAGCTTTCGCCGTTGATGGTAACGGTGATCTCGCGGCGATCAGGCATTGCCTGCCTCCGTTCTTCCAAGCGCCTTGACCAGGGCGCGGCGCGACAGCACCGCGGCCAGGTGTTGGCGGTAATCCTTGCCGGCGTGGACGTCCACCAGCGCGTCGATCTTGCGGCAGGTCTCGCACGCCTCGCGGAACAGATCCTCGGACCCGGTCTCGCCGGCGATCATGCCCTCGGCCTCGGTGCAGCGGACCGGCGACGGGCCGACGCCGCCGACGGTGAGCGAGACGCGCCCGACCTTGCCCGAGCCGTCGACCTCTAAGAGCGCGGCGGCCGAGACGATCGCGAAGTCGCCGTGGCGGCGCGAGAACTCGACGAAGGCGTAGCCGTGGCCGTCGGGCCATGACGGGAACGTGGCGCCGGTGATCATCTCGTCGAGCTCGATCGAGGGCGTCATATAGCCCGCCGGGAAGTCGGCCATGGCGATGTCGCGGCTCGCCCCCTTGCCGCGGACATGGACCGTCGCGTCGACCGCCATGGCGACGGTCGGCAGCTCGCCCGACGGATCGAGGTGGCCGAGGCTGCCGCCGAGCGTGCCGCGGTTGCGGGTCTGGCGGTGGCCGACCTGGAGGATCGCCTCGTGCATGATCGGGCAGGCGGCGGTGACGGCCTCGGAGAACTCGATTTCGCGCTGGCGCGTCATGGCGCCGATGCGAAGCGCGCCGTCCTTGGCCTCGATGGAGGACAGCTCGGCGATCTTGTTGATGTCGATCACGTCGTCGGGCAGCACGAAGCGCATGTTGAGCATGGGCATCAGCGACTGGCCGCCGGCCAGCAGCCGCGCATTGTCCTTCTCGGCCAGCAGCGCCACCGCTTCGTCGACCGTCGCCGGATCGTGATAGGTGAAAGGCGGGGGCTTCATGCGCCGGCCCGCCGGCGGGTTGGCGCGATATCGCGCCTGTCGCTCATTACGTCGCTCATGGGCTCCCCAGGATCCCGGCCATGGAACGCTTCGCTTCCGAAGCGATTACCGCCGACGATATCGCGGCCCCGGCGGCGGCGCAAGCACCGGCTCTCACGCGATGGTGACGGCGACCAAACGCTGGTCGGTGATGCATCTCGCGAGCGGCGAGCCCGCGTCACTGTCGACGAAGTCGGAGTCGCATTTCCCGAAAAGTCTGCCGCCTTCGAAACTCCGAGAACCATGTCAGCTCATAACTTGAAATTCGTACGGTATTACCGTACAATTGGTGTTATGCAGATTCGAAGCGTGAGCCACAGAGGATTGCGCAATCTGGTTGAAGACGACGACCGCAAGGGAATTCGTCCCGACCTCGTCAATCGAATTCGACGCATCGTCACGGCGCTGGTTCTTGCTCCCGACCTGGACGGCCTGATGGCTCCGCCCGGCTGGCGCGTCCATCGGCTCAGAGGGGATCGGGCGGGGACGTGGAGCATTTCCGTTTCGGGCAATTGGCGGATCACGTTCGAGGTGCGAGACGATGAAATCTGGAGTTTGAATTTGGAGGATTACCACTGATGCCCATGGAACCGATCAAGGTGGGGATGACGCCGTCACATCCCGGGGAGTTCGTCCGCGAGGAAGTTCTGGAGCCCTTGGGCCTATCCGTCACTGAAGCGGCCGGCATCCTAGGGGTACGCCGCGCGACGCTGTCGGACCTGATCAACGAGAAAGGTGGTCTGTCGCCCGAGATGGCGCTCAGGCTGGAAAAGGCGTTCGACGTCTCCATGGATCAGCTCTTGGCCATGCAGGCCTGGTACGATGCTGCCGATATGCGCAAGAACGCCGATAATGTTGACGTCCGACGCTACGTCCCGTCCGAGGACACCACTGCGTAGACAATGTTTAATTTTTTTCCTTTGGACACCTGGGACAGTCGTAATGGGTCGTTTCGCCGGCAGGGCATCGTCGGGGTTACGCACTGATCCTCCGGTTTCTCAGCAACAGCAGGGACGCGGCGGCGATGGCGCCGAGCACTAGTTGGAGGAGCGCCATGGGCAGCAGGCCTTCCTTCGGCAGGGCGCTGAGCACCATGGTGGCGAGACCTGCGGTGGTGATCAAGATGAACCCGTTCAAGGCGGTGGCGGTGGCGGCGATCTCGGGGAACGGGCCGATCGCGCCGGCCGGGCCGGTCGGCGACACGAAGCCCCAGCCGACGGCGAGAACCAGCGAGACGGCGAGGAAGCTCGTTACCGTCAGCCGGTCGGCCGCGCCGATCCCAACCAGGCCGGCGGCGCCGGCGACGACCAGCATCAGGCCGACGGCGAGCAGCCGGTCGGTTGCCACGCGGCGTGCCAGCCGGTTGGTCAGGAAACTGCCGGCCATGACGCCGACCTGCACCAAAATGAAATAGACGCCGAACATCGCCGGCGTCACGCCCGACAGGCTGATCAGGATGACCGGGGTCCCGGCGTGGAACACGAACAATGTCGCCATGCCGAACGACAGCGCGAGGGTGTATCCGAGAAACACGCGAGAGCGCATCAGGACGCCGTAGTCGTGGATTGGGGACGCGCGTTTCACCGCGTCGCGCGCGCGTCGGGGCGCGGTTTCGGGCAGCCAGGACCAGATCACCGGCAGCAGCGCGAGGCCGTAGACCACCAGGAAGCCGAACCCCGCCCGCCAGCCCAGCCAGGTGTGGAGCTGGCCGCCGATCACCGGGCCCATACCGACGGAGAGCGAGGTCACGACCATGATCATGCCGAGCGCGCGGGCCATGTCGCCGGGGCCGTATATGTCCCTGACGATGGCGCGGCACGAGACGAACCCCGAGCACGCGCCGAACGACTGTACCAGACGGGCAACGAAGAGGAACTCGATCGAGGTGGCGAGCGCGCAGGCGAGGCTCGCGAGGATATAGACGACGGTTCCGATCAGCAGCATCGTCCGGCGCCCGAAGCGGTCCGAGAGCGGCCCGTAGACCATCAACGAGGCGCCGTAGCCGAAGAAGAAGATCGCGATTGTGAGCTGCACCGCGCCCTGGGTCGTCTCGAATTCCTGGGCGATGGCGGGCAGCGACGGCAGATAGATCCCCGTCGAAATCTGCGCATAGGCCGACGTCGCCATCAGAAACAGCGTCATGCGCTTGTCGGGGATCGCTCCGTCCATTGCGCTATCCCGGGCCGGTCCTCAGGCGGAATCGGCCCGGAAGTCGCCCGCTCAGGCGTCGGCGAGCTGGTCTCCGGTCTCCGCCTTGGTCTTATGATAATCGCTCACCGTCATGGCGTCGGCATGGATCTCGAAGCAGACGCCGTTGGGGTCGGTGAAGAAGATGGCGTAGCTGCCGCTGCCGTTTGGCAGCCCGCCGCCCTCGGGTCCCTGGATGGACGGCCCGCGGACGGTCACTCCGTTTGCCTCCAGCTTGGTCTTCCAGGCGTCGATGTCGGCGCGGGCGTCGGTCGGCAGCGCGATGTGATGGATACCGCGCGGCTCCTTCTGCGAGTTTCTGCTCGGCAGGGGCTCGCCGTCCTCGAACAGGGCCAGGCTGTGGTGGAGCACGCCGTCCAGGCTGACGAAGGCGACCCGTACGTCGTTCAACTTGTCCGTGCTGGTGACCTTGGCGCCGAGGATTTCGAGAAACTCGATCTCTTCCTCTAGGTTCCTGACGTGGAGCCCGACGTGAGCGATCCTGAATCCCGCCATCGTTAAATCCTTTCAGAGCGTGCCAGCCGACGTGGCGCTCCTGTCGCCAGGGGCGCTATTCTAGGTGGCGAATGTCGGCTTGCCTACCGCGAACCACACGAGCCGGGATAGGTGTCGGTCGGTTATCCCACCGGCGCGCGCACTGCGGCCGCCTCGCGATGGATGAACTCGACGATCTTTCGCACCGCGCCACGCGCGCTGGGCGATTCAGGAGCGGAGCGGACCTGGTCGTAGTTCTCGCCGTCGAAGAATTCGAGTGTGAGATCGCCGCCCGCCTTCCGGTAGCCGGCGACGAAGGTGTCCAGATTGGCCCGCGGGTGCGTGTGATCGGTCGCATTCTGCAGATACAGCATGTTGGGCGTGTCGATCGCGTCGCCGCGCTGTACCGCGAGATTGGGGCTGCCCTCGATCATCGCCTCTTCGGTCAGCCAGTAGGTGTCCTGGTTGCCGACGATGGTGCTGAGATGTGTGTTGCCCGGATCGTCCGCGAGCCGCGCCTTGAATTCGCGGTAGCGCGACACCGGGCAGATGACCGGCCACAGCGTTACCACGTAGGGCACGCGGGCATCGACCGCGGCACCCGAGGGCAGGGGGATCGAGGCGTAGCGCGGGTCGTCCGGCTTGAGCGCCGCCAGGACGACGAGATGGCCGCCGCTCGAGGTGCCCATGGCGCCGACCATCCCGGGCGCGCTGTCGAACCGCGCCGCCTCGGACTTGAGCCAGCGGACGCCGTAGTTGACGTCGGCGACAGAGCCCGGATAGATCGCGTCCGGCGGGTTGCGGAAATCTAGCGCTGCGACCACGACGCCGCCCCGCGCGACGGCCTCGTTGATGGGGTCGTTGTTGGTTCGGTCGCCCCGGCACCAGGCGCCGCCGTGGGCGTCGATCACGGCCGGGAACGGCCCTTGGCCGCGCGGTCTGAACACGCGGGCGAGAAACCGCTTATCGCCGTGGCGCAGATACTCGACTTCCTCGATGTCGACTTCGTAGGGACCTTGCCCGTCGCCTGCCATGACGCTCCCCTCCCTGAAATGAACCGGGCAATAGGCTGAACAGTGATGCTGCGGGCGTCAACACTCTTTCGGATGGCCAAAGGTCCGTTCGGAATGAAAACGGCGGGGCCAAGGCCCCGCCGTGATCCACTCCCGTTGCGGAGCTCTCAGCTACACTTGTCGGCCGGGTGCTTGTCGAACAGGGTCCACTGGCCGCCCTTCATCTCGATGATGTAGCCCGGCAGCTCGGCGTCGCCGTTGGCGTCGAAACAGACGTTCTTGCCGGTGATTCCCGAGAAGATGATGCCGTTGAGGGCGTCGCGGATGGCGGTGCGCTCGGCCTTCAGCTTGGCGGGATCGCCGGTCACGCCGGCCTTCTCCATCGCCTGTTTGAACAGATAGACGATGTCGTAGGCCTGGGCGTCGACGTGGTGCGGGAACGGCCGCTTGATGCCGCGCCGCTTGACCTCGGCATCGAACTTGGCCGAGAAGGCGCGTGTCTCGGCGTTGAGCCGGTACCAGAAGCCGGACGCGAACAGCGTGCCGTCGGCCTCGTTGCCGAACAGGTCGATGTTGTTGGGATCGGCGAACAGCTGCGAGCCGATCATGCGGCCCTTGAAGCCCTGACGCCGCATCTCCTTCAGGACCTTGGCCGCCGGCGGCCCGACGCTGGCGACCGCGATCAGATCCGGCTTGGCCTGCATCGCCTTGGTCGCCTGCGGCGCGAGGTCGAACGAGGTGTAGCTGAAGCCGATCGGCTTGCCGGTCGCCATGCCGAACTTCTTCATCAGCTTGGGCATCAGAAACACGCCGACGATCTTCGAGATGCGCTCGTCGGTGACGTAGAAGATCTCGGTGTGGCCCGACGGCACGCCCTTTTTCTTCATCGATGTCAGCAGCCGGTTGTACTGCTTGGACTCGTCCTCGGTGAGGCGGAAGGCGTACGACTTGCCCTTGGTCAGCCCGGGCGCCGAGGAGGCGTTGGGGATCTGGACGATGCCGAGACGCTCGCCGATCGGGAACGCGGCGCCGGCCTCGCCCGACGAGAACGGCCCGATGATGCCGAGCGCGCCGTCGTCGCTGGCGAACTTGCGCGCCGCGACCACCGCCTGCTTGGGATCGGTGCCGGTGTCGAACTTGACGATGCGGAGCTTCTTGCCGTTGATGCCGCCGGCCGCGTTGATCTCGGCGACGGCGATGTCGACGGCAACCTCGGTACCCTCGCCGGGCGTCTTGAGTGGTCCGGACTTGATATTGGTGAGGCCGAGGACGATCTCGTCCGCGGCGTTGGCCGGTACGGCCGACATCGCCAGGGCGCCGATCACCGCCAGCGCGCTCGCAATCTTGATTCCGTTCATCACGTAGCCTCCCTAAGGCAAATTCGATCTCGAATGGTCCGATGTTAGACCAAATTCGCGCCCATCACGAGTCATCTCGTCGGGCATTCGAGAATGCTCCCTCGCCCCTTGCCGGAGAAGCGTGGATTGGTGGAAGGCTAATTCAGGGGTCGATGCCGAGCAGCTCGGCGACCCGGTCGGCGATTGCGAGCGACGACGTGAGTCCGGGCGATTCGATGCCGTAGAGATTGGCCAGCCCGTCGACGCCGTGGCTGTCGCGTCCCTGAATGACGAAGTCCTTGGCCGGCTCGCCTTGCGCCTGGATCTTGGGCCGGATGCCGCAATAGCCGGGCTGTAGCGCGCCGTCGGGGAGCGCCGGATAGTATTTCCGCACCGCGTCGTAGAACACATCGGCGCGGCGCGGGTCGACGTCGTAGTCGATGGTCTCGATCCATTCGACGTCGGGGCCGAACTTGACCTGGCCGCCCATGTCGACGGTCGAATGAACGCCGAGACTGGCCTGGCCCGGCACCGGATAGATCGGCCGGTTGAACGGCGGGCGCCCGCCAATCGTGAAGTAGTTGCCCTTGGCGTAGTGTATCGGCGGGATGGTTTCGGCCGGGATGCCGTCGATGCCGGCGGCGACGGTCTGGGCCGACAGTCCCGCCGAATTGACCACGATCTCGGCCTTGACGGTCGACGGATCGGCGCCGCCGATGTCGAGCACGATGCCGTCGTCGTCGATGCGGCCGCCGTCGACCGGCGAATGGAACGCGAACGACGCGCCGGCCGCCTCGGCGTCGCCCTGATAGGCGAGCATCAGCGAGTGGCTGTCGATGATGCCCGTCGAGGGCGACAACAGCGCGGCGACGCAGAAGACGTTGGGCTCGAGCTCGGCGACCTCGGCGGCCGTGAGCCATTCCAGGTCCGGGACGCCGTTGCCCGCCGCCACGCCCTTCAACCGTTCGAGCTCGGCGATCTCGTCGTCCGCGGTGGCGACGATCAGCTTGCCGCAGCGCTCGTGGGTCACGCCGTGGCTCGCGCCGTAGTCATAGAGCGCGTGCTTGCCGGCGACGCAGAGCCGCGCCTTGAGGCTGTCCTTCGGGTAATAGATGCCGGCGTGGATGATCTCGGAGTTGCGCGAGCTGGTCTCGGTGCCGATGGTATCCCAGCGCTCGACGACGACGACCTCGCGCCCGGCCATCGCCAGGCGGCGCGCGACCGCGAGCCCGACGACGCCGGCGCCGATCACCACGCACTCGACACGATCGGTCACGGGAGCGCTCAGGCGGTGCGCCGCGCCGGCGCCTGGCCGGCGTCGAGCAGCGCGATCACCTCGTCCGTGGTCCGCACGTCGGTGAATATGTTGAACAGGTTGTTGAGGGTCGCGTTGTGGTCGTCGTCCGAGCGCGCCGCGTTGGCGTCGGCGACCATGATCACCTTGTAGTTCAGAATCGCCGCGTCGCGCGCCGTCGATTCGCAGCACACGTTGGTCACCGTGCCGGTGATCAGCAGGGTATCGATGCCGCGTTCGCCGAGCCGGACGCCGATGTCGGACGCGCCCTGGATGAAGGCGCTGAAGCGGTTCTTGACGATGATCTCGTCCTCGGCGGCGACCACGAGGTCGGGCCAGATCTCGAAGCCGGGCGCGCCGTCGCTCAGATGGGCGATCAGCGCCTCGCGCAGATCGGCGTCGACGAAGGAGTCGAACCAGTTGTCCCAGCCCGCCGCCGCGGTCTCGTCGGCGAGGTGCTTGAGCCACACCACCGGGCTTCCCGCGTCGCGGCACGCGGCGGCCAGCCGGTTGATGTTTGGAACGATGTCGCGCGCCACCGGGACAGAGGTCGACAACGCCGGGTCGACGAAACCGTTCTGCATGTCGACGACGATCAGCGCGGTACGCGCCAGCTCGACCGCCTCGAACGGATGAATCCGGCCGCGCCGTTCCATGGCGCGTTCCATGAGAATCGGAGAGATCTTGATTTCGTGCATGACCTGTTGCCTTCCTAGCCCGGCTGGTCGTCCTCGGGCGCCTGGTTGCGCTGGGTCCCGAATTGGACATCCTCGCCGCCGTGTTCCAGGAATTCTAGCTCTTCGGGCGTGCTTTCGCGCCCCAAAATCGCGTTGCGGTGAGGAAACCGGCCAAACCGCTCGATGATCTCCAGATGCTGGACGGCGTAGCCAACATTCTCTTCCTTGCGTTCGTGGTCGGCGCTGGCGCCGAACAGCTTGACCGAGCGGCGCTGATCGGCGAGGTCCTCGCTGTGCTCGAAGGGCATGTAGTAGAACTGCTGAAAATTGGGATCGAGGCCCCGGTCGTAGCCTTGCTCGACGGCGTGGCGCGCGATCTCGACCGCCTTCGCGTCGGTGGCGAAGGCCTCGGGCGTCGCGCGGAACATGTTGCGCGGGAACTGGTCGAGCACGAGGATCAGCGCGAGGCACGCCCTTGCGTCGTCGCGCCAGTGGTCGAGCTCGCCGGCGGCGGCGCGCTCGTACAACGGCCTGAAACGCTTGGCGATCTCGGCGTCGATTTCGGGGCCGCCGTCGAACCACAGCTCGCGGTGGGCGCCGTGCTCCTCGCTATCGGGCGGAGCGAACCAGTAATCGAGAACTTCTGTTGCTTCGTCCAACGACCGATCCTAAGCGCGCCGTGCCGCCGGCCCGTCGCCCCGGGTCGTATTCTGACCGTTGGGCGAAAGGTACGTCGTCGTCTCCGTCATCGATCATCCTCCCGTTTTGTTGTGCGGTCACGGTTGATTTAAGCACAATCAACAGTGTCATCCAAAGCGGAGGAAATTTATTGACCCGCTCCCGCGCACCAAGTATCGGCCGGCCGGGAAGGGCCCGGCCAGATCTGCGGGGCGCGGCGGCGCCGCCAAATCCGGACTTTCCCGCCAGCGTGGATCCAACTAGTGTTCTGTCTCTAACGGAAGGATTCCCTTTGGCTCGTGGATGTGCGAGTCATGAGGGATGAGGAATGGATCATGCGTCTGGCTGTCTCCCAAGGATCGGGCGCGGCTGGAAGGCTGGGTGGCGGGCCGCAACAC
>PVBE011991515.1_pt1 | contig 14456 bp, 12 predicted proteins | sample 1631181 | NCBI WGS metagenome assembly PVBE01 (sample SAMN08397723, study PRJNA350692) | Marine metagenome, whole genome shotgun sequencing project. | isolation source: water | place: Pacific Ocean | collected 2012-04
ATCGATTTCTGACACAACGAAGGGGAGGACAGTCGGACCGTTACCGCTTCGGGCGGTCAGGTGTGGCGGAGCGCTTGGGGATGGATGGGCTCGAGCCCTGCCATCGCACAGGCACGGCGCAGCGCCTTGATGTAGTTCTTTCGCGGCTTCGACAGGTCCTTCGGGGACGGGAAGATCCAGTCACGACCGTCGAGATGCCCGGAGCGCCGCGGCACTCGGCGGTGCTGTCCGTGTCCTTCCTCGGTCAACGGTACTGCGCCGCATGGCTCTACAGGTCGGCTCGCTTGCAGTACCGCGTCTGGCCGTCGCCGATGCTGACCAGCAGCTCGGAGCCGGACAGCTTCAGGTGCCAGCTGTCCTCCCACTCGCCCCGGTTCGGGATTCGGACGACCGTCTGATTTCCGCACGCGTCGTGACGGAAGTTGCAGGAGCTCTGCGCCGGGACGCCCGTCGAGACGGGGGAGCCGTGCTCTCCGTCGCGCTCCATGTCGACCCAGGTGCCGGTGTAGGACACCATGTCCTCGCGAAGGATCCAGCGGCGGTAGCGGCCTGTGGTCCGCTCGTACTCGTTGAAGCTGCACGGCTCCCAGACGCCCTCGATCGGTCCTCCGGACCCATCCGGCCAGAGATCCTCCAGCGCCTCCAGCCGCCGCCTGGCCTCGCGCGCGCATGAGGCCTCGGGGGCGTCCTCGAGCAGCGCCGCCCAGCTGCCCGGGGAGTCCTCGTCGTGGGCCGTGTCGCACCGAGCCTCGAGCTCGGCGGCCCGCGCGATGCTCGCTTCCTCGGCCTCTCGCCGTTCGCGAGCGGCCTCCTCTGCGGCGGCCTCCTCCGCGTCCTGGCGGATCGTGCCGATCCGCGACCGGGCCTCGGACGCGCACGCGCCGTCTGGATGCTCTCCCAGGTACCGCTCCCATCCGACGACGTCGTCCCGGGTGCGTGCAGCCTCGCAGTCCTCGCCGTCCGCCCCCGCCGAGACGCCAAGGAACACGAGCAGCCCCAACATGGCCAGGCCACCACCAACAAGCAGTCCGGTACGTCGCTTGGGAGGGACCGGCGTCTCGGGGGCAGGACCTGGGTCTGCCGCGACCTCGAACTCAACGGGCTCGTCCAGCTCAAGAGGCTCCAGTTCGGCCCCTGCAGTCCTGGGCTCCCCGATGAGCGCTGTCCGCAGTGCGGACACAAGGGCACTCGCGGTCCTGAAACGGTCTTCCGGACTGGGCGCCAGCGCGTGCTCGAAGACGTGGGCGGCTTCCTTGCTCGCGGCCAGGTCCAGGTTGCCCCGGTCCTTGCGGAAGAAGATGGCGCTCCAAGACAGGCCCTCCTCCCAGGGAAGGGTGCCGGTCAGCAGGCGAAAGGCGATGACACCCAGCGCATAGACATCCGTGCGGCGGTCCACGCGCTTGGCATCGAGCTCCTGCTCCGGCGCCATGTAGTCGGGGGTACCCATCGCGGTGGCGGTCTGGGTCAGGGTCGAGGCCCCGGCCCGGGCGATGCCAAAGTCGAGGAGCACCGGCTTGCCCCCAGGGGTCACCAGCACGTTGGAGGGCTTCAGGTCCCGGTGGATGACGGGGTTGGGAGAGCGGGTGTGGAGGTAGTCCAGGGTCGCCGCCAGCTGCTCCAGCAGACCCACCAGGGCCTGCGGCTCCCTCCACGCCTCCAGCTGCTCGTTCAGCGGCTCACCGGGCACGTAGGCCAGGACCAGGGCGGCGGTCTCTCGGTCCAGGATGAGGTCGATGAAGCGGACCACCCCAGGGTGCTCGATCCGGGCGCAGATCTCGGCCTCTTGCTCGAAGCGGGCGCGAAACTCGGCGCGCCTGGCGAGGTGCGGATGGAGGGTCTTCAGAACCACCGGCCCCTGCCGCTCCGCCACGCCGGGGGTTCGGTGCTCGGCCCGGTACACCACGCCCATGCCGCCCTCGCCCACCACGCCCAGAATGCGGTAGGCGCCGATGGTCTCGGGGTGGCTCACGGGCGCAAGGATAGGGGGCCGGGCGAGCTAGGGCGCGTAGGGCCACTCACCGCTGGCCATCCAGCACTGCAGTCCCCCCAGCATGTCTTCTGCGCAGATGACGTTGTGGCCCACATCCACGCTGGTGTAGGCGGGGTAGTAGCTGCCCATGTTGGCGCCGTCGCCCAACTTGCCCCAACAGTGCAAGGCACCGGCGGTGTCGAAGGCGCAGCTGGCGTCGAGTCCAGAGGAGACCTCGGTGAAGGAACCCGAAGGCATGGTGGTGAGGACATCGTCGACGCCGCTCTCGTTCGTGGCCCAGCACACCAGGCTGCTGTCGCTTGCAACAGCGCAGCCGTGAGAGTGACCGATGCCCAGGGAGGTGAAGGTGCCCGTGGGCTTTGAATTGCCCAGGTGCCCCCAGCACTCGATCGCGTTGGCCGTGGTCAAGCCACAGCCGGTCTGGAAGCCCTGGTCGATGACGGAAAATGTGGCCGTCGGGAGGGTGTTCTGGCAGCCGTTGCCCCAGCAGGACAGCGCTCCGGTCGGTGACAGGCCGACCGCGGCGTTGTATCCGCTGGACACCATGCCCAGGTAGGTTCCGGTGGGGGTCGAGGAGGTGATCTGTGTGTTGTGGCCCCAGCAACTCAGCGCCGAGTTGCCGTCCAGGCTGCAAGCCCAGGCACCGCCGGCCGAGGAGATGCTCACCAGCTCCACACTGCTGAAGTCCCTGCCGACGATGTCGGTGTCCGTTCCAAAGCAGGTCTCTTCGCCGCTCGTACCGACACCACAGACAAAGGAAGCCCCCACGCTGTAGTTGTCGAAGGTCATGCGCGGTCCGCGACAGCTCGTGGCCTGAGCGGGGAGGTTGGACACCTCCTGCTCCACCTTGAAGCTGCCGGTCACCACGAAGGGAGGTTCTGTGCTCGTGGAGTCGTTGGGGCTCGCGGCGAGCAGCACCTCTCCCTCGAGGGAGACGAGCAGGGGGGTCTCGGGGTCTCCCGGGCTCACCTCCGTGAAGCTCGCCTGGCTCAGCTTGACGCTCCCGACCTCGATGGCGAAGGACCCTTGGAGATCTTCCGGCACGTCCGCACACCCGGTGGTCTCCACGTTCGCCGTGACGGCGTTCTGGTAGAAGCCGTACAAGCCCTCTCCACACAAGCCCTCGATCTCCAGGCGCACCGAGCAGCTCTGGGTACTGTCTGTGCTGATGATGGTTTCGAACTGGCGAAGCTCCTGTGTGCCGGAGCTGTCGTCGAAGGTCCCGAAGAGCGTGGGGGCTTCACAGGCTTCAAAGCTCACCGAGCTGCCATCGGACATATGGAGCTCGAAGCTCGGGCAGTCGGGTCCAGGCTCGCCCGTGTCACCGGTGTCGGTGTCCGTGTCGGAGTCGGTGTCCGTGTCGCCGTCGGTGTCGGTGTCGGTGTCGGTGTCCATGTCCGCGTCGGTGTCTGCGTCCGCGTCGGTGTCGGTCTGCACGGCGGTGTCGACCGGGGGATAGGGCACGCAGTCCCCACGGTAGAGCGCTTCGTCGTCACCACAGCTCGGGTCACAGCCCGCGGAGCCGAGCAGCAGCATCGGGGAGATCAGGCCAAGGATTGGAAGGGAAGTTTTCTTCACGGCGGTCACCTGTTCGTGAGGAGGCCTGCAGGGTATCACCGGCTCGGGCACCGAAGATTCGCAGGTCGGAGTCTTCCTCAACCTCCAGCCTTCGGGCATGCTGGCGTGGATGATGACCGTGCTCCTGGCCTCGGCCCTCGCGCTGGATCTCATCCCGGACGAAGCCGTGTGGTCTTCCGGGGTGAGCTTCGGCGGTGGCGTTCGGGTGGCACCGGGACGGGCGGTGCCCGATGGGCTGGCGCCGCGACTGGACCTGCACGCGCTGGTGCTGCAGCGCTCCCTGCGGGGGCCCTACACCCTGGGGGCATCCCCTGCCCGCCTGGAAGTGCAGCTGGACCTGATGACCCTCTGGGCCACCGCAGGAGCCACCACCGCACCCCGCTTGCCGGTGAGCGCCTACGCCAGCTGGCTTCACCCCCTGGGCGGACGCTGGCAGCTGGTGCTCTCGCCGGGCGTCTACAGCGAGCTGGGGCGGGACGCGATCGTGGTGGACGAGCGCCTCCGATACCGTCCGGCGGGCACCCTTGCCGGCTCGGCGCGGGCTGGCCTGGAGCGCCAGAGGTGGCTGTGGCCGGGCCTGCGCTCCACCTGGAGCCTGCGCACCGACCTGGGGCTCACTCTGAGCGCCGACCCCAACAGCCTGACCGTCGCCCGCTACGTCCGGGTAGGGGTCGAGCGCAGCTGGGTGTGGGGGCCCCGAGTCCAATGATCTGGCTCTTCGCCTGCTACGGCCCGGGAGACTACTCGGCCGGTCCGGAGGTCTTCGATGAGCCTCTGGCAGAGCACGAGGGCGACGACTGGCTCTTCACGGCCGAGCGCATCAACCGCATCGACCTGGAGGTGGACGAGGACGCCCAGGAGATCCTGCGGGCGCAGCGCCGCATGTCCTACCCCCGGGACAAGGTGCGCGTGGAGGCCTGGGTCGACGACGAGGAGCTGGGCGAGATCGGGCTGCGCATGCGCGGAGGCCTGGGCTCCTTCACACGCTTCGACGAGAAGCCCAAGTGGGAACTGGACTTCAACGAGTACAGCGGAGAGCGCTTCCACGGCCTGGAGTCCCTGTCGCTGAACAACATGGTGTCAGACTGCTCCAGCATCCGAGAGACCGTAGCCGCCGCCGCCTACACCGTGGCCGGGGTGCCCAGTTCCCGCACCGGCTACGCCCAGCTCTTCGTCAACGGGCAGGACTACGGCCTCTATACGGTCATCGAGACCCAGGACGACCGCTGGCTCAAGGACCACTTCGCCACCAACGACGGCACCTTCTACGACGGCAAGTACCAGTACAAGGGCGGCGTGGTCCCCTACATGGTGGACTTTGGCCTGGGCCGCGACCACTGGTTCGATCTGGAGGAGGGCGAGGAGGGGGACCGAGCCGAGATCGGGGCGATTTCGGCTGCGGTGGAGGACTCCCTGGAGAGCGGACGAATGGACCCGGCGCTGTGGGAGTTGGTGGACTGGGAGCAAGTGCTGCGCTTGACCCGAGCCGAACAGTTCACGGGAGACGATGACGGCATCGCGGGCCTTCCCAACAACTACCGGGTGTACTTCCAACCCGGCCTGCCCATGGCCATGAGCCGCTGGGATCTGGACGGTTCCCTGCGGCTGAGCGAGGGCCAGGTGGCCTTCAACGCCGCCGGATGGGAGGAACCGGGCAGCAGGCTGCTGCAGGTCTGCTTCGCCGACGAGGACTGCCTGGCGATCTGGGACGAGCTGGGGCCGGAGGTGGAGGAAGCGCTCCTGGACGGCCGCCTGCACGAGCTGGCCACCCAGGCCTCCACGCTCACCGAGGAGGCCGCGGTGCAGGATCCTCGTCGTGAGTGCGGTCCACGGCTGCAGGACCAGCGCGAGGCCATCTTGGACTACCTCCTCACCGGCGAGGAAGCAGAGGTCGACTGGGAGGAGGAGGACTGCAGCCACAGCGGTCGCGGGGGGCTGCTGGCCACCGTGTCGGTGCTGGCCGGTCTGCTGATGCTGCGCGCTCGATCTGGCTGAGTTGTTCCGGGTGCACCTGGAGGCTCGCTGGGAGCCCGTGGAGGCCGAGGGGTGCTAGTCCACGCCCCAGCAGATGGTGTGTTTTCAGCCACTTAGACTGATTCTGCCCTGCTCGATGTAGCCTGGACACGTTGTAATCCTCACTAGTTGGCGGTTCCGTTACCGCTCTTGGTTACCGACTCGTGCTGCCAGGGCCCGGTGATCACCTGGCCCTCGCGGCACACGTTGCCGAGTCCGGCCCTGGCGACCGCGGCACGGCGGGCCTCGTCCGAGACCTGGCGGTAGTGCCGCAGCATGACCTCAGGGCTGTGGCCGGTGAGCGACGCCGCGGTGGCGACATCTACGCCTCGCTCCGCCATGAGGTCGACGACCATCCGACGGAGGCCGTGGGGGGGGGTGAACCGCTCGACGCTCGCCGCCCTGCACGCCCGGGTCAGGTGGCTGCGCACGCACTCGGTCGGCGCGCGTTTCGCGAGCTGCAGCAGCGGGACATCGCCGCGGGTGCGCCCCCGGAGCTTCTCCGCAACGTGCGGCGGCAGGGGGTATGCCCGCGCTCCGGTCTTGCCACGGAGAGTCAAGTCCCCCGTGGCGGGGTCGAAGTCCCGACCCCGAAGACTGCAGACCTCGCCAACCCGGGCCCCTGTCGTGGCCATGAGCTCCACGGCGAGCCTGTAGTCGCCTTGGAGGTGTTCCAGCACCCTGGCCACCTCGTCTTCGGTGGGGGTGCGGTGGTTGGCGACGAAGTGGGTTCGGTCGACCTGGACCTTCGCCCTGGGCAGCGCCCGGTCGGGAACCAGCCCGCACTCCTGACCCCATTTCCAGGCCATCCGTAGCACCTTGAACTCCTGCACCACGCAAAGCTCAGCTCGAGTCCCGGGCTCCAGGGTGAGCCGAAAGTAGCCGCCGTCTGAAGAGGTTGATGCTCGTCGCTTTGTTCTTGATGCGGACTTCATCCTTCATGAAGATGTCTCCTAGGGAAGACCGAAGAGCAAGGCAAGAACCGATCCAGGTCGACCCGACGGTGCTGACCAGGCCCTGGTGGCCCATCCGGAAGCACGTACCCCAGCTCTTCCCCAGGTCGGGTTGTGCGAAATCGAACCCCGGCATCGGCGCAGGCGCACAGCTGAGCTCGCTGACGTGCGAGATCGGTGACGCCGACCAGGAGGAGGCGTGTACTACGGGATTTCGAGTTAAGCGCCACCCACTACGGACGCGAGACCAAGAACTATGACGCCAGACGCCTTTCACTTCGAGGGCCTGACTTGGACCGTGCTCGACCGGCGCTCGGGAGTCCAGGACGAGAAGGGCGTGTGGCGCCGTGACGACTCGGCCGAGGTGGAGCTCCTCCCCGACTCCGTGTTCGCGGTGGTGCACACCTTCTGCAAGACCGGAGCGGAGGCCATGCAAGCCAAGCGCCCCCGCGAGGCCCACGACAGCTTTGTGGGCGTGCTGGAGCTCGTGCCGAAGCCGCTGGGGCGCTGGAACGCCGTCGGGTGGGCGCTGCTCGCGCTGGGCCATACCCACATCAGCCAGGCCAGCTGGAACACGGCTCGCCAGGTCCTCAGCGATGCCATGTGGAGCCCTGGTGTCTTCGGCAACCCGTGGGCGCACCGGCTCAAGGGGCAGGTCCACCTGGCCCTGAGCGAGCGGGAGCGCGCCGCCGATGACCTGGCCCGAGCCTACATGGCTGGAGGTCGGGCGATCTTCGAGGGGGCCGGACCCGAGTGCATGGTGCTCTTGGAGCAGGTCTTGGAGCCCCCTCCGGGACACAACCGTCTCCCCTGAACGACCGGTGCTGTCAGGGCGGAGCGTCCTGCTCCACCAGCCCATCGGGGCCCCACACGACGGTGCCCCCGGCGTGGCTGACGACGACGCAAGCCCCCAGTTGCAGCACCGCGGCCACCACCGTGGCCAGGGCGAGTTGGTGCGCCCGACCTGGCTCCGGGGCCAGGGACGCCGCGAGGCTCAGCACCGTGGTGATCAGGGCAAGCACGGCGAATCCAGTGGCCAGGTCCTCGTGGCGATCGACCAGTTGGACGTCGACCACGCGTCGTGCGGACTGCTCGGCGAGCTCCCCCGAGTGCACAGCCGCGACCACACCGACCAGGAGCACGGCCTGAAGCATCAGCACCAGCCACCAGGTGCGACGCGGAAACACCCCTCGCCGCCACGCCATCAAGACCGCTGGCGCCAGCAGCGCCACGGCCACGGAGAGACCGACCGGCACGTGGATGAGCATCGGGTGAAGCGGCAAGTTCAACACTCAGGCAATCCATTGCGATGGGCTGGGGCACCAACTATAGGCCGCACTAGGAGAGACCGGATGCCGAGGACCCTCAAGCTGGTGGACGCCGCCTGCAACTTCTGGTTCAACGACAACGATCGGGTGGCCAGCCCGTTCCCAAAGGAGATCCAGCCAGAGCTCAAGCGCAACGCCCAGGCGGAGTACCTGAAGTGGCTGGGCAACCTGACCTCCAGCGACCACGGAGACGTGGAGGACGAGGAGCTTGCGGGCGTGTTCGAGCAGTTGCTCTTCACCGAGGCGCTCAAGCTGGTGGGAGAGGCCGACTCCGAAGTGCTGCTGACCATCCACTACCCGTTCATGCCGCGAGTGGGGGACAAAGTGAAGGACGCGGCCCATGGCGAGAGCACCGTAGTCAAGCGTGAGCTCGAAGAGAAGGAAGACGGCAAGCTCTACATGAAGGTGGAGTTCGCCACGGACGACCGTGGTGAACCCTGGCAGACCGAGTTCGCCATCCCCGCCTAGACGGAGCGTCTCAGCACGGCTTCTCCGCTCCCTTCCGAGCGTAGAACCACCAGTTGAGCACCAGACAGGTCAGGTAGTAGAAGGCGAAGCCGTAGAGCGCGTACTGCGGAGTCTCCGCCTTGATCTGCGTCGCGAAGATCTTCGGGATCAGGTAGGCGCCAAAGGCGGCGATGGCCGAGGTCCAGCCCAGCACCGGCCCGCGGTTGTCCTTCTCGAAGAGCACCCCGATCATGCGGAAGGTCGACCCATTGCCGATACCGGTCATGGCGAAGAGCACGACGAAGGTGATGAGGAAGGGGAAGAAGTAATGAGTGGGGTCCTCCGAGGCCATGGCCAAGGCGACGAGGTAGCCAGCCAGAACGGTCGCACCCACCATCACCACCGTGCTCCACTGGGTGACGCGGGCGCCGCCCAGCTTGTCGGAGAGCCAGCCGCCTACCGGGCGAATGAGAGCACCCACGCCTGCACCGATGAAGATGTAGGCCGCCGAGGACAAGCCCGTCGCGTCGCCGGCAGTCGGACCCACGCGGACCAGCCCGAAGACATCGTCGATGAGCTTGGGGAAGGCGTTGGCGTAGCCAATGAAGGAGCCGAAGGTCATGACGTACAGGTAGGTCATGATCCAGTTGTGCTTCAGCTTGAAGATCCCGAACTGGGCCCTGAGGGGTTCCTGGATCGCTGCTGGAGTCAGGAAGCGCAGGGCTCCCAGGGTCACGAGGACCGCGACCACCGCGACGATGAAGGTCTTCACCAGGACGGGGAAGGGGCCCCAGGGCACAATCAGCAGGACCACGGCGATGCCGGCGCCGGCGAAGCCGAGCACGGTCAGCCACATGTACTTGGCGATCGCTACCGGGGTCGAGCCCGTCTTGTGGAAGGGCAGGTTGTTCATGAACAGGAAGGCCAGGACCACGAAGGTGGCCAGGATGGGCACCCACACCAGTCCGGCGTTCTGCGGCCACATCTGGGCTTCAACTTCGCCGTTCATGAAGTCGTAGGGGCTTCCGCCGGCGGCTCCGAACACACCGAGGGTGATGACCCACGGGATGAGGAACTGCATGAGGCTGACGCCCAGGTTGCCCAGCCCTGCGTTCAGCCCCAGCGCGAGGCCCTGCATCTTCTTGGGGAAGAAGAAGCTGATGTTCGACATCGACGAGGCAAAGGCCCCTCCACCCACGCCCGAGAGGGAAGCCAGGATGATGAAGATGTAGAAGGGAGTGGTGTGGTCCTGCAGCGCAATGCCCGCGCCCAGGGCGGGCAGGATGAGCAGCATGGTGGTCATGAACTTGACGTTCCGACCCCCGCAGATGGCCACCATGAAGGAGTGGACGATGCGCATCGTGGCGCCCGAGAGTCCGGCGACTGCGGGCAGCGTGAACATGAGCGCGCGGTAGCCCGAGTCGTCGAAGGACTGCCCGTCGTTCATGAAGGTGAAGTCGAAGAGCTCCCCACCACTACCGAAGTGCAGCTTCTGGACGTACTTGGCGACCATTCCCCAGTAGATCCAGACCGCGAAGCCCAGCAGCAGATTGGGGATGGAGACCAGCAGGTTCCGGTTGGCAATCTTCTTGCCAGTGCGCTGGAAGAAAGACTCGTCGTCAGCGTCCCAATAGTTGGGCCACTCCTGTTTGCTGTCCTGACTCATGCTGGCTCCTCTTTGTCAGCGCGGACGCACTGGCCCTGGCAAGCCAGGTTCCCGTCGCCTCCGCCTAGCAGCGAGCAGCCCACCAGCTCACCGTTCGGTTGCACGCGTACGTGCGCATGGACCCCATGAGTGGGGCAGGTGACGACCAGTGGGATGTCGTCGTCGCGGTCTTCGATTCGTCGTGCGAGGTCGGGGGTGACCCGCAAAGTCATCTTGCGAATGACCCAGTGCATCCAGGCCAGACAGGCGAAGGACACGACCGCGAAGAACATCCAGGTGGTTGTCCAGATGCCGGTGCCATCGAGCATGTAGCCGAAGAAGATGGGACAGAAGAAGCCGCCCAGGCCGCCCAGCACCCCGACGATGCCGCCGACCGTGCCCACGTCATTGGGGTAGTAGTCCGGGATGTGCTTGTACACGGCGGCCTTGCCGATGCCCATCAGGATGCCGACGACAAAGGCCAGGCCCGTGAAGACCCAGATGTTGGCCTGGAAGTAGATGTGCGTGACCCCTTGGGCCAGCAGCTGCTTCTTCTCGACGACGTCGCCCGGCTCGACCACGGGCTCCTGACCGAATTCGCTCGTCGGCCAGATCAGCGTGCCTTCCCGATCCGGTCCCTGGTCTGACATGGGCTCGACGGCGTAGCGTTGCCCGTCCACGACGATGTGGGAGGCGGTCACTTCGCTGACCGTGCCACCGCGCGTCGCCATGACCCCCTCGCCTGGCGAGCGGATGTCCATGCGCGGCACGATGAGGAACAGGCTGGCGATCATCGTGCCGCCCAACACCCAGTACATGACGGTGCGAGCGCCCGACCGGTCCGACCACCAACCACCGGCGGCCCGGATCAGACCCGAGGGGAGGGTGAAGATCGAGGACAGCAGCCCCGCGCTCGCCACGGACACGGCGTAGACGTTGACGTAGTAGGGGATCAGCCACTGGGCCAGGGCGACGAAGCCTCCGAAAGCCAGGAAGTAGTACAAGCCGAAGCGCCAGACCCTGAGCTTCTTGAGCGGCCCGAGGCGCTGGAACAGCGTTCGGGATGTTGTCTCTTCCGGCTTCTTCGACTCCGTGCCCAGCCAGAAGATGATGGTCATGACGACGAGCACCCCAGCGTAGATGCGGGGCAGCATGCGCCAGCCCTCGATGTCATCCACGGTGAGGTACCCGAGCAACACGGGCGCGCCCATCGCCGTGATGGCCGCGCCAGCGTTTCCAGCCCCGAAGATGCCCAGCGCCGTGCCTTGCTGGTGCTTCGGAAACCACACGGAGCAGTAGGCGATACCGACAGCGAAGGTCGTGCCCGCCAACCCGAAGCCCAGGCCCCCGAGCACGAAGCCCGCGAAGCTGTCGGCGTAGCTGTCAGCGAAGGCCGCCACGGCGGTGAGCAACATCGTGACCGCGAAGATCGGCCGGCCCCCGAAGCGGTCGCTGAGCATGCCCGCAGGCAGGCGAGCGACGGCGCCGGTCAGCACCGGGATGCCGATGAGCCATCCCATCTCTCCCTTGGTCCAATCGTAGGCTTCGTTCTCGACGAGGAAGGTGATCAGGACACCATTCATCATCCAGACCGCGAAGCAGACCGTGAACGCGGTCGTGCTCAGCGCGAGAGCCTTGATGGCGCGGCCGCGATCAGTCATGTTCTCTCCACGCCTTGGCGTTGGGAGTCAGGTTTCGATAGTCGCGTCGTCGAGCGTCAGTTCTTGGGGCGGTGCTTGCTCCAGGCCTCGGAGGGGTCACGGACCTTCTTGCGGTCCCAGTTCCACATCACCTGCTGGTAGGGCCGGGTGATGTAGTGCAGTGGCGCGACCACGAAGTGGATCAGGCGACTGAAGGGCACCATGAAGACCAGCAGGAAGGCGCCGAAGATGTGCAGCTTGATGACCCAGGGGAGCGCGAAGACCGCGCTCGTCTCAGGGCTCAAGCGCACCAGCGACCACAGGTAGGGCGTGAGGTCGGCGGCGAACCACGACGAACCCCAACGGAATCCGAGGGCAATCCAGCAGCCCAGGATGACCTGAGCCAGCAGCAGGAACTCGACGGCGATGTCCATCCCCGTCGTGACCGCCTTGATCCGCGGGACCGTGAGCCGCCGGTAGATGAGCTGCACGAGACCAACCAGGACGCTCACGCCAAAGACGAAGGCGCTCACCTCGAGGACGATCAACCGAACCGGAGCGGCGTTCCACCCCAGGATGGCCCAGGGGAAGAAGAAGGCCACCAGGTGCCCGCCCAGGACCACCAACAGTCCTACGTGGAAGGGAATGACCCCCCAGAAGAGCTTCTTGCCCTCGAGGAACTGTGAGGACAGGGAGGAGACGGTAAAGCCGGTCTGTCGCCAGCGGTACAGCGTGCCGAGCACGAACACGGCGACGGCCACGTATGGGAACGCGACGAGGAGAAAAGTGTTCAGGGCGTTCATGGAATCCTCGCGGAAGAGGGACGGTGGCCGGCACCCCTGGCAGCGATTTCCATCTCACGTGTGATGGAGCTGAGGAACTCGCTGCTCTCTTCGGGCGGCTGCTCGTAGACGAACTTGTAGTCCTCGCGAAGCGCCGCGTACAGTGCCTTGAGCGGAAGGTGGAACATCTTGACCCGAAGCTCCGACGTCACGATGAGCGTCTTGTGGTGCTTCATGTAGAGGGCGTTTCGCATCTCGATACGTTCGGGATGGAACTCCTCGATCATTCGCTGGATGGCTGGGTGCAGGATTTGCTGCACGAACTCCTCAGCGAGCTCTGTGTTCTCCCACACGGCCAACAGACGAAGCACGTTGGGCAGGTGGTCGGAGAGCTCCGAGCCACAGTCATTCTCGACGAGACGGTGCTCGCGGTTGAGGTTGACCAGCAGCTCGGCTCGCTTGTAGTCGTCGCCGAAGATGACGTAGCCGACATCGAGCGTGGTGATGGACTGCACCTCGAAGGAGCGCGTGAAGATCTCCTGCGTTTCGTGGACCGCGACCTCGGGGGTGAGCGGGCACACCCGCGGCAGCAGCGCAGCGAAGGTCTCGAGGAACTCTGTTGACTCCGAGTAGCGGCCCCCCAGCTCGTCGATCGCGGCCTGCACCAGCGCCGGGTAGGTCTCGTCCGGGTAGACGAAGAGCGGCGCCAGGACGCGGTAGTGGCTGAGGTCCATCATGAGCCCCGCTTGGCGGAACCATCCTTGAAGCCGAAGCCCGTGGAGCCCTTGCAGTCGCCGGTGAACTCGACCATCGCGATGGCCTCCTCGCGATGGGCGGCAGGGATGACGAAGCGGTCGTCGAACTTGGCCAGCGAGGTCAAGTAGTAGATGTCGTCAGCGGACTGCCTGGTGAGCCCCGTCTCCGAGAGCGCAGCCTCCGCCTTGGCGTCCGAGACGTCCCCCACCGTGACGTTGCGTCGGTGGAGGCGCACGGCCATCAGCTTGCGGATGCGGTCTTCGACCTTGGCGGTGTCCCCGGCGCTGAACAGGTTTGCCATGTACTCCAGCGGGAAACGGTTCTCTTCGATGGCTCCCCAGAGGTCGTCCGTGCTGGTGTCATAGACCCAGTTGTCCGGCCAGTACTTGGCCCGGGGGTCCATCTTCTCGGACTGCGCCGTGTTGTCCACGGCGCTGACGGAGCCCATGGTGGGCAGCAGAGGCGGCACGTAGAAGAGCATGGGCAGCGTGCGGAACTCCGGGTGGAGCGGCAGCGCCAATCCCCATTCCTTCACGAACTTGTAGGTCGGCGAGTACTGGGCAGCGTGAATGGTCGAGTCGGCGATGCCGTTCGCCTTGGCAGCCGCGATGACATCGGGATCGAAGGGATCCAGAATCATGTCCATCTGCTTGGCGACCAGCTGGTCCTCGGGACACGAAGCCACGTCGTGGATGCGGTCCGCGTCGTAGAGCATCACGCCGAGGTAGCGGATGCGGCCGACACAGGAGTGCATGCAGGCCGGGGCGTAGCCAGCCTCGAGCCGGGGGAAGCACAGAATGCACTTCTCGGACTTGCCACTGTGCCAGTTGTAGTAGGACTTCTTGTAGGGACAGGCCGTCACGCACATCCGCCAGGCACGGCACTCGGCCTGGTTGATGAGCACGATGCCGTCCTCACCGCGCTTGTAGATGGCTCCGGAAGGACAGGAGGCCACACACGCAGGGTTCAGACAGTGGTTGCAGATGCGCGGCAGGTAGAAGAACGCCATGCGCTCGAGCTCGAACATCGCCTTCTGCATGCCCTCGGGCAGCGACTTCAAGTTCGGGTCGTTTCGTGCGTAGTCCGGGCTACCGCCCAGGTCGTCGTCCCAGTTCGGGCCCATCTTGATGTCGATGGGCTGACCGGTGATCATCGAGATAGGACGAGCGGTCGGCTGATCGTCGCCCGCAGGCGCTTCGATGAGGTCGAGGTACTTGTACGTGAAGGGCTCGTAGTAGTCCTCGATGACCGGCATGTTCGGGTTGTGGAAGACGTTCATCAACCCCTTCTTCTTGCCGGCGCCCTTGAGCTCGATGGAGGGGCC
>PVBE011435375.1_pt1 | contig 14455 bp, 14 predicted proteins | sample 1631181 | NCBI WGS metagenome assembly PVBE01 (sample SAMN08397723, study PRJNA350692) | Marine metagenome, whole genome shotgun sequencing project. | isolation source: water | place: Pacific Ocean | collected 2012-04
ACTTAGTTGAAACCCACCCCTATACGATGACGGGGCGGGTCAGGATTCATCGTGTCTATGCCCGGAGGAATAGATCGCCGGATGTTCTATGTGATGGTCTTCAGCGCAACCGTCCGTTGAATCTTCCGACTGGATGGTCACATGGGCGATGCCAAACTCGCTGGACGCGATTTCCCGCAGCCGCTGCAAGACCGGATTTGGGTCATCCATCACCGCAACGTCGGCGGTGACGTGGGCGCTTAGCGCATCGTAACCGGTTGTGATGGACCAGGCGTGAATATCATGGATACCAGTCACACCCTCCAATTCCTCCAGCCGGTGGCAGAGCAGGTGCAGGTCCAAGTGCGCCGGTGTCCCCTCCATGAGAACATGAACAACCTTCCAGAGCAACCTCATGGAGCTGGCCAAGATCAGTATTCCGATCACGATTCCGAATATCGGGTCGGCTATATCCCAGCCAAAGGCCAAGACCATAACACCGGCGGCAACCACTGCAACCGAGCCCAGGAGATCGGCAATCACGTGCAGGAATGCTCCCTCCACGTTGAGGCTGTATCCGGCTGACCGGTGCAGCACCCAGGCGGCCGCCACGTTCACTCCCAGGCCAACCGCGCCCACCACCAGCATCAGACCGCCATCGACGTCGATCGAGTCGCCAAAACGCCGCGACGCCTCAAAAAAGATCAAGGCGGCAATGAACCACAAGCTGAGGGCGTTCAACAATGCGGCCAATATCTCGGTGCGGTGAAATCCGAAGGTCTGCTCGATGGATGCGGGTCGCCCTGAGATCCAGATTGCCAGCAATGCCAGGCCGATGGCCGCAGCGTCGGTGAGCATGTGTCCGGCATCGGCCAGGAGGGCCAAGCTGCCAGAGACCAGACCACCGACCACCTCAACCACCATGTAGACCGTGATCAGGGCCAGAGAGATGCTGAGGCTCCTCCGGCTGGCAGATCGGTGGCCATGATCATGATCGTGGGTTTGTTGGTGGTCAGCGTTCATAGTTTCAGCGGACCGTGTCTAGAACCTGTTCTAAAGTTGGAAAGTCTTCTTCCAGATACCAGGCGAGAATTCTGCGTGGGTCATTATGTCTCGCATCGGGCCATTGTCAGGATGGATGTCACGCTGTATCAGCCATTCTTCGGTTTCTGAAACGTTCTCATCCTCGAACTCGTAGACCACGGCGTATTGGGGCCCTTCTCCGACGTTTTTCCAACGTCGCCCTCTGATGACACCAGGGCATTTCTCGTAATTGGGTACGTAGACACCACTGTACCATTTGTTCCATTCGTCCTGATTGGCGGCGGGAACGTCCATTCGGCCAATCTGCAGCGCAGGTGCCATGCCGCTATTGGCGATCTCATCTGTGAGCGAATCAGGATAGATCATCTCCATTACCATCCTGATGTAATTGGAGCCGATGATGCTGGGCGCCATGCGCTGTCCCCACTCAGTGAAGGGACGCAGTGCCTTCATGGCATCGGTATTGATCACATCAGCGCTCTCAAGTTCGTAGACCGCCAGGTGCTTGGGGCCGCTCTTCGTGGCCTCATAACGTGCTCCGTCTAGGATTCCAGGCACCGCAAGCAGATCCTTGAGGTGTTCTTCTTTGTACCAACGATTGAATTCTTCTTCTTTCTCTGCTGGTATATCTGCGCTAACCAGCATCATCGCCGTTCCTTTCTTGTTCGCCATTCCTGGTTTCCAGCCTCCCTTGGGTTAGATCGAGCGCTGAAACGCCCGTGAAAAAAATTGCGCTCCGCGTCCACCATGAAAAGGACGCGGAGCGTAGTTGCAAAGACTAAGTCTGGGTCGCTGTACGGCCTAGAGTTGGAAGGTCTTCTTCCAGACGCCAGGCGAGAACTCAGCATGGGTCATAATGTCGCGCATCCGGACGTTGTCGGGGTGAATCTCCCGCTGTCGCAACCATTCTTCAGTCTCAGAGACCTCAGGATCCTCAAACTCGTACACCGTGGCAAACTCTGGAGTTCCCTTCACGGCCTTCCAGCGTCGACCTCGAATCACGCCGGGGCATTTTTCATAGTTGGGGACATAGACACCGCTGTACCACTTGTTCCACTCATCCTGGTCTGCTGGCGCAACGTCCATCCGACCTATCTGTAGGGCCGGGGCCATGTCGCTGTTAGCTATGTCACTGGATAGAGAGGTCGGGTGAATCATATCCAGGACGATGTTGAAGAAATTGGTGCCGATGAGGCTGGGGGAGACCCGTTGTCCCCACTCGGTGCGAGGGCGGTTCTTGAATGCATCGGTGTTAATGACATCGACGCTCTCCAGCTCGTACACGGCCAAGTGCTTGGGGCCGCTCTTGGTGGCCTCATAGCGGGCGGCGTTCAAGATACCAGGAACGCTCATCAACTCTTGAAGGTGTTCCTCTTGGTACCACTTGTTGAATTCTTCTTCCTTGTCGGCAGGGATATCGGCCGCCACCATCATCAGTCCGGTGCCTTTTTTGTTAGCCATTGTTGCCTCCGGTAGTTGTGTTCTATTTACATTGTTTGGTCGGTGCCATGATAACCGTGGTTACCTGGTTTGGCTACGTGAGTATATCTAAATAGAGATCAGGTATCCTACAAGTTCTGCAGGAGCCGACAGGAACGGTGAGTGGCCGGTGCCCATGGTGATGGTCCGGTCACAGGGAACGTTTGCCTGCATCTCGCGCTGGTAGGCCAGCGGTAGTGCCCCGTCCCGTTCACATTCGATATAGACCTTGGGCACTCGACCGTAATTCTCCAGGGTGGTCTGAATCGGGTCCATAAGCGGCCCTGACGGCTGTGGCACCAGCATGGGCTTAACCCAGGTAAAATCGTCATCCGAGCAGTCATTGTAGAACCTGGACCGGAGCGAGGATTCCAGAAAGGTGATCGAAGCCAGATCGTCGGATACGATCCACGAATCACGCTCCAACCCAGCCTTTATGGACTCTGGATCACGTCCTGCCACGGGCCTCATTGCCACACCGTTGCCGAACAGCAGCGCAGTCAGATAGACCAAGGAACGTATCTTGTCCGGTCTGGACTCGGCAGCCTGGGTGATGGTCAGTCCGCCGAGGCTATGCCCCACCAGAACAACCGGTTCATCAAGCTGGTCCAGCACTTTGCAGACGTGGTCCGTATAGGAACTGAGAGTCACCAGGCCTAGGGGAACATCAAACTCGCCATAGGTGTTGCCAGGCAGATCGACCGTCACCGCATCGTGCCCCTCCGCCTCCAGCAAAGGCACAACCTTGTCCCAGCACCATGAGCCGTGGGATGCGCCGTGGACCAGCACAAAAGTCGTCATATATCACCCCGTTTCCAGCCTGAATCGGTTGTTCCTTGGACTACGCATGATAGCAGTTTTGGTCGCAGTTCTTGTAAAACCGTGGTAGCCTCGTTTTTGAATTCTCTATACAGCAAATATACGGAGCCAAAATTGACTACCTGGACCGATGACCAACTAGCCTCCATCCATAACATGCTCAACCCCCGCTCCATAGCCGTGGTCGGGGCCTCACCCAGGATGGCCTACGGTGGCCGGATGCTCGCCGCCGCCCTGAAAGCATCTGAGAGGGTGAACGTGTACCCGGTGAATCCTCGCTACGAAGACGTACAGGGAGTGAAGTGTTATCCAAGTGTTGCCTCACTGCCGGAAACACCCGACGTGGTCTGTGTGGTGGTCTCTTCTGGGCAGGTGATGGATGTACTGAAGGAGAGCCACAAGAAGGGCACCCGCGCCGCCGTGGTGATCTCCGCCGGTTTCTCCGAACGGGGCACCCAGGAAGGGCGTGATCTGCAGGCCCAGGTTGGTGCCTACGCCAGAGAGTCGGGTATCCGCATCAGCGGCCCCAACTGCCTAGGCCTGGCGAACGTGAAGGACGACATCTGGGTCAGCGCGTCCTCCCGGGGCGCAGAGGGACTGGGCGGTTCAGTGGGCCTGGTCTGTCAGAGCGGCGCGTCAGCTTTTGGACCTTTCTTGAACCGGGCCATCGACAGCGACATCGGACTCAGTTACATCATCTCCACTGGAAACGAGGCCGACCTGGATTTCTCCGATTTCGTGCGCTATCTGCTGGACGACGACGACACCAAGGTCATTGCCGGGTTCGTGGAGGGTTTCAAGGACGCCAAGAAGTTCATCGAGGTAGCCAAGCTGGCGGCTGAACGCGGTAAACCCATCGTAATCATCAAGATCGGCCGGTCGGAATTGGGTTCCAAGGCCGCCGCGTCGCACACCGCTGCCCTCACCGGCCAGGACGCGCTCTACGATGCGGCGTTGGACCAGTACGGAGTGATCCGTGTGACCGACTACGATGAACTTTTGGAAGTCTCCAACCTGCTGGCCAACTCCCCAGCGCCGGCCGCGAGGGGCCTGGCGGTGGTCTCCCACTCCGGTGGAATCAGCTCTCTGACAGCAGACATGTGCGGCCAGATCGGCCTGGACCTGCCAGTACTCAGCGACGCCTCAAGGGACGGTATCAACAACGTGCTCCAAGGCTTTGGTTGGGCGTCCAACCCGTCCGATGTCACCGGCTTTGCCAACAGCGATTCCTTCCCGGAGATCATGCAATTCATGGCCAACGACCCGGTCATGGGTACCCTGGTGGTCGCCAGCTCCGGCGGCGACGCCCAGGCAACCCAGGTCATCGCCCAAAGGGATCTGGCCAAAGAGATGCCACTAGCGTTCCTCTGGACCGGTAGCCGCAGGGAAACAAACGGCCTGGATATGTTGAAAAAGGCCAGCATTCCCGTGTTCTACACGCCCAACCGCCTGGCTTCCGGAATTCGCAGTCTGCTGGATTACCACGAGTGGCTCGGTCACCGCGGCCAGGGAGGATTCCCTGAGATACCCGCGATCAGCGCGGGACAACAAGCCGCCGTAGACAAGCTGGCTCCCACCGCCGGAGTGGCCCTCTCTGAACACTCCAGCAAGAGACTGATCGCCGAATGGGGAGTGCCAATCACGTCAGAGACGCTGGTTCAGAACGCAGATGCTGCGGTTGCGGCAGCAAACGAGATCGGCTACCCCGTGGCCATGAAGGCTGACGTGACCGATCTTCCCCACAAGACCGACGCTGGCCTGGTAATGCTCGGCCTGAAAGACGAAGCGGCAGTTCGAGACTCCTTCCAAACCATAATGTCGAATGCGGAGAAAGCAGGTGCAGCGGGAGACAAGTTCAACGGTGTGACCGTACAGGAAATGGTCATGGACGGCGTGGAGGTCATCGTTGGCGTCAGCTACGACTCACAATTGGGCGCGACGATCCTCTTTGGCTCGGGCGGGGTGATGGTGGAGGTCTACAACGACGTCGCTCTGCGCCTCTGTCCCATCGACAAAGAAGACGCCCTGGGGATGATCGCCGACGCCAAAGGCGCAAAGCTGCTGGAAGGGTTCCGTGGCCGTCCCGCCGCCGACGTTGACGCCCTGGCAGATACCCTGGTGCGGGTCTCTCAGATGGCAGCCCAACTCGAGGGCAGCTTGGCCGAGTTGGACATCAACCCGTTGATGGTTCTACCCAAGGGCCAGGGAGTCAAAGCAGCAGACGCGGTGGCGGTCTTCCAGTCTTAAGCCGAAGCAGGCTCCAATGGAGCCTGCTTGCCATCCCTGGAGTCTGCTAAACGTCTATTCGGTAGACCCTTGTCGCGGTGTCATGGAACATGGCCGCGCGTTCCGAGTCCGAGTACCCCTTGGTCAATCGCTTGAACGCGTTGGTCATGATGTTGTAGGAGAATGACACCTTGTCGGGGGGGAAGTTACTTTCCAACATGCCCCGCTCCGGCCCGAACTGCTCAATGACGTAGTTCAGCCAGAGAGCCATACCCTCAGCTAGTTCCTCGGAACCGATGGGTGTCTCCCGTTTGTGCCAATCAAAGCCCCATCGAGGCATCCCCAGACCGCCTAGTTTGACCGTCACATTAGGACATTCAGCTACTGCGGCGATGCCTTTCTTCCACTCGGCCTCAACTTCAGCCTCTTTGCCCACGTACATGCCGATGCGGTTCACACCACCCACGTGGTTGAGAATGATGGGCAGGTCTGGCACCGACTTGGCAAAGTCGGCCAACTCGGGTAGTTGTGGGAACGAGAGCATGATGTCGAGGGACATGCCCTTGCTGGACAGAACGGCCGCGCCCTCGCGGAACCTGCTGTCAGCCATGATTCCCTCGGTCTCCCGGTCCTGGAAAATGGGATCGGCGTTGAAGGACACGTTGTGACGTATCCCACGGAAGCGGTTCGGACTGGCAGCCTGCAACGCATCCAACACCGGGGCCACTTTGTCGGCCAGCTTGAGGTCGGCATGACCGACGATGGCGGCTGCAGCCCTGGCTGGGCCATATACACCACTGGCGCTGGCGGCGGCTAGGCCCTGAACGAACTCCACCTCGCCCACCGGACGTAGTTCTTCGGGTCCGTCAGCGCGGTACATGGAACGGGCCTCCACAAACACTGTGGAGCGCACGTTGTGGCCGCTGTAGATGTCTGCGTTCAACTCATGCATCAGGTACCGCTGGTAGGGGGTGCTGGCCGGACGCAGATCCCAAAAGTGATGATGGGGATCGCAGATCGGAAGGTCAGGTTCCAGAGAGAGCTCTACAGTTAGAGCCAGCCAGTCATTACCACCAAATGCCATGATCGTGCCTCCGTAGGATTGATAGGTTTCGTAACTGAGTTGAACGTTGGGTATTCTGGTGTTACTCCAGCATCGATTCCCTAAAGCCGTCTATGACCGATTGTTGAACCCCGTGGTGCAACAAGTAGGCCTCAGAGCCGCCGAATTCACTGTGAGTCACATCCAGATATTTCTCGATGGCCTCTCTAGGGGCCATGATCCCCTCCCGGGTTGAATGCGCAAACCCCGGCATAGCTTTGAGCCGCTCCAGAATTCCGTCTATCACGACGTTGGTCTCCAAGAAGTCTTGGACGACATCTTCCCGTCCGACTCCCAACACGTCCAGGATCGTGGCGGCCAGGACGCCGGTCCGGTCTTTACCGGCGCTGCAATGGAACAGAGCGGGCTGGTTCACCGGCTGGGCCAGCGCGGCGAACGCTTGGGCTATCAGGCCACCGGAATTAAGCAGTATCCACTGGTACATGTCTGTTAGACGTTTGTCCACCTCTTCTCCGGAGGTTGGAGGAAGCGCGCCGCGACCCTCTAGGAACGGGTATTGATGGTAACCGATACCCGCTTCAGCCAGGAGCCCTCGGCCATCGTTGGAGGTGGCCCCTCCATTGCTGCGGAGGTCCACAACGGACACCACGCCAAGGTTTCCAGTGATGACTTGGACATCGGCATCGGTTAGCGAGCTTGGTGAGTCACTACGAAATAAACGCCGCCATTTGACCGATCGTCCGTCAGTGGTGGGGTAGCCGCCCAGGTCCCTGAAGTTCACCGCCCCTTCCAGGCCTATCCGTCTCTCCATATCTTGCGACATAATCAGAGCCTGATCAGGCTCCCTCAACCCCCATCTCTTTGGCGATTGCCAGCATCTTGCGGGCGGTTTCCTCGTGGGCAATGTCCACCATGTCGCCGTCAAAGGTGACGGCGGCGGCTCCAGTGGCTCGCATCTCCTCCATGGCCGCGATCAGACCCTGGTAGTGTTTCACGTCCTCGGGCGAGGGGGAGAACACTTCGTTCACCACCGGAACGTGAGAGGGGTGAATCAGGTGCATCCCGGTATATCCCAGTTGCTTGAGCTGGATCGCTAGTTTCCGAAGTCCTTCCAGGTTGTGGATATCCATCCATCCGCCGCTCATGGGATAGGGCACTCCGGCGGACCGGACATCAATCAAAACTTTGGATTTCAAATACAGGGTTTCAAGTCCTTCCGGTGTCCATTCGAAACCGATGGACCGTGCGGTATCCCCGCCTTTGCCGCCGCTGCCACCCATGTGGGCAACCCGAGGCGAAGCGGATGCAATCTCATAGCTGAGTCGGATGCTTGTTGCGGTCTCCATGCCGGGGTCGATATAGATGGAACCTACTTCCATCCCTGCTTTGCGCTCGAAATGGGACAGCAGGTTGTCCACCTCCACCACGTCCGCCGGACTTTCAACCTTGGGAAGGAGCACGAGATAGAGTTGGGGGCAGGTGACAGCTTCAAGGTCGCCGCCGGTGAGACCGGTCTCCAGCCGGTTGACCCTGACGGTCAGCGTGGGCTTCTCGCCGCCCAGTTCCTCCAGCATCTTGCGGACCAGGACCCTGGCCTCCGCTTTGTTGGGAACCGGGACCGAGTCTTCCAGGTCCAGTATCAGCGCGTCAGACCCGTATTGGGGCGCTTTCCGCATCCAGTCTTCCTTGTTGCCGGGGACGTACATGGACGTCCTAAGTGCTCGGGGAGTTGCCATGGTCGGGCTCCTTGTTAGCTGTCGGCTTTCAGCGTTAAGCCATCAGCAATTAGATTACCTTTTCTTCTTTCAATTTTTGTATGTCTTGGTCGTTCAGACCGAGTAGTTTCTTGAAGATCTCGGCGTTGTGCATGCCGAGAGTTGGAGCTCCCTCTATCTCAGGCAGGTCTCCACCGGAGAATTTGACCGGGAATCCAGAGGCCACAGCATCGTCCACCGGCTTCCCGGTGGCGGCGTGCATCATAGGCAAGAGACTGCCCCGATCCCAGAAATGCTGGTCGTTCATCACCTGCTCGGCGGTACGAACCGGAGCGCAGGGGACGTCGAAATCTTCAAGTCGCTTCGCCGCGTCTTCCAGGGTGTACTCGCCAATCAAACGCTGCACCTCGACGCGGGCGTCTTCCACGTTCACCGTTCGGGCCACATAATCGCTGAACTTGGGGTTCTCGACCAACTCTGGAGCATCCAAGGCCCTGGCCAGTCGCCCCCACTGGTCGTCGCTGGTGACGGTGATGGAGAGGTCTCCGTTCTTGGTCTCATACAGGCCAGTGGGGCCGCTGCGGCTGATATTGCCGGTGCGCAGTGGGATGCCTTCTGCGATGGCTTCTTCCAGGTTTTCCATGAACATCATTGACACCAGAGTGTCCATCATGGAAACATCCAGGTACTGCCCCTTGCCGGTCCGGTCTTTCTCCCGCAGAGCCGCCAGTATGGAGTAGCAGGCGAACATGGGGGTGACCAGGTCTCCGATGTAAAAACCGACCTTCACCGGCGGGCGTTCTTCCTCGCCGTTGATGTCCATCAGACCGGCCATGCCTTGAATCTGTGGGTCGTGGGCGGGTTTGTCCTTGTAGGGGCCGGTCTGCCCGTAGCCGGATATGGAACAGTAGACTATTCCTGGGTTGACTGCTGAGATCTCTTCATAGCCCAGGCCGATGCGACGGAGAGAACCGGGTGCCAGGTTCTCCAGCACCACATCGCATTCCTTCGCCATGTCCAGGAACATCTGCTTGCCCTTGGGGTTCTTGAGGTCGACGGTTACGCTCTTCACGCCCTGGGTGCGCTTGAGGAACCGTGTTGAAATGTCATCATCGGTCTGCCGCTGGGTGTTGGTTCCCTGGGGTCCGGCAAACGGCCCATTGCCACGAACGGGATCTCCCTTGCCAGGTATCTCCACCTTGATGACCTCCGCGCCCATGCGGGCCAGGTTCATGGAGCAGAAAGGTCCGGCTAGGTACACGGTAACTGCCAGGACCTTGATATCTTTCAGTGGTTCCATCTATTCCTCGTTGCCTAACAGGCCAGGGTTATATTCGACGGCAATTCTCTCACAGAATCGGCTCGCTGTGGTACAATTTTGCCAAATTCAGCCAGGCACTAAATCACGCGTGAGGTAGACTCCATGGCCGAGAACATTGTCCTGTCCAACTCAGAGTACAAAGTTGTGGGTACCCGCCCCATTCGCCATGACGGCACGGATAAGGTCACCGGAAGGGCCAAGTATGGCACCGACTTCCAGACCGCCGGCATGTATTACGGCAAGGTGCTACGCAGCCCCCATGCCCACGCGATCATCAAGTCCATCGACGCCAGCAAGGCCTTGGCCATGCCCGGTGTTGAGGCCGTAATCACCGGCCAGGATATGCCCGGTGCCAACAAGGACGGCGCCTCCCGCGGCACCCAGATGGCCAGCGACAACCTGATGGCCAGAAGCAAGGTCCTCTACAAGGGCCACCCAGTAGCCGCTGTGGCTGCCGTCAACCAGCACGTAGCCGAGGCTGCACTGGCCGAGATCAAGGTTGATTACGAAGTCCTGCAAGCCGTGATGACCGTTGACCAGGCCAGGGCCGACGGCGCGCCGCTACTCCACGAAAACCTAACCACCACCGAACTCGGTGAGCGCACCGACAAGAAGAGCAACGTTGCCACCCACGTTCAATTCACTCAGGGCGATATTGAAAAGGGTTTCGCCGCCGCTGATGTGGTAGTCGAACTGGAATTCGGTAACGAGACTGTCCACCAGGGATACATCGAGCCGCAGACGGCCTCCGCCATCTGGAACGAGAATGGCGAGGTCACCATCTGGACCAGCACTCAGGGCGCTTTCACAGCCAGGGATGCCATCGCCCCGCTTCTGGACCTCCCAGTATCCATGATCAAGGTTGTCCCCATGGAGATCGGAGGCGGATTTGGCGGTAAGATCCCGGTCTACTTGGAGCCCCTGGCCGCGCTGCTATCCAAGAAGACGGGACGCACGGTCAAGATGACCATGACCCGCCAAGAGACCTTCGAGAGCACCGGCCCCACCTCTGGAACGTCCATGAAGGTCAAGATGGGTGCCACCCAGACTGGAATCATCACCGCCGCCCAGGCCGACCTCTCGTTCGAAGCCGGTGGGTTCCCTGGCTCCATGGTGAGCGCCGGCGCCCAGTGCATCTTCGCCCCCTACGAGATCGAGAACATGCAGGCCGACGGCTATGACGTCTTGGTCAACAAGCCCAAGGTCGCTCCCTACCGCGCCCCCGCCGCTCCCAACGTTGCCTTCGCCGGCGAACAGGTGGTGGATGCCCTGGCCCAGAAACTGAACATCGACCCCATCGAGTTCCGGCTGATGAACGCCGCCAAAGAAGGAACACGCCGCGTTGACGGCCCCATCTTCCCGGTCATCGGAAACGTGGAATGTTTGGAAGCTGCCAAAGACTCAGCCCAGTACAAGACCGAACTGAAAGGCCCGTACCGGGGCCGGGGCGTCGCCTCGGGCTTCTGGTTCAACATTGGGTTCCAGTCCAGTTGCTCTATCTCGGTGAACGCCGATGGGACCATCAGCCTGGTTGAAGGTTCAACCGACATCGGCGGCACCAGGGCTTCAGTAGCCATGCAGGCCGCTGAAGTGCTGGGCATCGCCGCAGAGGATGTGCATCCCACCGTGGCCGACACCGACTCCATCGGGTACACCGCCATGACCGGCGGCAGTCGTACCACCTTCGCCACTGGTTGGGCCGCCTACGAGACCGCACAGGACATCAAGAAACAGATGATTGCCCGCGCTGCGTCCATCTGGGACGTTTCAGCCGACGACGTTGAGATGGAAGACGGTGTCTTCAAGCACAAGTCGGACGGTGATCTGAAATTCACCTTCAAAGAACTGGCCGGTCAGCTAGCCGGAACCGGCGGCGGCATCTCCAGCCAGAGCACCGTCGATCCCAAGGGGGCTGGCGGAGCCTTCGGAACCCACGTGGTAGATCTGGAAGTCGACCCCGAGACCGGCAAGGTCACGATCCTTGATTACACCATCGTTCAGGACGCAGGCAAGGCCATCCATCCCAGTTATGTGGAGGGCCAGATGCAGGGTGGTGTCGTCCAGGGCATCGGCTGGGCGCTGAACGAGGAGTACGCCTACGACGGCGAAGGCCGGATGGAGAATTCTTCATTCCTTGACTACCGGATGCCCACCAGCCTGGACACGACCATGATCAACACCATCATCGTGGAAGTGCCCAACCCTGGCCATCCTTACGGAGTCAGGGGCGTTGGAGAGGTTCCAATAGTTCCTCCCATGGCCGCCATCGCCAATGCCATCGCCAGGGCTACCGGAGTCCGCATGGGTCACCTGCCAATGTCTCCTGGAGTAATCCTGGAGGCCTTGTGGGCCAAGGACGGCGAGCCAGCAGGACTTCAGGCCGCCGACTAGCAAAACTGCATTCTTAATGGGCCAGGCACTTTGATGAGCCTGGCCTGTTTTTATTTCAAACAAGCCCCATAAATAATCCGGAAACAATCAGGAGAACCCACATGACCAGAGTGCCTTACGCCACCAGAGAGAGTATGAAAGACGCCGCCGAGCAGGCGATCTGGGACGACATCGAAACGAGCCGTGGCGGGGTGGCCCGCAACTACGCTGCCCTGCTCAACAATCCCGATGCTTCTGCGGCGATGATCGGACTGGGTACGTACGCCCGCTACAACACGCCCATGAATCCCAGGATCAAGGCGTTGGCCGTCCTAACTGCAGCCAGAGAGGCCTGCGGGCACTACGTATGGACGGTGAACCAACCCGCTGCCAAAGAGGCTGGGCTGTCTGACGAGATAATCGCAGCCATCCGTGAGTATCGGGCACCCAATGGCCTGGACACCAAGGATGCGGCGATAGTCCAGTTCATGATCGAGTTGTTGCGCCAGCACCGAGTCTCTGATGCTTCATTCGAGGCGGTGCGGGCGATGGTCGGGGATGCCGGCGTGGTGGATATCCTGGCGGTAACCGGCTATTACCACACTCTGGCCCACGCACTGAACGCGTTGGACGTGGACCTGCCAGAGGGCACGACCTCGGCCCTGACTTACTAGCCTGGCGTATTAAATATCCCGGCTGAAAAAGGCAAAAAAAGAGCGGCCGGTCCGCCGAGGCGAAAGAACCGCTGAAGGAGCGGAACAACCGGTCGCTGAACTACAAATTCTAAGGGTAGAGTGGTCCAGCGTCAACCGTAGCTGACGCCAAACCATGAACCTGGCGAATTGCTTGCTCCTAAACTGGAAACGCACAGCAATGAAAGGAGGCCCCAATGGGTGACTACGCATACCTGGTGATGATGGATATTCCGGAGGAGATGGAAGACGAGTTCAACCGAATATATGACACCCAACACGTGCCAAATATCGTGAAAGCACCAGGCGTCAATGGCTGTGTGCGCTACAAGGTGGAGTCAACCAATAAAGAGGGAATGGCTAGGTACGCTGCCCTGTACGACATCGACTCGCCTGATGTGCCCCAATCTGAAGGCTGGGTCGCAGAGTCGGAAAAGGGCGATTGGGCGCCTAATATCAGGCCCCACGCCACCAACCGATCCCACACTATATACAAGAAAGTCGGGTAATCGTATCTCGTCTGGTTAAACGTAGTCCGGTCAGACAGCTACGCAGGTGATAGTCCTGGAGACCCCGGGGATCACCTGAATATTACTGGTGACCACGTTTGCCACGCCCAACATATCTGACGCTTCAACTAGAGCGATGATGTCGTAAGCGCCGGTGATGATGTCCACCGTTGGCACCTCGGACAGAGCCCGTAGCGCCGTAGCGACTTCCCGTGATTTCCCCACCTGGGTCTCGATCAATATATACGCTCTAGCTGTCATAGGAATTCTCCTAGGGACACCGGGTATTGCGTACGTTGGTTGCCGGTTACCTGTGCTCCCTGTCTGGTCGGGAGCACAGGACCAAAGACTTAGTCTGAGATATAGGCTGTGCTGGTAACTTCCACCAGATTATTGACGTCGCCGAAGTTGACCACAACCGTGGTGCGTGCCGGGTAGTCGCCGGTGAAAAACTCGGCGTAGACCTCATTGAAACCAGCCAAGTCGTCTCGGTTGGAAACATAGCAGGTGTTGGTCAATACATTGTCTATGGACGAGCCTGCGGCCTCAAGGATCAAGGAGATACGCTCCAGCGCGTAGCGAGTCTGCTCTTTGATTCCGTCTCCCACCGAGCCGTTGGTGGGGTGGCGTCCGGTATTCCCCGCTACGAATACCAGGTTTCCAAGCTTGGTGGCCTGGGACAGGGGCGCTGTACCGGCGGCGACTTTATCTGTTTTGACGATCTCTTTCTTGGGCATGATTACCTGCCTTTATTTAATTGTCTTATTGCTGAATCAACACCACCGCAGGGCCAAAAGGCCAGCGCATGAAAAGACTTTCCGGTGGGTAGTAGCCCATTATATCTGCGGCTATGAGAGTGTCAATCAAACACCTGCCATACGCCGTAAAAAACCCTTCCGAAGTACTTATTGCGCGACTTCCAGAAAAGCCATAGAATTAAGCCGAACATTGCGGTGCGTCGCCCTGTTTACCCAAGATAATTTGGGCGCGACCGCAAGGATTAACAACAGGTAAAGCAACCCCCAAAAATTGCTACGTCCACTGCGCCGTACAGGCCCAGTTGGCCCATTCCCCATATCACCAAGATGAAAGGGAGGACTGCCAAAACATGGATGCAAAAGACCTGAGAAATGTGGTCATCCTCGGCCACGCCGGATCCGGCAAGACTTCGCTGGGTGAAGCCGCCTTGTTCCACACCAAAGCCACCACACGCCTGGGCACTATCACCGACGGCAACA
>PVBE012786374.1_pt1 | contig 14454 bp, 15 predicted proteins | sample 1631181 | NCBI WGS metagenome assembly PVBE01 (sample SAMN08397723, study PRJNA350692) | Marine metagenome, whole genome shotgun sequencing project. | isolation source: water | place: Pacific Ocean | collected 2012-04
CGGCTGGTGGCGTTGGCGGTGGCCGAGATGCAGCCCACGCCGCCGGCCTCGAGCACCGGCTGCAGGTAGCGCTCGGTGCCGGCATAGACGGCGAAGCCGGGGAATTTTTCGCACATGGCCTGCATGTTGCCGAGATCGCCCGAGGAATCCTTGATGCCGGCAATGGCCTCGCCGTGGCTGGTGCGCAGCATGGCGATAAGCTCGTGGCCCAGCGGCACGCCGCTCATCTTGGGAAAATGGTAGAGGCAGACGCGCATCTCGGGCTCGCCCATGGCATCGATGACGCGGGCGAAGGCGGCATGCAGGCCCTCGTCGCTGGCGCCTTTGTAGTAAAAGGGCGGCAGCATCAGGATATTTCGAAAGCCGTGGTCGATGGCGGCCCGGCTCAGCGCGATGGTGTCGGGAAGGGCGCAGCAGCCGGTGCCGATGAGCAGCTTGCCGGCCGGCAGCCCGGCCTTGGCCACGGCCTCGATCAGGGCCAGGCGTTCGTCCAGGCTGAAGGAATTGGCTTCCCCCGTGGTGCCCAGCACGGCCAGGCCGTCGCAGCCATTGGCCAGCAGCCAGCGGTAGTGGTCGAGGGTTGCCGTGATGTCGACGTTGAGCTCGCTGTCGAGGCGGGTGAGGGCGGCGGCAAAGACGCCGCGGGGCAGATCGGTATTCATCGCGGTACTCCCATCAGATCCGCCGGGGGGCGCTGCGTTTCATTCCGGCCAGATTACCACGTGATCCTCGAGGGCGCCCGCCCGGCGTTCCGAGATCACGCGGCCACGCACCGAAATGCCGGCCCGGTGCACGCTTTCGCCATCGCCCGCGACCAGCGGGTGCCAGTCGGGCAGCGGGCGGCCCTCGGACATCAGGCGGTAGGCGCAACTCGACGGCAACCAGCCCAGGTTCTCGACCAGGCCCGGCTCCAGGCTGACGCAGTCCGCCACCAGGCGCCGGCGCTCGGCATAATTCGTGCAGCGGCAGCTTTGCAAATCCAGCAGTCGGCAGGCCACCTCGGTGTAGGCGATCTCGCCGCTCTCGATGTCCTCGAGCTTGTTGAGGCAGCATTTGGCGCAGCCGTCGCAGAGCGCTTCCCATTCCTCGCCGCTCATTTCGTCGAGGCGCTTTTGGCGCCAGAAGGGCCGCTCGCTCACGTGCCCTCGTGACGGCGCATGAAGCGCGCGATGCGGGGCGCGATGTGGCGCCGCCAGCGGCGCCCGTTGAAGACGCCGTAGTGGCCCACGCCGGGCTCTTCGTGGTGGCGCCGCTGGCGCTTCGTGAGGCCGGTACAGAGCTTGTGCGCCGCCCGCGTCTGACCCAGGCCGGAGATGTCGTCTCGCTCGCCCTCGACAGTCATCAAGGCGGTGGCGCTGATGGCGGCGGGCTCGATCGGCTGGCCCCGCCAGGTCATGGTGCCGCGCGCCAGCGCCTGGTCCTGAAACACCGTCTTGACGGTCTGGAGGTAATATTCCGCCGGCAGGTCCATGACGGCGAGGTATTCGTCGTAGAAGCGCCGATGCGCCTCGGCGCCGTCGCCGTCGCCTTCGATGAGGTGGTGGAAAAGTCGCATGTGGGCGCCCAGGTGGCGCTCCAGATTCATGGTCATGAAGCCGCTGAGCTGCAGAAAGCCGGGATAGACGCGGCGCCCGAAGCCGGGGTAGATCAGCGGCACCCGGGTGATGACGTGACGTTCGAACCAGGCCAGCGAGCGCCTCTGGGCCAGCTTGTTGACCTCGGTCGGGCTCTCGCGGGTATCGATGGGGCCGCCCATCAGGGTCAGTGTGCGCGGCGCCGCCTGGTCGCCGGCCGCCGCCAGCAGCGCCGTCGCCGCCAGCACCGGCACCGAGGGCTGGCAGACGGCGATGACGTGCGTAGGCGGACCCAGGAGCCGCAAAAAGTCGATCACCGTGTCGATGTAGTCGTCGAGGTCGAAGCGGCCGGCCGCCGGCGCCACGTCGCGGGCGTCGCGCCAGTCGGTGATGTGGACGTCGTGGTCGGGCAACAGCGCCGCCACGGTATCGCGCAGCAGCGTCGCGAAATGGCCCGACATGGGCGCCACGATAAGCACCCGCGGGTCTTGGCCCTGCGGGTCTTGGCCCTGTGGGTCTTGGCCCTTGCCTTCGCGGCAAAAGCGCAAGAGGCGGCAAAAGGTGGTCTCGGCGACCACGCTCTCGCGCACTGCCAAGCGCTCGCCCTCGGAGAACGTCTCGCTCAGCCCGAAGTCCGGTTTGCTGCGCCTGCGCGTGGTGCGGTCGAAGACCTCGCAGGCCGCCGCCAGGGTCCGGCCGCTGCGGGTATAAGCCAGCGGGTTGAAGGGGTTCAGAAAGAATTGCTGGCTGGCCTGGGCGGCAAAGCGTAGCGGCTCGAGGGCCGCGTGGTGAAGCTCATGGGCGTGGTAAAGCATACAAAATCCCCTTCTCGATCAAACCAAGCGCCGTCTGCGGACGCCGTCATGCTAGCACTATATTTTGTGTCCGAGGAAGGTATGCGACACAAATTAGTGATTGTTCCGCAGGCGAAATGATAATGTTAGAGTGCCTGGCGCAGTCTCTCGGCCAGGCGCTTGGGCGGCGTGGCGCTGGGGAAATGAGCCAGATAGCGGCCCTTGCGATCCATCAGGTAGACGATGGCGGTGTGGTCCATGCTGTAGTCGTCAGCGTCGGCCTCGGCGCCGTTGTTTTGTACTTTGACGTAGTAGATGCGATAGGACCGGGCGGCGGCGGCGACCTCGTCTGGGCTGCCGCTGAGCGCCCGTAGCGCCGGGTGGAAGTTGGCCGCATAGTCCTTCATCTGGGCCACCGTATCGCGGGCCGGATCGACGCTGATGAAGATCGGCACGATTTCCGCCGCCGCCGGCCCCAGCGCCTCGAGCGCCGTGGTGATGGTCTGCAGTTCGGTGGGGCAGACATCGGGGCAATAGGTGTAGCCGAAATAGACCAGCATCAGCTTGCCCCGGAAGTCGGCCTCGCGCACCCGGGCGCCGAACTGATCGGTCAGGCTGAAGGGGCCGCCGATGACGGTGTTTTGGCGTTCGCCAAACGACGGCAGCGGTTGGTCGAAAAACAGCCAACGTCCCGCCGCCCCCAGGCCGACGCCGAGGAGCACGGCCAGCACGATGCTGACAAGGCGCCGAAGCGACGGTCGTCTTGGGCTTGGGCCAGGGGTTGGGACGGACATTGTTGGCTCCATTCTTACCCTGCCGGGCGGCGCCGGAGCAAACGGCCAAGATTGACGCCCGGCCGGCTTCTACCCATGCTGGCGCCATGGCGGACATCGAGCCACGGTTCGACTTTGCCGCCCTGGCCGGCGGGCCCGAGCCCATGGTGTTGCTGCTGCTGGTGCTGCTGGCCGATGCCGTGCTCGGCAATCCGGCCATTCTGCGGCGCTGGCTGCCGCATCCGGCGCTGCTGCTGGCGGTCACGGCGAGCGGCCTCGAGCGCCGCCTCAACCGCGGTGGCCGCAGCCCCGTCAAACGCCTGGTGCGCGGCGTCCTGGCCCTCGTTTTGGTGCTGGCGCTGGCGCTCGGGGCGAGCTGGCTGGTGCTTCTCGCCAGCGCCGTGCTGCCCTTTGGCTGGCTCATCGAGTTCCTCTTCCTGGCTTCGCTGATTGCCCAGCGCGGACCGCTGGACGAAGCCCGGCGGCTGCTGCGGGCGCTCGAAGGCGGCGGTCTCGAGGCGGGGCGGCAGGCGGCGGCCGAGATCGCCGGCCCGGCGGCGCAGAACATGGACCAGCCGGCCCTGGTTCGGGCCGCCGTCAGCCACCTGGCCGAGCGCCTGCTCGACGGCCTGGTGGCGGCGCTGTTTTGGCTCATCCTGCTCGGCCTGCCGGGACTGGCCGCCTACCGGGCCATCAACATCGCCGGCCGGCTCTGGGATGACCGCAATCCCGAACGCCGCGATTTCGGCCTGGCGGCCAGCCGCCTCGACGACGTGGTGGGCTATCTGCCGGGCCGCCTGGCCGGCCTGCTGGTGGTGCTGGCCGCGGTCTTCGTGCCCTCGACCAGCCCCGGCGCGGCGCTGCGGGTGATGGGCCGCGATGCGCTGCGCCACCGCTCGCTCAGCCTGGCCTGGGTGGTGGCGGCCATGGCCGGCGCGCTGGGGCTGGCGCTGACCGAAGCCCGGGTTGCCCGCGGCCCCCAGGGCCGCGCGGCCCCCGCCGCCGAGCGCCAGGGCGCGGCGCCGAGCATTTGGCTGGGCCAACGCGAGGGCCGTGCCCTGGCCGGCACGGCCGACATCATGCGGGCGATTTACCTCTACGCCGTGGCGGCCCTGATCAGCTTCGCCCTCGTCACCATGGTGGCCATGGTGCAGCTCTCGCTCTAGCCGCCGGCCGCCTTGGCCAGGGCGGCCCGCAGGGCTGCCGCATCGCGCTTCGAGACGGCGCGCTTGAGAATGATGTCCTGGGGCGTCACGGCCTTGCCGTAGTAGGCCTTGTTGGCGTCGGCGTCGGGCTGGATCACGGCGCCCTCGACGGAGGCGCCGGCGAAAAGGCCCTTGTTGCGCGAGTAGGAATAAACGTCGTCGCGCAGGTTGGTGGTGGTCGCCGTCTCGCGGCCCACGCCCTGGGGCCCGGCGGCGGCGCTCAACTCGGCGCCCAGCTTGACCCGGTTGTGCAGCACCGCATCGAGGGCGCGCTCGGTCATCATCAGCAGTACCACCTCGGAGGACTGGGCGCCGATCTGCAGGCCGATGCTGCCGGCACCCAGGTTGAAGAAGGCCGGTGCCGACCAGCCCCGCTGGCCGCGGGCGAGCAGCACGCCGGAGCCGCCGGCGCCGCCCAGGATGAACCCGGCCTTGAGCATTTGCGGCACTACCAGCACAGCCTTTGCCCGCTTGAGCAAGGCCCGCATGGGCGCCATCTTGGCATCACCGGCAAAACTTTCGACGGTGATGCGGGCGCGGTCGACCAGGGCCTGTTGGTCGTCGGCCAGGGCCGCCGGCGCGGCCAGCCCCATGGTCAGCACGATGAGCGCGGCCAGGGCTGAGCGGCTGCCGATTGATCTGGTCATGGTTTTGCTTCCTCTCCCTTGCAGGATTGAACGTCGGCCCAGCTTAGCAGACCTTTAACCCGCATTTCTCACCGGGTCACGGCCTGCGTCGCTCCCAGGTGATGTGATCCGCTAGGAAAAGACCGAAGCGCGTAGTGGTACTACGCGCTTCGGTCTTTGACAACGCGGGCGCGCGCACAGGGACTCTGCGGAGCGACCCTGCGGGCGCCGCTGTCGCACCGACAGGGTGTGTCACGCTGCTTGCCCGATGTCCCACATCGCGCGGCGCAGCGTTCCTACCCTTTCGGCGCGACAGCGACGCGCAGGCCATGACCCGGTGAGAAATGCGGGCTAGCCGTCGAGAAGATTGGTCGGGTCAACCCCCGCCGATTCAGTAGACTAGTTATTCACTGCAGCATGCACACAACACAAGCTACTAGAGGAAGTTCGCCTATTGGGACGCCTGCGGCAAATTGCGCACTGCCTGTGAGGCACAGAATTGACCATTCGGATCTCCGCCGTCGGAGAGTGCAAACAATGGATTCCAGTTCGTCCACCTTTGCGAACCAATGACTGCTTCGGGTCTTGGCTGTATGAATACGCCGAAATCCCACGACCTCGCGCAACAATAAGATCGATAACACGGCCAGGGCATATCTATCATGCGCAAGAGTAGTGCTTAGCGAATCAATCTTGCGCCTGAATGTTCCGATGGAAGGTTTTCACACAGCCAGGGTCATGAGCGACTTTTCGGCCCCGCCCCCGGCATGCTCGCTGCACCTCCAGCAACGGACGCCCTGGCGGCGGACCAGGCGGTGGCATGCAGGTCGCCCACGAATGCCCCCTGGGTTACCATTGCCGGCGATTGCCACGAGCCTTCCCGGAAATCCGCACGATGGTCGCGATCCGATTGGCTTGACCGCTGCCGACGTGGCCCACGGGGGATGATGATGAGCGCCGCCCTGAAACCGTTCGCCGAGGCCTCCCGCCGCCACTTCGCCAATCCCCGTTCCTGGCGGGCTCGAGGGGACCAGGAGGCCTTTGCCGAATTGCTGCCCGGCGGGATGACGGCAGCGGCCGAGCTCGAGATATCCGCCTGGCCCGGCTATCGGCCCAGCCCACTGGTCTCCCTCCCGGGGCTTGCCGATGCCGCCGCGGTTGGCGGGATCCACTACAAGGACGAATCCGGCCGCTTCGGGCTTGGCAGCTTCAAGGCCCTGGGTGGCGCCTATGCCGTGTGCCGCCTGTTGACGGAAGATCTGCAGCAGAGGCACGATATCGGCGGACTCGACGGCGCCGGGCTGCAAAGCGGCCGCTATGCCAAGCTGACGGCCGGCTTGACCGTCGCTTCGGCCACCGACGGCAACCACGGCCGATCGGTGGCCTGGGGCGCCCGGCGCTTCGGCTGCGCTTGCGTCATCTACATTCATGCCGAGGTCAGCCAGGGCCGGGAGCAGGCCCTGCTGGCCCAGGGGGCGGAGGTGGTTCGGGTCTCCGGGAACTATGACGACTCGGTCCGCCGCTGCGCCCAGGATGCCGAGCGCAACGGCTGGACCGTCGTCTCGGACACCTCCTGGCAGGGCTATCGCCGCATTCTCCTGACCGTCATGGCGGGCTACTCGGTGCTGGTGACGGAACTGATCCATGAGCTCGGGCGGCGCCCGCCAAGCCACGTATTCGTGCAGGGCGGGGTGGGCGGCATTGCCGCCACCGTGGCCGACCTCTTCGCCCGAACCTGGCAGCGCGAGCGCCCCAGGTTCATCGTCGTGGAGCCGGAGCTGGCGCCCTGTCTCTACGCCAGTGCCCAAGCCGGCGCTGTCCGCAGCGTCGTCATCGCCAGGGAAACCTTGATGGCGGGGCTCTCCTGTGGCGAGGTTTCGCCGCTGGCCTGGGAAGTGCTGGCCTGGGCGGCGGACGATTTCATGACCATCGGCGAGGAACTGGTGGCACCGGCGATGAAGCTTCTGATCGATCCTCCCTTCGGAGACGCGCGGCTGGTCGCAGGCGAATCGGCGGTGGCCGGACTGGCGGCTGCCTTGGCCGCCGGCCTGTCGCCGAAACTCAGGCAAAGCCTGGAGTTGGATGCCAAGAGCAAAATTCTGGTCATAGGTACGGAAGGCGCAACCGATGCGGAGATATTCTCCCGACTGACCGGGCACCAGCCTGACAGTGGGGCGCAGGCCTAGGCCGATGCGTTACGCGGAGCGCAATTGAACGTTGTTCAAATTTCTGATAGACTCATTACCGAGCCATGGCGGAAAACCATCCCCGGAGCGCAATACCGCGCCGCGAAGCGCTGCGCCTGTTCAAGCGCGCCGCCATTCGCGACGCGGCGCGCCGCGTCTTCGGCCGTGATGGCCTAGAGGCCACCACCATGCGGGCCATCGCCGGCGAGGCCGGCTATTCCCCGGGCGCGCTTTATTCCTACTATCCCACCAAGGATCATTTGCTCGTCGACCTGGCGGCGCAGTCGCTGGGCCTGGCGGCCAAGGCCGTGCGTGCCGGTGGCAGCGACGAGGCCGCTCCTGCAGCCCGGGCGCTCTATGCCTATTTCGCCACCCGGCCGCACGAGTTCGACCTAGTGCTGACGGTGTTTCAGGCGGCGCGGCGGGCTGACGGCGGCAGCCCCGATCACGAACGCCGGCTGACCGGCCAATTGATCGCTGCGCTGGCGCCCATCGCTGAGGGCCTGGTGGCGGCGGGAGAGGGAGCGGTCGCGGCCAACCGCCGGGCTCTCGCCATGGGTGCCGAAATCCTCGGTCTGTTGATGCTGGCCAATTCCGGCCAACTGGCGGCCCTGGGCATCGGACCGGAGGCGCTGCTCGACGGTGCCACCAGGCCAAGAGGGGATTGATCCCACCGGGGGCCGCGCCGGCCATGCCCCGGTGAGAAGTGCCGCGAATTTGTTTTGATGTTGGGAATCTGATACGATGCCGTCACAGTATGGAGACGCTAAAAACTATCCGAGCGAGAAAATACTCAAAAAAACCATCGCTCGTGGGTTGATGCCTTAGGGAGGTTTGTTGTGTCTACTGCGATACAATTCGACGCCGTTGGTTTCGCTCCGGAAATCGACAGCAATGCGGATCTTGACCTTGATCGTGGAGCGTCGGCGACCGGCTGCCAGATGATGGTTCACACGGCCTTCGAAGCTTTCCTTATCTTGGCGCGCGAGCATGCCTTCGAGGGCAAGGTCGATCTCGAGATTTTGGAACGAATGGGTTGTGCCGTGGGCGGCCGCAAGCTGCAAGGCGTGTTCGATTCGATTTCCCGACGCTGCCAAGAGAACTGTCGGCAAGAGGGGGCGAAGCCGATCTCCGCTCGGATTGCCGACAGTTCCAATGTCAGGTGGGTGACCGATGGCGACCCGCCGCTGGCCGTCGATTTTCCCTGCGAGACGTAACCAGAGCCAACGCGGCAAAAAGCACGTCCGTACTTTCAGACCCTACGTACCCATTCCGGCGGCGGCCGCCCGGGCAAGAGTTGTGGGCAGCTCTCTGCTGCTCGTGACCCGGTGAGAATTGCGGGATAGAGGCAAGATATTGTGATTGCGGACCAGACGACAGTACAACGTTACAAAACAAGCTCAACTACCCCAATAGTGTTTCTGAGAGACAGCAATGCCCCAACTCCCTTAGCGTACCATATGACTACTTGGTTGCGCCGAGGATCAAGAGATGATACGAGTTCGTTGCTTCCATTGGAGGGCGCCATGACTGACGTTGACACAAATTCGAACGATCTGATTCCTTCCGAAATGCTTCAGCGCTGGCGTGATGAGCGCAGCCGCCTGTCGGAAAAGATTGTCGGGTTGCAGCATCGTCTTGAGACGCTCGACAAACTGCTCGAGGCCGGCGGGGAACTTGCAAGACTTGACAATGTCGTTCAACCATTGGAGCCCAAGGAAGGGGACGCGATGGCCAGTTCCAAGGCTCCGACCTCGGCGCCAGTGCCCCCAGAGCAGCCTGATCGCAAAGAGAGAAATTGGACGACGACCGTCAGTACCCCGGAAAAGGCGGAGCAAAGTTAGTCGATCCGGGCTAGCCGTCTCCGGGAGGCGGCGGCGCCGCTTCGCGGCTCAGCACGCCGGCTTCCTCCATCTGTTGCATCAGGCGCTGCAGGATGTTGATCATCTGCGGCACCGCGGTGACCGGCAGCACCAGGCGCTGGCAGGGCCGCCAGAGCTCGTCGCCGCTCTCGGGGTCGTGGCCCATGGCGGAATAGAATTCCAGCTTGAATATGGGGCCCCGCGAGAGCGCGCCATGGGCGCCGTCGGCGTAGGTCTCGGGCACCGGCCCAGCCTGCGGCACCAGCTTGAAGCCGGGACCGGCGGCACCCGATGGAGCCTCTGCACCCGCTGCCGCGGGGCCCGCCGGAAGTTCTGCCTTGCCCTCGTTGTCGCCCGCCATTTCGTCCCTCCGTTGCACCCCAGGTCAAAAAAACTGCCCCAAGCCTACGCTACACCGGGGTGTCGGTGGAAGGGGATCGCCCGGCCTCGCCCAATCAGCCTCACAGCCGGTCGGCCGGGACGCCGCTCTGCTCATCCCCGCCGCGCAAATGGGCCTCGCGATAGGCGATGTAGGTGACGGCCGCGAAGATCATGGCGCCGCCGATCCAGGTGCGCAGGCCGGGCACCTCGGCGAACAGCCAGAAGCCGAACAGCGCCGCCCAGATCAGGCGGGTGAATTCGAGCGGCAGCACGGCGCTGGCATCGGCCTCCTTGAAGGATTGCGCCATGGCCAAGTGGCCAACGGTGCCGAGAGCGGCCAGCACGGCCAGTCCGGCCAGTTCCAGCAAGGTCGGCAGGCGCCAGACGAAAAGTGCCGGAACCAGGGTGATCGGCGTCATCAGCAGGGCCATGTAGGCGGTGATGGTGAGCGACAAATCGGTGTTCCCCAGTTTCTTGATGATCAGCATCGTGGCGCCCCAGATGGCCGACGACACCACCACCAGCAGCAAGCCCGGACTGATCTCCTGGAAGCCGGGCCCCAGCACCACCATGGCGCCGGCGAAGCCGATGGCGAGCGCGCTCCAGCGCCTGAGGCGCACGATCTCGCCGAGCAACAGGGCGGCGCCGACGGTGGCAAACAGCGGGGCCAGAAAACTGAGGGCCGAAATGTCGGCCAGCGGCGACAGCGTGAGGGCCGTGAAAAACATCAGCATGGCCATCGACTGCAGCCCCGAGCGCCAGGCGTGCAGGCCGAAGTGTTCGGTGCGCAACGTCGCCAGGCGGGCCCTCAGCAACACCGGCAGCAACACCAGCAAGCCGAAGAAATTGCGAAAGAAGGCGATTTCGAAGGGATGCAGCCCACCCTCCGGCCCGGCCGCGGAGACCAGGCGGATGGTGGCATGCATAGCAGTGAACATGGCGCCCGAGATGACCATCAGAATCATGCCCCGAAGGGTGGGCGGCAGGCGGCGGCTAAGCGAGCGGATCATCGACATCCCTTCATTTCGCCTTCATTTCGCGCCACCAAACCGGATCCGGGGCCGCCGGGCGATTCATATCGATCTCGAGATGCGCTAGAGTGATTGCCGCCATGGCCAGAGCCGCAGCACCCATGTTCATAGAACGCCGCACCGTCAGGGGCAAGACGCACCACGCCATCGTCGATGTCCAAGGCCGCAGCCGCCTGGCGCTGGGCCGCTGGCCGACGCCTGAGCTGGCCATCCGCCACTGGTCGCGCATGATCCGGTATTGGCACAGCGCCTGGCTGGTGCGCAGCGGCGAAGACGACGAGGCCGGCCACAGCGCCTGCCGGCGGCTGGAGGCCAGGATGGCCGAGGCCCGGCGTCGCATTGCCCGCCTCGAAGCGGTGGTGGCGCGACTGTCACTTTGAGGCGGCTAGCGCAGCAGGCAGAAATCCGCTAGAATTCGCCTACCGTTCAAGCCTTTAGACGGGCAAGTGGGGATCGGGACGCAAGTTCATGTCTGGTGCGCCAAAGGCCATCATGCCGGAACCGATTGGCTCCGGGGAGGGGTTCGTGGAAGCAAGCCGCGGCGATTCCGTCGACGAGGTAACTTCGTTGCGCCAACGCCTGGTCGAGTTGGAAACCCAGGCGGCTGAATACGACCGCCAGCGTGAATCCCTGCTGCAGGCCAAGGAACAGGCCGAGTTGGCCAACCGCACCAAGACCGAATTCGTGGCCAACATGAGCCACGAGCTGCGCACGCCGCTGAACGCCATCATCGGCTTCGCCGAGGTGCTGGGCCAGGAAATGCTGGGCTCGCTGGGCAATCCCCGTTACCGCGAATACTCCAATGACATTCTCTCCAGCGGCAAAATGCTGCTCGATCTGATCAACGATATCCTCGACATCTCGGTCATCGAGGCCGGCCAGATCACGCTGCGCAAGGAACCTGTCAACGTCTCCAACCTTTTCGCCGCCTGCGAATCGCTGGTGCGCGACCGGGCCCGCGATAGCGGCGTGAGCTTCAATATCGCGTTGCCGGCCAACCTGCCGCTGCTGTTCGCCGACCCGCTCAGGCTCAAGCAGGCCATTCTCAACCTGGCTTCCAACGCCATCAAGTTCACGCCCCAGGGCGGCACCGTGGAACTGGCGGCCGACGGCTCCGACAGCGGCGAGTTCGTGATCCGGGTCAGCGATACCGGCATCGGCATCGCCGCCGAACACGTGGAACACGTGCAGCAGCCCTTTGCCCAACTCGAGGGCGCCTTTCAGCGTCGCTACCAGGGCTCGGGCCTGGGGCTCTATTTGACCAAATCCATCGTCGAGGCACACGAAGGCGCCATCGCCTTCGACAGCGAGCTCGAAGTCGGCACCACGGTGACCCTGACCTTTCCGGCGGTGGTTCTTGGATCTTGAGTGATGGTCGTCACACTTGGCGCCGCCCCGAAAGCCTAAGATGACGCACCGCTGCCGGCCGGGCTCAGCCGGCAGGGCGGTGATGGGGGAGGTTTGAATGGCCGGCAAGGACGATCAAAGCAGCATCGAATTCAAGCGCCTCGAGCAGGACGAGCTCGATCAGCTGCTGCAGGCCCACGATGCTTTCCTCACCGGCGGCCGTGGCGGCCAGCGTGCTCAGCTGGCCTTCCACGACCTCTCGAACCTCGACCTCAACGATCGCAACCTGCGCGATATCGACTTCTCCGGCACCAAGCTGCGCCAGGCGACGCTCAAGGGGGCGCAGTTGATCTCGGCCAATCTCTTCGCCGCCGACCTCAGCGTGGCCTCGCTGGACGGCGCCGACCTGACGCGGGCCGACCTCAGGGGAGCCTGTTTCCGCGGCGCCGTGCTGACCGACGCGACCATGGTGGAGAGCGATCTGCGCGAAGGCGTGCTGGCCAAGTACGACGCCCAGCGCGACCTCGAGGTGGTCAGCTTCGGCGCCACACCGGCGGAGTTGACCACGGTGCTGGCGGCGCGGGCCAACCTGAGCAGCGCCAAGCTCTCGAACGCCTTCGTGGTGCAGGCCGATTTCACCGACGCCATCCTCAGGGGCGCCCAGCTCAAACGGGCCGACCTGCGCAACACGGTGCTCACGGGCGCCGATATGAGCAATGCCGACCTCAGCGACAGCAACCTTTCCGGTGCCGTCATGCAGGGTGCCATGCTGAGCGGCGCGACCTGGTCCAACGCCGTCCTGGACGGTGCCGACCTGCGCGGCGCGGCCATCGATCCCGAGGCCCTGGAGACCGCCTACTTCCGCTCCGCCAAGATGCCCCAGCCCCTCGAGACGCTGGGGCGGTCGTTGGGCGAGGTGGTTTCCCAACACCTCATCTGGGTCGAAAGCTCGGGCGCCAAGGGCCAACAGGCCGTGCTCAGCGATGTCAATCTCAGCGGCCAGGACCTGCGCGGCGCCAACCTGGCGGCGGCCAAGCTGGACCGCTGCATCCTGCTCCAAGGCAATTTTTCCGCTGCCGACATGACCATGTCCGACCTTTCTCTGACCGATGCCCGGGGCAGCAACTTCAGCCAGGTCAACCTGCGCGGCGCCTCGCTGCAGCGCGGCATCTTCAACGGTGCCGATTTCTCGGGCGCCCTGCTGTCGCCGCTGCCCATCCACGGCGCCACCGACCAGCTCTGGCCGGCCAACCTGGAACAGGCCAAGTTCATCAAGGCCAAGTTCCCGGGCGCCAATTTGGCCGGGGCCAACCTCTCGGGCGCCGATTTCTCGGGCGCCGATCTCAGCGCCGCCGATCTCAGCGGCGCCATCGTCGAGGGCACCAAGTTCCAGGGCGCCGACGTCGAGAGGGCCAACTTCGAGGGCGTCGATCTCAGCACAGCGGCGCGGCCCGATTGAGGCGCTCACAGAGCATTTCAAGATTGACAAGAGGTGCGCTATGGTAGCGCCGTGACTGTGGCCCGGTGACGCCTGGCAGGGCACGTCGCCGGAGCTGGTTGGGTGGGCCGTCGAGGACGGAAGCAGCGTGACAGAAACATCGGCATCCGACAGGGAATATACCGACTTGAGCCGCGACGAATTGATCGCCGAGCTCGAGGCCATCAAGCACCAGCTCAATGAGACCCAGGTGCTGGCGGCGGTGCATGGCCACCAGGAAAGCGTGCAGCGCGTGGCCCGGGAGCAGGCCGAATGGGAAAGCCGCTCCAAGTCCGAATTCATCGCCAGCATGAGCCACGAGCTGAGGACACCGCTCAATTCGGTGATCGGCTTCGCCGAGGTCATCCACCACGAACTGCTGGGTCCCTTGGGCGGCAAAAAGTACGGCGAATACGCCGGCGACATCCTGACCAGCGGCAAACATCTGCTGGAGCTGGTCGACGACATCATCGACATCTCCACCGTTGAGGCCGGCACCATCAAGCTTGTCAAGGAAAACATCGACCTGACCGAGATGTTCGAGCTTTGCCTGGCCCTGGTGCGCGAGCGGGCGGCCGAGGTTGGGGTGGAGCTGGGTTTCGCTGTCGAGGAAGGCACGCCGAGGCTGCGGGCCGACAGCGTCAAGCTCAAGCGCATGCTGCTCAACCTGCTGACCAACGCCATCAAGTTCACGCCCTCGGCGGGACGGGTCTCGGTCAGCGCCAAAGCGGGCGGGCGCGAAGCCGTTTGCATCACGGTGGCCGACACCGGCATCGGCATCGCCGCGGAAGAAATCGAGCGCGTGCTCGAGCCCTTCGGCCAGGCCAACCTGCCGACCGAAATGAACCGCGAGGGCATCGGCCTCGGCCTATATCTCACCAAGTCGCTGATCTACGCCCACGGCGGCTGGCTCGACATCGTCAGCGACGTCGACAGCGGCACCTCGATCACCCTGACCTTCCCCTCCCCCGTTCTGGCCGGCTAGCGCGGTACAAATTCAGAGACAGGTTCACCACAGAGGCACAGAGGCACAAAGGAGGTTCTTGCTTAAGCACTTTGAATCTCTGTGCCTCTGTGCCTTCTGTAATCGGTTGGTTGATGTCAAGCTCCGAACGCCCTTTGTTTCCGTCTCCGCGGTGATGCCTGCAGGGGCTCCGTTCTTCTGTCCGCAGTCGGCGCCCAGGCTTCCTGCCGGAAG
>PVBE010912638.1_pt1 | contig 14448 bp, 11 predicted proteins | sample 1631181 | NCBI WGS metagenome assembly PVBE01 (sample SAMN08397723, study PRJNA350692) | Marine metagenome, whole genome shotgun sequencing project. | isolation source: water | place: Pacific Ocean | collected 2012-04
GCCTCACCGACGTCCGCGTCCCCGCGGACCACATGCTCGGCGGCCGGGGAGCAGGCTTCCTGATCGCGCAGCAGCGACTCGGACCTGGCCGGATACACCACTGCATGCGGTGGATCGGTGCCGCGGAGCGGGCCTTCGACCTGATGTGCCGCCGCGCTGCGAGCCGCGATATCGGGAACGACCGACCACTCGGTACGCGACAGACCGTGCAGAACTGGATCGCCGAGTCGCGCGCCGAAATCGACGCCGCGCGCTGGAGTGTGCTCGCAGCGGCTCAACGCATCGACGAAGAAGGGGTTCACGCGGCGCGGACCGAGATCTCGACGATCAAGTTCTTCGTCGCCGGCATCCTGAACCGCGTCTTGGACAGGGCCGTGCAGACACTCGGGGCGTTGGGGATGACCGACGACACCGTGCTGGCGTTCCTCTACCGCCACGAGCGGGCGGCGCGCATCTACGACGGGCCCGATGAGGTCCACAAGATGGTCGTCGCCCGGCGGATTCTCCGGGACGACTACGGCATGGCCTGGCGTCGCTGATCGGCCGCATCCGGAGTCCGGTCCCATGCGGCGAATCCTGCTGATCAAGACGGCCCTTCTGAGCCGACACATGCCCTCGATGGTGCCCCCGATGGGGTTGCTCTATCTCGCTTCCGTCCTGCGAGGTGCGGGGTTCGCCGTCGAGCTGCTCGACTGCCGTCCGACTCGGGATCCCAGCGCCGCGCTCGGAACGGCCCTCCGGTCGTTCGAGCCGGATGCCGTCGGGATCTCCGCGCTGACCTTGGAGATCGACGCTGCCGCCGAGCTGGTCGCCCTCGTGAAGCGTTGGGACCCTTCGCTTCCGGTGGTCGTCGGCGGGCCTCATGCGACCGGCGACCCGGAAGACGCGTTGACTCGGACGGGCGCCGACGCCGTTGTCGTCGGGGAGGCAGAGACCATCGCCGCCGAGCTGTTCGCGGCGATGATGGACGGTGCTCCGCTGCGCCTGCCCGGTGTGCTCCCCGCCGGTGTCGATGGCTGGCCGGATGTGCCCCGGCGAGCGCCCTCGCCGGTCATCGACGCCCTCCCGATGCCGGCGTGGGACCTGGTGGACTTCGACGTCTACGCACGCTTCCGGTCGATGAGCACCCGCAGCCCCTGGCGGTACGCGACCCTGGTCACGACGCGCGGCTGCCCGTGGCGTTGCACCTACTGCCACAATATCCAAGGCAAGGTGCTACGTCGGCGGTCCGTGGAGAGCGTGGCGGACGAGCTTCGGGTCATCGAGTCCCGCCTCGGCGACGGCGTCGTCGAGATCCTCGACGACAACTTCAACGCAGATCTCGAGCGCGCCAAGCGGATCCTGGAGATCTTCTGCCGCACCGATGGTCGACTCCGGCCGGCGTTCCCCAACGGGGTCCGCGTCGACCGCATCGACGACGAGTTCCTCGACCTCCTCGTCGCCTCGCGGTGCGAGTTCATCAGCTTCGCGATCGAGTCCGGCAGCCCCGAGATGCAGCGGCGCATCAAGAAGAACATCGATCTGGAAGCCGCGCGGCGGGCCATCGAGGGCGCCGCCCGGCGCGGGCTCTACACCAACGGTTTCTTCATGCTCGGTTTTCCCGGCGAGACCCTGTCGGAGATGCTGCAGACCGTGCGATACAGTTTGAGCGTGCCCCTGACCCAGGCGCTCTTCTTCAACGTGCTCGCGATGCCGGGAACCGAGCTGTACGAGAGCATTCCGCCCGAACGGCGGGGGGATTTCCGCGCCGCTGACTACCTGGTCGCCGACGTCAATCTCAGCGCCGAGCCCGACGCCGTGCTCGCTGCGGTCCACCGCCTCGCCTACGTCGCGTTCTATTGGCGTCCCCGCACCGCGTGGCGGTTGGCGCGTTCGTTGGGCGGGCTCCGGCGGGTTTCCGACTTGGGGTTCCGCCTCGCACACGTCCTGGCGGGTAGGGTCCGACCCTATCGCGAGGCGTCTGATCCGGAATGCCGACCATGACGCTCGCGACGCGGAGTCGGGCTGCAGGTTGGGCCATGGCGATCACGCTCGCCGTCGGCATCGTCCTGTTGCTCGCCCGCCTCGACTTCGGGTCGCCGCGCGCCTGGGCGGTAGCTGTGTCGGCGTGGCTCGCGTTGGGGCTGCTTCCGATCCTGGCTTTGGCCCGCCCGGAGCTGCTCGGCGAGCGGTCGCTCCGCCGGCTCCTGTGGGCTGCGCTCGGCGTCCTCGCCGGCGTCGCTGTGCTCGAAGCGTTGATCCGGGCGACCCACCTGACCGATCTGCTGGTGCTCCAGGCGATCGATCAGATCGGGGACATCAGGCTGGCCGCGCTCCGGCCCGACGGCACCGGCGCAGCGACCGGCCTTTCGATCGCCGCACAGACCGCGTTGGTCTTCCCCTGGTTCGCGTTGGTCACGCCCCTGCTGATGGACGGTGTGCCTCTCCGGTGGCCACTCGCGTTCGCACCCGTGATGAACGTCTGGTGGACGGTGGCCGCGGCATGGGTCGTCTGGCGTGCGCCCGCGGCGCGGACGCTGCGGCCCGGCGTGCGTTTCGTGTTCGCCCTCGCGATCGGCGCCGCTCCGGCGCTGCTCGACAAGGCGTCGTGGGATTTCATTGCGCCGACACTGCTTCTCGTCCTGCTCGCCTACGTCGCCGAGGAGGCCGGCCGTCGCCGGACCTTCTACGCGTTGCTGGTGCTCGCGGCGCTCTCCCATCCGGTCAATGGCGTCATGGCGGCGCTCTGGGCCGTGGACCACGCGCGGCGGACGCCGGACTGGCGTGGCGACGGTGCCGCCCGGTTCCGGGTGATGGTCGGCCCGGCGATCGTGACGGCGCTCGGAGCGGTCCCGGGGGTCGTGGTCGTCTTCGGTCGGTGGTGGTTCGGCGCCGATGCGATCAACGATCACGTCGCGTTCTTCGCGCGTCACATGGTCGAGCAGGCGCTGGCGGCGGGGCATTGGAGCTGGATCCCCGCCGTGCTCGGCGTGAATCTCTTCCGGCTCGGTGTGATCCTCGCGGGGATCGGCTTTCTCAGCATCCTCCGGCCGAATCGCTTCCTGATCTACGCGGCCGTCGAGCTTCCGTACTCGCTGCTGACGCCCAACGGCTTCTTCCACGGCTCGCTGGCCGGGTTCCTCGGCCTGCTCGCGTGTGCCGCCCTCGACAACGTGGGGCGTGTGCGGACGCGGGAGCTGGAGCGGTCCGCGTGGATCGCCGCCGCGCTTCTCCTGCCGCTGACCCTCTGGTGGAGCGGCCGCCACCTGGTCGTCACGACGCTCGGCAACGTCGGGGAGGCGCGCGCGCCCGCCCTCGTCGCTGCCGTCGGCCCGGACGACCGCGAACGGGTCTGTGTCGGAGGCACCCGGGCGTACCTCGTGCTCGCCGGTGAGTGCGCTGCCTCCGCCCCGCTCCGGTTCGCGGACGGGGCGCCGAGCACGATCGCTCGCGCCGCCGACGTGTACCTGATCTCGCTCCGCGACGCCGCAGATCAGGGTCGGCCGGGGCCGCGGGGGCTCTTCGACGTGTCGAGCCGCGTCGCCGAGATGGCGCTGCGGAGAGGACCGGAATCCGCCGACCGGTTCGACCTGAGGACGGAGGTCGCGACGCCGGACTTGGCGTGGATCCGCGACGACATCGTCGCCGGCCGACTCCGCGTCGTTCGCCACGTCGACGGCGTCGTCCGCCTCGAGCCGGCGCCCTCGTCGTCACCCGGCGCTCCCCCCGAGTCGGCTGGCGTGTCGGCCGCCGCCGTTGTCCGAGAGATCGAGTCGATTCTCTCCGAGCGACGGCGGCCACGGTGAGAGTCCTCCTCTGCTATCCCCTCCCCCGCAGCAACGGCGGGACGGCCGCCATCCCGAAGCTCGGCCTGGCGTACCTCGCCGCCGCGCTTCGGCGAGCCGGACACCACGTCGAGGTGCTAGACCAGGAACAGCGGGGCGTGCGACGCAAGCGCCGTGCGATTCTCCACCGGGATTGGGACCTCGTCGGCTTCCAGGTCTTCAGCGGCGCGCTGCCCTCGCTGTCCGAAGTCGTGGGTCGACTCCGCGCTCGCCGACCGGAGACCATCGTCGTCGCCGGGGGTCCCCTGGCGTCGGGTATGCCGGAGACGTTGCTGCGGATATGCCCGGAGATCGACTACGTGCTCCGGGGCGAGGCCGAGGAGTCCTTCTGCACGCTGATCGACGTCCTGGAACGCGAGGGCGACCTCGGTGACCTCCCTGGGGTCGCGTATCGCTGCGGCGACGAGATTCACTCGGGTCCGGCGCCCGTGTCTCCGGACATCGATCGGTTGGCGCCACCCGCCCTCGACCTGATGCCGCCGGCGGCCTATCCGAACGCCCCGGTCGGGGGCATCGCCGCCGGATTCCCGGTCGGCCCGGTGATCTCGACGCGCGGGTGCCCGTACCCGTGCCCCTACTGCGCCGCGCGCGCCGTGCACGGGCGGGGAATCCGAACGATCCGGCCGTCGACCGTCGTCGCCGAGATGCGCCGGTTGGTGGACGAGTTCGGTGTTCGAGAGATCCAATTCCTCGACGACTGCTTCGGCTACGACCGTGACCACGCGCACGCGCTACTCGACGAGTATGCGTCGGCGCCGTGGCGGGTGCCCGTCTCCTTCCCGAACGGGATGCGCCTCGACCAGCTCGACGAGCCGCTCGTCGCGGCGATGCGGCGGGCCGGGGTCCACGCCGTCACCTTCGGGGTTGACTTCGGGAGCGACCGGATGCTCGCGCGCACCGGGCGCGGGATGGACGTGGCGGCGATCCGGTCTCGGCTGGAACTCATGACCCGGACGTCCGGAATCCGGCTGACCGGGAACTTCATCCTCGGTCACTTCGATGACACCCGGGAGGGCATGGAACAGACCGTGCGCCTGGCCGGGGAGCTTCCGCTCGATCGGGCGCACTTCTCGGCGTACATCCCCATCCCGGGAACGCCGGACTGGCGACGGCTGGAGCGGGGGGGATTGCTCGACGGCATCGACCTGGGGACGTCGGACTTCAGCACGTTCCAGCTTCCCCATCCGCAGATGACCCGCACGGAGCTGGCACGTCTGAAACGGCGCGCCTACGTGGAGTTCTACGCCCGCCCGTCGCGCCTGCTGCGCCTCATCGCCGACGTGCGCTCCCCCGGCAATCTGGCGCACCTCGTGCGCAAGGCGGTCTACCACCGCTGACGGGTGGCTCTGCCAGCCCGCGTCGGGGAGCTTGCAGCGCGGACGCCCACCGGCGAAGCTCGGCGCCATCGCGAACGCCACGAGCTCTACAGACCCGACGACGATGATCGACGAGGCAGCCGAGACGCGTGACTCGGAACGGCTCGACGAAGCCGCACTCGAAATCTACTTGCGGATGCGGATTCCAGGATTCGACGGCCCAGTCTCGGTGCGGCAGTTCCGGAAGGGCCACTCGAACCTCACGTACCTCGTGTCCGATGGGCGTCGGGAGTGGGTGTTGCGACGCCCGCCCTTCGGAACCCACGTGGCGACAGCGCACGACATGGGGCGGGAGTACCGGATTCTCAGCGGCCTGTACCGCGCCTACCCGCTGGCGCCGCGCGCGGAGTTCTACTGTGAGGACCCATCGATCATCGGTGCGCCGTTCTACGTGATGCAGCGTGTGCGTGGCGTGGTCCTCCGGGACCGGCCGCCGAAGGGATTCCCCTGGAACGAGCGGTTCGGGGCGCGGCTCTCCGAGTCGTTCGTCGACAACTTCGCCCGCGTTCATGCGGTCGACCTGGAGGAGGCGGGGATCGCCGACCTGGGTCGGCCGGACGGCTACGTCGAGCGTCAGATCTCCGGGTGGACGCAGCGCTATGAGAAGAGCCGCACCGACGACGTGCGCGAGGTCGAGGCGGTGGCCGAGTGGTTGGCCGAGAAGCAGCCGCCATCCGGGCCCGGTGCCCTGATCCACAACGACTACAAATACGACAATATCGTGCTCGATCCGGACGATCCGGCCCGGATCGTCGGCGTGCTCGATTGGGAGATGGCCACCGTCGGTGACCCGCTCATGGACCTCGGCACGACCCTCGGCTATTGGGTCACGAGCGACGACCACGAGGAGCTGCGGCAGCTGCCCTTCGGGGTCGTCGCCTTCCCCGGAACCCTGTCGCGCGAGCGGCTGGTCGGTCGCTACGAGGCGCTGACCGAACGGGACTGCTCGGCGGTTGACTTCTTCCACGTGTACGGCCTGTTCAAGATCGCCATCGTCGCCCAGCAGATCTACTACCGATTCGCGACCGGGAAGACCGACGATCGGCGCTTCGAGGTGATGATCCTCGGCGTGCGGCTCCTCTCTCGCTTCGCCGCTCGCGTCGTCGACAGGTCGCCGCTGTGAGCGGAGAGGACGTGTTCCGCGATTCGCGGCGGTCGTCCGGGCCTCTCCCGCCGGTCGTCGCGGCGGGGCTCGTGTGCCTGCTCGCCACGACCGTGTGCGGTGTGGAGGCTCGGGCGAGTGCGTTCGAGCTCTTCGGCGCCGGCGGGCGATCGGCCGCGCTCGGAGGCGTCGCGGCAGCGTCGTCCGGCGGCTACGCGGCGATCTACGGGAACCCGGCCGGCATGAACCTGCGGCGGTCGACCGCCGGGGCAGGCCTGATGGTCACCTTCGACAACGCCCGCATCAGGCTCTCCGACCGTCCGCCGGGATACGACTCGCCGGATCTCGGCACCAATTCACCGGCGATCCCCGCCGAATTCCGGCTCCGCGATCGCACCGACACCCAGGGTCTCGATCGACTCGTCGGGGTGGTCGTCGGCGCGACCTCCGACCTGGGGACCGAACGTCTGCGCCTCGGGACGCTCGCGTTCATTCCCGTCAACGGCGTCGGGACCCAAAGGACCTGGTTCGTCGACGAGCGCGAGCAGTACTTCTCCAATCGCCTGCACTTCGACCTGTTGGGGAATCGGAACCAGCACCAGGTGATCCTGGTGGCAGCCAGCTACGGGGTCCTGGAGTGGCTCAGTGTCGGCGCCGGCCTGAGCTTCATGCCGAAGGTCGACGGCGTGAACCGGGTGTACATCGACAACATCGCCGACCTCGGGCGGACAGACCTCGTTGTCGACATCGACCAGAGCGCGCGCTGGCGGCCGACGCTCGGCCTGCTCGCCACGCCCGACCCGCAGGTCGCGATCGGGCTCGTCTTCCGTGACGCACAGTTCCTGTCGATGGCGACCGTCAGCGAGATCCAGCCACGCGGTCTGCACGATGACGAGGGGTTTCCCTTCGTCCAGGAACAGAACATCACGACGAACTACGCACCGAGGCAGTTCGTCCTCGGCGCGAATTGGACGCAGCAACGCATCTCGACCGCGCTCGATCTCGCATACCTCGTGTGGTCGGACTTCCCCGACGCCGACGGGGGCGAAGCCGGATTCCGCGATACGATCTCGACCCGACTCGGCGTCGAGGTGGACGCGGTCGACGGGCACGAGGTGCGCCTGGGCCTCGCCTGGGAGCCGACGCCCGTCCCGCCGCAGCCCGGGCGCACCAACCACGTGGACAACGACCGCCTCGTCACGTCGACCGGCATGGGCCACCAGGTCTCGGTTCGGGGTTCGACGCTGCGGTTCGACTGGTATCTGCAGGTCCATTGGCTCGTTCCGCAACACCAGCGAAAGCGGGCGCTCGATACGTATCCCGCCTGCGCTCCCGGCGTGAGCGACTTGTGCGACGAGGTGCGGGACGGCGCGTCGGATCCTTCGACCGGCGAGCCGTGGCCGGAGGCGGCCGGGTTGCAGACCGGCAACCCGGGATTTCCGGGATTTTCCAGCGGGGGCTGGGTCGCCGCGGCCGGCGTGGAGGCGAGATGGGAGTTCTGAAGCGGTCCTTCGCCGAGCGATACGCCGCCTTGAAGGCCAGCATAGACAACGGCAGGTGGGCACTCCGGGCGCGCCTCAGCGGCCGTTGGCTCCTTCCCGCGATCGTCGCCGGTCTGTCCGTCGCCGCGAGTGCGTGCGAGGTGGTGGCCCCCGAAGACGTCGAGTTCGGGGCACAGGACGTCGGCCTGACCGAGGTCACCGCGCACGTGGGGTCGCTGGACCGATCCCTGGCGACGTACGTGGACGACATCGAGGGAACGTGGCTCGTGTACTCGGAGATCTCGACCTGCGTGGCGATCATCGCGGTCGAAGAGATGCTCCAGCACTCGGTCTACATCGTCGAGACCCGACAGCCCGAGCCGCCTCGCATCGACGAGGTGTTCACCGCCTGCGACATCCGGCTGTCGCCGATACTCAGCCTGGAGTCGATCATCACCGACGCCCTGCTCGCCACGAGCTACCCGGTGCAGGTCGAAGACGGCCTCGTCGCTGGGTCCTCGGCGGCGTCCGGATATACGTCCGGAGCCTTTGTCGAGCTCTGGGGCCTCGACATGGCGGACCCGCTTCGCGAGCCATTCCCCACCGAAGCCGACGACCCCCGGATCGTCGACTCCGACCGCGACGACCACCCGGCGGCGACACTGCCCGTGGGCGGCGGCGTGTGTGACACCTACCTGATTCAGCGAAGCATCACGCGCATGCAGGGGAGCTTCGTCGCTCCGGACGAGATCGCCGGTTCGCTCTTCTCGACGACCCAGCAGTTCCGCATCGACGCCACACAGGCGTTGTGTCGAAGTGGCTACGACACGCGCTCCAACTTCGACCGGAGTCGGTTCCGCCGCATTCGGATCGACGGCCGCGGAGGGAGCATCGACCTCGACCTCGACGGCGACGGTGCGATCACGTGCGACGAGGTGTTGCCGGCGGTCTCCGAGCTCGTCCGATACACTCCGGCCGACCACGAGGTCTGCCGGAGCCTCGCGGAGTAGGGCGGGCGGTGTCTCCGTCGCTTCGGCGGCTCGCTCGACCCTCGGGCATGCCCGATCAGCCTCCGGTGGTCTTCCGGATCCAGCCCTCGGCGTCGGACATCGCGCCGCCGCCCATCGCTGCCGCCATCTGGAGCATCGGATAGCCTGCGTCCCGCTCCGCGGCGAAGCGCCGGGCGAACTCGCCGCGGTCGATCTCGCCGAGCACCCGGCGAAACTGCTCCACCATGCCGGCGCGGTCGGCATCGAGCGTTCGGATCATGCCCCCGAAGAGCGCGGTCGGACCGTGCACAGCCGATGCCTCGTAGAAGCCTTGCTCCCGGAAGCTCTGGAAGACGGTCTCGAACTCGCCCGACATGTACATCTCCAGTACGAGTGCCGGTGCGGGAATACCCGACTCGACGCCCACCTCGAACGCCAGCATGATCGCGAGCCCGAGGAGCGGGCCGACCGTCTGCTCGATGTAGAGGTCGAGGCGCGCCTCGGTGCGGGCGTCCAGCTCCAGCGCGCCGGCGCGGAGGATCCCCATGGCCGCGGCGAGCCCGATCATCCGTTGTCGACCCCGCCCGGTTGCGTCGCGCTCGACCGACACGTACGCCCAGAATCCGTCGCCGTCGACGAAGCGCCGACGGGCTGTCTCGCCGGCCATCCGTGGAGCGACCATCAGGGTGTCGACCGTCGCCGGAATGTCGAGCGCGTCGAAGGCCAGCGGGTACCCGGACGCGAACGCGACTGCGGACCCTGGCCGGAGAGCAGCCCCGATCGTCTCCGCGAACACCTCGGGGATCACCTCGTCCGGAAGGAGCACGTATGCGATGTCGGCTGCGGCGGCCTCGGCCAGGGAGACCACCGCGAATCCATCGCCCCGCGCCTGCTCGGCGGCTTCGTCCTCCCGGTTACCGACCAGGACCGTGACGCCGGAGTCCCGGAGGTTGAGGGCGACCGTACGCCCGAGATTGCCGTAGCCGAGGATGCCCACCGTCTCACCGGGCAGCGCTCGCGACGGCGCGTCCGCCGGGCCGAGATGGGCGGGGAAGGTATCGGTCATGATCTCTCCTGCTGTTGGGGCGGCTCGCCGGCCGAGCGGGCCGACGGCGCCGACGTCGCGAGCGCCGTCAGCTCGCCAGGTAACCGCCGTCCACCACCAGGACCTGGCCGGTGACGTACGAGGACTCGTCCGAGGCGAGGAAGACCGCCGGGCCGGCGATCTCCGCGGGGTATCCGTAGCGCTTGAGTGCCGCCCGCTCCGTGTAGTGTTTCACCAGCTCCTCGTCGCTGACGAGAGCCGACGCGAGCTTCGTGTCCACCAGCCCCGGGGCGATCGCGTTGACCCGGATCCCCGCGGGACCGAGCTCGCAGGCCAGGGTCTGCGTCAGCGACACCAGGGCGGCCTTCGTCATCGCGTAGACTCCCTGTAGCGGTGCCGCTGCGAGGCCCGAGGTGCTGGCGACATTGATGATCACGCCGCTGCGTCCTGCCGCGGTCCAGCTCTGGGCGACGAGGCGTGCGGCCTCGAAAGGGCCGCGCAGGTTGACCTCGAAGGTCTTGTCGTACGCGGCGGCGTCTATCCAGATCGCCGGCCCGAAGTACGGGTTCGTCGCCGCGTTGTTCACCAGGATGTCCGGCGTACCCACCGTGGACTCTGCGAAGTCGACGAGCGACGCGATCGCGTCAGTGTCGCCCATGTGGCAGGCGCGGGCGAAGGTCGACTCCGGATGAACCGCGTTCAGGTCGGCCGCCACCCCGTCGAGCACCTCCTGCCGCCGCGACGCGATCACGATCCGCGCGCCCTCGCGCACGAAGGCCTCTGCGATCGCGCGACCGATCCCACGACTGGCGCCCGTCACGATGGCGACCTTCCCGCCAAGGCGTCCGTTCATGTCGATTCCGGTGCTTGGTGTGAGTCCGTCACCGTGCGCGGTCGTGACCCGAATCGCAACGTTCGCAGCACCCCTCCACGGCTGTCGACGAAAATTTGGGGCCGTCGATGTGCCGAGTTATCCTACATTCAGCCACCATGTATTGAAAGGTGCTGAAGATGAACGCCATCGCCGCTGTCGACCCCTACGCTCCCACCGTTGTCTCAGACCGCCGCTACCGCCGGTCGCCGGTCCTGACCGAAGCACTCGGCTACCAGTGCGCCCATATCCAGGAGGGCCTGAGCCTGGAGGCGTTGGTGGTGTCGGACGATGTCGGCGACCGTTGGGTGGGCTCGGGCGACAAGTCGCTGTGCCGGCTCCTTTCTCGCAGCGCTCTGGACCTCAGCGAGCGTGGCTCCGTCGAGGCGGCCTATCGGCTGAAGACCCTTCAGTCGCTCAAGAGCGACCTGAAGTCGTCGGACATCACCACCTGCCGCATCAAGCTCCCCGACTCGCAGCGCTTCGTCGTGGTCACGGGCGTCGGCTCGAACCGGCTCCGGACCAACGGCGTGGTGTCCGCGTCGCGCGGCACGAAACGTATCCTCGGGCTGACCAAGTCACGGGAGAATCGGACCTCGCAGGATGAGTTCGACGCCGCGCAGCACCTGCAGGAGCTGGTCGACAACTCGTACGCGCGCCTCGTGTCGACGCAGGGCCTCTACGGCCAGGCTCCGCGACAGCTGTTGGGGCTCGTCGACGACGGCGTGTACCGCGAGGCGTTCAAACACATCCTCGCTCCGGCGATGGACGCGGTGACCCAGAGCGGCGTCATCGTGGACGACCCCTGGCGCAGCTATCGTTTCCGCAGTCGGGAGCGCCGCTACACCGACGGAACCTTCGAGCGGACCTTCCGGGTCGCGCTCCGCGAGGCGCGCTCCGGCCTGCGCCTGGGCGACCTCGAGATCCGGTTCTTCCACCGGCACGACGAGTTCGAGATTCCGTATTGCCCGCGCCTGTCGATCCGCTGGCGCTGACTCGCCAGACGGACCTACGGAACCGAAGATGCCGCCGATGGGCGGATGCCCGGCCAGCCGGGGAAGCGACGCGCCAGACTTGATCGGCGTGCGCTTCCGTGTCGGCCTCGCGCGGCTTGCGGACGGCTTGTCGTCCGACCTCGGCGAGGTGCCGGGAGCCCGTGAGATCGTCGACCGGGCCGCCATCACCGACCGGCGGGCGCGTAGCCGCGGCGGCTTCGACTGGGACACACCGTGGGCGGAGGCGGAGCGTCTCGCCGTAGCGGTGGTCGGTGACGGACCCGCGCCCCTCTGGTGGGGAGACCCCTGCGCCGGCACCGGGCGCCTCCTGGTTGCGGCGCTGGAGCACGCCGCGCGCGGCACGCCGGCTGCCGCAGCCGCGTGGCACCGGGGTCTGCGATCCTGCGATCTGGATGCCGAAGCCGCTGGGGTCTCCGACGCAGCGACCCTGGCTTCCGCGCATGGTCTCGCGCAGACCGTGCGCGCTGGTGGCGACGCAGCCATGGCTGCCGAGATCGCCCGCGCCGCGCTCGAACGCCCGCGACCGGTCGTCGGCGACTTCCTGGACGCCTGGACCGACCTGCCCGTCGGCGGGTTCATCGTGACCAATCCGCCCTTCGAGAGCATCCGCGCGCAACATCGGCGGCTCGGCGCGCCCGCAGTGAGGGCCCTGCGCGCGCGCTTCGAAGCCTGCCGAGGGGCGTTCGACAGCGGGGTCCCCGTGATGGCGCGCGTCCTGGATCTCGCGGCGGGCGGACGGGTGGGCGCGGTGGTCCCGGCCACCTGGCTCACAGCGGAATACGCCGAACCGCTGCGTGCGCGGCTGGCCGTCGGCGGCCCTTGGTGGCGCCTCGCCGGCCCGTCCCGACCGTTCGGCGCCGCGGTGAACACTCTCCTCGTGACCAACGCCCCCACGGTGAGCGGCGGCGGCACCCCGCTGGCTTGGACCGGGGCAGGCGCGGTGGCGCCGGCCGGGACGGTGCCGATGTCGTCCGTCGCCGCTGTGAGTGGTGGGACCGCGGGTTTCGACGCCGCGAGGGTCGCTGCGGCTCTCGCGGAGGGACCGATCACCGACGCATGGCCGTTCGTCGCGAGCGGGTCGATCGGACGCTACGGGCTGCGCGATCAGCCCGCGCGGCTGATGGGGCGCCGGCTCCGCCGCCCGTGGCTTCCGACCGCGTTGGTCGGGACCGAGGCGCGGCGACGGGTGTACGCGAACCCGAAAGTGGTGGTGCCAGGAATCGCGAAGCGCCTGCGAGGGACGTGGGTCGATGGCCCGTGCGCACTCAGTGTCGGTGTGATCGCGATCGTTCCCGATCGCGTCGAGGTGGCCCCCGGGCCGTGGATGGAGGCGGTGGTGAACTCGAGCTGGGCATCCGACTGGCTCGCCGAATGGGATCCGGGCGCAGGCTTGTCGGGCGGGTATCGACGCTTCTCGTGCCGAGCGTTGCGCGCGTTGCCGGTTCCGGACCCCGGGCGTGCAGACGTCGCCGCGTTGATCGGCCGGATCTCCGCGGGCGAATTCGTCACGCCGGACGCGCGGGCGATCGGCGGTGCACTGGACAACGCGGTTTCCCGGCTCTACCGAACGCGCAGCACCTGACCCCTGCTCGCTCCGCGCCGAGATGTCTTCGACCCCCACCCCCTGCGCCTACGTCGTCAGCGCATCTCCCCGCGCCGGTTCGCGCGAGGCGTCGACGGCGTTGCGCGCGCTCGCAGGCCTCGAGGTGCGGGTCGTGTTTGCCGGCCCCGCGGGGGGAGGCGACGCAGAGCGCGCCGACGGAGTGGCCTCGCGGAGCCTTCCTGGCCTCGACTCCGGCCCCGTGCGGCTGGGCGCGTCGACCGCGATGCTGGTTGCCGCGTTCACCGACGACCGTCCGGTGTTGGTGCATGCGCTCGACCATCGCGCTTCCGCCGCGGTGGCGGCGGCAGCCAGGGTCGCTCCGCCGGCGAAGTTCGTCGCGACGTTGGACCGGGGGCCGTGCTCGGGCGGCGGACGGGGGCTGCGGACCCTGCTGCGCGGTGGCGCGGCTCGGCTTCTCGTCGAGGCGGCGAACCGCGCCGACGTCGTGCTCGTCGGGGCCGCCGAACGATCGACCGAGTGGGCCGACGCCGGGGTCGCGAGCGAGCGACTCCGCGTGGTCCGCCCGGCGTCGGTCGGCGAGGCATTGCGCGCGCTGTACGACGAGCTGCTCTTCGGCCGGGGAGAGCCGGCTCGTCTGCTGCCCGATGGGAGGATCGTCCCCGAGTCGTACCATCGGCTGGTCTGAGGTCGACGGTTCGGGTGACAGAGTCCGAGGCCGCACATCTCGGTGACAAAAACGAGCAAAGCCGCCCCGATTCAGAGCGGCTTTGCGCGGTTCCGGTTCGGATCAGATGCCGGCGGCGACCCGCAGGGCGTCGGCCTTGTCGGTGCGCTCCCAGGAGAACCCGGGGCGACCGAAGTGCCCGTAGGCGGCGGTCGGCCGGTAGATCGGCTTCAGCAAGTCGAGCGAGGTGGTGATTCCGTAGGGCGTGAGCTCGAAGTGCTCGCGGATCAGATGCTCGATGCGCTTCTCCGCGATCTTGCCGGTGCCGAAGGTGCTCGCCATGACGCTGACGGGCTCGGCGACGCCGATGGCGTAGGCGAGTTGGACCTCGCATCGGTCGGCGAGACCGGCTGCAACGACGTTCTTGGCGATGTAGCGCGTGGCGTACGCGGCGGATCGGTCGACCTTGGAGGGGTCCTTGCCCGAGAAGGCGCCTCCTCCGTGGCGGCCCCGGCC
>PVBE011274491.1_pt1 | contig 14448 bp, 8 predicted proteins | sample 1631181 | NCBI WGS metagenome assembly PVBE01 (sample SAMN08397723, study PRJNA350692) | Marine metagenome, whole genome shotgun sequencing project. | isolation source: water | place: Pacific Ocean | collected 2012-04
CTTACACCCTATCTCCCCTATACCCCTTATACCCCTTATACCCCTTATACCCCTTATACCCCTTATACCTCTTATCCCAACTCAAAAAACCCACAATGACAACATCACCCCCATCCTCCATCTCCAAAGTCCTAATCCTCGGCTCCGGCGCACTGAAGATTGGTGAGGCAGGTGAATTTGATTACAGTGGATCTCAAGCATTAAAGGCTCTTAAAGAAGAAGGTATTGAGACTATTCTTATTAACCCAAATATAGCCACTGTACAAACATCTGAAGGTATTGCTGATAAAATTTACTTTTTACCCGTTACTAAATATTTTGTTGAAAAAATAATTGCAAAAGAAAAACCTGATGGCATAATGCTGGCATTTGGTGGACAAACTGCATTAAACTGTGGTGTTGAGCTTTTTGAATCTGGGATCCTATCTAAGTATAATGTCGATGTATTAGGGACTCCCGTTGAAGCTATTATGGAAACTGAGGACAGAGAAAAGTTTGCAAACAAACTCCACTCAATAAAAGTAAAAACTCCAAAATCAATAGCCTCAACTTCAATTGATAACGCAGTAACAGCCGCAGATGAGATTGGCTTTCCAATTATTATCCGAGCGGCATTTACGCTTGGTGGTCAGGGAAGCGGTTTTTGTAGTGATAAAGATGAACTTAAGCAATTAGCGGCTAAGGCTTTTTCATACTCTGACCAGATACTTGTTGAGGAATCGCTAAAAGGATGGAAAGAAGTTGAGTATGAAGTTGTACGCGACAAATACGATAACTGTATTACTGTTTGTAATATGGAAAATTTTGACCCCTTAGGTATCCATACCGGTGAGAGTATAGTAGTTGCTCCTTCGCAAACATTAACTAACAATGAATATCATAAACTTCGTAAAATTTCAATAGACATAGTAAAATCAATTGGTATAGTAGGCGAGTGTAATGTTCAATATGCATTAGCTCCCGATTCAGAAGAATACCGAGTTATAGAAGTTAATGCGAGGTTATCACGCTCAAGTGCTTTAGCCTCAAAAGCTACAGGTTATCCACTTGCGTTTGTAGCTGCCAAACTGGGACTTGGATATGGCCTTCATGAACTTAAAAACAGTGTTACAAAAACTACAACTGCATTTTTCGAGCCTGCATTAGATTATATGGTTGTCAAAATCCCAAGATGGGATTTAAACAAGTTTATTGGGGTCTCAAGAGAAATAGGCTCCAGCATGAAAAGTGTTGGTGAAATTATGGCGATCGGCAGAAGTTTTGAAGAAGCCATACAAAAAGGACTTCGAATGATTGGCTTAGGTATGCATGGGTTTGTGGGAAATAAAGATCTTAATATTTCTGATATCGGGCAAATGCTTTCAAACCCAACCGACATGCGCATATTTGCTATTGCAGAAGCATTTAAGATTGGCTGGTCTGTTGAAAATATTTATGAGCAAACAAAGATAGATCGTTGGTTTCTTGAGAAATTAGCAAATATAGTCGAACTTGAAAAAGAATTATCCACAATAGATTCATTGGAAGATTTGCCTGAAACACTCCTTCATAATTGCAAGAAAAGCGGTTATTCAGATTTTCAAATTGCTCGTCTAATTTTTAAAAATAAGCAGGTTGGAAATAATGATGATGAAATATTAGATGTAAGAAAACATAGAATATCCAAACATATTGTTCCATATGTAAAGCAAATTGACACGCTTGCAGCAGAGCATCCCGCTCAAACAAATTATCTATACTTAACCTACCACGGTGAGGAACATGATATTGATTTCGAGCATGATAATAAATCTGTTATAGTTTTGGGATCAGGAGCTTACCGCATTGGAAGCAGTGTTGAGTTCGATTGGTCGTGTGTAAATGCACTACAAACTGTAAAAAAATCAGGTTACCGTTCGGTGATGATAAATTATAATCCCGAAACAGTTAGTACGGATTATGATATTAGCGACAGGCTTTATTTTGAAGAATTAAGCTTGGAACGAACACTCGACATTTTCGCTCTGGAGCAACCAATGGGTGTTATCGTTTCTACCGGTGGCCAAATTCCAAATAATTTGGCAATGAGGCTCTTTAGAGAAGGCATAAACATATTGGGTACGCATCCAACGTTTATTGACCAGGCGGAGAATAGACATAAATTCTCAGCAATGTTAGATAGCATTGGTGTTGATCAACCTTTATGGAAAGAATTGAGTAGTATTTCTGATATTTTTACTTTTACAGAGAATGTTGGATTCCCGGTTCTTATTCGCCCCTCATATGTATTATCAGGAGCAGCAATGAATATAGTTTCTAATAAAGATGAATTGGAACATTTTTTAAATCTTGCAACCCAGGTCTCAAAACAATACCCGGTTGTTGTCTCAAAATTTCTGACCGATTCTAAAGAAATTGAAATGGATGCAGTAGCAGATAAGGGTGAAATTATAGTGTACGCCATCTCTGAGCATATTGAATTTGCTGGTGTGCACTCCGGTGATGCCACAATAATGTTTCCTCCACAGAAGGTATATGTGGAAACCATCAGACGGATTAAAAAAATATCAAGACAAATTGCTGTAGAACTTCAAATTAGTGGACCGTTTAACATTCAGTTTTTAGCTAAGGACAATGATATTAAAGTTATAGAGTGTAACTTAAGGGCGTCACGTAGTTTTCCATTTGTCTCCAAAGTTTTAAAGACCAATTTTATAGAATATGCGACTCGCATAATGCTGGGTGAAAAAGTTGAGAAACCAAATAAGTCACTTTTCGACGTTGAATATATTGGTGTTAAGGCTTCTCAGTTTTCATTTTCCAGATTAAGTAAGGCCGATCCAATACTAGGAGTTGATATGGCGTCAACAGGAGAAGTTGGTTGTATTGGTGATGATTACTACGAAGCTATTCTGAAAGCAATGCTTTCAGTTGGCTATAAAATTCCAAAAAGAAATGTACTCATTTCGTCAGGACCAATGCGTTCAAAAACCGAATTACTTGAAAGTGGAAAGCTACTTATAGATAATGGATATCAAATATTTGCGACTAAAGGAACACATGATTTTTATTCTAAAAATGGTATCGAATCAACAATTGTTTATTGGCCGGATGTAAAACAGGAACCAAATGCCTATCAATTGATCAGGAATAAAAAAATTGACCTCGTAATTAATATCCCAAAAGACCTCACTCAGAAGGAACTCTATAATGATTATGCAATACGACGTGCCGCAGTAGATTTTAACACTCCATTAATCACAAATGCTCGACTTGCAAGCGCATTTATCTACGCCATAACACGATATAAACCTGAAGATCTGGTTGTGAAAAGTTGGGATGAATATTAATCGTTTAATTATGCAACCTGTTGATTTACTTCAACTTCAATATCTTCTTCCACCCGTAAGTTATTAATAATAAACTGCTGACGATCCGGAGTATTTTTACCCATGTAAAATGATAACGTTTCAGTTACCAGGGATTCCCTTCTGAGAATAACCGGATCTAGTCTAATAGATTTACCAATAAAATGCTTAAATTCTGATGGTGAAATCTCACCAAGCCCTTTAAAACGAGTTATTTCTGGATTTGGCTTCAGTGCAACTATTGCCTTTATCCGTTCAGCTTCCGTATAACAATACTTTGTGCTTTTTTTATTTCTTACTCTGAAGAGAGGGGTTTGAAGTATATAAACGTGACCAGCTTTAACAAGATCTGGATAAAACTGGAGAAAAAAGGTTAGCAATAGTAATCGGATATGCATACCATCTACGTCAGCATCCGTGGCAATTACAATATTATTATATCTCAAGTTTTCTAAACTATCGTCGATATTTAAAGCTGCCTGAAGCAGATTAAATTCCTCATTTTGGTAAACAATCTTTTTACTCAAACCATAGCAATTTAGCGGCTTTCCTTTTAAGCTGAAGACTGCCTGTGTTTGCACATCTCTCGATTTAGTAATTGATCCACTTGCCGAATCACCCTCAGTAATGAACAAAGTCGTATCAAGTCGTTTTTCATGATTGGTATTTAGATGTGCCCTGCAATCTCGCAGCTTCTTATTATGCAAACTTGCCTTTTTTACACTTTCCCTTGCAAGCTTCTTAATACCAGCCATTTCCTTTCTCTCTTTCTCCGATTGAAGAATTTTTCTTAGCAATTCATCGGCTGTTTCTGAATGTATATGAAGATAGTTGTCTAGATTTCGTTTAACAATATCATTAACAAAATTTCTGATACTTTGACCACTAGGTTCTATAGCTTGAGAACCTAACTTGGTTTTGGTTTGTGACTCGAATACCGGTTCTACAACTTTAATACTTATGGCTGCAATTATGGACGATCGAATATCACTGGTTTCAAAGTCCTTATTATAAAAATCGCGTACTGTTTTAACAATCGCTTCCCTAAAAACAGTTTGGTGAGTACCACCCTGCGTTGTGTGCTGACCGTTTACAAATGAGTAATATTCTTCACTATACGACCTTGAGCTATGAGAAAAAGCACATTCAAAATCACCTTCTTTAATATGCACTATTGGATACCTAACAGGGCCATTTCCATTTATGTTATGTTCAAGCAAATCTACAAGTCCATTTTTTGCCTGCATTTTGGTACCGTTGAAAACAATTGTAATGCCATTATTAAGGAAAACATAATTCCATAGCATTTCTTCAATATACTCAACAAGGTAATGAAAATTACCAAAGACTTCAGAATCAGGTGTGAACGTGATAATTGTACCTCGTTTCTCATCGCACTTAACAATAGGCTTATCTTCTACTAAGGCTCCTCGTTCATAATTAACGATTTTCGTTTTTCCTTCTCGTATTGATTGTGCAAGAAAATTATAGGAAAGAGCATTTACTGCTTTAGATCCTACCCCATTTAATCCAACGGCCTTTTTAAATACTTTTGAATCATATTTAGCTCCGGTATTTATCTTACTTACACATTCGTTTACTTTACCAAGGGGCATTCCACGTCCGTAATCTCTTATAGTAACCGTTTTATCGTTAACTATAACTTCAATTGTATTACCATGTCCCATTACAAATTCATCAATTGAATTATCAATTACCTCCTTTATAAGAACATATATTCCATCATCCTGGGAACTACCGTCTCCAAGTTTTCCTATATACATACCTGGCCTTAGCCTAATATGTTCTTTCCAATCAAGCGACCTTATACTATCTTCTGTGTAATCAGCGGACATTTATTCTAATTTTGCAACAAAAATAGCAACCTAACAAATGATTTTTACAAGATTAATAAATATTTGTTAAGAATTAACTGTTGAAAACCTGCTTATAGCAAGGGGTTCAGAGGATTAGTGTCAAAGAAACTACGTACTCGTTAGTTTATTATTAACATGTAACCGCTCTAACAAAAATAATTTTCTTATATATGCCAATTATTCTTGTATTAGAGATTAACAATGGATACCCTTAATGCCCTTGACGAAATTCGGTTAAATTTCAGCGGCGGTAATCTACTTGCTTTGAATATCGCACTTGCATTTGTAATGTTTGGTGTCGCACTTGAAATTAAGATTGATCATTTTAAGAAACTAATACTTAACCCTAAATCAGCATTTATTGGTATTTTCTCACAATTTCTAATGCTGCCTTTCTTAACATTCTTATTAACTATAGCACTGCATGATTATTTAACTCCCACAATGGCATTAGGAATGATACTGGTTTCAGTTTGTCCCGGAGGTAATATATCTAATTTCATCTCATCACTTGCCAAGGGTAACCTGGCATTAAGTGTTTGCCTTACTGCAATAGCAACACTTGGAGCCATTTTTTTTACACCAATTAATTTTGCTTTCTGGGGCAAACAAACTATCAACTTTTATCAGGCTGCTGACCCTGATATGCTTCTACGTCCTCTGGAAATTGATGCATACCAAATGTTTCGTACTGTATTAATAATTCTTGGTATCCCTCTAATATTAGGTATATTTATCAATACTAAGTACGCTTTATTTACCTCAAAGATTGTAAAACCATTAAAAATGTTTTCCATAATACTATTTGCAGTATTTGTAATACTTGCAATTGTTAAAAACTTTGAATATTTTGAAATTGCTATAGGTTATATCTTTCTTATAGTCCTAATTCACAATACATTGGCTTTCGGTAGTGGCTATTTTCTGGGATTAATTGGCCGTAGACCAATAGTTGACAGAAAGACCATTGCAATAGAAACAGGCATTCAAAATTCGGGACTTGCACTGGTATTGATTTTTAATCCTAATATATTTCCTCCCGAACTAGAATTAGGCGGAATGGCAATAATTGCTGCATGGTGGGGTATATGGCATATACTTGCAGGACTTTTATTGGCAGGGTTCTGGAGTAAGTTCAAGTATGGTTTAACAAAAACTAAAGCTCTTACAAATTAATGGGTTTAAATAATATTGAAAAGAAGTCGGTAGGTTATAATATCCTCAAGGTCTGGGTTAAATTTTGGCATAACAAAATCTATTATAGAAATTATACTATTCTAGGGACTGAAAACATTCCAGCTAACAAACCTATTATATTTACTGTTATTCATCAAAATGCCCTGATGGATGCACTTGCATTACTTTTTAGTATTAAAAAGCAACTTGTTTTTATAGCCCGTGCTGATATTTTTAAAAAACCTGCTATAGCAAATATATTATATTTCCTTAAAATACTTCCGATTTATCGTGTTAAGGATGGTTTTAACACAGTTAAGAAAAATCAAGATACAATTCTTAAAACCGTTGATATTATGACCTCTGGCAATGCAATAGTTATTCTGCCTGAAGGAAGTCATGCTGGTTTAAGAAGACTAAGACCTTTAAAAAAAGGATTTGCCCACATGGCTTTTCAGGCTGAGGAGGTAAATAATTTTTCACTAGACGTACACATTGTTCCGGTAGGACTAGATTACGAGAATTATCATAATGTAAGGAGTTCACTGATAGTTAATTTTGGAGAACCAATTGCAGTAAAGGAATATATTGAGTTATATAAAGAGAATTCTGCTATTGCAATTAACGAAATTAAGCAAAGGTTAAGTGAACATATAAAGCCACTGATTGTAAATATTGAGAGTGAAAATAATTACAATTTGTATAATGAATTAAGAGATATTTATCGCTCGCGAATGGCCAGGATATTAAGGATAGATACCACTGATGAGAAGAATCGAATTTATATTGACCAGCAGCTGATTGAACGTGTATCTAATTACGAAAAGCAAAATCCGGGTAGATTTGAAGATCATCAGCAAACTGTGAATAGGTTCATTAAGTTAAGAGACAAGTTTGGATTTAATAACAGGATTGTTGATCAAAGAGGATTAAGCATTTTAAATCTGATATGCAGTTCTATCACCCTTATCGCTACTCTTCCTATGTTCATTTATGGAGTAATAAATAACTTCCTGTCTTTTTGGATACCTTTAAGAATATCAAAAAGTATTAAAGACCCACATTTTAAAAGCTCAATTAAATTCGTAATATCGTTTTTGTCTTTTCCTGTTTTCTATATAATTCAGTCTTTAGCAGTTTTAGTAATTTTTAACGATTGGGGAATTGTACTAGTGTATTTTCTAAGTCTTCCGATTTCAGCGTCTTTTGCCTGGTGTTGGTATAATACATTCAAAATGATTAAAACAGGCTGGAATTATAGCAGATTATCTTATGGCAAAAACGATAATTTCTTTGAGATGCTGAAACTTTATGATGAAATTATTATGCTGGCAGATAACATAATGAGCAAAAATTAGACTGAAAAAAGCAAGCGTAATCTTTTGGATCTTCAGCCAGTTGGTTAGTCTATCTTTTCGAATGATTTTTAAATATTAACATCCTGCTACACAGATATATGTAAGTTAAACAACCGAATTGTGCAAAATATAGTAAAATCAAATCCCGAAATCAAAAAAACAGTATATTTGCACCCCGATTTTAAGGTATAAATAAAGCGGATGTGGCGAAATTGGTAGACGCGCTAGACTTAGGATCTAGTGTCGCAAGACGTGGGGGTTCGAGTCCCTTCATCCGCACAATGTAAGGATTAAGTGACGAGAAGTTTATCCCGATTTAAAAGTTCTTGAGAAGAATTGAATTAGAAATTTTTTATCGGGGAGTCCCTTCATCCGCACAATGTAAGGATTAAGTGACGAGAAGTTTATCCCGATTTAAAAGTTCTTGAGAAGAATTGAATTAGAAATTTTTTATCGGGGAGTCCCTTCATCCGCACAAGTAATAAGTTCTTAAATTTACTAAGTTGAAAGTATTAAGTTATACGTTTAAGATTAAAATTTCTGGTGTCAGCTTTTTGCTTTAAGCGACAAGACTATAATTTTTACAATTGTTAATAATCATCCTTAATTTTATACCTTTAAACTTATTTATTTTTCATCATCAGCTTTACACATAATGGAGTTTTGTAATTGAATTAACAATAAAAATTAATGAATATATCTCAGGAATCCAATGGCGAACTCACTGCCATTATTCATATTAACCTTCAGGAAAGCGATTATATTGACGCCGTAAACAAGCAGCTTTCAGATTACAGAAAAAAAGCTAAGATGCCCGGTTTCAGACCAGGCATGGTACCAATTGGCATGATCAAGAAAATGTATGGCAATAGTGTTATGGTAGACGAGGTTAACAAATCTCTTTCTGAGGGTCTTAACAATTATATTATTGATAATAAAATAAACATAATTGGTAACCCTATTCCTAATGCGGAAAAAACCACTAAAATTGATTTTGCAAAGCAAAAAGATTTTGATTTCTATTTTGATATCGGAATTGCACCGGAACTTAGTATCAAATTATCAAAAGAGATTAAAGTTCCGTATTACACTATTAAAATTACTGACACTGAAATTGACAAAGCCATTGGTGATGTTAAAGTGAGATTTGGAGAAGATGAGAATCCTGAAGTGGCTGAAGCTGGTGATGCATTCCAGGGTAAGTTTATCGAAGTGGATTCTGAAGGAAACACAATTGAAGGAGGTATTGAGAATGATGGATTCCTGAAATATGAAGATATCAAACTCAAAACAACCCAAAACAAGTTTATCGGCAAAAAAGCTGGCGAATCAATTATTTTCAACCCTTTGAAAGCAATTAAAGATGAGTCAAAAGTTGCATCATTGATTAACCGTCATGAAGATGGAGACGAAAAGCTAAAATCCGATTACAAATTCGAAATTGCAAAAGTTGTTAGAATTCATGAAGCTGAACTTGGTGAAGATCTTTATAAAAAAGTTTTTCCCGCCCAGGAAATTGCAAGTGAAGAAGAATTTACAGAAGCACTTTCAAATGACCTTGTAAAGCATTATCAACGAGACACTGATCGCCAGTTTTTAGCAGATACTGTGAAAGAACTAATTAAAATTGCCGATATTAGCCTTCCAGATGAGTTCCTGAAAAGATGGTTACTCGAAAGTAATGAAGGTAAGATAACGCAAGAACAAGTTGACACACAGTATGATAACTATGCTCGTACTTTTAAGTGGCAACTATTAGAAGGAGAATTGCTAAAAGAACACGCCGAAGATATGCAGGTAAAAGAGGAAGAAGTTAGAGAAAAAGTAGCAGCATATTTTCAGACAATGGGTGGTGGCACTGAAATAACGCCACAAATTGAAGGTATCATTGACCAGGTACTCAGTAATAAAGAAGAAAAACAAAAGATTTTTAATGATATTCAGGATGAAAAACTTATTAAGCTCTTTAAAGCGAATATTACTCCAAAGAACAAAAAAGTTACTACTGAAAAGTTTATAGAAATAGCATCAAAAATAGATTAGGAGGACACCATGAACAATAGTAAAGAATTCAGAAAATATGCTGTAAAGCATCACGGTATAAGCAGTACATCATTAGATAAATATAGTTCAGCTTACGGTAGTTATATATCGCCAACTATTATTGAAGAGAGACAGTTAAACATTGCACAAATGGATGTGTTTTCACGATTAATGATGGATAGAATTATTTTTTTAGGTGTCGCGATTGACGATTATGTTGCAAATATAATTCAGGCTCAACTACTATTTCTCGAATCAAATGATGCAAGTCGGGATATTCAAATTTACTTAAACACACCGGGAGGTTCAGTATATGCAGGACTTGGTATTTACGATACAATGCAATACATAACTCCTGATGTTGCAACGATATGTACTGGTATGTCAGCTTCAATGGGAGCTATATTACTTTGTGCCGGAACTCAGGGTAAACGAACCGCACTAAAACATGCTCGTATACTGATACATCAACCAATGGGTGGAGTTCAGGGACAAGCCTCGGATATTGAAATAACCGCAAGGGAAATTCAAAAGCTAAAAAAGGAATTATATGAGATTCTTGCCCATCATACTAAACAAACCTATAAGAAAATCTGGAAAGATTCTGACAGAGATTTTTGGATGACAGCTAAAGAAGCTCTTGATTATGGTATGATTGATGAGGTTCTTGTAAAAAATAAAAGAATTAAAAGTTGATTAACTAATCAGTATTATTTTAGCGACTAATTTATTAATAAAAATTTGAGATAAAATCTGAAATAATGGTAAAAAGGAAATAAGAATTATTTACTGGTGATTTAACTCATTAGTAATCCATAATTTTTTCCTCACAGTTCGTAAATCCTAAAGCCATGGCAAAAAAAGATAAAGGACATTGTTCGTTTTGTGGTAGACCGGAGCCTGAAACTACGATTCTTGTTTCAGGAATTGATGCTCAGATCTGTAATTTTTGCATCGAGCAATCTAACCTTGTTTTAAAAGAAGAAAACACCGATACTTTTAAAGTTCCTCACGACCACTTAACAATACTTAAACCGGTTGAAATTAAAGTATTTCTTGACAAGTATGTAATCGGACAAGAAGATGCTAAACGAGTGTTGTCGGTTGCTGTTTACAACCATTACAAACGCATAGCCCAGGAAGAAGATGATAATGATGTTGAGATCGAAAAATCAAATATTATTCTTGTTGGAGAAACCGGAACAGGAAAAACTTTACTTGCTAAAACTATTTCTCGCATGCTACATGTACCATTTGCAATTGCAGATGCAACAGTACTTACAGAGGCTGGCTATGTAGGAGAAGATGTTGAAAGCATACTTACAAGACTACTACAAGCTGCTGACTACAATGTAGCTGCCGCCGAAAAGGGAATAATATTTATTGATGAGATTGATAAAATTGCAAGGAAGAGTGACAATCCATCTATCACTCGTGATGTTTCAGGAGAGGGAGTACAGCAAGCATTGCTGAAACTGTTGGAAGGCACCTTAGTTAATGTTCCTCCACAAGGAGGCAGAAAACACCCCGATCAAAAGATGATTAGTGTTAACACTAAAAATATTCTTTTCGTGGCAGGAGGAGCCTTTCATGGTATTGACAGGATTATTGCATCAAGACTCAGAACAAATGTTGTAGGATATTCATTTTCGGGTGTGAATGACGAAACTATCGATAAGCAACATTTATTGAAATATATTGCTCCTGGTGATTTAAAGAATTACGGATTAATCCCTGAAATTGTAGGAAGATTGCCTGTGCTCACTTATTTAAATCCACTTGACAAAGCCATACTTAAGCGTATATTAGTTGAACCGAAGAATGCAATCACAAAACAGTTTGAGAAATTATTCAGCATGGACAATATTGAGCTCAAATTTGATAATGAAGCGCTAGGTTTTGTAGTGGATAAATCCATTGAATTTAAGCTTGGAGCCAGAGGGTTACGATCAATAATAGAAGCAATACTTGTTGATGCAATGTTCGAATTACCTTCGAAAAAAAGAGCAAAACATCTACATGTCACCCTGCCCTATGCCAAAGAAAAATTTGGCAAAACAAGTCTTGCCAAATTACGCACAGCTGTTTAGTAACTACTACTAAATACTTTTTTGGCACAAACCTTTCATATGTATAAATGTCAATGTGTTTGTACCTGGTAAATAAATGAAGAAACAAATTTTCATATTAACTATTGTTTTAGCAGGTGTAGTTGAGTTAGTTGCACAAAGAGTTGAACCAATAACTGTTCAAGCAATTGTAGTTGGTAGTGATACAATTCCTATTATCAGGCTAAATGAAGTTGAAATATATTCGTTTAAGATTCCTAAAACACGAAAGGCTAAGAAAAAACTTACAAGACTTGTCAAAAATGTAAAGAAAGTTTATCCCTGGGCTCGGCTGGCAGGAATCCAGCTACGCAAATATGACAATTTACTTTCGCAAGCAAAGAATGATAAAGAAAGACGAAAGATAATGAAAGAGGCTGAAAAAGAAATAAATAAAAAATATGGTGGCAGCCTTAAAAAACTCACATTCTCTCAAGGGAAAATACTTATCAAACTTATCGATCGAGAAACAGGAAACACTTCTTATTCTTTAGTGCAGGTGTTACGAGGTAATTTTACTGCATTCTTTTACCAAGCGTTTGCACGTATTTGGGGTTATAATTTAAAAGTGAAATACGATCCCAATGGTGCTGATAAAAATATAGAAACTATTGTTAGGATGATTGAAAGAGGCCAAATCTAATGGTCTAATTCTCAAACATTTTATCCCTTATCTACAGCCTTCAACTCAACCTTACACTACGTACGTGCAACTTCAGATTCTTTAAATTTACTATTTCTGTAATATGCTAATATCGTGATTGCAAAAACTATTGCGATTGAGTAGTAAACAAAATTTGGTACGGGAACAGGATCACCTGATGCATATGAATGTAATCCTGATAAATAATAATTTACACCGAAATATGTCATCAATATAACTCCCAAGGAAATTAAAGCAGCAAAATTAAAAGCAAATTTTGATTTTAAACCAGGCATATAATGCATATGTGCTATAAAAGAATATACTAGTACACTTACCAGAGCCCATGTTTCTTTAGGATCCCAACCCCAATATCGACCCCAGCTTTCATTTGCCCAAACACCGCCGAGAAAAGTTCCAATTGTAAGTAAATACAACCCTATCACTACTGATCGTTCATTAATGGCTGTTAACTCACCAATCTTGGCATCCATTTTAATGGCATTCTTTCTTGTTTTCATTATCATTAATAGTAAATTCATAAACCCAAGTATTGCACTGAGGGCAAGGAAACCATAGCTGGCAGTTATAATTGAAACATGAATTGTTAACCAATAAGATTTAAGTACAGGGACAAGGTTAGTAACTTCCGGATCCATCCAACTTAAATGTGCAACCATAAGAATTATTGAAGATAGTATTGTGGTTGCAGCTATCGTCATTTTGGATCCACTTGCAAAAATTAATCCTGCGAGTAAAGTAATCCAACCAATGTAAATCATCGACTCATAACCATTGCTCCAAGGCGCATGTCCGGATATATACCACCTGATAGCAAGTCCAAATGTTTGAAAAACAAAACCAACTACCACCAGTGCTATTAGAAAATTAATAACATACTTTAGTCCTTTTGAAGGTTTAAACATCTCTACAAACAGAAGTATGATCATAAACAAACCAAGTACTCCATATAATTTGCTCAGGTTATTAAAAATAGCCAACTTATTGTAGAGTATCTCAAATTTAATCCTGCTTTCAGAAGGTACTACTGATGAACCGAATTTTTTTTGATAATCGGCGATGCCTTCCAATAGCTTATCAGCTTTCGAAATATTGCCGTCGGCTAGTGCATCAAGATAGGCAGGAATAACTGTTTTTAAGAATGTAGAGTCAGCCTCCGGTCGGTTTACAATTCTGGATACTGGAGAATACCAAGGTTGGTTTGTATTGTAAGCATCGGGTAATATTTTCAGCATATCACCATTAAAAACCATAAAACATATATTAAGTCTTTCATCAACTTTCAATACGTCGTTGTCGAATTTATTTCGTAATCCAGGTGTTTTTGCATAGGCCTCTGTCACGTACTTATTCAACTTATAAGTTCTGTCATTCATATTTATGAAATCAAAATATGAAGCATGTTTACCTTTAATCTTCAAAATCGCTTTTAATTCGGGATGTGATACCTTTATTAATGGAACCTGTTGCCATTTACCAGGATTGCTCATCATTCCCAGGAATATCTGATCAGAATTTAAACCATTAATGGTAGTTTTACGGGAAATTTTCCTTATTAATTCATCAGACAGAGTATTAACTGGTTTAAACCTACCATCGTTCGATTGCACTATTAATTCACCAAATTTCTCTGCGTGTTCCTTTGATATATCTTTTTGTTTAGAATTAGCAGTATTTCTCTGTTGCACAAAAGCGCTGGAAGCTACTAAGAAAATAAGTAAAGTCGCAACAGCTTTTGTTTTATTAATCTTTTTCGTTGAGTTTTTAAGCAATCTACCAAGTAAAGCAAATCGGGAATGACGACTTACTATGGCAAGAAACATACCAAGACTCATAAAGAAATATCCAACATATGTAAAAAATGTGCCCCAGTAA